>Ga0070679_100000277_pt1 | contig 43159 bp, 42 predicted proteins | sample KBSC63BmetaG_FD_65652 | JGI IMG/M metagenome (GOLD analysis project Ga0070679, IMG submission 65652) | Corn rhizosphere microbial communities from Kellogg Biological Station, Michigan, USA - KBS C6-3B metaG | ecosystem: Host-associated > Plants > Roots > Rhizosphere | place: USA: Michigan... | reverse complement strand
GATCGGATTCTACGATCTCTTTTAGTGTAGCATCCCTCATCCCAATCCACGTCATATATCTATCCAGGTTTAGCTGCGCCGGCCCTAAGCTCCATAGCTCCGGGCTCCAGAGCTGTACAAAATCCTCCCTCCCCGCCCTCACATCTCTTCCCTCATTAGCGACCCGCATACAGCAGCAGCGCCCGCCTCGGCATCCAAGCCAACAGCAGTCGGTCGACTAACTTGCAGATTTGAGGGCCTTAAATGAAGCACTCCTTTGTACTATTCGCCGCGCTGACGGCACTCATTACCCCAATCGCCGGTTCTTCCCAGACCACGCATTCCACCGCCGCACACACCGCCACTTCTTCGGCCATCAAGAACGTCTTCTGGCAACCCAACAGCCTCAAGCAGGGCTCACCTGCATTCTTCACGGTAGAACTCGAACGTCCGGCAGTCCGCGTAACCGGCAGTTGGATCAATAAAACGCTCACCTTCTTCAAGACCGACGACCCCAAACTCTGGTACGCCCTCGCCGGCGATGACCTCGAAACTCAGCCCGGCACGTTCAACATCACCATCACCGCGACGCTGGCGGGCGGGCGGATTGCGCGCACCACCAAACCCATCGACGTCGCTGCCGCCAACTTCACGACCGGGACTGCCAACGTCGCAGACGACTTCATCAATCCAAGTCCGGAAGAGCAGAGGCAGATCGCCGCGGACAACCGCCTCAAGGCCCGTGCCTACGCCCACTTTCTGCCGCAACCACAGTGGACGGGTGGCTTCATCAAGCCCGTCAAAGCCGAGTCCACACCCTCCTTCGGCGAGACCCGCGTTCTGAACGAAGAAAAGACCAGCGAACACCGCGGCACGGATTTCCCGGTCAACGAAGGCTCGCCGGTAGAAGCCTCCAACTCCGGCACCGTAGTCCTCGCCGACCCGATGTTCTACGAAGGCAACTGCGTCATCATCGACCACGGCCAGCACTTCTTCACCATCTATATGCATCTGTCGAAGCCGACCGTGAAAGTCGGCGACAAGGTCCACAAAGGCGAGCGCATCGGCATCTCCGGCAAGACCGGCCGTGTAACCGGCCCACACCTGCACATGGGTGTTCGCTGGAACGGAGCCTACCTCGACCCCGTCGAATTCCTCGCTCTGACGCTGCCTGCAATTCCAGCCAACGAGCACGACAAAACGCCTGCGGCTCATACCGCTCGTCGCCGCTAAACCTTATCCCGCCACGTTCACCACAATTTTCCCGGCGGCCTTGCCACTATCGACTGCCTCATGGGCCGCCGCTGCATCCTCCAGCGCAAACCTTCGCGGATCGACCAGCGGCCGGACCTGTCCCGCATCCACCATCGCCGCAATCGACCGGAGCGCCTCACCGTGCTTCTCCCGTCCCCGCCCGGTCAGCATCGGCAACAACACAAATACACCCACATACGTTCCGCCGTGCCGCGAAATCGCTTTCAGATCGTGCGTCCCCCACCCATAGCAGCTCGTAACGCGCCCATAGTCCCGGACCACCTGCAACGCCATATCCAATGGCGCTCCGCCCACGGTGTCGTACACCACATCAAAACCCAGCCCATCCTTTGAGAACGCCACAATCTCTGCCGCCGTCGCATTGCGGTCAACCGGAGTCGCACCCAGCTCCGACACCCTGTCGCGTTTGTCCGCTGACACCGTGGCAAATACCTCGGCTCCTATCCCCTTCGCCATCTGAACCACGAGGCTTCCGACACCACCTACTCCACCCATCACGAGCACACTTTCTGCAGCCGCGACACGGACTCCACTCACCAGCCCTTCCCAGGCCGTCAACGCGGCCAGCGGCAACGCAGCCGCTTCACGATGGCTCAGGGTCTTCGGCTTCCTCGCCACCAGCCTCGCGTCTGCCACTGCGTACTCCGCCAGCGACCCCGGAACCCCTGCTACCCCACCCGCAAACGCAAATACCTCGTCCCCAACCGCCAGATCAGCGACGCCCTCTCCAACTGCCTCCACCACACCCGACAGGTCCGTCCCGAGGATCGCCGGGGCCGTCATTCCTCCGTGAGGAGCCTTGCCTGTCCGAATCTTGCTGTCCAGCGGATTCACCCCACTCGCCACCACCCGTATCAACACCTCACCCGCACCCGCTAAGGGACGCTCCACTTCCGCCAGCCGAAATATCCCTGTCCCGAAGTCATCGACAACCATCGCCCGCATCACGCTTCCAGCACCCATAGATACCTCGCTCTGTTCGATCTTCTCGCATCCTACCGCGACTCACTTCTTCGCACCCTCCACAGCCGTAGAAGTTGGGCAAACCCTTCCTGCCGCACACTTTCCACTTATCTCGATTCTGAGATAAGGGTTTCGCGGCCGCGCGACAGGTAACGTTATTTCTGCCCCGTTAGTTGTACGGCCTAACCATTGTGTTTAGAGCATGTTCTAGAGAAACTACGGCATCACTACTCAGATGCCCGCTTCAATCAAAAAAGGATGGTGCGTGCAGACGCTAGCCCAAGAGGAGATTGAATGAACTTTTTGAAATCGAAGACCCTGTTCCTATTGCTGTTATTTGCCTTGGCAATTGCTGCACCTGCCTTCGCTGCGCCACTCACCTACATCGGTTCCTGGACCGTCGATCAGGGCCCGGACTGGTCCAGCAGCCCGACGGCCTATACGGGCCAGCAAGCTGCGGCGCTCATCTTCGGTGGCAACCCCTCCGACTACACGATCTCCATCGATCGCAACACCATCACCGGCACCAACTGGATATCGACCTACGGCGGTGATCCGTCCTGCTCAGATTTCCCCTGCGGCACCGTTGTTGCTGACAATTTCTCCGTCAGCACCAATGGCTTGTACGAAAACCTCGGAGACACGTCAGCCTACATAAGAGATTGGGCGGTCGGAAGCCAGTACATCAACTACGCCTTCAGCGGCTCAGTGGCCGCAACACCCGAGCCCAGCAGCCTGTTCCTGCTTGGAACCGGCGTGACCGGCCTCGCGGGTGGCCTTCGCAGGCGGTTTTTCCGGAGGGCATAAGCCTGTCAAACGCGGCACAACAAACGTTGCACACTATCTTCCGGTACGGCTGCCATGTCGATATGGGCAGCCGTTGCCGTTTGTTTTCCAAGTCGTGACGAAGCCCAGAGTTGGCGGCGATCCCCCTACCGCCGTACACTCTCCACTTACACCCTTTCACTCGGAGAGTACAGCGTGGCCCGTTACACAGGACTTCTAGGACTCATCACTTTTCTCGGGCTGGCCTACGCCTTTTCCAGCAACCGCAGCGCGATCAAGTGGCGCACGGTGGCCTGGGGACTCGGCCTGCAAATATTCTTCGCCTTCCTCGTCATCAAGTGGAGTTACGGCCAGAAGATCCTCCACGCCGGCTCTCAGGCCGTCACCTCGCTTCTCGGACACTCCGCAGACGGCTCGGCCATGGTGTTTGGACGCATGGGCACACCCGGCGATGCGCTCTCCACCTTCGCCTTCGCCGTGCTTCCCACGATCATCTTCGTCTCGGCCTTCTTCGCGGTCCTCTATCACATCGGCGTGATGCAACAGATCATCAAGGTCGTCGCGTGGATCATGCAGCGGACGATGGGAACAAGCGGTGCTGAGTCGACCAATGTCGCCGCCAGCATCTTCATGGGCCAGACCGAGGCTCCCCTCACCATCCGTCCTTTCCTGGCAGGCGCCACCCGTTCCGAACTCATGACCATCATGACCTCCGGCATGGCCCACGTTTCGGGCGGCATCATGGCGGCCTACATCAGCTTCGGCATCAACGCGCAGGACCTTCTTTCAGCCGTCATTATGACCGCCCCCGGCACCATTCTGGTCGCCAAAATGCTTGTCCCGGAAACAGAAGTCCCCGCCACCATGGGCACCGTCACCATGCAGGCCGACGAAGAGCACAAGAACGAAAACTTCATCGGCGCCATCGCCCGCGGCACCATCGACGGAGGACAACTCGCCTTTAATGTCGCCATCATGCTCATCAGCTTCCTGGCGCTGGTCGGCCTCGTGAATGCGTGCATGCTTGGCATCTCGAACGCGCTCTGGGCACACGGCATCCCCTTCCCTCACTCTCTCGGCAACGCGCTCGGCACTCTGGCCTCGCCCATCGCCTGGATCATCGGCATTCCCTGGTCCGAATGCCAGAAGATCGGCAACCTCCTGGGCACGCGCGCCGTGCTCAACGAGTTCGTGGCTTACACCCAGCTTGGCCTCTGGAAGTCGACCCTCACGCCGCGCACGTTCTCCATCGCTACCTTTGCGCTGTGCGGCTTCGCCAACCTCGGCTCCATCGGCATGCAGATCGGCGGCATCGGGGCCCTGATCCCCCACCGCCGCAACGAACTCGCCAAGCTCGGCCTTCGCGCCATGCTCGCCGGAACCATGGCAAACCTGATGTCCGCCAGTATCGTTTCCATGCTGATCAAGTAGCCGAACGCTATTCCGAAAGGTGGTCTCACGTGTCCCAGACCGTTCGCCGCTGTGCGCTCTCCCTCTTCCTCTCAGCCTTAGCCTTCACTAGCTACGCCCAGGCGCCGCAATATCCCAACTACCCCAGCGAGACCCCCGCCACCTTCAACGCTCCCACCGCCGGCATGGACTACGCTCGCAGTGAAGTCATGATCGCCATGCGTGACGGCGTCAAGCTGCACACCGTCATCCTCGTCCCCAAGGACGCAAAGCACGAAGGCATCCTGCTCACCCGGACGCCGTACTCCGCGACCGCGCTCACCACAAACTCCCCCAGCGCCCATCTCGGCGCCACGCTGTGGGGCTATGACAACGCCACCGAAACCATCGTCGAAGGCGGCTACATCCGCGTCGTCCAGGACATCCGCGGCAAGTACGGCAGCGAGGGCGACTACATTATGAACCGCCCCATCCACGGCGCCCTCAACCCCACCCCCGTGGACGAATCCACCGACACCTACGACACCATCGACTGGCTCATCAAGAACGTTCCTGAAACCAACGGCAAGGTTGGTGTTCTCGGCATCTCCTACGACGGCTATCTCGCCCTCATGCCTCTCATCCATCCGCACCCCGCCCTCAAAGTGGCCATCCCCATGAACCCCATGGTCGACGGCTGGCGGGGCGATGACTGGTTCCACAACGGGGCCTTCCGCCAGCAGAACCTTCCTTACATCTACGAGCAGACCGCGACCCGCTCCAACGATGCGCACTGGCTGACCACCAACTTCGACGACTACGACATGTACATGAACGCAGTTTCCGCCGGAGAGTTGGGACGCCAGCGCAAGATGGACCAGATCGGCTTCTGGAACAAGGTCACCGCGCACCCTGCGTACGACAGTTTCTGGAGCGGTCAGGCCGTCGACCTTGTTCTCGCCAAAGAGCCCCTCACCGTCCCCACCATGGTCGTCGCGAGCCTGTGGGATCAGGAAGACATCTACGGCGCCATTGCCGTCTACAAGGCGCTCAAGCCGAAACCGACCGCCGCCCAGAACCTCTTCCTCGTTCTCGGCCCATGGCATCATGGCCAGGAAATCGAGGAGGCCAGTTCCCTTGGCGCTATCAAGTTCTCCAGCGACACCGGACTCTACTTCCGCCGCGAAATCCTCGCACCATTCCTGGCCCACTACCTCAAGGACAATCCACCAGCACTCACCACACCGCCTGTCACCGCCTTCGAAACCGGCCGCAACCGCTGGGAGCAACTCAAAACCTGGCCTTCGGGCTGCGCCGCCGGCTGCACCCCGAGATCCACCCCGCTCTACCTGCAAGGCGACTCCAAACTCGCCTTCGCCACACCCGGTACAGCCTCCGAGTTCGATGAGTTCGTCTCCGACCCCGCGAAGCCCGTCCCATTCCGCACGCGTCCGTCGCAACCTGTCGGCTATACGCCAAACCTTTCCTGGGTCCGCTGGCTGGTCGACGACCAGCGCGAATTCTCAGGCCGCACCGACGTTCTCAGCCTTACGACGGAAGCTCTCACGACGCCCATCAAGATTGCCGGTGAACCCATCGCCAACCTCGTCGCCTCCACCACCGGCACCGACGCCGACTGGGTCGTCAAGCTCATCGACGTCTACCCCGACGAGGTCGCCGGCCAGCCCGAACTCGGCGGCTACCAGCTAGCCGTCTCGATGGATATCTTCCGCGGCCGTTACCGTGAAAGCCTCTCCGACCCCAGGGCCATCGCGCCGAATACGCCGCTCACTTACAAGTTCGCCCTGCCCACCACCAACCACGTCTTCCTGCCCGGCCACAAGATCATGGTGCAGGTGCAATCGAGCTGGTTCCCGCTCTACGACCGCAATCCCCAGACATTCGTACCCAACATCTTCTTCGCCAAACCCGCCGACTACAAGAAAGCGACCGAACGCGTCTACCACGGTCCAACCCGCGCCAGTTTCATCGAACTGCCGGTCGTCGAGCCCTAGAAGTCGTTACGCCCGAACACGCTCCTCTATGCTCCTGAGCGCGGCAAACCGACCACCGGCTGGAAGCCGGTAGTCGGTTGCGGCAACGGCCGGCCAGCTAGTGTCCGGCGAAGAAGTTGTTCAGCCCTACCGTCGCTTCGTAGTCGTTGGGGCCCGCACCCTTCCGCAAGTCCATCACGTTCGGCACCAGGATCTCGTTCGCATCCGTGCCCAGCGCTTCGATCGTCTGATCGATGAAGACGTTCAACGGCATCGCGCGCGGATCGACTGCCATATCGGGGCCGGTCAACTCGGTCTGCACGTATGGCGGAGCAATCTCCAGCACCTTTACGGTTGTGTCCTTCAACAGATAACGCTGCGAAAGAATAAAGGAGTGCAGAAACGCCTTGGTTGCACAGTAGATCGACGCGGGCGCAAGCGGCACGAATGCCAGTCCTGAAGTCGTGTACGCCACATACGCCGCAGGCTGCGTCTTCAGATGCTCCAGCAGCGCCGAGGTAAGTCGAATCGGCCCCATCACGTTCGTCGTCAGCGTCGACACCAGCAGATCGTCGTCGATCACCCCGCCGCCCGCTTCATACTTCATCATGCCCGCATTGTTGATCACTACATTCAACTTCGGATACTTCGCGATCAACGTCTCCGCTACCGACGCGATGCTGGCTGGGTCCTCGACGTTCAGTTCGATGTAGTCCATGCCGGGATTTGCCTTGGTCGTCTCTTCGAGCAGGGCCTTGCGCCGGCCTGAAATGATGACCTGGTTACCCCGCGCCTGCAGCGCCTCGGCCAGGCCGCGCCCGATACCCGATCCGCCGCCCGTAATAAAAATCGTGTTTCCCGTTAGTATCATTCTCGTCCTCATGGCCGCATTTGCGGCGTGCGTTAATGCTGATAGCCAGCGTTGTGTTTGTGAGATGAGTCCGGCTCGCGAAGGATTCCCCCTGGTCTGTAAATTTCTTCGCCCTGTGAATTCTTCAGCCCTGGCGTTCCAACGCAGCGCGGTCCCAACCCGCCAGATCAGCGCCAGCGCCGTACGTGCTCTGCAGGAACTGCATCAGGGCAGCGTCCGGCGAAGCCTCAGCGCGCAGGTCGTCATACTTCAGCAGGAACTCTCCCAGCGTCGTGTCATATCTCGCCGCAGCAGGTTGAACCACGGCTTTATCCAACCCATCTGGAGCCGGTGCCGCGTAGCAATAGAACGCCGCCTCGCCGAGGCCGCCATTACCCGGCCAGAAACCAGCGCTAATTACCTCGTGCGAGTATGCCTCTCGCATCACGGCATCGAGCTCCGGCCGCTCCGGCGCGCGCCGCCCCGAAAACCGCGTGACGGCCAGGTCGAAACTTCCCCAGAAAAAATGCACCGGGCTCACCTTGCCGATGAATTCCTTGGAGAACTCCTGAAAGATTCGATCGACCCGCACCAACACACGCCAGAAGCGGTGCGCAGCCTCCGCGTCATACGTCGCATGCTGCGTATCTTCTTCGAACCGGATCGGCGCTTTCAGTTCACACGGCAGAGTATCGATCTTCACCGCAACGCCGAGCGCGGCGAGACTCCGCCGGTACTCGCTAAAGAACTCTGCGACGGATTGAGTTCGCAACGGTGTCGAAAGCATCGCTCCACTGCTCAGCCGATAGCGCAGATCATGGCTCACAAAGTCGAACTCGATCTCCAGCATTTCATCGCCATACGGCATCGCGGCCGTGCTCAATCCGCGTGCACTCACATATAACGGCACGTTCCACCAATGCGCCTGCAGAGGGCTCAACGCCAGCCGCGTCTTGCCGACAATCTGTGTCCACATATGCAGCGTATCGGCGGTTGCGCTCCACTCCGCCCACTTCAGATCCGGCCAAGTCGTCTCCATCGCGTCTCCCCTAACCTATGCAGCAGATTAGACCATGAAGGTAATGCTGGGCCATTACGAAACCTACGATCGCAACCTACCCGAATCAGTCCCGGACCAATCTGAGATAGTCAGGTTGGTCCGCCATGGAGCGATGAATGAACTTACGAACGATCTTTGCGCCATTCAGGAAAAATGCTCCGGCCAGCTGTGCGCTGTCTCCCTGTACTTCTCCGATTCCATACTTGCGCACAGTGCCCTTCAACCAGGCGGCCCAAACAGCGGGCTTCAAGAACTGCCGCGCTACGCTCACCCGCGCGAGCTGGAACACGGGATGTTTGTAGATCACGGCCTGCGGATCGTGAACGCGCTCCGCCTCTCCGAAGTTGTAATAGTCGAACGTCGCTTTTGCAACCTCGACCGTTCCCTGGTGAACAAAAATCGGCCGTACCCCGCGATCGTCCAGCTGCCCGCGCAAATCGGAAACATCGCTAATCATCTTCCGGCAAAACGGACACCCGAAGTGCCGCAGGAACACCAGCAACACCGGTGACGATTTCACCAGTTCCAGCAGGTTTGCTCCCGACTCCGTATGAACCGAACCCAGCGCCTGCGCGATTTCTTCCGGCGTTCCCGTACTCGCGATCATTCCTTCCGCTCCTTGCAGCTCATACGCGCTCTAACAGCCGTGGGTTCCTGAACGGAGTCTATCCGAGCCCGCCAGCCACCGCGCCAACCACCAAGAACGTCTCTTTGCCATGCAGAACCGGCTCGGGCAACAGCGCGTCCAGCCCCTGAAACGAAAGATCTTCCTCACACGCAAAGAATCGCAGGAACGCTCGTCGCTCCTGCGTCACCTGGTCACGAATCGTCCCCCGCAACATGGGGAACTTCATTTCCAACGCATCCAGTAACGCCCGCTGGGTCGCCGGCGCGGCAACCTCCAACACCAACTCACCCGACACGCCCGCGAGTGTTCTCAAATGCGCCGGCAACTCCACGCGAATCGTCACGGCACTCATGGCAGCGTCTGCACCTCGACCGACAATACCGCCGGCAGATCACGAACGATCGGCTCCCAGCTCTCGCCGCCATCAGGTGAGCAATACACCTGCCCGCCGGTCGTGCCGAAGTACACACCGCACTCGTCGAGAGAGTCGACGGCCATCGCATCCCGCAGCACGTTTACATAACAATCAGACTGCGGCAGCCCTTTGATCATCGGCTCCCACTCATTTCCTCCGCTTCTGCTGCGGAACACCTGCAACTTGCCTTCGAGCGGAAAATGTTCGCTGTCGCTCTTGATCGGCACCACGTAGATCGTCTCCGGCTCATGCGCGTGGACGTCAATGCAGAAACCGAAATCCGTCGGCAGATTTCCACTCACTTCGGTCCAGGAGTCGCCTGCATCGTCAGACCGCATCACGTCCCAGTGCTTCTGCATAAACAACGTCTCCGGTCGCGACGGATGGGCCGCAATGTGGTGCACGCAGTGCCCCACCTCCGCGTCGGGATCGGGAATATGCGCAGACCGCAGACCATGGTTGATCGGCTTCCACGTCTCTCCACCATCGTCAGTACGAAACGCCCCCGCGGATGAAATGGCTATGACCATGCGCTTCGCATTGCTCGGATCGAGAACGATGGTATGCAGGCACATGCCACCCGCACCGGGCTGCCAATGCGGCCCCGATCCATGCTTGCGCAGCCCCGACAGTTCTTCCCAATTCTTCCCGCCGTCGACCGACCGGAACAGCGCGGCATCCTCAATCCCGGCGTAGACGGTATCCGGATCGGTGAGCGAAGGCTCAAAGTGCCACACCCGCTTGAACTCCCACGGATGCGGCGTGCCGTCATACCACTGATGCGTTCCCGGAACGCCGTCGTAGGCAAAGTTATTCCCGACAGCCTCCCAGCTTTTGCCACCATCGTTCGACCGCTGCACTACCTGCCCAAACCACGAGCTCGATTGCGACGCATAGATCCGGTTCGGGTCCACCGGCGATCCCTTGAGGTGGTACATCTCCCACCCGGCAAAGTGCGGCCCATTCACGGTCCAGTGCCTCCGCTTCCCATCCGACGTCAACACAAACGCACCCTTTTTCGTTCCAACCAGAACACGCACGCTGCTCATGCAATCTCCTCCGAAAGCGATAATTTTATGCTCCCCGGGCGGTCTTCATCACCAAAACCTGTCATATATGCCCTAAGTTGTGACGAACTTCCTACGGTTTGAGATACTGACGTCCTATGTCCGACCAATACACACGCTGCTCCGCCGCTGCCGACCACATCCGTTCCCTTCACGCCGCAAAGCCGACGCTGGGCGTCATCCTCGGCTCCGGCCTTGGGAACTTCGCGGCGCATGTTGAGAACCCCACCACCATCCCCTACGCCGACATCCCCGGCTGGCCGCTTTCCACCGTGCAGGGCCACTCGGGCAAACTCGTCCTCGGAACGATAAACGGGGTAGCGGTGGCTGTGATGCAGGGTCGCGTCCACGCTTACGAAGGCTACGCGATGTCCGAAGTCGTCTTCCCCACCCGCGTCCTCGCGCTGCTCGGCTGCACCGGCCTCATCGTTACCAACGCGGCCGGTGGAATCAACAAAAGCTTCGGCCAGGGCGGCATTGTCTGCATCTCCGACCACATCAACCTCACCGGGACCAACGCGGCCCTCGGCCCCAACGAGCCGCGCTTCGCCAGCAAGCCGAACGCCGGCCAGCGCTTTTTCGACATGAGCACCGCCTACTCGCCCGCGCTCCGCAAGCTCGCCGCCGCCGAAGCCGCCGCGCAAAACATCCCACTCCCGGAGGGCGTCTACCTCGCGGTCCTAGGCCCCAGCTACGAAACCCCCGCCGAAATCCGCGCCTTCCGCACTCTCGGCGCCGACCTCGTTGGCATGTCGACAGTCCACGAAGTGATCGTTGCCCGCCACATGGGCCTCGAAGTCCTCGGCCTGTCGCTGGTCACCAACATGGCCGCCGGTGTGCTCGACGAAGTCATCAACCACGAAGAAGTCATGGAAATCGGCCGCCGCGTCGAAGCCCAGTTCACGTCCCTCGTCAAAGCGCTCATCCCCCAGGTCGCCGCAGCCCTTTAGCTCAACGGCACTTGAGTACTTGCTTCTCCTGTTGTCATCCCGTAGCGCAGCGAAGGGATCTGCTTTCTTCACTGAGGGCACAAATCCGGGGGCTCATTCATCGCGGCTTCAAGCAACGGGTGGGCGAACCAAAGCCCTCCGCAGTACACTAGCTCCCATGAACGTCGCCAGACGAGAGCAATGGAAGCAGGCCTTCACCTTCGAGGGGACCGAAATCGGCACGCTCGGTGATCTTCTCGCCGAGACATGCTTAGGTGTTTTCGCTTTTTTGTGGCCCGGGCATCAGGTCCTCGTATTTGCGGTCTTCTCCATCACCTATTCGCTCGTTGTCCAACTGGTGTTCGTTCGCGCAGGAGAAAGACGAATACTCAAAGCGTTGGCCGGGAATATCTTCGCCATCGTTATTTTTGCCGCATTCATCCGCTTCAGCGCTCGATAAGCCACAGCTCTCCGCCGTACACTATCCAACGTGGCCACGCCCGAACAACTCACTCTCCCCCAGCGCCCGCTCCTCATCGGCATCGCCGGCTGTTCCGGCTCCGGCAAAACCACTCTCGCGCGTGAGCTCGCCACGCAACTCGACGCGACCCTCTTCCCGCTCGACCTCTACTACCGCGACCTCTCACAGTTCCCGCTGGACTCCCGCCACAAACAAAACTTCGACCACCCCGACTCGCTCGAATCCGAACTCATCATCGAGCACGTCCGCACCCTCGCACAGGGTCTCCCCATCCAGCGCCCGGTCTACGACTTCTCGCGCCACACCCGCGTCCCCGACGCCTTCGACCCTGTCTCTCCCACCCGCGTTGTCCTCGTCGAAGGCATTCTCGCGCTGCATTATCCCGAGCTGATACCGCTCTACGACTTCAGCATCTACGTCAACGCGCCCAACGAAATCTGCCTCAACCGCCGCATCTATCGCGACATGCGCGAGCGCGGCCGTACCGAAGAATCCGTCCGCGCCCAGTTCGACGCGACGGCGAAACCCATGGCCGACCTCTACGTCTTGCCGTCGCAAGTCCACGCCACCATCACGGTCGAAGGCACCGACGCCCTCGACTGGTCGATCGAACAAATCCTCCGCGAACTCCACAATCGCAAGATGCTCCGCTAAAGTAATTGGTGACAGGGACAAGCATTTCGTCGCCTGGGAGTAGCCAGGACCCAATGATGTTCTTTCATTTACGGGAACTTGTAGCACTCGCGGCGCTGCTGGTGCCCGTCATATTGGCCGCAAGCGTCCTCTTTTATGCACGGCACAGGAAGCAGTGGATACGATTTGTGGCTTTCTTGTCAGCTTCCTGGCAGGTGTAGTTTTTTTTGTTCTTCTGTGGGGGGGCAATTTTGGAGAACATCCAGGAGAGCAGGCCCGGCAAACCTGTTTACTCGCCAGATCATAAGGCGGCGGCCCTTATCTTTTACAGAATGGAAGGGTTCGAACATACAGACGTAGAGGTATATTCGTCGCACGGACTCCACGATCATACGATTTTTATCTATCCCCAAATAAAAGTTGTAAAAGATACAGACCTTCGTTGGATCGACAACAAACACCTAATGATCCAGTACGAGCCTCCGCGTCATCCCCCGTACCCAGACTGGCAGGACTATTGCCGCAACGCAGGTGACATCGAAGTGCAGTGCATCGCGACACCCGTTCCATAGTGTCGCGGCGAATCATGTTGCTTCCAGTCAGGCGTCCACGATCAATAAAATTGCTCGCCCTTCCTTTTCTTCACTCCCGCCGCATAGACTGATCCCTCCACCGAACGTCCATGCACACCTCCCGCACGCGCTCCACCTACCGCCCCGACATCGACGGCCTCCGCGCCATCGCAGTCCTGCTCGTCGTCGCATCGCACCTACACGTACCATGGCTGGCCGGCGGTTACATCGGCGTCGACGTTTTCTTCGTCATCTCCGGATACCTCATCAGCTCCATCATCATGCCGCAGATCGCCACCGGCACATTCTCTCTCCTCAACTTCTATGAGCGCCGCGTCCGCCGCATCTTTCCCGCGCTGATCGTCATGCTCGCGGCCACTATCCCCTTCGCCTGGCACTTCCTTTTGCCGAGTGAAATGACGGCGTACGCCCGCTCGCTTCTCGCCGCCGTCTTCGCCTGCTCCAACACTTTGCTCTGGAGCTGGCACGGATACTTCGACACCGCCAACGAATTCCGCCCGCTGCTCCACACCTGGTCGCTGGGCGTCGAAGAACAGTTCTATCTCATCTTTCCTCTGCTCCTTTTGCTGCTCGCTCGCCTGCGCAATCCCCGAGTCGTCAAAGCGGCAATCTGCGTCCTCACCACGGTCAGCTTCGCCGCGGCCTGCGTCCTCGTCCACCACCATCCTCGCGCCGCGTTTTTCACAATCTTCCTGCGCGCGTGGGAGCTGTTGCTCGGGGCAATCCTTTCGCAGAAATATCTTCCCGCCCTCCGCACTTCCGCCACACGCAACATCGCATCCGCCGCAGGCCTGCTCTGCATCTTCATCCCCGCCGCGCTCTACACAGCGGACACCACATTCCCCGGCCTGACCGCACTTGCTCCCTGCCTCGGCGCCTGCCTCATCATCGCCGCCGGAGAAACCGGCACCTCGCTCATCAGCCGCGTCCTCAGCCTTCGACCCTTCGTCTTCTTCGGACTCATCTCGTACTCGCTCTACCTCTGGCACTGGCCGGTGCAGGTATTCGCCGACTTCCACCACATCCAGACCTGCACCTCCTTCGCCTGCGACGCTCCCATCAGCCACACAACGCAGATCGGCGTCTTCGCGCTGTCGGTCATTCTCGCCACACTCTCATGGCGTTTCGTCGAAACCCCATTCCGCAAAGGGGCTTACCGTCCGAGCCGCCGCTCTCTATTCCGCACCAGCGGTTTCGCCGGCGGCCTGGTTGGAGCAGCCGCCGTCGCACTCATCGCCACCCACGGCGGACCTTCGCGCTTCTCTCCGCGAGCAGTTCAGGCAGCCACCTATCTCGATTTCGACACCTACACCGCATGGCGCTGGAGCGCCTGTGCCCTGGGCCTCGATCTCGCCTCCAGCGCCAGCTTCGACCAGAAGCGCTGTCTTCCCTACACACTCGATCGCCCACACTATCTGCTGCTCGGCGACAGCCACGCCGCGCATCTGTGGCCCGGTCTCGCCGCTGTTTTCCCCGACCTCGAAATCGGCCAGGCCAACGTCGCCGGCTGCAATCTCCTTCCCGACAGAAAAAACGACCGCAGCCCCATCTGCCGCCAGATGGCCGACTTCATCTATCGCGACCTGCTGCCGCGCCACAACGTCGACACCATCATCTTTTCCGCTCTCTGGCACGACAACGACCTGCCAGAGATCGCCCGTCTCGCCGACTACGCCCACCAGCGCCACATCCGCCTCATCCTCATCGGCCCAAGCATCGCGTACGCTCTACCTCTTCCGCGCATCCTTGCGGAAGAAACCTCCGCCGCCCAGCTCTACGTCAACCCCGGCGAACAAAAGCTGGACGCGCGCATGGCCGATCTGGCGCGCAATCTGTGGAAGGTCGAATACATCTCCTTCTTCGACAACCTCTGCCCCGAGCCGTCAGGCTGCCCATCCTACGCCAACCCCGGCATCCCCATGCTGCTCGACACCAACCACTTCACCCCCAGCGGCTCCACTCTCTTTGCGCAATCCATGCGCGACCGCCACCAGCTCCCCTAGAGCCATTGCCCAGAAGACCTACCTCCTCTAGCCAGCATCCCCTTCCCCCACCGGATCCTGCTGCAGCCCTCCGAGATCAATCCCCCGGACCGCGTTCCGGCCTTCCATTTTCGCCCGGTAGAGCGCCGCATCCGAACACCGCATCAATTTCATCAACGGCAGCGTTTCCTGCGTCGTCGCGATTCCCAGACTGAGCGTCGCACGAAACGGCACCTCGAATTCCCTCGCCTCTACTTTCGCGCGCACCAGCTCCGCCAGCGCCAGCGCCTCCGCGGCCCCCGTTGCCGGCCACACGGCGCCGAACTCATCGCCGCCGATACGGGCGCATAGTCCCAACGGCACCTGCGCGGTCACTTCGCTTAGCGCCGCCGCGACCTCTCGCAAGACCTCGTCACCCAACGGATGCCCAAATGTATCGTTCACTTCTTTGAACTTGTCCGTGTCCACCAGGACCAGGGAGCACGGGTAACTCCTCCACGCCGCCAACAGCTTTTCCGCTTCTTCATCAAACCACCGCCGGTTGCCAACGCCGGTCAACGCATCGCGTGTCGCCAACTCTTCCATGTGGCTCGCCCGCTTGCGTAGCTGCTTCTGCTGCACAAAGAGGCGGTGATAAAACAATTGCGTCCGCAGCGCGTAACAAAGCACAATCATCACCACTCCTGCGGCCGCCAGCACCGGTTGCGTGCGAAACCCAAACAGCGCCAGCAACACGCCGCCGATCGCCGTGATCGCAGGCTGAAAGCTATCCACCAGGGCCGGGTCAAGCTCGCGCCGCCCTGACACAGGCAGCCTGTGCCAGCCCATGCTCCATTCGCATAACAACAATTGGGGCAGCGCAATCAGCATGTCCGACGCCAGGACTTGCGAATTCCCCAGCCAATACAAATTCACAATATTCAAGAGGAAAGCCGTAACCAGGCATGCCGCCAGATACATTGACATCACGGACGAGAACAACTTGATCTCCCGGCGCGTGCTCGCCAGCCTGGCTACAAAAGCTCCGACGGTTAGAAACACAAGCGTCAGCAAGACGACCATAACCCTTGACATGCCATCGCCCGCAAGCACCCCGGACCCCATGGCACGCGTAATCAACGCGGCCGTCATCGCTGCAAGCAGGTAATCGAGGGTCCTCACCCACTTCCCTCGTACTGCCCGTATCCCCATCAGCGCGGGCAGAAAGAGCACCCAGCAGACAGCCATGCAAGCGTTCGCGAGCCACGCTGCCGCCGCGTAGGGAAACCAATGCAGGTTATGTACGCTGGCCACTGCATATGCCACCGAGTGCATACACTGCGCCAGTATGACCGTGCGCCACCGGATTTTCTCGCCAGGATAGCGTCGAGCTGCCTGCCAGCAAAACCAGGCGCCCACCAACTGCATCATGGCGCAGTAGGGATAAATGAACGGTCCATCGTCTCTCGGCGCGAAAACTGGAGTCAGCAGCGGTGCCAGTCCCAGGACCACCAACACCATGCGCCGTGGCAAATCCCTGAGCCACCAGGGTTTCGGCGCAGACTCTCCATAACCGGCCCCAACTGACTCAAATGTCGCTTCGACGCTCATGGAGTCCTGGCCCGGGTGTTTCCACCAAAAAAATAGGATGAGATTATGGTCTCATCCTATTTCTTCCAATCGAACTTTTATGCCGTCACCGGCTCCAGCAGCACTTGCGCAAATTTCTTGCCGGTCCGCTCCTTATACGCATCCTTGTGGAACGCATACCCGGCGATCAGCGGAAACGCAATCGTCGCCTCGGCAAACACCATCTGCTCATAGGTCAGATCGACCTTGCCCCACGAGCTGGCTTCCTTCAGCGTCGATCCCGACAGCGCACCATCGCGTGAGTCGGCAACCGTAATCTGGATCGCATACTTGTGCATCGAAGCCTCGACGCCAAGAATGTCCGCAGCCACGACGATGTCCTGCGCAAAGTTCTTCGGCACGCCGCCGCCGATCATCAGCAAGCCTGTGGTCGGGTTGGCAATCTTCAACTGCGTCAGTTCGTAGAAGTCCTTACCGGAATCGATGGACACCATCGTCTTGCCCTGGCGCGCATGCTGATGCGCCACAATACCGAACCCAAACGAGCAGTCCGAGAACGCCGGACAGAAGATCGGCACATCCAGCTCATAGCAGGCGAGCACGATCGAGTCCGGGTTGCCGTTCTCCGGCGTCCGTCCGTTCTCCTTCAGGTACTTACCCATCTCGGCAATCAACTCGCGCGACGAGTACGCCCGCGGCTCGAGCGAGTTGATAATCTTCTCCGTCGTCGAGTCGCAGATCCGCAGTTCTTCCTCATCGATAAACGTGTCGTAGATGCGATCGATCATCAGCTCGCGCAGTTCGGCATCGCCCGCACCATACTTGTACTCTTCGCCGGCGACATAGTGTTTGTATCCCAGCGCCTCAAAGAAGTCCTGATCGACAATGTTCGCGCCTGTCGACACAATCGCATCGACCATGTTGTTGCGCACCAGGTCGACAATCACCTTCTGCAACCCAGCCGAAATCAACGACCCTGCCAGGCACAGAATCACGCCGCACTCGGTATCGCGCAGCATCATGTCGTAGATGTTCGCCGCCCGCGCCAGATCGCGCGAGCTATAGGCCATGGCCGCCATGGCATCAACCAGCGCGACAACGTTGTGCTGCTTGATGTCGATGTGCTGGATAGGAGTTTGCAGGAGTTCTGTTTTCGTAGACATATCGCCTACTATTTTATCGTGTTTCATCCGCGTCCAGCCGCGGCAATTCGGTGAATAACCTGTAACAAACCCCGGTCCACCACTGCAAATTTGTCATTCCCCAGCAGAGGAATCTATTTCTCGCAGACCTTCGGCCTGTCCAGGCACTTCAGGCTGAATGCGTCTATCCTCAATCCTGTCCTTCAAGTTCAAACTCTCCGTCACTCATTCTGAGCAGCCAAGCTGAGAATTGGCGAGGCCAATCGCAACGAAGTCATCCGGCCCTCCCTTGATGCGGTGGGCCCATTTTGGGGCCGGCCCCAGAAAAACAACTTGCGGATTCTCGAACCGGTAGAATGGCACATCCTTGAACGGATCTCGGTCCCACAGCAGATTTCCGGCGGGAGAGATTGCCGCCAAATGCCGGCCGTCACTTTCCACCAAAAGCAACATGCACTCTTCGGATTTTTGTATGCCTGTGGACCGGGAAAAGGCTCTCGATAGTGCGCGATATACGTGGTGGTTTTCTGTGCTGTGCCCAGAAGCTGCAAAGACAAGAAAAACGCGAGGAAGCGCATCGTCTTCATGGATAGAACCCTCCGAATCTACTGCTATTGTGTATCGCCGGATGGCCCAAACGAAAACCAAACGCCCCTCGCATTTCTATCCCTACTTCAAAAACCCTTCCACCGCGGCATCGAACTTCGCCGGCTGGTCGTACATGATGAAGTGCCGCGAGTCATCGATCCGCACCAGCTTCACATTCGGCATCGACTTGTACGCCGTCTGATACACCGTATCGATCTTCGTCACATCCGGCACCGCCGTCGCATCGTAGGGATACAGCATCAGCGTCGGCGTCTTGATCGTCGCCACCTCCGAGCGCAAGTCGGTCGTCATGTCCTCGGCCATCGCAGTCGCAAACACCGTGCGATCGCTCGCCAGCGCCGACGCCGCCACCAGCTTCTGCGCATCGGCATTCTTGACCATCGCTGCCGCGGACTGAGGAGCCATCACCGCAAATTGATCGGCCGGCATCGCAATGACCTGCGCCTTCATCTGTTCCGCCATCGGCCGGGCGATCTCCACCGTCGCCTCGGGCGCAAACAGCACTGTGTAGAACGGCAGCGAATCGACAATGATCAGCTTGCTGACATCTTCCGGATGTTTGTCCGCCAGCATCAACGCCAGCAGCCCGCCCAGCGAGTGCCCCATCACCACCGGATGCATCTTCGCAGCGGCAATATACTGATGCAGTTCCTCAACGATCCCCGGCAGAATCGCGCCCGTTGCATTCGGCCCAGCCGGAGCGCCGGCAAATCCGCCAACCTGCACGATGTGCAGCCGATAGTTCGGGGCCAGCAACTTCGCCTCGTCGTCCCAGACGGCCTTCGAACTCGACAGTCCGGGAATCAGCACAACATCCGGCTTATTCAGCGTTCCGTTATCCGTCACCGTAAAGCGCGTCGGAGAAAAACCAGCCGCGTGCGACGGCTTCACCAACAGCAATATGCCTGCAACCACTAATCCCAATGTAGCGATCCACCTAAGAGCCTTCATCGTCATTCCTTTTCCGTTTCTAGCGTTGGGCGGCAAAATTGCCGCAATTCATAGATTGACCGCGCACTACGTAGGCGACGGTCGCACACAAAAGACTTACCAAGAGGCTCAAGAGAACTTTCCTGGCCGTCGCCCCATTGAGTCCGTAGATCCCGGTCATCGAGAGGCTAAGAAAAAGAGTGTTGAGCCATAACGAATGCCCAAATCTCTCCCTGTGCAGCTTCCTATCGATTCCTTTCCAGATTGCCGGTTATGTACGTCGTGTATCAGTGGAGTTCGTCAGCAAAGCCGCCTGACACTTGTCATGCGTCGTCCTGAAAAATTTCCTCGATCCGCTTCTCGAACAGCCGCGCAATGCGAAACGCCAGTGGCAGCGATGGATCGTACTTCCCTGTCTCAATCGCATTCACACTCTGCCGCGACACCTCCAGCCTGTCCGCCAGGTCGGCCTGCGACCATCCTTTCTCCGCTCGCATCAACCGCAGTTGGTTAGTCATCGCCGCCCTTCCTGTACTGTCTCTGCAGCCAGAACTGCACAGCCCCGAAGACCAGCCAGTACACAATGAATGCCCAATAGGCCGGCGGCGCCTTTACATTCGCGAAACTCTCCAGAAAGCCCACCGCTGTCGCCCCCGCGAGCACAACACCAGTCGCCCATAGCAGCGCCTGGATCGTGATCCACCGCAGGAACTCGTCCTTTTCGTCGCGCAGATAAATCCCCATTACCGCCAGCATTCCTGTAATCGGGATCGCCGGCAAAATGGCGAGAACATACGCCAGAACTCCCGTCGGATGATGCCGCGATACAAACCAGGCCACGAACAGGATCGTCGCCACATACACCGACATCGTTTGCATCACACCGCGGTTGTACGCCTTCAACGCCACACTTTTCGGACTGCAACTCATCGCGCTTCTCCTTTTCATCGCTTTCAACCGACCCGACAACAAACGCCTATTCCTCGGGCAGCCGGTTCTTCGCGCGATACGACAATTTCGCCGCCGTCATGAAAAGGAAGAACACCCAGAAGCTCGTAAATGGAGGAAAATCTCCTTTCCACCCATAGATCCGCAGATAGTTCGACAGCATATCCACGGCCAGACACCCGGCCATGCCCCACAGCAGGCACCGCACCACCACATCGCGCTTGAACTCATCCCGCTCATCGCGCAGATATCGTCCGAACAACACGATCACCGCAACGATCGGAATCACGGGCAGGACCGCGAGCACCCACATCGCAACCCCGGTCGCGTGCAGGCGCATGTCCGCATAAAAACTCGCAAGAAAAATGACAAAATAGGCGGCCATCACGGTCAGGCCTTCTTTTCGCAATCTCCGTGAAGCTGGACTTTCCATCGCAATCTCCCTGTCCCGAGCACCAATGTCGATGACAAGTAAACTTTACGACAAGCTTCCTTTACATGTCAAGCTTCCTTGTCAAATTGCGCCGCTTTTCTACGCGAACTTTGCGTCAACGCTTTTCCGGCAGTTGATACCCTGTCATCTGAGGAAAGAGATGAACGTCAACTTCGCCGAGCGTGCCCACAACCACAACTGGAAGCTCGACCCCATCGTGCGTTCGCTCCTCGACACCGACTTCTATAAGCTCCTCATGCTCCAGTTCATCTGGAAGAATTTCCCGGCGCTCCCGGTCACCAGCGAAGTCCACAACCGCACCATCCGTGTCCGCCTCGCTGAGCGTGTCTCCGCCGCCGCGCTTCGCGATCAAATGGAGCACGTCCGCACCCTCCGCTACCTCAAATCGGAGCTCATCTGGCTGGCCGGCAACACCTTCTATGGCATCCGCCAGATCTTCGAGCCGCAGTTTCTCGCCTGGCTCGAAACCGACTTCAGGCTCAGCGACTACGAAATCTCTGAAGAAGACGGCCAGCTCATCATTCGCTTTTCAGGCCTTTGGACCGAGGTCACGATGTGGGAGGTTTACGCCCTTGCCATCGTCAGCGAGATGAAGACCCGCTACGCGCTCTCCGGCCTTAGCGAGATCGAGCTGGACATCCTCTACGCCCGCGCCAAAACGCGCCTGTGGGACAAGATCGAAAAGCTCCGGCACATTGAAGGCCTTTCGCTTTCCGACTTTGGCACCCGCCGCCGCCACTCGTTCCTGTGGCAGGAGTACGCCGTCGAAGCTTTACAGTCCGCTCTGGGCAAGCGCTTCACGGGCAGCTCCAATACTGCGCTCGCGTACAAGCACAACCTCGAAGCCATTGGCACCAACGCCCACGAACTGCCGATGGCGCTCGCCGCGATGGCCTCACGCGGCAGCGATGCAGATCTCCGCGCCTCGCAATACCGTGTGCTGGAACTCTGGCAGCAAAGCTACGGCGGCGAACTATTGATTATGCTGCCCGACACCTTCGGCACCACCCAGTTCCTCGCCGGTGCGCCCGACTGGGTCGCCCTCTGGACCGGTGAGCGCGTCGACTCCAAAGATCCCTACATCGCCGGCGACGAGTACATCGCCTGGCTCCTCCAGCGCGGGCAGGACCCGCGCCGCAAACGCCTCATCGCTTCCGACGGTCTCGACGTCGGCGATATCGTCGCGCTGCACGATTACTTCAACGGCCGCATCCGTTTCTCCGCCGGCTGGGGCACGCTGCTCACCAACGATTTCCGCGACTGCCACCCTCGCGGCGAAGATGACTTCGACCCGGTCAGCCTGGTCTGCAAACTCACCAGCGCCGACGGCATTCCCACGGTCAAGCTCTCCGACAACGCCAGCAAAGCCACCGGCCCCGCCGACGAAATCGCCCGCTACCGCCAGGCCTTCGGCAGCGCCGTGCCAGCCGAGCTACCGGTGCTCGTCTAGAGTAGCGTCTCAGAGCTTGTAGGGGGTGACGACCGACACACCGTCTTCCTTGAAGTCTCGTGTATTCCGCGTGACGAGGATGCGCTTTTCCACCTGCGCCGTCGCGAGGATAATGGCGTCTGGCAACTTCAGCTTTTTCTGCCGGCGAATCCTTACAGCCTGCCGGGCAACAGCATCTGTAACTGGAAGGTTCACGAAAGTCCCCAGAAAAAGCGCCGTCGCCTGTTCTTCATCCGGCTTAGCGCCGGCCATTACTTCCATCCAGGTGATCAAACTGATCGCGCGGTCCGGGTAGCGGTTCATCTCTTTCCGCGCTTCGCGAATTCCATTCAGAAAATCGATCAGAATCACGGTGTCGAACAGCGCTGGCCCTACCACTCGCTCCGCATCCTCTTCTGGTAAGCAAGCCCATCTTCTTTGCGAGCCGCCCGAAGCCCAAAAGCGGCGTCGGTCAGGTCACTTCCATTGGCACGAAGATAGAGTGTAATGGCCGATCTCACCAGCTCCGAGCGCGAAACCCGCCGGGCCGCGCTTAGCTCATTCAGCATCTCGATGTCATTTTCCGGTATGTCCACCAAAGTCCGCATGAAAAGCTCCTGATATACATACATGATATCACTGCTTTGACGAAGAAATGATGAGTTGCCATCAAGCCACGGACCAGCCTCTCCCACGGCATCAGCGCCCCACCTAACCAGGCCCGCAATCCGCTGTCTAAGAAATATATCCGGAGAACTGCAATGAACCGTTCCTCGCTCGTCGCTTGCCTTCTCGCCCTGTCTGCGCTCACCCACGCCCAAGCTCCACCAACCCTCAGCGGCAAATGGACGATCACCCTCAACTTCGCCGGAACCACGTTCTACAACAATGCCGACTTCGAGCAGCATGGCAACAAACTCGGCGGCCGCTTCACGGGCGACAAACTCGAAGGCACCATCGACGGTGCCACCGTCCACTTCATCAGCAAATCCGACGATGGCACGACAGACGAAGTCCATGCCACGCTGACCGGCGATACACTCTCAGGCACCCTCGAAGAGACAGACCCGAACGCCCCCGAACATCCAGCCCACTGGACCCTCACCGCCTCCCCCACGCCGCCGCTTGAGCACAAAACTCCCCAGCGCCATGACTTCATACCGACGACTTTCTATCGCCAGTTCTCACCCCTCAACCAACCGGTCCTCCGAGTCGCACCCGGCGACACCATCCACACCACCACCGTCGATGCCGGAGGTCAGGACGAACATGGCGTCGGCCGTGTCGTCGGCGGGAACCCGGAAACCGGGCCCTTTTACGTCGTCGGCGCCAACCCCGGCGATACCCTCGTCGTGCATATCGTGCGGCTCAAACTCAATCGCGACTGGGCGCAGAGTGACGACAACATCGTCGATCGCGGTCTCAACAGCGACCTTGCCATCAAGACCCGCGATAACGGCAAGACAGTCCGCTGGCATCTCGACCTGGCCAACGGGACCGCGTCCCCGGAAAAGCCGGGCGAACATATGAAAAACTTCTCCATCCCGGTGAAGCCGATGCTCGGCTGCATCGCCACCGCGCCGAACCCCGCCAACGCTCCACCAGCCACCGGCGACTCCGGCTCCTACGGCGGCAACATGGACTTCAACGAAATCGGCGAAGGTGCGACCGTCTACCTGCCTGTCAGCAATCCCGGTGCGCTGCTTTACTTCGGCGACGGCCATGCTTTGCAAGGGGACGGCGAAATGAACGGTAACGCGCTTGAAACCTCCATGGACGTCGAGGTCGCCGTCGACGTCATCCCCAACACGCACCTCCGCAACCGCCGCATCGAAACCCCCGACGCCATCATCGCTATGGGTCTGCAGGGCTCGCTGGACGACGCCTTCAAGGAAGCCACGGCCAACATGGCGCAGTGGCTCACGGAAGACTACAAACTCACGCCGTCAGAAGTAGCGCAGTTCATCGGAGTCGCCTCGGAGTACCACATCAGCGAAGCCGCCGACCGCAACGCGGGCATCGTGCTGAAGATCGCAAAAACAAAGCTCGCCAGGCTCACTCCCGTCCCGAAATAACACGGACGCAACCCACCACAACTCTGTCATGTTGCTCGTTCTCTGCTGACCCAACACGACTCTGTCATCTCGACCGAAGCGCCGCGCACTTGCGGCGCACAGTGGAGAGACCTGTTTCTTCTTTTGTCGTTGCCTGTTCTACCCAGGCGGCACCGCCTTTTGCGCCGTATACCCTCTGCCATGATCGCGCTGCGCTCTTTTGTCGCGCACACTTTGTGAACCACGTGGGCTACGTGCCGGCCGCTTCCCGCTAGATCTTCCAGATGTGTCGCTGAAAGAAATTCAAATCTCTTGTTGCTTTCCAAAAGGAGTCGTGCCATCATTGACTCCTGTTGGAAACCAAAAGGTTGAACTCTGTATGAAAGAAAAGCCGGACGTCTTGCAGGGAACGCTTGCGCTGATGGTGCTCAAGACGCTCGATGTGCTGGGGCCGCAGCACGGCTGGGGAATCGCCCGTCGCGTCGAGCAGATCAGCGGCGATCTTCTGTCTGTCAACCAGGGCACGCTCTATCCCCTTCTGCTCAGGCTGGAGAACGAAGGCTCGATTGCATCCGAGTGGGGCACATCGGAGAACAACCGCCGTGCGCGCTTTTATCGTCTTACCGCGGCCGGACGCAAGCAACTCCAGGCGGAGACCCGCGAATGGGAGCAAACCGCGGCCATCATCGCGCGCTTCTTCAAAGTCAAGGCGGAGGACCTGACGTGAAATTCCTGCGACGCTTCTTCATACGCCTGTCGAATCTCGCCACGCGGCGGAATGCCGATACACGCCTTCAGGATGAGATCACGGAACATCTTGCGTTCCAGACAGAAGAGAACATGCGCGCCGGTATGTCGCCCGCCGAAGCGCGGCGCCAGGCTGCACTCAAACTTGGCGCCGCCCAGGCGATCCGCGAACATCATCACGCCGAGCACAGCATTCCCTTCATCGAGGACCTGCTCTTCGACCTGCGGTACGCGGTCCGTATGCTTTTGCGGTCCGCTGGGTTCTCGTTCATTGCGATCGCCACCATGGCACTGGGGGTCGGGGCCACCACCGCGATCTACAGCATGATCGACGCCACGCTGCTGCACCCTTTGCCGTATCCAAAACCTGCCGAACTGGTGCGCATCGAGAACGACCTTCCCGGTGTCGGCGCGCAGGACGTCGGCATCTCCGTGCCTGAGTGGAGAGACCTCGAGAGTTCCGGGATATTCCAGTCGGTCTCAGTTTCCGGTCACGGCGCGGACGTGAATCTCACCGGCAGTGCGCAGCCCGAGCGTCTCAGCTATAAACATGCCACGCCGAATTACTTCGCTGTTTTCGGTGTCGACGCGCAGTTAGGCCGCACCTTCGATGCCCACGATGCCACTCCCGGCTTCACTCTGGAGGCCGTCATCAGCGACGGGCTCTGGAGGAGAGAGTTTGGGAGCGACCCGAACATTATTGGCAAGGCCCTGCTTCTGGACAACGATGTGTATCACGTCGTTGGTGTTATGCAGAGCGGCTTTCGCGACCTGGGCTCAACCAACGAAGAGCGGAATACGGAAGTATGGTTGGCGGCCGGCATGGCCGGGCTGCCGTTTCCTCCTCCGCAGCGCAACAAACGTATGCAAAGTCGAGTAGTCGGGCGCCTGATGCCCGGCCTTTCGATTGCGGCCGCGCAGCAGCGCCTCGATGGCCTGGTGGCATCGTTGAAAAAACAATATCCCGCGGACTATCCGGCACAGGCCGCATGGACCGTTCGTCTGACTCCGCTCAGCGAAAGCGTGATCGGCAGCGTTCGTCAGTCTCTCGTTCTGCTGTTTGGCGCGGTGGGCCTGGTGCTGCTGATCAGTTGCGTCAACGTCGCCAATCTCCTGCTCGCCAGGGCCAGTGGACGAGGCCGTGAGATCGCGGTGCGACAGGCCCTTGGAGCGCAGAGGACGCGCCTCATCCGCCAGCTTCTGACCGAGATTCTGCTGCTCTTCCTGCTGGGCGGAGTCGCTGGTTTTGCCGTTCTTTACTGCACCCGGCATTTCCTGCTGCGGCTTGTTCCGGAGAGTCTCCCGCACCTTAACGACATCACGATTGGCTGGGGTGTACTGTCGTTTGCCATAGCCGTCTCCGTCGCGGCAGGCTCCATCTTCGGACTTGCTCCAGCATGGCTTATGAGCGGTGTCGATATGATGGGCACGCTCCGGCAGGAAGGACGCGGATCCAGTGGTTCTCGGGGACGCTCGCGCGCTCGCCAGGTGCTGGTCATCAGCGAACTGGCGCTCTCCCTGGTGCTCATGGTCGCCGCAGGTCTTTTGCTGCGCAGCTTCTGGGACTTGTTCAAGGTGCATCCCGGCTTCAATCCTGATCGCGTCATGGCCATTCAAACATGGCTGCCCGGGCCTAACGATCCCACTAAAGATATCTATCGCACCGCAACCCAGGAAGCGGTCCTGCTGCGCGAGGTCCTGCGCCGCAGCCGGACCTTGCCGGGGGTACAGGAAGCGGCGATCGGTGACATGGCTGCCCTTCCCCTGGGCCACAGCCACCCCAGCCCGCTGCCATTGGTCCGCGAAGGCATTGAGACAATGGACAATCAGGCTCCAACGATCGATAGCCCCATCGTTTCGCCCGAATATTTCCAAGTGTTGGGCATGCCGCTGTTGCGCGGACGCCTTTTCAACGACCAGGACCTTGAGAACACGCCCCAGGTTGCGGTCATCAATGAGGCCGCGGCCCGCATCTACTGGCCAGGCAAGGATGGGAAGGGCGAGGACCCGCTTGGCAAACGCGTCCGTTTGCACCTGGACTCCCGCGAGTCGTTAAGCTCTGCCGCTCCAGCCTGGACCACAATTGTCGGCGTGATCGCGGATGCCCGCACGGAATCGTTGGCGGACGCGGCAATCCCGCAAATTTACCGCAGCGTATACCAGCGTCCCGCCAAAAATCTGAACATCTTTCTTCGCGGACAACCCGATCCCAGCGTCATCCTCGCGCAGGAGCGAAGCCAGGTTCAAGCCGTCGATCCGAACCTTCCGGTCTTTCATGCGGAGGCGCTGAACGATGTGCTGTCCACCTCGCTTTCGGTCAAGCGATTCTCGATGGAAATGGTGGCGCTTTTTGCGGCCACTGCGTTGCTGTTAGCCGGCCTTGGAATTTACGGAACGATTTCTTATGTTGTGAATGAACAAAGACGCGAGATCGCTATTCGTCTCGCGCTGGGAGCTCAAAGAGGCAACATCCTCAAGATGGTCCTGCGCCGGGGACTCGGCCTGGCAGCCGCCGGGGCGGGCCTGGGTGTGGCGGGTGCGCTCATTGTGTCTCATCTCATGGCCGGCCTGCTCTATGGCGTGTCGCCTACCGACCTTCCGACCTTCGCGGGGGTCACCGTTGTACTTACTATCGTCGCGCTCGCCGCCAGTTATCTGCCGGCGCTGCGCGCCACGCGCCTCGATCCAATCACGACCCTCCACTCCGGATGACTCCCTGGCCACAGGGGATTTGCTCTGACCGAGCTTTATACTTCCTCCATGACCCGCTCCACCTCCATCGCTCGCGTCGCCGTCGCTTCTACCCTGATCGCCCTCATCTCCACGCAGCCGGCCTGGGCCTGGGGACACGACGGCCACAGCATGGTCAACCGTGTCGCCGCACAATACCTGCCCTCCGACGTTCCCGAATTCCTCCGCAGCAAAGCCGCCCTCGACGCCATGGAGTACCTCGGCCCTGAGCCCGACCGCTGGCACAACAAGGCCGAGCAGGAGCTTCGCGACCAGGAGTCTCCCGATCACTTCATCGACATGGAGTACACCAGCCTCGTCGGCACGCTTCCCAAAGAGCGGCGCGACTTCATCACCGCCGCTGAAAAAGTCGTCGCCGACCATCCCGAGCTCCACCTCACCGTCAGCCGCATCGGCTTCCAGCCATGGGCCGTCGAAGAGTGCTGGCAGAAGTTGAAGGTCGACATGCGCGAGTACCGCAAACAGCTAGCCGCCAAGGCCAACACGGAACCCGCGCAACTCGCCGTCGTTTATGACGCCGCGATCCTCGGTCACTACGTCGGCGACGGCGCGCAGCCGCTCCACACCACCATCCAGTACAACGGCTGGACCGGGCCCAACCCAAATACATACACCGTCGATCACAAGATCCACGCGCAGTTCGAAAGCACTTACGTCAGCACCAACATCAAGCGCGACGCCGACATCGCACCCCTGGTCGCCGCCGCCAAACCGCACGTCATCGACGACGAGTGGACGCAATACCTCGACTACCTGAAGCACACCAACTCATTCGTTGAAAAAACCTATCAGCTCGAAAAAGCCGGGGCCTTCAACGACCTTGGCACACCCGAAGGCAAAGCTTTCACCGCCGAGCGCATCGCCGCCGGCGCCATCGAACTCCGCGACCTGATCTACTCCGCCTGGGTCCACTCAGCCGATCCCATTGAGGAGTACAAAGGTCCGCAGTAACCCGCTCGCGCGGCTTCTAGTTTGTTGCGGGCGTAGCGGGCGGCACGCTGGCAGGACCGGCATTCAAGTTGAAGTTCACAATAACGGTAGTATCGACTTCCGTTGGCGCACCGTTCAAAAGATATGGCTTGTAGGTCCACTGCTTCGCCGCCTCCAACGCCGCGCCCTGTAGCATAGGGGGTCCGCTGATGACCTCGACCCGTTCCATTTGGCCTTCTTTGCCGATGACCGCGTGCAGCATCACGGTCCCCTGAAGGTGCGCTGCTCTCGCGACCGGCGGATAGACTGGCGCGGCGTGCGTCAACGCAAGCCCGGCCATGATGCCCGCGGATATCCGGAGCGGCCCAGCATTCGGTGGCCTGCCCGCAAGGGGTGGCACACCACCTGATACGCCAGAAAATATCCCACCCCCACCTCTCATGCCACTTATACTCATTCCGCCTGTCGTGTCCCCCACAGGAGGCGCATCGGGCTTTCTCGGTGAAAGCCACGCTGAGGCACTCACCTCCGGCGCCACCGGCGGCGTAAACCGCACGTCCGCATGCAGCTTTTGATAATCCTGTGACGCAAGCGTGCAAGACGCGGAACATGCTGGGGCGGCGCCACAATTGGTTGGAGCTTTACTCGCGCTGCACGCCTGGTACTTTGAGTAGGTTTGCATGCAGGATTTCGCCGGTTGGGAACACATTTCCGCCATATCCCTGTTCAGTTCGCTGAACATCATCATAGAATCTGGCGTCGCGCTCGGCCCAGGCTGATTTGCGGGGGTTACAGCGAACTTCAAATGAGACTGCACAGCCCGGTAACGCTGAAAGCTTCCGTCGAAATCCTTGATTGTGTCGCTGATCATCGCAAACTCCACATCCAACTGGCCAGCTTTCGCGGGATCAGGTGGAGGTGGGACCGCGGAGCATTGAGAACATATAGCCACCAGCCCAAATTTATAGAACTCTCCTTTGCCAGACCCAAGCCTGGATATAAACCCGAACCCTTGGCCAGTCTGGTGCTGGAATCCAACATCGCTCGTCGCAAATTTGCGTTCGGGATTCGCCGGACTCGGCTCCATCGGAAGGAAACTGAGATACGACTTCGAGATCTTCAATACGCCGTCGAAAGTTGCGACTTCTGAAGTCTTCGCATCGATCTTGCCATCAACCACCTGGAAATGTGCTGCGGCTACTCTCCAACACAGCGCAGGTTCAATCTCGAGGACACTCGCAGAAGTGAAACCGTTCCCACCCCTACACTCCAGGATGTAGTGGAAATACCCTGGGTTTTCCTCAAACCGCACTGCCGATGTGTACTGGTAAAGGGCGGCCTCCTGCGCCAGGCTGGATCCACACTGCGACAGCAGAACTATCACCCCACAGAGCAATAGGCAACGCCTGGTAATGCCGTTCATAGGTACTCCTGTTGGCTATGAAATATTTCAATGAAGTCGCCCGAGTGTTCCACAACGCATGCGAAACTTCAATTGAATTCGGCGTCGGAAGCGACGTTCCTTCCGTTTTATTTCTCCACAACCGGCTCATGATGCAGCCGGTCCAGCATCCTCTCCAACACCGGCTTCAGCAGCATCTTCAGCACCGGCGCCACCACCACCGCCGCCATCACCCAAACTACCAGGGCGTGCCACTCCCAGCTCCACAGCAGCCGGGTCGTCTGCCAGGGATGCACCCTGGCCTCGCGAAGAATCGCCGGCAACTCCAGCGGCATCTTCTCCGTCCGGAACAGCAGGCTTCCCACGCGGATGAATACCGGAAACAGCAGCAGTTCCAGCGGATACACCAGGTGGTTCCCAAACTGGGACGCCACCACATTCAGCCCGAAGACCGGGGTTATCGCCAGCGCCAGCAGGGTGGTCGACCCCAGCAGCGGGTTCACCCCAATCACTACGCCCACCGCAATCGACCACGCCAGCCGCTCCGGCGTCGCGCCGATGCGCAGCAGTTGCACGACTGGCCCCACCACCCGCCGCCGAATAAAGTTTGTCTCTCCGAGCACCATCTTTGAGCATAGCGGTTCCGGCACCCTGTAAACTCAATCAGCACACGTATCGGAGCCGAACCGTTTGTCTTTCTTCATAAACCTCTGGCGCGCATTCCTGGTCGTCGCCTACTTCCTGTACGCCGCTGCCGAACTCGTCATCACGCGGCCCCACACCCGGCGCGAGCGTGCCGCCTGGCTTAGCCGCTTCTGCCGCCGCATCCTGCGTGCGCTGGATGTCACCTTCAGCGTCAACGGCCCCATCCCCGACAGTGGCGCCATCATCTCCAACCACCTCACCTATGTCGACATCATGCTCCACTCCGCCATTCATCCGGTGGTCTTCGTCTCCAAAGTCGAGCTTCGGTCCACTCCCCTTCTCGGCTGGATGAGCATGATGAGCGGCACGGTCTACGTGGCCCGCGGACGCGGCGGCAGCGCCAGCAAAGCCGCCGAAGGTATGGCCAAAGGCTTCCGCGACGGCCTACCCGTCGTCTTCTTTCCCGAAGGAACCACCGGTGTGGGCGACGAAGTCGCGATGCCGTTCCGCAGCGGCCTGCTTGCCCAGGCCATCGAAGCCGGCGCGCCGGTCATCCCCGCCTTCATCACCTATGCCATCCCCGCCCGCGACATCGCCGCCGGCAAAACCCTGCGGAATGACGTCCATTGGGGTCCGCAGAGCCTGGTTGCCCACATCTGGAGCTTCCTGTCGCTCCATGGCCTCCATGCCAACATGCACTTCGCGGACGAGCCCATCGCATTCAGCGATGCTGCCCGCTCCGACCGCAAAATCGCTGCCCTGGAAGCCCGGGAAGCCGTCGTCCGGCTCAGCGCGGCCCCGGAGTCCTGGCCCGAACCGCGCGCCTGAGAAAGATTCCGCGGCTAAATATGACGAAATATTCGCATAAGGACGCCAAGGATATTCCTTTAGTAACCAATGTTTGCGTTACCATAGAACACGCACTCAAACATGGCCCTCGCTTACCTACTTGTCGCCACGCTGCTCGTTGCGTCTGTTGCTTTACTCATTGCGTACAACCGCGCACAGCAACAAATTCGCGTGCTCACTGAGAAATGCGAAGAAGCGATTCGGCTGTCGCAGCAGCAGCAGCAAACGCTGCGTGAACATCGCCATCTCGAAACCATCAAAGACGAGTTCATCTCCACGGTCTCGCACGAGCTGCGCACGCCGCTGACCAGCATTCGCGGAGCCCTCGGCCTGCTCTCCAGCGGAATGCTTGGCAAAGTCGACGCCACGGCACACAACCTGTTGCGCATCGCGAGCACCAACACCGACCGTCTCGTCCGCCTTATCAATGACATCCTCGATCTTGAACGCATGGACTCCGAGCGCGCGTCGCTCCAGATCCATCGCTGCTCGCTGCCGGAGCTGCTTGTGCAGGCCGTCGAAACCATGGCGCCGATGGCCGAGGCCGCCGGCGTCAGCGTACAAATCGTGCCCGAGCCCAACGGCGACATCATCGCCTTCGACGGCGACCCCGACCGCGTGCTCCAGTTGCTATGCAACCTGCTTTCGAACGCGATCAAGTTCTCGCCTCCCGGCGCTCCCATTCTCCTGCACACCAGCACGACTCCCACCGACTTCGTGCTGCGCATAGAAGACGCCGGGCGCGGCATCCCCGCAGAGCAACTCGAAACCATCTTCAACCGCTTCCAGCAGGTCGAACCCGGAGACTCCCGCCAGAAAGGCGGCACTGGCCTCGGCCTTGCCATCTGCCGCAGTATCGCCACACAGCACGGCGGCAACATCTGGGCCGAGCGTAACGATACCAGCCACCCCGGACGCCCCGGCAGCACCTTCGTGCTGCAAATGCCGCGCATCACCGTCCTCGAAAGCCTTCCCATGTCGCCCGCCATCAGGCCTTCGGGCACCATCCTGGTGTGCGATGACGACGCCGGCGTTCGCCACATACTGGCCGAGCAGCTTCGCCAGCACGGTTATACCGTCCTCGAAGCCGAGCGCGGAGACCAGGCCATCCAACTCGCCGAACACCAGCGGATCGAAGCTATTCTTCTCGACCTCTACATGCCCGGCTTGTCCGGCTGGGAGACCCTCGAACGTCTCAAGAACAACCCTGTCACGGCCGATATTCCCGTCGTTGTCCTCAGCGCGTTGTCGCCGGCTGCCCGCCCGTCTCGCGGAGCGCCCCTGATCGACGCCGCCCAGGGCTGGGTGCAAAAGCCGTTTACCGAAACGCTTCTTCTCGCCGAGCTTGGCCGCGTCCTTCGCGCCAGCGCCGGCCCCGGCCGCATCCTTTTGATCGAAGACGATAACGACCTCGCCACCGTCGTGCTTTCCCACTTCGAAGCCGGGGCTACCGCCGGCGAAGAGGTCTCCATCCAGCATGTACGCAGCCTGCACCAGGCCAAGGCGGCCTGCCTGGCTGCTCCACCCGACATCCTCATCCTTGACGTCGGCCTGACCGACGGCACCGGCTTCTCCCTGGTAGAGTGGCTGCGCCAGCAACCGGCGCTCAGCAATCTGCCTCTGATCGTGTATTCCGGCCGCCATCTTTCCGAACGGGAGATGGAGCAACTCCGTCTGGGCCCAACCCAATTTCTTCCCAAGGACCGCGTTGCACCTCACGACGTCGAAGAGCTCGTCCGCACCATGGTCCGTCACCTTCGCACCCCCGCTCCCGCCGCGCCAATTGCTGCACCCGTTGGCCTTAGCGCCTGAAGGCGTTACACTTATTGCCCACGGAGCTTAGTGCATGCGACGCATTCTCATCATCGATGACGAAGACGATATCCGCGAGGTAGCCGCGCTCTCGCTCGAATCCATGGCCGGCTGGCACGTTACCACCGCCAGTTCCGGGGCCGAAGGCATCCGCGCGGCGCTCGCCGATCCACCCGACGCCATTCTTATGGACGTCATGATGCCGATGATGGACGGCCCCACTACGTTCAAGGAAATGCAGGCCATTCCCGCCATCGCACACATCCCGGTGCTTCTTCTCACCGCCAAAGTGCAGGGAGTAGACCAGCGCCGTTTCGCCGGCCTCGGCGTTGCCGCCGTTCTCTTCAAGCCATTCGACCCGCTGACCCTCGCCAGCCAGATGTCCACGGCCCTGGGCTGGACCACCTAAACGACCTATGGCTCCTCCAACCGCCAACCCGGACGTCACCCGTGAGCTTCTCGCACGGCTCTGGGAACGCAGCCTGCCCGTCGTCCGCGAGCGCCTCGACGTGCTCGACAGCGCCGCGGCCGCAGCAATCAATAACGCACTGACGGACGACATCCGCAGCCACGCCATCGCCGAAGCGCACAAGCTTGCCGGCTCTCTCGGCATGTTCGGCTACTCCGAGGGCACGGAACTGGCGCGCGGGATTGAAGTATTGCTCGAAAGCGCGGGAGCCCCACCCGCCGACCGTCTTTCAACTCTTGCCACCAGCCTGCGCGTAAGCCTCTTTCCCTCGGCTTGATCGCCGCCAAAGTCAGGCTGGACTTCCCCTAACTTTCCGATATGTCCAGGACACTCAGCATGAATGGTGAGCGGTCGCATAGAGTTCGGCGAGGAATGTCAGAGCTCTGCGAGGAAGGTCGGGAACCATTCCCGTTCCACACTTTGCACTTACTTCGCCGCTTTCTCCACCAGCCACCGCGTCAACTCCTGTCCCGCCGCAAAATTGTCCTCGTCCAGCGGCAGCTTTCGCCCATCCGTGTACTCGTTGTAGATCCACGGATCGGCATTGGCGTAAACCCAGCCTTTGCCAAAGTGCGCCACAGCCATCACCACGTCGCCTTTATCCACCAGCACCGCCTTCGCGGGGCCCGACAACGTCATCGTGCAAATTTCCTTTTCGAGTGCCTTGTGCGCATCGTGGAAAATTCCACCCGTGCCCGCCGGGATCTGCACCAACGTATTCTCATAGCTGTTATTCAACTCCCGGTTGCGCACCACGGCGTTATAGTGAATACCAAACCTTTCCGAGAGCGAATTGAAGTGTTGAAATTCTGAGTGCTCCGCATCGTTCTCCATCAGCACGAGCACACCGCCGGCCTTCACCCAGGCCTCGATCGCTTCTCCGCTCGGCCCGTCCATGTAGTTCGGTTTCGGATTGAGCGCGGGAATGTCAGGCGACGGCAAAACATACATCGCCACACCCTTCAGGTCCTCGGCACGAGGAGCATGGGACAGAGTCTCGGTGCGCATCCCATACTGCTGAAACATCCTTCCCCAGAAGGAGTAGCCACTGTTCGCATCGTCCGAAAACTTGTAGTGGAACGGCTCCTCGCGCCCATCCACCGTCTTGCGCATTTGTGAGTTGAACCAGCCATCCACGAGCACCGTCTTGTCTCTCGCCTTTTCCATCAACTCGCCGGCGCGAGCTCGTTGGATCATCTCACTATCGGCAAGCAGGTACGATCCCACGCCCTTGGAGTCGTTATCACCGACAGCTTCGCCAACGTAGTACTCATACGTCCCACTGCGATACGGCGTGCCTCCCAGACCTGCCACCTTCACCGTCCCCGAGAACGTCCCATCCGGCTTCACAAAATGAGACTGGACACCCGCCCATCCGCGCGCCGCGGCCGCGCCATACGATACCGGCAGAACGCCCAGCCGCACGCCCTTAGCCAGCGCATAGACAAACATGCAGCTCGCCGAAGCCTCCAGATAGTTTCCCGCGGAAGTCTTCTCCGCACCCGCCTTCGCGTCCGCGCCCGATTTCGCTCCGCGGTCCAGCACCTGCCACCACAACCCCGTGGCCGGGTCCTGGACTTTCACCACCGCGTTCATCGTTCTGCGCGCGACGTCCTCCACTGCGGCGCGCTGGGGATCGCTGTCCGGCATGTGCTCCAGTACATCCATCAACGCCATGGCATACCATCCCATCGCGCGCCCCCAGAACTCGGGACTGAGGCCGGTCTTCTTGTCCGCCCAACCCATTTTTTTGCTTTCATCCCATCCGTGATACAGCAGGCCCGTCTTGCGGTCGCGCATCTTGGTGTTGATCAGAAGCAGCTGAGTGGCAACCTCTTCCATCTCCTTGTCCTGCCCAAACGTCCTCGCATAGCCGGCCATAAACGGCTCCGACATATACGCCCCATCCAGCCACATCTGGTCCGGATAAATCTGTTTATGCCAATAGCCTCCACTGGCGTTCTTCGGCTGCAGCTTCATCTGGTCGTGCAGAAATTTTGCCGCGGTGTAATACCGAGGGTCCTGCGTCACGCGGTAGACGACGAGATCGGCACGCCCCATCTCAATGTCGTCCATGGAGTGCCCATCGACCGGAAACGGCTTGTCGCCATACATGTGGATCGTCCCGCTCTTATCGACCGACGCATCGACGGCGTCCTTCACATACTTGAACAGCCGGCCATCGCCGGTCGCACGCCACTCCGCGATCACGCCATCCAACAGGACGCCTTCTTCGTAGCTCCAGCCACCGGGATTCCTCGTCGTATCGATCTTGCCGGCAGGCCACTGTCGCAGCACGCGCTCCAGCACCGGGTTGGGTGGCGGTGCATCCTGTGCGCACGCCGCACTGCCGCTCACCACCATCAATACACCGGCCCAAAACATGCGCATCCACTCACCTCGCAGCAACGCAATCAGCATATCGTAACCGCACGTTCATTTACCGGGCGCCTCCTCGTAGCTCGTGGCTCGCAGGTCATGGCTCATTCAAAACCCACAGCCACCGAATCTCGCGCAGGGCAACTGCCCAGCCTTATTTGCTTTCCCGCAGCACCATCACCTCGTCGCCGCTGAACACAGTCAGGTACAGCGTCGAACCATCCGGCGACGCCGAAATGTTGCGCGGGAACTCCCCCGTCTTGATCGTCTGCCGCAGCACCGGCTTGGCCGGATCGGACAAATCGAAAACCGCCGCATTCCCATTGCCCTTCGCAAACCGGTTGGAGTTCGCGACGAGCATCGACTTCCCGCCATCGAACAGAAACAAACCAACCGGGGCCTCGCCGCCGCTCGGAATCGACCGCAGAAATGCGTGCTCGCGGTCCGTTTCCAGCTTCCGCGCATCGAACGCCAGCACCGCATTGTCGCCCCGCGCCGTCAGGTACAGCGTCGCCCCATCCGCCGTCAGCGCCTCACGCACCGGAGAGCACCCGGCATCGCTCAGCGCCACCACCGCACGTCGCGCATCCTGCGGCGTTGACTCATTGGTCAGTGCCGCCGCCTTTGCTACATCAATCACATAGACCACGCCGTTCGGCATCGCCTTTTCAGGGTTTGCCTGCACGCAATGGTTGCGCTCCAACTCCGGGATCCCATGCCCCGGCAGCCGCTCAGCGACAGCAGCACCGACAACCTCACCCACCGTATACACCCGCGTCCCATCTTTCGAAATCGTCACGCCCGGCGTCGCTCGCGGCGTCGGAATATGCGCCAGCGTGGCCGGATGGATCGCTCCCGCCTCGTCCCGATGCAGCGCAATCACGCCGATGTTGCCCCCCTCGCCATACTCATTCGCCACAAACAGATACTGCCCATCCGGAGTCACTGCCAGATATCCTGAGCCCGCGCGGTCACCCTGCGGCAGCACCTGGGCCTTCGCCTTTCCCCGTAACGTGTCGTCGAGCGGCAGAAACGCCACACCCTCATTCGACAGTCCCACCGCCAGCATCTGCGTATGCGGCACCAGCAAAATACCCTGCGCGCCGCCGCCTCCAAGCGATTGAAACGCCACCTTCTTCAGCTTCCCGGCCTCATCGTGAAACACGTCGATCCCCGAACCACCACCGCCGGTATCGACCGTCACCAACACATACTGCCCATCTGCCGTAGCCAGAGCTTGCGTGGGGTGCCCCGAAGTTCCAAACGTCTTCACGTCCATCTTCTGCGCCGAAGCAACCGTTGCCACGAACATAAAAAACACAGCCAGCATTCTCATGCATCCAACATACGCTGACTCAAATCCGAGGTTCCATTTATCCTTCTCGCCATGCCATTGACTCTTACTACCGACGCGCAGCAAAACACCCCCGGCCACCTTCCCTCCCCTGACACCCTCGTCAACCTTCCGCGCCTCGTCACCGCTTTCTACGCCCTGCACCCCGACGCCACCATTCCCGCCCAGCGCGTCAGCTTCGGGACATCAGGCCATCGCGGCTCCGCGTTCAACACCGCTTTTAATGAGGACCATATCCTCGCCATCACCCAGGCCATCTGCGACTATCGCCACACCCAGTGCACCACCGGCCCCCTCTTTCTCGCGCAGGACACGCACGCTCTCTCCGAGCCCGCATTCTCCGCCGCCCTCGAAGTCCTCGCCGCGAATCACATCGCCGTCTGCATCGATAAAGACCTCGGGTTCACTCCCACGCCTGCGCTCTCGCACGCCATCCTCACCTACAACGCCGCCAACCCCGGCAAACCGCTCGCCGACGGCATCGTCATCACGCCCTCGCACAATCCTCCCGACGACGGCGGCTTCAAATACAACCCACCCAACGGCGGCCCGGCCGACACGACAGCCACCAAGTGGATCGAAAATCGCGCCAACGACCTCATCGCCGCAAAGCTCAACGGCGTGAAGCGCATCCCCTTCGCCCAGGCCATCGCCGCGGGCACTACCCACCGCCACGACTTCATCTCCGCCTACGTCGCCGACCTCGCCAATGTCATCGACTTCGACGCGCTGAAGGGCACAACCCTAAAGCTGGCAGTGGACCCGCTGGGGGGCGCCGGCGTCCACTACTGGCCCCGTATCGCCGAGTTGTATAACCTGCCGCTCGAAATCCTCAACCCATACGTCGACCCGACCTTCCGCTTTATGACGCTCGACTGGGACGGCCGCATCCGCATGGACTGCTCGTCGCCCTTTGCGATGGCCAGCATGATCGCGAATAAATCCAAATTCGATGTAGCCTGGGGCTGCGACACCGACCACGACCGCCACGGCATCGTCACCTCCACCACCGGCCTGCTGAACCCCAATCACTACCTGGCCGTCTGCATTCAGTACCTCTTCACCCATCGCCCGGAGTGGTCACAAAAAGTTGGCATCGGCAAGACGCTCGTCTCGTCCAGCATCATCGACCGCGTCGCGAAAGGTCTCGGCAGAAACATGCTGGAAGTGCCTGTCGGCTTCAAGTGGTTCGTCGACGGCCTGATCGATGGCACCCTCGGCTTCGTAGGAGAAGAATCCGCCGGCGCATCTTTCCTTCGCCGCAACGGCTCGGTGTGGACCACCGACAAAGATGGCCTCATCCTGGGTCTGCTTGCAGCGGAGATGACGGCGACAACCGGCAAAGATCCTGGCCTTCTCTACGCCGACCTCACTTCCAAATACGGCAACCCCGTTTACCAGCGCATCGACGCAGCAGCCACCAAGGAAGAGAAAGCCAAACTCGGCAAACTCTCGCCCTCTGCTGTTACCGCAAAAACCCTCGCGGGTGAACCGATCACTGCGATCCTCACCGAAGCCCCCGGCAACCACGCGAGCATCGGCGGCCTGAAAGTCACCACCGAAAACGGCTGGTTCGCCGCCCGCCCCTCCGGCACCGAAGACGTCTACAAGATCTACGCGGAATCCTTCAACGGCGCCGAACACCTGAAACAAATTCAAACCGAAGCCAAAGCGCTCGTCAGCACTGCGATCGCATAATGGAAAATCCTTATAAATTAGGCTGGTTGCCCAATGGTAGCGACGAGATGCCTTATCAATATCCGAACGTCTGGGCCAGAGAAAAAACGACTGGCCCAGAACGCTTCATCATCTCGCCGCGCGACCACTACATACGCCTGCTGTTGGAACTTGCTGAGTGCCTCGAAGAGCCTCTGTATCTCCTCTATGTACTCACCGTACCGCGGGGCGGAGGAAAAGCAGGAAGATATGAAAGCAAGAATTCATTCACACTCGATCAGCTTCAATCGTTTCTCTACGAATATGTAGAGTTGCTTGAGAAAGACGCTCGGAACAGCATTTGGATTCAATCGCGATCTGGCTTGCTCGTATACGACTTGCACAACGTCATCTACGCTTACGGGCCGCTCGAACTATTTCAGCCAGTCTTGCAGACAAGTGGTCTCAGCGAGTCTGGCGAAGTTCGCTTTCCATCGCCACATGTACATCGCTATCACTTCCAATTCGATGAGGATCAAGCGCGTATCCTTCGGGAGGTGGAATGGATTCACTCGCCGCTCAGTCCCGGTGACGAGAACCCCAATGATACGTAGTCGGGTGCCGCATCCATCGCGCCTTCATCTCATGCGGTGAGGAGGGTATCGGGCGAAGCCCGACTGCTCCTACACCTGCTTGCTTTATCCCGACACGCACTCACAACCAGCCGTACGGAACCCACAACAGCCCCATCCTCCACCTCAACCCATTCCCTCAACATCTGCCGTAAACCAGTCTCCGACTTCGCAGATCCGAGATGCCACATTTCGTCCATGCCGTCGCGCTTCCGGCCAATCACTTAAAGCGGTTGCTGCGATGCCAAGATTCCACCACGTCGCTTCATCGTCGCCATTGAGCAACGCGGCCCTCTGGTTGTGCTTCAGACTGGCCTGCCAGTCACCGCGATACTTTGCCGCGAAACCGAGGTTGTATTCCTTGATCGCCTCCGCCTCTTTATCTTCTCCACTCATGAGCCACGAGGAAGTGTCATGCGCTCAGTCTACCCCGTGACCATCGCCTCATCGCCTCCACTGTCTAATGGCACCTGAAATTGCAACAGCAAGGGCTCCCTTTTGGGGAGCCCACCCTTACTGGTTTTTGTATTCGATTAGGCCGCTTTCTCCGCCCAGGGATCAATCACAATCTTCGTGACCTGCTCCTTCTTATCCCGCCATATCTTGTACATCTCCGGGGCCTCATCCAGCGTGATCCGGTGCGAAATAATGTAACTCGGATCGATCTGTCCTTTCTCGATCCGCTCCAGCAGAGGCTTCATGTAGTTGTGCATGTTGGTCTGGCCCATCTTCATCGTGATGCCCTTGCCGAACGCAGCGCCAAACGGCACCTTGTCCAGTAAGCCGCCATATACACCGGGGATAGACAGCGTACCTCCCTTGCGGACGGCCTGGATGGCCTGCCGCAGCACTGCCGGTCGGTCCGTTTCCATCAGCAACGCCGTCTTCACAACGTCGTAAAGCCCCTGCAACTCCGACGAGTGCGCTTCCAGACCAACGGCGTCAATGCATGAGTCCGGACCGATGCCGCCCGTGAGGTCCTTCAGCGCCTGTAGCACGCTGACATCCTCTTCCGAGTAATCCACAGTAATCGCACCGATAGATCGCGCCATTTCCAATCGCTCTGGCACGCGGTCGATTGCGATCACGCGCGCCGCGCCAAGCATGAAAGCACTGGCAATAGCGAACTGTCCGACCGGGCCGCATCCCCACACCGCGACTGTGTCCCCTTCCTTGATCTGGGCATTCTCGGCGGCCATATATCCGGTCGGAAAAATGTCCGAGAGAAACAGCACCTTCTCATCCGGCAGGTCGCTTTCAATCTTCAACGGCCCGACGTTCGCAAATGGCACGCGGACGTACTGCGCCTGGCCACCCGCGTATCCGCCCATCATGTGCGAGTAGCCGAAAAGCCCCGACCCCGAGTATCCATACGCAGCCTCCATCAGGTGCGCATTGGGGTTCGTGTTGTCACACGCCGACCACAACTTCTTTTTGCAGAAACCACAGCTTCCACAAGCAATCGTAAAAGGCACAACAACGCGATCGCCGCGCTTCAGATTATCGACCCCTGCGCCTACTTCCTCCACGATGCCCATGAACTCGTGGCCCAAAACGTCCCCGGCCTCCATCGTCGGGATGAAGCCGTCGTACAAGTGCAGGTCCGATCCGCAAATTGCTGTGCGTGTGATTTTGATAATCGCATCATGCGGGTTCAACAACTCCGGATCCGGTACTGTCAGTGTCTCTACCTTGCTCGTTCCCATCCAACAAACTGCTTTCATGTCTCACTCCCTCTGCGGACGCCGCGCGTCCACCTCTGCGTGCGTTTAGCTATTCGTTCCCGGCGGGGTGGCGATCTTCTCGCCGTAAAGAGATTTCTTCATTCCGCCAATCGTGCCGCGATCACCGTGCGGCTGTGGTTCCGTTCTGGGAATTTCACCGGTCTCCGCCAATGCCTTGAAGTGACGAAGATTCTCAATCACCGCTTGCTTCGGATTGCGGCCAACCATCGTCTCCCACGCACTCGCGAGTTTGCCCATGCGGAACTCCTGCAGCACGGTCACAAATGTCCCGCGACCCGCTGGAGCAGCTTCGAATATGACCTCTCCCGCATTCTCCGTATCACCGCCGATGGATCGCCAGGCAATGCGCGTCCCCGGTTCATCCGCGAGAATCTCCGAGTCCCATTCGATGTTCTTGTCGTCCTTCTCGCCGCCGGAACTCATCACCCAATGAGAGGTCTTTGGGCCGGTCCGCCGAACCTCCACGATTTGCTCCTGCCATGCCGGCGCGTTTTCAATGTCATGCCACATCTCATAGAGCTTCTTCGCATCCCCCTGAATCAGGGCGGTTGTGCGCACCCATATCTTTCCATCCTTATCTGCCGGTGGCGGCAGGTATCGCCCATTCAACAGGACGGATGCTGCGCTCGACACCGGAAGTTCTTCCGCGTTCGGTTTTTCCTGCAATGCTGTAGACATAGCTATTCCTCGATTCCTTCGATTGAAGATCGTGCGGTCGTTCTGAATTGTCGTTCTTAAGGTCTTACTTTTCGTCGAGCGGCTTGGCCATCTTCTCGTGCATGGCGCCCTTCACCGCTCCGGGCACGACGTTCGCCAACATGCCTTCGAGCTTGGTTGTGGCGGAAGCCGCGTAGACATGGTCTTTGCCTGCGAACAGCGCTTCGATGCCCTGGCGCGCAACATCCTGCGGCTCGCTCTCATGCTTACCTTCAGAGCCGACCTTGGTGTTGTCCATGCCTGCACGATGGAAAAAGTCCGTGTCGGTCGGCCCCGGCTGCAGGGCCGTGACGGTGATGTTGGTATCGCGCAACTCATAGCGCAGGCTGTGCGCAAACGACAAGTCGAACGCCTTGGTTGCTGCGTAGACGGCTTCACGTGGGGCAACCATCTCGCCGGCAATCGAAGCCGTGAAGAGAATCTTGCCTGCATTCAATTCCGTCATATGTTTCACGACATGCTTGGCAAGATGCACCGTGCCGGCGCAGTTCAACTGCACCATGTTCAACTCTTCGTCGAGACTTGTCTCGCTGAAGAGACCACCCACACCAACCCCGGCATTGATGCAAGCCACATCCACCGGACGGCCCAGGGCCATCACGGCTTCCCACAAACGATCCACGCCTTCGCGCGTTGCCAGATCCGCTGAGACCTGGGTTACCTGAACTCCACTGTTTTCGAAGTCCGCTGCTGCGGAAGTCAATCGATCGCCAGCCGAACAAACCACCAGATCGTAGCCCCGACCCGCTAACTCCTTTGCGAGCCAATATCCAATACCACTCGAAGCGCCCGTTACAACTGCCAATAAGTCTGCCATCCGACGTACTCCACTTCAGATATGCGTGCGGCGTACGAAGGTATTGGATGCAGGCTACCGAAAAAACGTCATCGCGCTAAGACCCGTTCAATTCG
>Ga0070679_100000274_pt1 | contig 43323 bp, 59 predicted proteins | sample KBSC63BmetaG_FD_65652 | JGI IMG/M metagenome (GOLD analysis project Ga0070679, IMG submission 65652) | Corn rhizosphere microbial communities from Kellogg Biological Station, Michigan, USA - KBS C6-3B metaG | ecosystem: Host-associated > Plants > Roots > Rhizosphere | place: USA: Michigan... | reverse complement strand
CGCCGGCGCTGGAAAGCCGTCCAGCTCTCGATCGACGACGAGGCGGCCGCGAGTCGGTAGCGTCGGGCACTTCATGCAGCCGAAGCAACCCAAGCCCGCCCTCGCCGCGATCGTCGGTGACGCACCGCTCCCACGCACGGAGATCACGAAGAAGCTCTGGGGCTACATCAAGAAACACGGCCTCCAGGACAAGAAAGAGCGTCGGATGATCAACACCGACGAGAAGCTCAAGGCGGTGTTTGGCAACAAGCGGCAGGTCTCGATGTTCGAAATGACGAAGCTCGTCAACAAGCAGATCCGGTGAGGGCTCGCTCGTGAAGAATCAAGCGCGGTTGCATATCCCCGACGCGTTGCGCGGGTACGAACTCGATCTCGAGAAGGCGATCGCCACGCCCGGCCTCGGTGGCTGGGACGAGACCGAGGCGTATCACAACGCCGGGCAGGTCGAGGCGATTGCGAAGGTCCTGATCCGCGCGATCCACAAGCACCTCGTCACCGCGGCGATCGCGTACGTCTATCGCGAGAAGATGAAGACGCGCGATCGCATCGTGTGGGGAAAGGCGAGCAAGGCCGGCGGCCGCGTGAACTTCTTCGCCGGCTACGACCTGGTGATGGAGATCAATTGGCAGCAGTGGAAGCTGCTCAGCGATCACCAGAAGGTGGCCTTGGTGGATCACGAGCTCTCGCATTTCGGGAAGGACGAGACGCCGGGCGGCGAGACGGCGTGGGTGCTCATCAGCCACGACATCGAAGAGTTTGGCGGGATCGTGCGCCGCTGGGGGCTCTGGCGCGACGACCTCACGGTCTTTGCCGGATCCGTCGTCCAGGCGCACCAGTTGGGCATGTTCGAGGGCGCGCCGGATTGACCGAGCCGCGGATTCAGCCGAAGCGCTGCCCGACGTGTGGACATGTGCTCGGCGCGCGCCAGAAGCCGCTGACGAAGATCGAAGCGGCGCTCCTGCGCGTGATCTGCACGCGCATCGCGTCGCAGGGCTGCGCGCCGACGTTCGAAGAGCTGGGCAAGACATTTCGCTGGAAATCGATCGGCACCGTCGCCGAGCACATCATGAATCTGGAATTGAAAGGCTACATCAAGCGCGAGCCACGGAACGCGCGCGCCATCACGGTGCTGGTCTCGTTCGACGAGATCGGCACGCTTCCCGTCGAGACCAAGCATGACTAAGCACCGGCATTCCCCCAAGGCGCGCGTCGGCGAGGCGCACGGCGCCGCGCGACTCACCGAGGCCCGGGTGCGGCGGCTCCGCGAACGCGCGCGGCGTGAGTCGCCCGCATCCGGATGGATCGAGCTCGCCGCGCTCAAGCTCGGCGTGTCGCCGTCCGCGATCACGATGGCGATCCATGGCGCGACCTGGGCGCATCTGCCCGGCGCCGTGACGCGCGATCTCCGCATCACCGGCGGCCCGCGATCGCGTCGACGGAGCGTCTCACGATGATCATCCTTCCGGTCAAAAACGAGCAGGGGCAGACGTTGCTGATGATCTGTCTCACGCGCGACGTCATCGACCGTCTCGCGGCGGGAAAGAGCTGCGATCTCGTCTCGCCGCAGATTGAGCAGTACACGGGCGTGGCCGGTGTGGCGTTGCGATTCGACGAGGACCTTAACGGGTCGGTCGCGCGCGTTCGGAAGCTGGTGCCGGGGCTTGCGATGGAGCTTGTCGAGGTCGACCACACGACCGGAGGATTGCGCTGATGGCGCTCGAGTACTCTGTGACAGAGCTTCCCGCGGTCTGGCCCGGGAAGGCGACGCCCACTTACTCGCGCAAGAAGGCGCCGTTCAAGACGCAGTGGTCGCGCACGCTGCAGGTGCTCGAGCGCGAGCTCAAGCATCTCAATGCGCGCAAGATCGAGATGGCGCTCGCGATCCGCATGGGCGATCTCCGGCAGGACGGCATGCTGCGCGCCGACGCGCGGCCCGGTCCTGCGGTGATTCTTTCATTCGTCGACCGCGACGGCCATCGCCAGGCGTATCCGTGCGACACGTTCGGCTGGTGGCAGGACAACCTCTACGCGATCGCCGTCGTGCTCGAGGATCTGCGTCGCGCCGAGCGCTACGGCGTACAGTCCGCGTTGTTACGTGCCGGATTCAAGGCGCTCCCGAGCAGTGGCGCGACGACACCAACGCTGTCGACCGCCCAAGCGGCCACATTGATCGCACGGCTGAGCGGGGTGCCGGACGACGAGCTGGAACGAGTCGCGCACGTGATCGTCGTGTCGATCGACAACGCGCGCACCTCGCTCCGCCTCGCGAAAGCGAAGACGCATCCGAACGCCGGCGGCCGGAACGAAGACTGGACGCTGCTGCAGGATGCCGAGCGGATCATCACCGCGCATCATGGGGGCAAGCTGTGATCGGCGCGCACGATCTCGCGGCCGCGATCGCGCATCTGCCCGATGACGCGCAGGTCACGATCTCCGTGAGGAAAGCGGACCTGGTCAAAGCGCTCGAACAGCGCGCTGGCGGGCCCGCGGTGATGACGACGACGCAGGCGTCACGGATCCACGGCTACACCGACGAGCGTTGGCGCCGCTGGGCCGCGAGCGGGGCGATCGACGGGGCGTATCAGGACGCGGCCGGCGGCCCGTGGCATTTGCCGCGGACGGCCGTCGAGGCTCACATTGCCACGCTCGTCAAGCGTGGCGCGACGTCGCGACGCGCGTCCGGTCTCACGCTCTCGCCTCGGAGTACTCCTCGTGGCCCCTGGAAAGCAGCCGCCCGTAAAGGCGCCGCCGCCACGCGCGCAACGCGCGCACAAACCTCATGAGCTCGGCCCCCGCATTTATTTCCGCGGCCGCTGGGCCGGTGCCGATCTCCGTCCGTGGGGCGGGGAACGGTGCACGCTGCGCAACCCGTCGGCGCGCGGCTGGCCCGACGCCGGCGATCGCACGGATGATCTCGAAGTCGCCGAGCGTTGGAAGTGGACGTACGTCGACTACTATCGCGACGGCGCGAAACGGAAGCAGCTCGGCCTCGCACCGCGCGAACGGAAGTCGTTTGCGGAACGCGTCGAGGAGTACATCCTCCATCGCGAGCGCACGGTCGGCGATCGCACGGTATGGTCGGACCGAACCGGCCTCCGGACCCATCTCCTGCCGGCGCTCGGCACGACAAAGCGCATCGACGCGATCGAACGCGTTGATCTCCAGCAGCTCGTCAACACGATGCTCGACGCCGAGTACCAAGTCGCGACGGTCGAGCGCATGGTGTCGGTGTGGAGCGCATTTTTCGCGTGGCTCGGCCGCGCTCGGGATGACAACCCCGCGCACGGCCTCGTGCTGCCGGATCCCGGCGAGACGGATGTGCGGGCGTTCACCGATGACGAGCTGGTGGCCGTCCGTGAAGCCGCCGATCGCCTCGAGCACGCGCCCGTCGATCGCCGCGAGAATCGGTGCACGTCGATCCGCGTGGCCATCGAGCTCGCACTCGGGACCGGTGGTCGGCAGAAGGAGCTCATGGCCTTGGACTGGACGCAATTCCGCGCGGCCGATCGCACCGTGCGGTTCACCCATCAGCTGGCGCACGATCGGAGCGGACTCCTGCCGCTCAAAGGCAAAGTGGCGCGGACGTCGCTCGTGCTGCCGTCGTGGTGGACGTACCACCGCGATCGCGCGCGCGGCCGCGTGCTGTCATGGGCGAAGGGCGTGCCCGACGTCTCGACGTCGTACCTGCAGCTGCAGCTCGTCTATGACATCGCCGGCGTCAACGAACCGGGGATGGGCTGGCACACGCTGCGCCACACGTACGCGCGGTTGTTCCTGGAGTTGGGCGGGCGCCTCGAGGAGCTGCAGCGCTCCCTCGGCCACCAGCGCATCGCCACGACCGAGAAGCACTACACGCACTTCACGCCCGAGACCGCGGCGCAGCTGGCGCGTGCCCGGATTTACGGGGAGGTCGGGCCCCGGCTCGTCTTCAACGGGGGACGGACGGCCCGGGGCGCGTAGGCGTTTTATTTGGCGGATCCGGCACACTATGCGGCGCGAGAGGCGCGCCGTCATAGCGGGCGCAGGATCAGGATCACTGATCTGCGCCGTTGGGGAGATCGGGCCATGAGGGGGGAAGCTAGCGCCATTCCCCCTCATGGCGAGGTCGGCGCCCGCCCCGAAGTGGCGCACCATGTGGCACAGCCACGAGACGACCGGGAGGACCGCGTGTATCGCGCCCTCGGTCCGTGAGCGTCGCGTATTGCTGGCGCTGCGGCGCCGGCCCAGTCGTGTGCTACGGCGTGCCGTGCCGCGACTGCAAAGCCTTCTTCGCTCGCGAGTACGCACGTCTCCGCGCCGCCAACGGCGGCCGACTTCTCTTCCTGCCCGAGACCTTTCCCATGAGCCACAGCGACGGATCCACCCGGTCAGCGATGTGCACCCAGTGCGCGCACGATTTCGAATTTCCTGCCCGCCCGGGTCGCGCGCCGAGCCTCTGTCCAAATTGCCGCGGCGGCCAGAAATCGTCGAAGAAACGCTCGACGCGCCGGCGGCCAGAAATCGTCGAAGAAACGCTCGACGCGCCGGCCGACGCGCTGGCGGCGTACGAAGCGGCGCTCGGCCGCGAGATCGAGCAACTCCAGGCCGCGATCGATGCGCGCGTCGCGCTCCAGGAGGCGATCGCGGCGTATCGCGAGACCGCGACGCTCACGCTGGACGTCGACGCGTGATGTGCGTGCCGTTGGCGTTGGCGAGGGCCGCGTGTGGCTGACTCGCTTGACCCACGCGATGTCGCGTGGAAGTACTCCGAGGCGGCCGAGCAAGCCGTCCTCTCCGCGGTGCTCATTGATCCGGGCGCGCTTTCGCGCCTGCGATCGATCGTCGCCGTCGCGGACTTCTTCGTGGAACGGCACCGCCATCTCTACAAGGCGATGCTCGGCCTGGCCGACCGCGGCGACGTCGTCGACCCGCTCACGCTGTCGACGGAGCTCGGTGACGCCGGGCTGCTCGAGGCGAGTGGCGGGAAGGAGTACATCGGGTTTCTCGTCGACGCGGTGCCGACCGCGGCGAATGTCGAATCGCACGCGTCGATCGTCGTCGAGCGCGCCAAGCGTCGCCTCGCCAACAAAGCGCTGCATGATAGCGCGAAGCTGCTCCGGGATGGATCGGCCGACGCGGCGCAGATCGCCGAGCGACTCCGGCCCGCGCTGGATGCGTTGGCGGCGACGTCGCGGACGTCGAAACGCAACGGCCCGCTGCGCGTGCGATCGGACGTCGAGCTCGAGCAGCTGCCGCCGATGGCCTGGCTCGCCGACGGCATTCTGCCGCTCGGCGGCCTCGCGGCGATCTACGGCGCCCCAGGTGCCGGCAAGTCGTTTCTGTCGCTCGATCTCGCGTTCTCGATCGGCACGGGTGTGTCGTGGTGCGGCCGCGAGATCGTGCACGGCGGCGCCCTCTACGTCGCCGGCGAAGGGGACGCGGGTCTCTCGCAGCGGATCGTCGCGTGGAAGAGCGCCCATCGCGTCTTGGGCGAAGCGGTGGGCGTCGGCGTGATCACCGATCCGATCGACCTCCTCAAGCCGCTGGACGTCGCGCGCATTGTCACCGCGGCGAAGGCGCCGCACGTCGGGCAGCCGCTCCGGTTGATCGTCATCGACACGCTCGCGCGCGCCATGGTCGGCGGCGACGAGAACGACACGCGGGACATGTCGACGGTGATCGCGGCTGCGGACCGGATCCGCGACGAGACCGGCGCGGCGGTCCTGCTGGTCCACCACACGAGCAAGAACTCCGACCAGGAGCGCGGCTCCAGCGCGCTCCGCGGCGCCGTCGATACGCTGCTGTTCTGCGAGGATGGCGACGACGGTCGCCAGCTCGTGTGTGCCAAGCAGAAGGACGCGGAAGCGTTTTCCCCCATCCCCTTCCGGCTCGTCGCCGGTCATGGCTCCTGCGTTGTGCAAGCGGCCGATAGTCCCGAGGTCGCACGCGAGCAGGCCGGGGTCATGAATCCCAAACGATTCCAAGCGCTTCGCGTCCTCCGCGAATCGTTCACGGATCGCGGCGCGACGACGACGGAATGGTTTGAAGCCTCCAACCTGACCCGACGCACGTTCTTCCGGACGCGCACCTGGCTCGTGGATGCCGGCTACGTCGCGGAAGGATCTCGCGGCGGTCGGTATACGGTCACGTTGAGCGGGAAGGTGGCTCAACTGCCAAGTGCCACAGGTGCCAAACCAGTGCCAACCCCGGGTGCCACTGGAGGTTTGGAAAACCCCTTTAGGGGTTTTCCACCCAGGCACCCGCCCGTTGGTAGTGCCGGAAGTGAAAGTGGCACCAAAGACCTGAAGAGGACGCCGCCGGCCGAGGATGACGCGGCGGATCCGAATTACTGGGACTCGCTCGAGCCGCCCGGCGACTAGCGCCGTGCTCGCGAGATCCCGTGAACCCCATATGCCGACGCCGTCTCACCCCAACCCTATGCCTTGGAGGCATCTCATGACCACGCGGACGAAACCGCTCGATCTCCCCGAACGCTTGCGCGCGCTCGGCCTCACCTCGCTGGACGATCTCACGATCGCGTACGGCTCGCACCGCGCGGCCGAAGACGGCATGTGCGTGATGGAGGCGACGGCCTACATCGCCGGCGAGAAGTTCAGCGATCACCCGAAGTGCACCTCGGAGTTCATCACGAGCCTGTGCATTTCGTTCAACGACCGGCTGCCGTCGAACGCCGAGCGTGATCGCTATCTCAAGCCGCTGATCCCGAAGCTGATCGGCACGCGGACGACGGACGCGGACGATGAGACGCGCCGGCGCATGGCGCTCAACTGGGTCGTGCGAAATCGCTTCCCGGCCTACCTGCGCCTCGCCGGACTGACCGCGGAAGCGGAGCAGCTCGAGCAGCTGCCGGAAATTGTGGATCTCGACGGCGAGACCATTGCCCGTCGACTGAGTCGCGAGACGGCGGACAAATGCTGGCGGATCCGGAACGAGCGCTGGAACGCGTACTACGCGAAGGTCGCTGAGCTCCAGGCGAAGGTGCCTGCCGCTGCCGCTGCCGCTGCCGCTGTCGCTGTCGCTGTCGCTGACGCTGACGCTGCCGCTGTCGCTGCCGCTGTCGCTGCCGCTGCCGCTGACGCTGTCGCTGTCGCTGTCGCTGACGCTGACGCTGCCGCTGACGCTGCCGCTGCCGCTGACGCTGACGCTGACGCTGTCGCTGACGCTGCCGCTGCCGCTGACGCTGACGCTGACGCTGTCGCTGCCGCTGTCGCTGACGCTGACGCTGTCGCTGCCGCTGACGCTGACAACGTGCACACCGCGGCGTTCAGGGCGGCGCTCAAAGCCTCGAGCGAAACGAGCGGCAGTTACTACGACAAACGGCGCGCGGCCCGCGTGGCCGCTCGTGCGATCTACGACGCGCGGTTCGAGGAGTGGGATCTCGGCAAGCAGCTGCGCGCCCTCCGCGATGAATCGCGCGAGCAGCTCGTGCAGCTCATCGAGGCGATGTGCGAGGTCGGTCGTGTGCCGGCCGAACTGACGACCGGAACCTGAAGAAACCCTGAAGTCGCATACGACATTCCCGCTGTTCCCTCCTCACCATCATCGCCGCGGCGCTCTCTCCAGCCGCACGCGAGGTTCCATGCACACCACCGCGATCGACCATGCGATCGGGATGACCGGTACGCCTGCCACGAACCCGCCGGTTCCGTCATCCACGGATCCGGCGGCCAAGCGCGTTGTCATTCCGAGCGAGCTGTCGGTGCAGACGCGCCAGAAACTCAAGATGGACGTCGTCGACATGATCGCGGCCGGCCACGCGCGGATCGTGCTCGATGCCGCGCAGTGTGGCTACGTCGATACGTCCGGCCTGGGCGTGCTGGTGAGCCTGAACAAGAAATGCCGCGAGGCCGGCGGGTGGCTGCTGATCGAAGGCTTGAACGAGGAGATGCGTTTCTTCATCGCGCATGTGAACCTCGACTCGGTGCTCACGATCGAACCGCCCATCACCGCCGCCGATCGGGCGCACCGGTGAGCGGCCGCAGCGCGCGCGGCGCGAGCCTCAATGTGCAGGCGGCGCTCGGATGGACGGGCGTCGCCGCCGCGGCACCGCGGACGGAAGTCGCGCCGTGCCTCACGTGCGGCGCGCCGCTGCGGTTCTACCTGGGCGAGTACGGGCAGACCGTCGAGCAGTGTACGCGCGTGGGCTGTCCGGAGGCGCATCCCCATCACCCGCGGCCGGATCCGGCCGCGAACAAGCGCAAGTGGGAGCGTACATGACCTGGCTGATTGTGTTGACGATCGCGATCACCGCGATCGTCTGTTACCTCGCGTCGCGACACAACCCGACGTGGTAGTGCCGCTCGAGCTCACGCTGCCGATGCCGGAGCTGCAGACCAACTCCAAGCGCGGTCGGTCGCGGCATTGGCGCTCGATCGAGCGCGAGAAGAACGCGTACTGGGAGCAGCTCGACATGCGCGTCATGGCGAAGCTGATCCCGCGGGCGCCGGACACGCCGATCGCGCGCGCCTCGTTGCGATCGGTGATGCACCTCGGCGCCGCGATGGACGAAGACAACGCGGTCGCTCGGCACAAGTGGCCGATCGATTGGCTGCGGAAGCGCGGCTACATCGCGGGCGACCGCCGCAAGAGTCTGCGCTGGGAATCCTTCCCGGAGCAGATCATCAAGCGCGATGGCAACTATCGCCTCGTGCTCACTCTCACTCCACTCGAGGAGGCGTAGGACCATGGCGGACAACGACGGTCAGTCGCAGGACCAGACGAGCGGTACCGGCAGCACCGGGACAGCAACGGCGAACGATCCGAGTGCGACGCAGGGCGATGGGTCGACGGATGGCAGCGCGCCGGCGAGCAGCGCGCCGATCGAGATCTCGGACGAGCACGCGGCGCAGTTGCCGGCGGGCACGACGGTGCATCAGACCGCGGACGGCCAGCTCAAGGCGATCGTGCCGGGCGCGAGCGGCGAGGAAGAGAGCACGGTGCATCACATCTACTCCTCGCTGGAGCACGGCATCGAGGCGCTCATCGAGAAGGTGAAAGCCTTCTTCGCCGGCACGGACGCTGACGCGACCGGCTCGTGATCGGCGAGACCGGAACGGACGTCGGGGGCACTGCCCCCGCGTCCAGCGCGGCGGATCCCGGTGCGTCGACGGTCGGCGAGCGCGTCGTCGCTGCGCCGGGCGGCGTCCTGGTCACGCCCGGCGTTGATCGCAAGGCGGCCATCCTCGCCGATGTGCAGAACCGCTTCACGTACCACCCGCCGAAGGGCGATCAGGCCCAGCGCTACAGCGGGATCCGCGATCGCTTTCGCGAGCTCGCGGAGAAGATCGTGCTCGAGACGCCGGTCAGTCGTGAGCAGGCAACCGCACTCACGTTGCTCGACCAGGCGATGATGATGGCCAACGCCGCAATCGCGAGGAACGAGCCGTGAAGGATGACAAGGCCACGAAGTCGAAGAAGCCGCCGAAGCGCCAGCCGCCGTTCCGCAAAGCCGGATCCGGCATCGAAGCGCACGGGCACATCTCGACGCTGGGCGAGGGATACGACAACGACGACACCATGCACATGACCGTGAAGCACGGGAAGCCGAAGCGCGGCGGGGACGGGATCCTCAGTACGTATCCCGACGAGTCGCGCTTCACGATGCCGGCTGACGCGGCGCAGCAGTTCAAGCTCGGCCAACGCGTCCGCGTGCGAGTGCATCCGCTGAACGACGCGGATGCGGACGATGCGCCGCCGAAGAGGGCGAAGAAGAAGGGCGCGCGGCCGCGATGAGCGTCCTGCTCGCCGCCCGGGAGTTTCTCGAACGCGCGCTGTCGCTGGCGCGCACCCGGGCGGAGGAGCGGACGATCGGCGCGCGGATCTGTGAGGTGATGGAGATGCAGGATTTCAACGAGGCGCATGTCGTGACCACCGCGAAGGCAGACGAGGAACGTGAGGCGGCGATTCGCCGATTGGTCGATCTGACCCATCGGCATGCGAAGCACGCGGGGACGTTCCACGTGGCCGTCGAACTCGGCGACGTGCGCGCGCTGCTGGCGCTGCTCGAGCGTCAGCAGCGGCACCTGACCGCGGCCGCGGAACACCATGGACGCTGACGTCGCGGCGCCGACGGGCGCGAGCATCATTCCCGTGAGTACTCCGCGATGCGGCGCGAAGACACGCCGGGGATCGGCGTGCGCCCAGGTCGCCGGCGCGCGGACGGATCACCCCGGACAGGGGAAGTGCTGGCTGCACGGCGGCAAGACGCCGATCAAGCACGGCCGCTACTCGACGATCAAGCGCGATCGCATTCGCGACCTCATCGCGCAGCACGAGGCCGATCCGGATCCGCTGAACGTGTTGCCCGAGATCGCGGCGCTGCGCGCGCTGTTCCAGGAGTTCGTCGAGCGGTACGACGAACACACCGAAGCGTTGCTCGCGTGGCACGCGTCGTTTCAGCTCACCCGCCGTCCGCTGCCCGAGGATCTGCTGCAGTCATTCGAGCACGTCGTCGACGAGTGGGAGAATCACGCGCGCGAAGGCGCGGAGCTCACGACGCAGCAGGAGGGCGAGCTCGCCCAGGCGCGGAAGTTCCTCACGGTGCTCCGCGGCGCCGAGGCCGCGGCGAAGCCGAAGACAGTGCTCGATCTCAGCGATGCGTACCGCGTGTTGGACGCGATCGGGAAGATGGTCGAGCGCGTCGAGAAGGCGCGCAGCGCGAACGCGATCTCGCGGCCGGAGCTCAATCGTGTCATCCACGAGATGGGGCGCGTCGTCGACACGGCATTGCCGATGACGCCGGACGGCGACGAGATGCGGAAGCGGATCCGCGAGGGTTGGCTTGCTCTCGCCATCTGACCTGTTCGTGCGTTCGAGCCGGAGTGCGATCGGGGATGCCCTCGATCGCGGCTCGCTGCAGCTCGTCCACCGCGCGTACGCTGGCGCGCCCGTCGTTGACCCGCTGCGCCGACTGTTCGATCCGGCGTTTACCGACGCCCTGTGGGAGTACGAGTTCTCACGCGTCTCGCCGGAGATCCCGGGCCAACTGCACGGCAAGCAGCTCGAGGCGTTCATCCACAACGCGCGCCATCGCTGGTTGTTCTGGGGCAACCAGGTTGGGAAGACGACACTCGGCGCCGTCGACGTCGTGATGCTGTGCCTCGGCCGACACCCGAACCAGAAGTGGAAGCCGCCAGTGCATTGCTGGGCGTCCGCGCTCACGTGGGAGCTCTGGGAGAACATCCTGCTGCCCGAGCTGCTCACCTGGATTCCGGTCGATCGGATCGTCTCCGCACCGCCGCCGTTCAAGAAGTCGCAGCGGCGCGACATCATCATCCGCGCGGACAACGGCAAGCTCTCGCGCATCACGGGCAAGGCGGCCGAGCAGGGTGCCGAGCGGTACCAGTCGGCGCGCGTGCATCGCGTGTGGCTCGACGAGGAGCACCCGGAGGCCGTGTGGGATGAGATGCAGCCGCGCCTGCTGCGCTTTGGCGGCGATACGATCGCGACGATGACGCCGCTCAAAGGCTTTACGTGGGTCTATGGGCGCGTGTACGAGCCGTTCAAGTCAGGCCGCATCGCGACCGCGCGGCACTGGTGCTCGCACGCTGGTCTCGAGGACAACCCGTCGATCACCGTCGAAGCGCTCGCCGAGCTCAAAGAGGAGCTCAAGCACAACCCGGCGCAGCTCGCCGCGCGTCTCTCAGGCTTGTTTGTGCGGCCGATCGGCGCCGTGTGGCCGTTCGATCTCGAGCAGCACGGCAAGCCGATGACCGAGGAGCAGCTGATCGCGCTGTGCGAGACGGGGCGGCACTACGGCGCGATCGATCTCGGGAAATGGCGTTGGATCTTCATCTGGGGCATCGTCGGTCCCGACGGTGAGCTCACGATCGTCGGTGAAGTGTTCTCCCAGAACGAAAGCGTCGACGTGCGCGCGAAACGGCTGAATGACCTGCTCACGAAGTACGACGTGCCCGGGATCGAACAGGCGAAGGAGGGCGAGAAGACGCGTGACGCGATCATCATCCGCGCGGACAACGCGGATCCGTCGTCGATCGCGGAGTTGAACCAGGCGCTCGATCGCCTCGGCTCGAAGTACTTGGTCGCCGGCGTCGACGGCTACGCGAAGACCAAGAAGGCCGGGATCGATCGGGTCGAGTCGCTGATGAACCGGGGCGCATTCTTCGTGAAGCGCGATCTCGGTGACATCGATCCAGAGCGCCGGGTGTGGCGCCTCGGCATGAGCACGAGCGGCATGGGCAAACCCGTCGAAGGGTCGCGGCTCATCTGGGAGATGAACAATTGGCAGTATCCGAAAGCGATCGACGGCAAGGTGCAGAAAGACGAGCCGGACGACGCGACCGCGGACGGCGCCGACGGGTGCGATGGGGTTCGGTATCTGGTGATGACCTGGCTCGGCCCGTTGGTCGAGGAGAAGGTGAAGAAACACCTCACGGCCGAAGAGCAGATCTGGAAGGACGCGCTCGGCCACACCAATCACGATGATGACGACGACGCGTCCGCGAGCGGCAGCGAGTACGGCGACGTCGTGCAGGAGGGATGAATGCATCTGATCGCGGAATTCTTGGTCCACGTGACGTACCTGGTGGCGCTCGTGCTGCTGCAGCGGTACTACCGCCGCCGGGCCGTGGCGACCAGGGAGAAGCACGTCAACGAAGTCGACCAGCTGCTCTACGTCGGCAAGCGCCTCGAGGCCGACCTGGCCGAGGCGACGGCGTCGAGGGACGCCGCACTCAAGTCGCGAGAGCGCGATCGCGACAAGCTTGAGGCCGAGATCCTCGGCGAGCGCACAGGTCGCGCGGAGGCGACGAAGCGGGCGGAAACCGCCGAGCTGATCGCGCGCGGTCAAGCAAAGCACATCGAGGCGCTGCAGCGGTCGAATGACAAGATGCTGTCGGCGATCACCGACATGCGCCGCGTCGGCTTTGCGCTGCCGCTCGATATTGCGGATCCGGATCCGGAGGGCCTGACGTCCGTCGATCAGGATGACCGCCACGCGGTGCAGCACGACGCCTCGCTGGGGTTCACCGTCGACTGATGGCGACGCAGCTCGTCGGTCAGCCGCCGATCTGGTATTGCCATCCGAACGAGATTCGGTGCCGGCATGGCCACGTGCGCCGGCACGCGAAGGAAGGCTTTCATCTCGACCAGCGGCGCGTCGACGGGCACATCTTCGTCGGTTGCGATCAGTGCACGCCGACGACGTTCGCGTTCGGCATCATCACGTCGCGACCCTCGCCGCGGATCGAGTTCTACGCGATCACGCGGGCGCAGTTCGACTTCTACCTGAACACCACCGACGAGGAGCTCGAGCCGCCGCTCGACGAGGATCGCGAAACGCTCGATCTCCTGCACCGGCTCGGCTACAACCCAACCTTCACGAGACGAGGACGATGATTGAACCCGGCATGTTGTTCACCGATGCGGAGCTCGCGAACGCCTATCGCGCGGGCTATGGCGCCGAGCTGTTGAGCGACGAGACAGACACGCATTCACTTCGCCATCTGCGCGCCTGCTTTTCCGTGGCGCAGCTGGCGATCGCGGCGTTCATCCGCGCGGTCGAGAAGGTGTCAATCAAGGAGCAGAAGGAATGACGAAGCGAGTGCAGACTCTTCTGCGCGGCATTGTGTCGCGCTTCCACCGCGGCGAGCGGGCGACGCCGGCGGCCGCGCCGGATCCGAATCAACCGCCACGGTGTCCGACCTGCGCCGCGTCCGTCGACGTCGTCGACGGCGAGCACGGTCCGGAGTACTCCGCGACCTTCACGCCGGAGATGATCGCGCTTGCGCTCGACAACGAGCGGGTCGCGCGCGCGGTGAACGCGGTGCTCAATCCCGGGCTGCGCCTCGCGCTCGTCAACGTGCTGCTGCAGGGCGATCCGACGAAAGACGGCTACTTCACGACGCAGGACGTCGAAGACGAGGCCGAGGCGGGTGCGCGATCGCTCGACGTCGCGCGGCAACTGCAGCTCCGCGATCGGAATGAGGAGGCTGCGCACTTCCGAGGATTGAGCGAGCGCCATCAACGTCGCGCGATCCGGATTACGGCGCTGCTGTCAGTCGAGGAGCAGCAGCTGATCAAGCAGCGCGTGCACGGCGGTCCGATCGGGAACGGGCAGGATCCGCACATTAAGATCGTGAGGCACTAATGCCAGACACGCCGAAAGAACTCGTGGCGCTGATCGTCGGCGAGCTAGAAAAAGAGGATGGCGCGCTCGGTCAGATGGTTCGACTCCACGTCGATCAGCGACTCGATCAGCTCATGCCGTATCGGGATCTCGAGCGACGCGTCGCGCAGATCATTCACACGCGCTGGGCCGACGAGCGCAGATTGCTCTTCATCGCTGGCGCGGAATGGGCGCAGCAGTTCATTCCCGAGATGCCGCGCGGATTCTATGACCAGGCTGAAAAGGCCGCAGCAGAGGCGCTCAAGCACTGATGAGCCGTCGCCGCCGATCGAACTACACCGAGCCGGCGCGCTGCGTCTGCGAACCTGGGCCCGCCGCGCATCCGGCGCACGGTCGCCCGGGTGCGAAAGCGGCGGCGCATCTCGACCCGAAGTGTCCGCACTCGACGTTGCGTGAGACAACGAAGCCGACCCGCTCGCGAAAAGTGAAGAAACGACGTAACCTTCGGGTCGACATGAACGAGTCGTGAGCGTTCGTCGCCGCACGGAATGACGTGCACGCGCGTCGGACAATGCCCCGATCCCAAGGCCGATTCCACGCCGGTCTCCGTTGCCAGGGACAATGCATCGGAGTGCAGCAACAGGCGAGTCCAAAGAGCTGTGACACGGCCAGCTACGCCTGCCAAGTGCCGACGGACGCTCACAACTCGTCGCTGAACAAACCCTGAAGAGATTTGCCTTTCGCCGGATCCGTCGGTAGCTATTCGGCCGACAATCTGAGCTGAGAGGCGTCTGCCGACCTGTCCCTCCGTCCATCGCGACGGCCCGGGATTGGTCGGCTTTTCGTGTTTCAGCCCATTCCTAACCGGGAGAGAGCTCATGATGCGCGCTAAGGTGGTCGTCCGTTCCGTCGAGAGTTTCACGAACGCCGACTCGATCAAGATGCAGCCGGTGAGCGGCAAGGATCCCTACGGCCCGAACGGCGAGAGCGAAGACAACACGTTCGCGCGGTACACGCCGAGCGGTGACATCCAGCTCTCGATTACGAATCCCGAACTTGTCGGCAAGATCAAGGCAGGCGACACGTTCTACGTGGACTTCACGAAGGTCGAGAGCTGATCGCGTAGATGGCCAGCGCGCTGCGCGACGTCCAGGACAGCGATCGCGACGACGAGCTCTCGGAGCTCGAGTCGATCCAGGAGGCGCCCGAGGAGGACGCCTCCGATCGAGACAAAGCGAACTACACGTTCGGCCGCTGGACGCGGCAGCGCGAGCATTTCTACGGCCTCTACAAGCTGTGGTCGCGCTGCATCCTCTTCCTGCTCGGCAAACAGTGGCTCGAGTGGGATGCGCAGACGCGCCGCTGGACGCCGGAGCAGAACGTCCCGAAGTGGCGGCAGCGCCCGATCACGAATCTCGTGTTCGCCGTCTATCGCTCGGCGATCGCGAAGCTCATCAAGCAAAAGCCGTCCTTCGACGTGGTGCCGCCGCGCACCGGAGATTCCGAAGACCGCGAGGCCGCGCGCCTAGGCGAGTCGTTGCTCCAGCAACTCTGGCGCTCGCTCGCGATGCCCAAGCTGCTCGCGAAGGCGGCCGGTTGGCTGCTCGCGACCGGCAACATCGCGGTCCGGGTCTATTGGGACGCGGAAGGCGGCAAGCTGATTCCGCGCACGGTGCCGGTGACGGATCCGATCACCGGCGAAGAGCACGAAGTCGCGGCCGACGAGAACGGCAATCCGGCGCGGAAGCGGATCCGCGGCCAGTGGGTGCTCGATCTCAAGGCCGAGCCGGAGATGATCTTCGAAGGCGAAGTCGCCGTCGAACTCGTCTCGCCGATCTCGATCCGCTATAACCCGGAAGCGAAGTCGAAGGACGACGCGTACGAGTACTTCATCGGCTACACGTTGCCCAAGGCAACGGCGATGAAGAAGTGGGAGCTCGACGAGGAGGAGCTCGAGGGCGGGTCCGACGACGAGCTCGAGTCGGTGGACGATCTGATCGCGAACGCCGCCGGCGCCACGGAGATCCTGGGACAGACGTCGCTCGCCGGCGATCGGCACGAGTCGATCGGCGAACGCGTGTTGGTGATCGAGTACTACCGGAAGCCGTGCGACGACTATCAGGGCGGCCGCCACTGGATCACCGTCAACAAGACGATGGCGCTCCCCGAGGAGACGCTGCCGAACGGCTTCTGGCCACCGGTTGTCGAGATCGATGACGTTCCGGTGCCCGGCGATCCGCACGCGATGGGACTACTCTCGCAAGTGTGCCCGCTCAACCGCGAGTACAACGTGCTCAATGGCAAGATCGGCGAGCACAACGTGATGATGGCGATGGGCGGGAAGTGGATCGTCCATCCGTTCGACAAGAACCTCAAGATCACGAGCGACCCGGGCCAGAAGCTCGAGTCGAAGGGCTACGTCGACGGGAAACCGCCCGTGCAGGTGGAGATCAAGACACTCCCCGCCGGCGTGTACCAGGAGCGGCAGCGCATTCTCGACGATCTCATGCTCGTCTCCGGCATGAACAACGTCGGGATGGGGCAGAAGCCGGAAGGCGTCTCGAGCGGCCGCGGCTTCCTCGTGCTGCAGGAGTCCGTCGACAGCGTGCTCACGCCGACGCTCTTCAACATCGAGAACGGGCTGCAGGAGATCGGGCGTCGCATGTTGGTGCTGGCGCGCGACAACTACACTGAAGAGCGCATCCTCAAGGTGCGCGGGCACAACGGCCGCTGGGAGATTCGCTCGTTCATGGGCGCGGACCTCGGCGACTCGATCGATGTCCAGGTGCAAGTCGGCTCGATGTTCCCGTGGTCGAAGGCGGCGCGGCAGGACATGGCGCTCGACATCGTGTCGAAGATCCCGGGGTTGGTCGCCGGCGAAGCGCCGGGCTCGATCGACCCGCTCAAGCTCTCGCGCATTCTCGACGTCGGCGGCATCCAGGCGTTCGAGCTCGACGCGGATCCGGACGAGACGGAAGTGATGCTCGAGCACGCGCAGTTCGAAGAATTCAGTCCGGCGAAGGGCGTGCTGGCCGTGCCGCAGCCCGGGTTCTGGCAGAATCACGCGCGCCATTACGACGAGCATATCCGCGTACTCAAGGCCGATCGCTCGCGCTTCGAGCGCTGGGATCCGCAGGCGCAGCAGCTGTTCGTCCAGCACATCCTCGCGCACCGGGCGCTGATCGAGCAGGCCGCAGGGAACGCCGCGGCCGCCGCGGGCGGTCCGGTGGCGCCGAATGACAACGCCGGCGGTGCGCCGGGTGTGACACCACCGCCGGGCGCCGCGCCGGGCGGATCCGCGAGCGCCGGGGCCGGCGCGTCGCTTCAACCATCGGACTTCGCCGCCGCCGGCGTCTAGGCGCCAAGCGACGATGTTCCGCAGCCTGAGGAATTGATCGATGGCACGTCATGCCGATGCAGGGTCCGATCACGACGACGACAGCGACGAGGGCAACTCGCTCGAGGCGGGGCTCTCGCGCTCGGCCGCGAAGCTCGACGGCGCCGATGGCGCGGACGAGGACGATCGCGACGAGACGGACGACGTCGACGAGGAATCGGATGACGATCGCGACGAGGGCGCGGACGACGATGCCGGTGATGATGAGGACGATGCCGACGACGACGACGAGGACGACGCGTCGGATGATGACGACGAGGATGATGACGCCGACGACTCCGATGAGGATGACGACGAGTCGGACGACGATGAGGAGGAGGAGGAGGAGGAGGAGGAAGACTCCGACGACGACGATGGGCTGGACCCCGAAGTCGAGGCGGCCGCCGCGAGGCATCAGCTGCCCACGAACTTCGAGGACATCGTCCGACAGCTGCCCAAGGACGTCCGCGCGAAGGCGCGGGCCGCGTTCTCGAAGCGGCTGAAGGAGGTCGAATCCGGTCTCGGTCGTGCCTTCCAGGAAGCCCGGCAGGAGCGCGGCGAGCTCGCGCGCATCAAGGCGGAGCGGAAGCATGACGAAGAGCACCGGGTCGATTTCATCGCGGATTTGATCGACGCGAATCCCAAGCTGCTCGAGGAGTTGAACGAGGAGCTCGAGAAACGCGAGACGGGTGCCTATCGCGACGCCAAGAAGATGACGCGCGAGCAGGCGAAGGCGAAGGTGCAGGAGGCGGCCGACGCCGAGATCAAGAAGACGGAAGCGCGCCATGCGCGCGGCCAGCAGGTGATGACGCTCGCGCGGAAGCTCGCGAAGGACTCCGGTGTTCCGTTCAAGCTCGTCGATCGCGCGATCTACGCCGCAGTCATGAGCAGCGAGACGAAGGACGTCACCGACGAGCAGATTCGCCAGATCGTGAAGGCGGAAGCCCGCGACTGGCGCCATCTCACCGGCGAGAAGAAAACGGAGCGCAAGGCAGCGGTCATTCGCAAGAAGACCGAGGATCTCAAGAAGGCAAAGAAGCGCGTCACCGCGCGCGATCGCGGGCACGCACCAGCGCCGGGCCGGCGCCGCGAGCCCAAGGATCTCCGCGACGCGCTGACCAGAGCCGCTGGCAAGATCCTGCCTGACGCGCCGGCGTGATCGTGTAGCGACGTAGCACGTAGTCCCGGATCTCCGGATCCGGTTCACAACTCAAGCAACCAAGCGACAGCCCGAGCTCGCCCGCGATCCGCGGTGATGAGCGTCGGGCTGTGTCGCGTTTTGGAGGGTTCATGCAGGTCATTCTCACCAAGATCCGCGGCCGCCTCGAGGCGGTGTGGAGTGGGAGCCCGGGCACGATGGTGCGCGCGGGCGGTCCGTCGACGACGAGCGTGTTCGCGTCATTCTTCGCCCGACTGTTTTTCCTCGTGCTGGCGCTCGCGCTGCTGTCCCTGATGCCGCACGCCGCGCACGCGTCGACGGCGTCGAAGCTCGTCGCGCCGGTCGTCATCGGCTCGTTCGAAGTCTCGACGTCGCAGTGGGATCAGCTGCTGCAGGAGAATTACGTCCTGCGCGATATCGTCGACGCGATCAATAAGGCGACCGTCTTCAAGTCGAAGCTCAACAAGAAGCGGACGTCGTCGGGTCGTCGGGACATTTACCCGGTGATGCTCGGCGTGCACCAGGGCGTTGGTGCGCGCGCGGAGAACGCCAAACTGCCGGTCGCGGGTCGCGGTCAGTACGAGGACGCGATCGTCACGACCAAGTACAACTACGCGCAGCTGTACATCACGGGCCAGGCGAAGGAATTCTCGACCCGCAAGGCGTTTGTCGACTTCGCGATCCGGATCCTCAAGGACACGAAGGAAGGTCTGACGCTCGATCTCGGCCGCCAGAGCTGGTCGGACGGCACTGGGCGCATCGGGCTCGTCAACAACGGCGGTGGTTACGCGGCCGGTATTGGCACGGTGGCAGTCGATTCCGCCTATGGCGTGGCGTGGGGCTCGCTCGCGTCGAACACGACGTTCCTGTTCAAGAAGAACATGACGATCGCGTTCGACACCGAGGACAACTCGGGCAACGGGTACGTCATCCAGTCGATGACGGGCACGGCGATCACCTTCCTGCCGGTGCTCGCCAACGCGATCGCGGATAACTGCCCGATCTACCGACTCGGCGCCAAGAACAACGAGATCGAGGGCTGGCTCAAGATGGTCGCGACGTCGTCGTTCCAGACGTCGGTCCTCGGCCTCGGCACGTCGGTGTATCACAACATCGATCGCTCGACGTACTCGGATTGGGAAGGCACGGCGGTCGACTTCGGCGCCGCGCTGTCGCTCTCGAACATCCGCAACCTGAAGGACAAGCTCTTCCGCCGCGGTGGCACGGCCGACCTCTGCATCGCGAGCCCGGAAATCAATCGCGACTTCGAGGCGTTGCTCACGCAGATCGCGCGCATTGTGCCGGCGACGAAGCTCGCGTACGGCGCGACGGCGCTCGAGCACGATGGGCTCAAGTGGACGAAGGACAAGGACGCGCCGGTGGCGTCGATGAACCTCGTCAACACGAGCGAGATCGAGTGGGCGCAGCGCAACGAGCCGTCCTGGAAGAAGCAGGGCGATTCGATCTTCCGCGTCGTGTCGGGCTACGACGCCGAAGAGGCGACGTTGCTCTGGTACTCCAACTTCGACTGTCCGACGCCGAAGAACATGGCGATCGGTTACGACATCACCACGAGCTGACACGGCGAACGCCGGCGGATCCGGATCATTCGGGTTCGCCGGCGCGCTGCTGTTGGAGGACTCTCATCATGGCTGGTACTACTCGCACGCAGAATCCTGCCGCCGGCGGTTTCGCCGGCGACGAAACGCGGCAGGAGCACAACAAAGTCGTCGTCGATCTCGAGAGCACGCGGCAGGCGCTGCAGTCGGCCACGCTGTCGACGTCGGGCCTGACGATCCACGGCGCCTCATCGACGCTTGCAAAAGCGGCGACGGCCTTTCGATACCTTTCGTCGCCGACCGCCGGCGCGCGCGCGGTCCTGGGGCTCGTGGCCGCGAACACGGATACCGCGGCGTTCAGCGGCACGGTGACGAACGGCAAGTACAACATCTTCGTGCACACGGTGCAGGATGACGGCGCGGGCAACCAGACGCATCGCACGCGGATGGGGACGGAAGGGGCGACACGCGCGGCCATCATCCCGCCGACCGTCCCGGTCACGGAGGCGATCTACGGCATCACCGAGATCCATCCGACCGGCACCGGCAACTTCGTTGGCGGGACGACGAATCTCGATGACGGCACGGTCACGCCGAACGCGGCGTACGTGTCGGTGGTCGGCGAGCCGGTCTTCGGCGGCGTCGCCGTCGCGGCGGGTCTCACCGCGGCCCCGGTCGGGCTGTAATCGATGGACGCGCCGCAGTCGCGGGACGAGATCGATCCCATTGAGCTGGCGATCCGTCGAGAGATCGACGACCAGCTCCGGATCCGATGGAATCCACGATCGCTCGTCACGCGGCCCGGCGCGTTCGACGCGTACGGCCTGCCGATCCCGCCCGCGCATGAAGGCCGGTGGGAAGTCGTGCGCCCCCTGCCGGGGCTCGAGGAGCCCGCGGTCATCTACCAGGTGCGCTGGGATGGCGACGGCAACGAAGCGTATCGCCACGTCGGCCCGTGGTTGGTGGACTTCCTGCGCCTCTGGGATCGCAAGAACCGGCACTGGATGAACGAATTGCAGCGCATGTACGCCGCCGAGGAATCGGCCGAGCGTGCGATCGCAACCGACGCGGCCGAGGAGGACCTCGAGTACTTCGATCGCGTCGCGCACCACTTCGCCGGGAACGACGGGCGTGAGCAGTGGCCCGTCACCGGCTTTGGCTCCCAGGCGGCGCACGCGGCGTCGCAGAGCCCCACTCTCACCACGAGCGTCTCATGAACACGTCGCACCTGCACGTCGATCCCGACTCGAAGAAGGAAATCGAAGCCTTCGGCCTGCGCGACCATTGCAACGTCTGTCGCAAAGCCAAGGGCCTCAAGCCGCTGTCGGAAACCGAGCGCAAGGTCCTCGAGCAGGCCGCGACGACGTCGGCCGGATCCGGCAGCGAGCCGATCGAGCAGCTGCTCGAAGACCTGCAGGCGCAGGAAGCGGCGAACGATGAGCTCCGCGCGCAGCTCAAAGAGAAGGACGCGGAGCTCGCGTTGCTCAAGAAAGAGCTCGAGCTCGTGAAGAAGAAGGCGGCGGAGAAGTAACGCCCCGTGACCGCGGTCGTGCGCGATCTCATCGAAGCGGCTCGGATCCGCCACTGGTCGTTCATCGACGTCCAGCTCGGGGACGGCGCGGCCGTGCTCTGGCTTAATCAACGCCAGCGCCATCTGCTGCTCAAGTTCCGGGACGCGCTGCGTGGCCTCGTGGGGACGAGCATGAAAACGGCCGCCGCGGTGAATGGCACGCTCGTCGGCGTGAACGCGAACGGGACGCCGATCTATCTCACGACGGTCGCGGACGGCTGGCCGGTGAGCGTGAACGGCAATGGCACGCCGTACGTCGATCTCACCGGCCCGCGGATCACGACCGACCCCTTCGGCGCGAACGGGGGGACGCCCGGGTGGCCGCTGCCGTCCGATGCGATCGCGCTGCTCGCGATGACGGCGACGTTCGACAACGGGACCGAGCTTCCGGTGACGCTCGTCGACGAATCGGAACGCCTCCGGGTGACGCCCGATCGCTACTTGCCGGCGTTCGTCGGACAGAATCGCGTCGTCCCGATCCGGCCGGCCTCGAGTCTCGGCATGGTCGATTCGTGGAGCACGGTCGTCGCGGTGCAATTGAGTTACATCGGACTCTCGGCGATCGCGGCCCTCACCGATGCGCTCGTGCTGCCGGCAGCGCTGCACGAGCCGCTCGTCGCCGGACTCGCGGAACTGTTCGCGAATCAGTCGAAGGATTGCACCACGGCCGAGCGCACGGGTTTTCGCGAAGCCGCCCGGCGCGCCGAAGGCGAGATCGCGGAGAGCGCGTTTGACATTCTCGGCGACCTGCAGGTGACCAACGTGATCTACGAGGGCTAACGCGCGATGGCGCCGACCTTTTTCGGACATACTGCGACCGAGGCCAACGCCTCGCTCGATAACGTCTGGGGCTATCTCACCGGTGGTAGCGCGTTCCCGCACGGGAAGTTCTCCATTGGCAAGCGCCAGGTGGATGCGGGTGTCGCGCTGCAGGCATTTGTCGCCGCCTATCTCTATAGCGACGACGCGAGTGCGCCCGGCGGGATGGTGCTGGTGCTCGAGGACGCGCGTGTCGCCGGTGGAGTACCGGGCGCTGGTCCTGAAATCTCGATGGTGAAGACGCGCGACGGCGGCCCCTCCATCGCGGGCGACTGGTGTGGCTACCAGTGCGATTTCGTTGATACGGCCGGCCTCCGGACCGATCTCGGCAACGTGTGGCAGGCGGCGATCGTGGACCCGACGCACAATGCCGTCAAGACGCGATGGGATCTCGTCACCTCCAACGAGGCGCTCGACGGACATCCGGGTGGTGTCACGCGCTGGCGGTTCGATGAATTCGGGCGCCTGCTCATCGGCACCTTCGGCACGTCCAACGTTGGCAACTACGGACTGCGCGCGATCGGGCGCAGCGTGTTTGACACCGGCGTGCTGTTCGGCCCGGGCGGCAACGTGGTCAGTGGCTTAGTCGATCTCACCGCGCAGGGCGGCGGGCTCGATTTCACGATGACGACGATCAACGACGCGGTCGGCGGAAACTTTATCGACGCGTTCTTCGCGCGCGGCACGCTCGGGTCGCTCGCCGCCGTGCATGTCGCGGACACGATCTTCGGCGCAACGATCCACGGCTACGACGGATCCGGATGGACGCAGGGCGGCGCGATGGACGTGCAGGTCGACGCCGCGCCCTCCGCGGGGATTCTCCCGCTCCGGTGGTCGTTCTTCTCGCAGGACCTCGCCGGCAACGTCCGCGAGCTCGTGCGGTTCGATGGCGCCGATGCCACCGCGGGCGATATGCGCATGCTGCTCTGGGACGTCAGCGCCGGCGCGCTCGTGCGCGTCTCGCGCGATGCCGCGGACACCGCCGGCGCGGGCTTCCGCAGGCTCCGCGTTCCGAACTAACCCTCATCCGACGCCTCATGCCAAGACTCACCGCGAACGCCAAGACCAAACCGAAATCCTCGCTCCCGACGAAGATCACGAACTCTGATGCGACGATGATGCGCCGAGCCGCAGCCAATCACCGCTCGGCCGAAGAGGCGCTCGCGGCGGCGCGCGCGAACATGGCCTTCGTCGTCAGCGAGATCAAGCTGCGCTATCAGCTGACGGAGACCGATCGTCTCGAGAAGGATGGGACGATCACCCGCGGGCGCCGCCCGTGAGTGCCTTGCTCGTCACGGACGCGTACGCGGCGCTCTTGGCGGACGTCACCGCGATGCTCGACGCCGCCGCGCGCGCCGGCGGCCTGACGGCGGCCGACTTCGACTACCTCGAGGGGCGGCGCCCGCTCTTCACTCGACTCGCGGTGCAGATCGAGCCCGAGCTCGTGCTGCACCCGGTGTGCGTGCGAGCGCTCGATGCGCTTGCCGCGTACGTGCCGCCCATCACGCCGGTGTTGCCGGATCCGACGCGTCCGGCCGCCATCCGCGAGGGGAACGCGTCCCCCACGTTGCCCGCTCAATAAGGAGAGATCGTCCGTATGTCGACCACCGCCCAAAACCTGATCGAAGCCGCGTACTCGCGGTCGACCGCGAACGACCCGGGCAAGCTCGCCACCGATGGCGAGCTGCTCGGCCTCGCCGATCGTCTCTTTCAGTTCATCTACGCGGTCGCGGCGGTCGCGGCGCCGGAGCGCTTCCTGTCGAAGACGACGCTCACGTTGGCGGGCTCGCCGCCGTCGGTGACGGTGCCGACGGATCTCATCGACCTGCGCCGGGTGCAGAACGCGAGTGGTGGCAAGGTCAACGTGATCCCGGTGGAGGAGATCGACCGCGGCTGGCATCTCGCGCCCGCGGTGTTCCGCCAGGGCGCGACGATTGTCTCGCGGGGGCAGTCTGGTGATCCGGTGGCCACCGACGTCCTCACCGCTTGGATTCTCGACGCGCCGGCGTCACTCTCGGCGCTGAGCACGGTACTCGATACCCGCTTTCCGACGCGCCATGTCGAGTTGATCATCGTCGAGATGGCGGTGTACCTCGCGACGAAGGACACCGGTCGCGACGCCGCCGAATTCGCGGCGCTCAAGGACTACCGTGATGTGCAGCGCGCGGGCTTCCTGCAGCTCTCTGGTTTGTCGACGACCGCGCTCCAGTCGCCGCACGGCGGCGTGATCGTGCAGCGCCTGAATCAACTCGCGTCGGTCAACGGCGCGTCCACCGGCCAGGGCTGAGTCGCCGCGGTGATCCAGGCCGCCCGGTTCTATGGCTGATCAAGTCCTCTCGGTCCCCGTCTTCGGCGGCGGGGTCGCGCTCGAGGGCTCGTCGGATGCGCATCGCACCGACGAGCTCACGGCGTGCGACGGCTATGACATCGGTCCGCGCGGCCAGCTCGTGGCGGCGAGCGATCTCTCGAACTTCGCGGCGGTGCAGGACGGCCATGCGACCGCGATGGCGCTGATGTTCGCGATCGAAGCGCTCGCGATCCCGCAGGCCCCGAAGCTGATCGTCGTCGGCGCGACGAGCAGCACCACCGATACGGCGGTCGCGATCGTGGATCCGGTCTCCGCGACCGTGTCGCCCATCTTGGATCTGGGCTCGACGGTCGCCGCCGGCGTCAACGTGACGACGGTGACGTTCCCGTACGTGAAGGCCGGGGTGCAGACGCGCGTCGCCCTCATTTGCCTTGGGGCGCGCGGCGCGCAGACGCCACGGTCGACGCTCGGGATGTACGCGCTGATCTGGGACGGCACGAGCTACTCGCTGAAGGCGATGGACCGCTTCGACGCGCTCGGCACGGGGCCGGACGGGCAGATCAACCCGAACGCGGCCACGCACAGCAAGAAGCTGTACCCGCGCGGCTGCGTCGCCTACAACAACCACGTCTTTCTCTTCGGCTTCGACGACAGCGACGCGACGAACGGCGACGGCCCGACGCGTCTCATGTTCTCGAACCTCGCGAACCCGCTCAAGTACGGCAACGATCCGACGCCGACGGACGTGACGACCGATCGGGCGTTCGTCGATTCCGATGCACTGCTCCTGGGCGGCGCCGGCGAGATGATTCGCGCCGGGTATGTCTGGTCGGGGAAGCTCTGGGTCGGCACCAACAAAGAGCTGCACTTCGTCGAGGGGATGGGGCGCGACAGCTTCCTCGCGAACGGCGCGATCCCGATCAAGAAGAGCCGGAATGTGGTTGGGCCGAAGGCAATGATCGAAGGTCCCGACGGTCTCCTCTACGGCGTGAGCGACGAGGGGCTCTGGCAGTTCGATGGCGCCGCGGTCGAACCGATCGGCAATCGCGTGCGCGACTTCGCGACGAAATCGAATGGTTGGTGGGACTGCATCTGGACGGATCCGGCGCGGGCGACGACCTATCCCGGGCAGACGAATCAGGATCTCGTGTGGATGGTCGCGGACCCGGAGACGATGCAAGTGTGGGTGGTCATTCCGTGGTGTTCGATCAGCAACGGCTACGGCTATGGCACCGACACGGTGATCATCAAGTACCACTGTCTGACCGGCGGCTTCACCCGGCAGCCGATGCCGGGTGTGCAATTAACGGCGGGCGCGTGGTTCAAGCGCGACGTCGTCGCGAACAATGGGCGCTTTATCGCCGTGCCGGGCGTGACGCAAAACTTGCGGCGCTACGCGTACAAGGCGACGGCCGCCGCGAGTCCGGCCCTGCCCAGCAGCGCGCCGGATGTCACCTTTGGCGAATACGCGCCGTTCGGCCCGAATGGTGTCGGCGTGATGCGGAAGCGCTATCTCACGATCGCGTGGGAAGCGGCGAGCGCGCTGCCGCTCGTCTTCACGCTGACACCGACCATCGATGGTCAGAGCATGACCGCGGTGACGCTCACGATCGGCGCGACGGCGCCGGGCACGCCCGCCGACGGCGATCTCTGGGTGGATACCAGCGGCACCGACACCAACCTCGGGAACGGCACGGCGGGCGCGATCGTGCCCGCGAACGCGGCCGACTTTCTCGTCAAGAGTTGGGTGGCGACGTGGAACAAGTGGGCGTACGTCGGCGCCGGCGGCCAGCAGGGCACGCGCATCACCGTGCCCGTCGCGTTCAGCGCGCGTCGCGGCACGCGGTTCAAGCTGCGGATGCAGAATGTCAGTGCGGCCGGTCGTTGGCAGCTCGAGGGCCTTGGCGAGAAACCGGCCGGCGTGCGGGAGGGCATGTGACGCCGCGGCCGCCGATGGTCCGGCCGACGGTGCCGCTTGGACGCACGCCGGATCGTCCGCTCACAGCCTGGAACGCGCTCGTCGGCAAACCGAGTTCGCTGTCGGATGCGGGCTTGCCGCTCGCGCTCAGCGACATTCCCGGCCAGGTCACGACGACGCGGAAATTTCTCCGCTCGCAGGGCACCGGATCCGTGGCCGGGACGCCGACGTGGGACGTCCTGGCCGCCGCCGACGTGATCGGCGACGTCGCCGCGACGCGCAAGTTTCTGCGTTCGCTCGGCACGGGCTCGACGTCGGGGACGACGGTGTGGGATACGCTGACCGCCGCCGACGTCGGGGCGGGCACGTTCCCTGTGGGCGCGTTCACGTTTCAGGGGCCCCTGACCGTTAATGACAGCGGCGTGACGAGCGCGCCGAAGATCATCGCGGAGAGCGCGCTCTCGTCAGGGTACGGGTTGCTGACGATGAACGGCGCGACCGCCTCGAGTACCGCACTCGGTCTAATGGGCAAGAGCGGCGACGGCAATCTGTATTTGCTCGGGCAGAGTGCCGTGCGCAGCCTGATCGCCGGAAATACGCGTGCGATGGTCGACGGCGGCAGCGGCGCCGGGACGACGTCGCTCAACATCTTTGCCGTCGATACGGGCACGCTGGTTCGCGTGAAGACCACCGCCGCGGGGGTCGCGCCTGGGGCGAGCGATCGGACCCTCTATGTCTGATCATGCCCCGGCCTTGCGTGTAACGCTGCATCTCACCGCCGTTGACCGCGCGTTGCTCGAGGGCATCGACGCGCGGCGTCGCGCGGCGCTCGCGGCGTATACGCAAGCCGATCGTGATTTCATGGCCGCGGGTACCGGGATGGCGGCCTCGCGTGGACTCGCGGCCGATGACGTCGGCACACTCACCTCGGAGGGCCTCGTGATCGCCGTCGTGGCCGAGGAACAGCGGACATGAACGATCTGGTCGCGCTTGCGCGGCAGGGCCTCACGGTCGATGCGCTCGAGGCGGCGATGCGGCTCGAGACGCCGGTGATCATCGAGCCGGTGCATCACTTCGCCGACGGCCTCTACGCGCGTGAGATCACCATTCCCGCCGGCACCCTGCTGACGGGGAAGATCCATCGCACGCAACATCTGAATGTGATCTCGCGGGGCCGCATCTCGGTGTGGACCGCTGGCGACGAGGTTCGCGAGATCGTCGCTCCCTTCACGTTCGTTGCGCACCCCGGCACGCGGCGCGTGGGCTTCGCCCATGAGGAGACCGTGTGGACAACGATTCACGCGACGCGTGAGACCGACCTCGATCGACTCGAGGCGGAACTGATTCAGCCGGCGCCAGTGCTCGCGGCGCCGGATCCGCAGGAGGCTCTATGTCGTGGGTAGCAGTCGCGATCGGCGGCTCGGCGGTCATCGGTGGCGTGGCGAAAGCCGTCACCGGCAATCAGACCAAGCAGCGCAACAAGGGTTATATCGAGGACGCGTATCGCAGCGCGTCGCAGCGGCAGACCGTGCACGAGAACGATGTGCGGCAGGACTCGGCCGAATCGCTCAACGCGCGCGGGCTGCTCGTGCCCGGGCAACAGTTCACGCAACGCTCGCCCTCGAGTGCGCTCACCGAGACCGCGTACGCTGGTGGCACGCCGTCGACGCTCGGCGGCCAGATGCAGGCCGACACGAACCGCGAGCTCGGACTTGAGCGGCACGATCTTGATGCCGCGCACACGCGGGCGCAGAACGAGAACAACGCCGCGTACATGAACGATCTCGTCGGCGCCGCGACCGGCACCGCTCAGGGAATTATGTCGGCGTACGGCGCGCATGAGAACGTGAGCGCGATGGGCGCGCTCGACGCGAAGTCGTCGCCATCCGTGTCCGCGCCGGCGCCGAGTCAGATGCTGTCCGGCGGCGAGGACGAGATGCCCATGATCCAGGGCGCGTTCGGGCTCCATCCGCTGACCGCGAAGCCGCAGGGCACCCAGACGGGTCTCGGGCAGATGAACGCCACCTTCCACGTCGGCTAAGGAGTCACGATGCCCTCGAGCTACCGCGCCGGGCCCGGATCCGGCTTGTTCGGAGCTTATGCGCAGCCGAACACGCGGCCGCAGGTCGACATTGGTGGCGCGATCGACGCGATCGGGAATTCCGCGTCGAACCTCATCGCGCAAGCCTATCAGCGAAAGCTCACCACGCATCAGCTCGCGCGACAGGACGCGATCGATCAGCGCGCCGCCGCACAGCAGCAGTGGGAGCGCGGACAGGCCGAGCAGAAGTTTGCATTCGACAAGTCGCAGGCCGCGATCGCGAACGAACGCGAGACCGCGCAGGCGCTCGCGGCGCTCGGCCGCGAAGGCTACGTGGAAGCGCCGGACGGCGGCGATGGATCCCTCACGGCGTCCGCCTACGGCGCCGCGCCAGTGACGTCCACAGCTCCAGCCGCCGCACCGATTCAGACGAATCCGCTCGCGAGCGTGCCCGGATACCAGGCGAAGAACCCCGGGCCGTCGCTGCTCGACGCGTACGCGTCGCCGACCCAGAGCGCACCGGTGGCGACCGCCGCGCCTGTTCCGCCATCGCCGCCGCAAGCCGCGCTCACGATGGGCGGGAAGCGCTATATCCGCGACTACAAGCGCTCGGATGCCGCGCAGGCCGAATCGCAGCGCGAGACGTTCGAGAAGTCGCAGACGCAGCTGACCCAGACGTTCCAGGAGCAGATGCAGAAGGCGCGTGCCGGCGACGAGCGCGCGCTCGAGAACCTGCGTTTCATGCACGAGCAGAATCTCATTCCGACGAAGGCCAAGGCCGAGGCCGAGGCGTTCCTCACCAAGCAGCAGTTCGGTACGCCGAATCAGGACGAGACCACCGCGGCGATCCAGTTGCCTGAGATGATCAAGTCGCATCAGATCCTGCAGGACCTGGGCAAGCCGGAGCTCACCACGACGCTCACGCAGAAGCACGGCGGGTCGCTCGCGAAGGCGATCCAGAGTCCCGACGGACAGCGCTTCCTGCAGGCGGCCAAGCAGTTTAGCATCACGGGCACGCTCGCGACGGAAGGCGCGCGGTTCTCGCCCGAAAAGCAGAAGGCCTCGGACGACATGTTCATTCCGTCGAATTGGAATGACCCGTCGGCGCTGGCGCAGATTAGCAATTCGCGTAAGCAGCGCATCCTCGACGCCGCGACGAAGAGCGGCCGCGCCTTCAACAATCTGCCGCTCGACACGCAGCAGTATCTCGTCGACTCGCTCGGCTACAAGCCCGTCCGCGGCCAGTTCTACAGTGCGCCGGGTGGCGGTGCCACCGCCACGCCGCCGGCAGCCGGCACGGATCCGGGCGGCAATATCGATCTTCGTGATACGACGCCGTCGCCGCGCCGCGTCGGTCGCCCGGTCACGAAACCGGTCGCGGGCGGAGGTGCGACCGCGGCCCCCGCGAATCCATACGTCTCGAAGTACGGGATCACGCCGTGACGGCGCCGATCCAGCCGATTCCGCAGGCGCCGGCGCCCGGCACGCCGCGGTCCTTCGCGTCGCTCAATCCCGCCGAGCAGACGCGGATCCGGAACAACATTCAGCTCATGCAGTCGAAGGGCGCGAAGCCCGAGGAGATCGACGACTACCTCGGGACGCACGAGCGGTTGGCGCCCATGTCGGCGGCGCCCGTGCGTGCGATCCGTGCCCCGAGCTACGCCGGTGCGGCGAGTGACGCGACGTCTGCGGCCCCCGATCAGGCGAGTCGTCGCGCGGCGATGGCCGCCGAGCCGCCGATTATCTCGAGCGGACTGCCGCGCGAGATCGAGCAGGGGGCGACGTTCGGCTTTGGCGACGAGATTAACGCCGGCGCGCGATCGCTGTTCACGAAATCATCGTACACGGATGCGCTCGCGAATGAGCGTGGCATTCTCCACGCCTACGAGTCGGCGCATCCGATCGTCTCGACAGCCGCGCAGATCGCGGGCGGTGCCGCGACCGGGCTCGGCGCCGCGCGACTGCTGCCGGCCGCCGCGGAAGTGCCCCAGGCCGCATCGAAACTGAGTCGCATCTCGCAGGCGTTCGGGCACGCGGTCGACGTGGGCGCGATCGGCGGCGCGGCCGCCGGCGCGGGAACGTCAGAAGGCGATCGTCTCACCGGCGCGGCGCGCGGTGCGATGGCGGGCGCCGTCGTCGCACCGGTTGTTTCCGGTGGCGTCGCGGCAGGCAAACGCATCGTCGGCCCGGTCGCGTCGCGCGCGATCGATGCCGCCGGCGTCCGCGCACCCGCCGATGCGGTCGCACCGCTTCTGGACGACAAGCAGGGGATCGAGCTCACCGTGCCGCAGAAGACCGCGCGGCGCGTCGGCGTGCGGTCGGCGCAGGATCGCGGCGATCAGATCGTGCTCAACACGATCACGAAGGGTGGTAAGTCGATCGCGGATCTTCGCGATGCCGCGACGACGGCGTCCGGCGACAAGCCTGTGACGCTGGCGGATCTTGGTGGGGAAGGCGCGCAGCAGCTCGCCGCTGGCGCGCGCACCTTCACCGAATCCGCTGCTGCAACGAAGACGCCGCAGGTGCTGCGTCGACGGGCCGAGAATGCGGCAACGCGGATCAGCGCCGACATGACGAACGCGTCTGGCGTTCAACCGGTGAACCCGTACGAGCTCGCGGATCAGATGCGTAGTGCTCAGATGGCGGCGGCTGACGAGAATTACCGCAACGCATACGCGAAGGGCGCGGTGCCCGACGAGACGATCGACCAGATGCTCAAGCTGCCGTACTTCGACAAGGCATACGCCTTCGCGAAGAATCTCGCAAAACTCGACGGTCGCGAGCTCCCGGAGCGCATCTCGTACGTCGTTGAACCGCCCAAGGTCCCGCCGACGCCTCCCGGGTTTTCGGACGATCAGTGGGCCGACGTCGTGAAGACGATGCGCAAGCAGGGCGTCCCGCTCGAGCACGCGGCGCCGGGCGATCTGACGGTGCGTGATCGCTTTGGTCAGTTGCGTCGTGATCTCACGCATGTGAGCGACGAGGAGCTCGAGAAGGAGTGGCAGCGCCTGACCGAGATGAATGCGAGCGAAGAGGCGGCGCATTCCGCGGTCCAGGAAGCGGGCTATCGCGCCGACTATGAAGCGCTCCCCAGCAGCGAACGGATCGGTCGCTCCAAGCGAACGACGGATGAGTTCGGAAACCGCATCAAGCGACAGGCCGAGGATCTTCCAGACGCCGACGGCATGCGCGACGCCGACCAACTCGCCCAGGATAACAAGACGGTCGGCGAGTTCAACAAGTCGCAGATCGTTCGAAAGGCCCGCGAGAATGCGATCGCGCGCCTCCAGGCCGAGCTCAAACGCCGCGAATCGGACCCGACGGATTTCAACTTTGGTGAGAATGCGCCAGCGGCGGCGACGCGCGAAGTGCGGACCACCATTCCCGACGTCGAAGCCCTCGACATGGTGAAGCGCGGCGTCGACGCCGAGATCCAGAAGAACCTCGACAAGCGCTCGATCGACAAGGCGGCCGCGGTGAAGCTGCAGCAGCGGCTCGGGGAATTTCTGGGGAAGGTCGATGCCGCCGTACCGGAGTACGGCAAGGCGCGTCAGCAGTACGCCGCGGCCGAGCGGATGCGCGAGGCGCTTGAATCCGGGCGTGGTGCGATCAATAAGGATCCGCGGGTGATTGAGCGGGAGATCGGCGCGCTCGAGACGGATCACGAGAAGGGACTCTATCGCTACGGGCTCCAGGACGCGCTCAATCAGGTCATTGCAAACACGCGCGACGGTGCGCCGGTCGCTGGAAAGCTGTCCGGATCCGCCGCCGCACGGCAGCAGCTCGCCGCGATCGCGAAGGACGCGCCCTCGTCGGCTGAGCTGCTCAAGCGCGCCGGCGAAGAGCGGAGCATGTCCGACGCGAACGCGCGAATCCTCGGCGGCTCGAACACGATGGACAAGGCCGGCGCGCGGAGCGCGATCGAAGACGGCACATCGCCGTCGGACGTCGCGCGCATGGTCGTCAGTCCATCGCGCGCGCTCAAGTTCGGGATGAAGGCGCGGATCAAGAACATCATGAGCGGCGTGAACGCCAACAACGCCGATGCCGTCGCGAATCGATTGATGGCCGGTGTCGACACGCAGGGCGGTCCGGATCGCGCGACACTGATGAAGGCTCTCGACGAGCTCGAGGCGTTGCAGAAGAAAGGACAACTCACCAGGGCGAAGGCGCAGCAGCTGCTCGGCCTTCCGGCTGGCGAACAAGCCGGACGTGTGATCGGCCCGAAGAAATAGTTCGCGAAGTACTCGACAACTCACGCACGGCTGACTGGCCCGCTCCTCGTCTCGAGGGTGGGCCGTTTCGTTTTTGGAGGAGTGATGGATCCACAACATATCGGCGAAGCTGTCGTGGGCGGCCTCGTCGTCGCAAAGCAGCTCCTGGACTTTATCGGCGGTCGTGCGCGCGATCGTCGTCACTCGGCGGGCCAGACTTCGCTCCGCGCCGAGCTGCAGAAGCAATTCGCGGACATCAAGCTCGAGCTTGAACAGCTCCGCGCGTTCGTGATCGGTCCCGATGGACAGAACGGGATCCGCGGCGACGTGCGCAAGGCCGAGAAGCGGCTCGATGATCTCGAGGAGCGCGAGCTCCAGCGCCTGCAGCCGCAGCAGGTTGGCACCTTCTCGCCGAGATGACCATGCGCCTCGAGCAATTGATCGAAGACGAGAAGAAGAAGCTCTCCGCGTCGCGTGTCGGGCTCTGGATCACCGTGACGCTCACGATCGTCACGATCGCGATCGACGTCTATCTGACGCTGCACGCGGCGAAGGCGTTCATCCCGAACACGGTGTACGCGCTCGAGGGGACGATGTTCACGGCCTTCGCGACCTGGGCGGCGGGCCCGCGCATCGCGCAGTATCTCGGTCCGCAGGTCGGGCAGGTGGCCACCGGCATCGCGGCCGCGGCGCGTGACGCGCTGCTCCCGAACAATCGCAAGGATGACGAGCGCGGAGATCCCACACAGTGAGCGCGCTCCAACTGCTCGACCCCGTGCGCTTCGTCGGCTCGCGCAACTGCTATGAAGCGCGGCCGGTCGGCGCGCGTCGTGGGATCATGCTGCACTTTGACGACTCGTCGAACGATCGCTCGGCCGAAGCCTGGTTCCACGATCCGGCCTGCCACGTCTCGTACAACCGGCTCTATCTCGATGACGGATCCGTGGTGCAGATCACGCCGTCGATGGAATCGGCCGCCTGGCACGCCGGCGTCTGTTTGACGAAGAATGCCAACCGCGTGTACTACGGGCTCTCGGCCGCGACGGACACGAAGACGCCGGCAACGACCAAGCAGCTCGAGGCCATTGCGCACGATTGCGCCGCGCTCTTCGCACTGAATAAGTGGCCGGCCGCGGACGTCACGCGGCGTATTGTGGGGCACGAAGACGAGGCCTGCTTCGACAACGGGAAGCTCGGGCGCAAGATCGATCCGACGGGCTATCATCCCGATCGGCCGATCCTGTCGAAACTCGCGGTTCGGCATCGCGTGCTCGAGCTCCTGGAGGCTGTATGACGACCGCGGCGGACTCCTGGACCAAGATCGAGCAGCGGCTCGCACGCTGGCGCGGCACCGCGATCGTCGCCGCGGTGGCGATCGTCGCAGGGTTACTCTACGGGCATTACCACGGGCATTACCGGGACGCGGGGCGCGATCGCGAGCTCGTGCAGCTCCACGCGCTGATCAGCCGCGACTCGAGTCAACGTGTCGCCGCCGTGGCGCACACGGATACGGCGATGGCGCGCGCCGATACGGCGGTCCAGCAATCGCGCGGTGCGGACTCGAGCTGGACGCATGCGCGGACCCTCGCCGAACGTGCGCACCAGGTTGCGACGTCGACGGCGCCCGACACCGAGAAGGTGCACGCGCTCGTGACGATCGTCGACACGCTGCGGGTTGCCGGCGACTCCCTGCGCGTGGCGCTCGTCCGCGATACCGCGGCGATCGTGCAGTTGCGCGTCGCGATCGGGGGCGAGCGCGCGGCGTGGTCGACGGAACGTCAGGATCTGCAGCACGCGCTCACCGTGAGCGAGGCGCAACATCGACACTGGGGGCTCGGCATCACCGCCGGTGCCGCGGTCGTGCGGGATCCGGACGGCTCACTCCATTCCGGGCCGGGCGTCACGATCGGAATCACCTATCGGTGGTAGCTCCGCGAGGACTTCGGAATCCGCCGGCAGCCGACTGTAGCCGCCGTGCGACTTATAGGCGTTGGACATCACTGCGGTGCCGACGCCGTCCTCGTCATCGATGAGCAGTGGGCCCTCAGCGGTCTGGAGCTCGAGCGCGTCTCGCTCCTGGCCCGCGAGTGGCGCGCACCACCAGCTCGCCGGCACGTTACGGCTGATCCGGATCCGGACGCGCCGTGATGGCACCGGAAGCCCGCGCCAATAAAGTTGCGTCACTCCTTGGCGCTGCGTGCGGCGAGAATGTCGTTCACGAGCTGCTGTACCTGCTTCGTTAGCGAATCCTGGACGTCGCGCTCGGCCCCGCCTGTTGAGGCGGAAGCTCCGAGTGTACCGCGTCCTTGCCATACCGTGGTTAGAAACGGGTCGACTTGATTCGCAACTCGGCTAACTCGATCGACCTCGACCTTCGCGAAGTAGTCGACGCTGTTCGACCCGGAGTAGATCGGAAGCGCGATAACGCTGAGCATCACATGTGCCGAGCGCGGGCCAAATCCGGCAGCGGACGACACGGCGATTCCGCTTCGCCGAAATTCTATCTCCGCAGCGTTACGGAATGCAGTGGAGTCGAATCGTCGTGCTATTTCGCCGTCGATCGCGAGAGACACCGCGACCGTATCGATGCCCCGAACCGCCGGAAAGAGCCACGACCGATCGCGTGATTGAGCTCGAAGTGAAGACGCGGTGAACAGGGCAAGGGCGCCGCCTGTCACAAAACGCTGAATCAATGACATAAAACGTTGGCTGTCCGTTGGTTCGGTCAGCCATACGTTGCCGCAGTGGGCGCTCGCCCGCAACCCAATCCTTTTCAGGAGAGAGTCAACATGCGCCGTCGCATCATCTTCGTTGCCTTGCTCGCCTTGCCTGTCGCCCTGGCGGCTTGTTCCGAACTCTCATCCGCGCCGCGTCGCGATACCGGCGATTCGTGCACGACGATCGACGGAAAGTCCGGCTACATCACCAGCGACGGCCGCTGCGAGCAGTCATAAGACTGCGCAGCGCGTGAGTAGCGCTTTCGTGACGGCCGCCAACTTCGAGTTGGCGGCCGTTTGTGCAAGCTGCGGCCGGAATTGATAGACGGCTGGGACCCGGCCAGCGTTCAGGTCCGCAATAGCCACGTCCGCACGGATGACGAGCTCGTTCATCCGGTGCGCCTGCGCGCACTCCAGCATGCGCTCCGCCGCGGCGATCGCGTCCTGGAACCGTCCTTTCAGCGACAGTTCGCGCGCGTACGCCTCTTCAAACTCGGCGTCAGCGAGCGGCGTTCGCTCAAGTGCCACCACGCGGCGCCGTGCGCGCTCCATCGCGAGATCATCGCCGGCGTCGATCTCGAGATGATAGGCAAGAATCGCGGCGTACGCGCGGAGTTCCGTCGACGGCGATTGCGCCAGAAGATGTTCGGCGATCTGTCGCGCGGCCGCTGCGTGCTCCACCTCGCGGTATGCCGTCGCGAGATTCATGAGCAACCGCTCGCGTGTCGGCTCGGCCGCGAGCTCAAGCGCCTCGTAGGTGTCGAGGATCGCGTTGATGGGATCGCGCCGTATGCCGGCGATCGCCGCGCGGTCCATCAACGCGCGCGCGACGACGTCGCTGAGATTGAGGCGCCGGGCCCGCTCGAGGACCATCTTCACCACATCCTCAGCCGCCGGTAGGTTGCCGCGCTCGATGTCGATCTTGGCGTGGCCCAGCATCGCCTCGAGCTGCATCGTGCGGTTGCGCTCTCGCGTCGCGAGCTCGTGCATCGAGCCGTACGCGATCGACGCCTCCTCGAATTGTTTCATCGTCCGCAGCGCGAATCCCTTCTGCCGATATGCGAGCAAACGGACATCGGCGTCGTCGTGCATCGCGATGACGATCGCGCGGAAGACATCGACGGCGGCGCTCAGGTGCCCGTCAGCCTGGAGCTCGATGCCAAGACTCAGCAGCTTCCGCGCGAGCTCTGAACGGTGCGGGCCGTCCATGCTGGATCCGTCAATTGTCTCGAGGATCGAGGCGAGCCGCAGTTGGCGCGGAATGTTCGGCACGCGCGGCAGTAGCGTGCGCGCGAAGCGGAGCTCTTGAGCCGTCACTCCCGACGGTCCGAGCGCTGCCTCGGCGCAGCGAACGCAAATCATCCCAGCGGAGAGCTCGTGCCAGCGGGTGGGATCGTGTTCGGAGGCCATGAGCTCCAAGAAGCCGATGCCTTGCATGGATCCCACGGTACAACTGTTTTTCCGAGCGCGATAGACCGCGCGATCACAAACCCCGGCTTCTAGCGAAGATTAGAACTTCTTAAGAATTCAACGCGTATTGCCGGACTGTTTCGCAGACCCGCGCGGCTTTTCCTCGCGCGGCGGATCGCTCTCTGACGTCAGAAGTCCGATCATCGCCTTGGTCAACATGGCGAGGGAGTACTCGTCATTCGCGCCGGCCTGGAGTCCGTTGCGCACCGACAGCTCCAATTCAGCATAGAGGCGATCGAGCTCGCCCGGAGGCGCGCCTTGAGCGCGACGAATGTTGTATCGCGTCGCCTTTTGGCGGACCTGGTCAACGATGTAACTGACCTCATCGGCGGAGACGGGGTCGTTTTCGCGAACGGCAGCCGGTCGATTATCGCCTAGGCTTTTTGCCTGTGCCGGATCCAGGTCGGCGATCGAGACGCCATAGAGCTGCGCAGCGGCGACGAGATCTCGCGGTTTCACCCGGCCAGCTCGCTCCCATCGACTGAGCGTCTGCGTGTCGATGCCCAACCGCTGAGCGGCGGCCGCCTGTGTCAGGCCCTTAGCCTCGCGAGCGGCCTTTAGCCGCTTCCCGCGCCGTTCGTCGGGCGAACTCATCGAAATATCTAGAGAAAGTCGCGTTTCGGGTATTGACTGCCTAGGCATTTTGCTTATCATTCGGCGGTCACAGAACTGTCAACCGCTGGGCGGAAGGTAGAGGCAATGGACACGGACGGAAAGACGGAGGGCGAAATGCTTGACCGCCACATGTCGATCCCGCAGGCCGCGAGGGCCATCGGAATCGCGAACGCCACGGTGCGCTCCCTGGTGATCAAGAAGGAGCTCGACGGCGAACTCGTGGCCGGCCGCATCGTCGTCACGCGTGACTCGGTGAATCGGTACAGGACTGCGCGCGCCGATGCCGGCGTGGCGCAGTAACAAACCGCAGGAAAACACTCATGAGGGACAACATGAGGCAGAGCAGTTCGCTAAAGGCGGGGAGTTATCGCCAGAACCCGGGGAGTCTCGCGTTGATCCCTGGTGGGCAGTACGCGCAGCGACCGTCGTCGCTCGTCACACGGCGCCACGACGCGCCGGATCCCGACTTCGATAAGGAAGTGCGCGGGGTGTACTCGCGCTGGCATCGGAACGGAGACCCCTGTCAGGCCTACAGCTCGCGCGCAATCGCGAACGTCGCGCAGGAGATCTCATACCCGGGCCGTGTGATCGATCGGCATCTCGAGGACGCCGTGATGACGGGCGTTCCGCTCGACTGGGTGAAGGAGCTCGGCCGCCTGATGATGAAGCGCGTCGACGAGCTCGCGGCGAAACACGGCCGTCTGACGGCCTGAAAAACAACGCCCCGCCGGGAGGGACATCCCGACAGGGCACGGCGACGGATGGGCCGACGCCGGTAGAGACGAAGGTAACGCGGGACGAGGAAATCTCCAATGAACATGACCCTCCAACAGCAGGCGACGACCGGACCCGGACGCGAGACGTTCCCGCGGCCCTACTCGATCGTCGCGGCCTGCACCCACGACGCGCTCTCCGTGCGGAAGCGTGTGGATTCCCCGTTCGTCGATCACGCGACGAGCGTCGGTCAGTGCCTGGCGTGCGGCACGTGGATTCACCGCGTCGAGTGGAAGAGCCGCGACGAGGTGGACGATCGCCTGCTCACTGCCGTCGAAATTGACGCGCTCCAGGCGCTCGAGGATCGCTACCGCCGGAGTGATGCGCGATGACCGCCAGTACGCATGCGAATGCCGACGAACAGACGGCTAGTGGCGTCCCCGTCTTCCGCGAGTCACTGGGCGGCTCGCTCATCGACAGCGCGCGCATCTCGGTGATGGCCGCGCTCGCGATCCTGCCGCCGCCGGACGTGCCGATGATCATTCTTCCCGGAACCGTTGAAGACGAGTCGGAAGATGCCGCCGTGTCGGTCCACGGCTGTCTCGATCAGGCCATGCAATGGCTAGATGCGGCGCGAGCGCACACCATCGCGGCGGGCGCTCCAGTCACATCGCTGCATGTGGCGAACGCGGGAGTCCCGCGATGACAGCCGCCGCTGTGGGATCGATGCTGCCGACGATGCGCGAGCTCAACGATGTCCGCGACGCGCTCGACGAGCTGCTCTTCGAAAATGAGGGCGAGCTCACCGTCGACCTGGAAAAGGCCTTCGAGAAGATCGAGGGCATGATCGACACGAAGCTCGAGCGTTGGGGGCTGTGGATCCTCGATCGTGAGACCGACGTCGTCAAGCTGCGCGAGGAAGAGAAGCGTATCGCTGCGCGGCGGAAGGCGATCGAGCACGCTGTCGAGCGCAGCAAGGCTGGCCTGCTCATGCAGATGCAGCGGCACGAGCGGACGAAGCTCAGCGGTCTCCTGATCACCGTGAGTGTCGCGACGAATCCGCCGTCGCTCGCCGGCGAGCTCGCGCCCGAGACGCTGTCCACGCTGTTCGAAGAAGGCGCGCCGTTCGTGAAGTTCGCGCCGGCCACGTTTGCCCTCGATCGCCGCGCGGCGATCGAGCACCACAAAGCCGGCCAGCCGTTGCCCGATGGGCTCACGGTCACGCGCGGCATTTCGCTGAGGATCAAGTAATGTCGAACGCTGTCGCCACGCGCCCGCAGGGCGAAGAGTCCACCGCGGTCGTTACCGCGGCAAGTGTCCAGTTTTCGCGCGACCAAGTCGAGCTGATCAAGCGCACCATCGCGAAGGGCGCGAGTGACGACGAGCTCTCGATGTTCATGCAGCAGTGCAAACGCACTGGGCTCGATCCCTTCAGCCGCCAGATCTACGCGATCAAGCGCTGGGATGGCCAGCAGCGTCGCGAGGTCATGCAAACGCAGATCTCGATCGACGGCCAGCGCTTAATCGCCGAACGCACCGGCAAGTATCAGGGCCAGGTCGGACCCTTCTGGTGCGGATCCGACGGCGTCTGGAAGGACGTGTGGCTCGCCGACACCGCGCCGGTGGCCGCGCGCGTGGGGGTATTACGCAGCGACTTCGCCGAGCCGTTGTACGCCGTCGCGCGCTTCGGCGCGTACGTGCAGAAGACCAAAGACGGCGCGCCGAATCGAATGTGGGGTACGATGGGCGACGTCATGATCGCCAAGTGCGCGGAATCCTTAGCGCTCCGAAAGGCGTTCCCGCAGGAGCTCGCCGGACTGTACACGGCGGAAGAAATGGGTCAGGCGGACAACGATCCGAAGCCAGCGGTGCGGCGCGCGGCCGCGGGGACGCAGTCCGATCGCGACACCGCGAGCGAACCGGCCGGCGAGGAAGACGCCGAGTACTCGGTAGAAGGTCAGGACGACGTCGTCGAAGAGACGATGACGATCGAGACCGCGCTCGAGATGCCGCTCCCGGGCGCTAAGTCCGCGTGGAATGGCAAGGGGGGTACGCCGCTCGGTCAGCTCGACGCGAAGATGATTCCCGCGATTCGAAAGTGGATCCAGAAGAAAATTCAGGAAGACGAACAGGGCGATGGAGAGAGCTCGCCGATCAACTATCGGCTGCGCAACGCCTGCGCTCTGATCATCGCCATGCGCGAGGGCGCGGCGGCGAAGGATCAGACGACGATGGACATGGGCGGCGAGTCGAAGGCCGCGCCGACGAACGATTCTGCTCTCCGCCCGGGAAAGGTTGAGGATGCGCTGGACACCAAAACGTCCGCGGCCTCCACCACTCCCGTGCCGGCGACGAAGGCGAACATGTCGGAGATCGCGGAGCTGGCGCGCGAGGCCGCGCGATTGATCAAGGATCCCAAGCTCGAATCGGACGATCGCGACTTCTACAAGAAGCGCTTCGACAAGGCTGACACGCCCGAAAGGATGAAGGCGCTCGTCGACGAGCTCGCAGCGCGCCTCAAGCAGCCGTTCTAATCGATGGGCCGGTTCCAGTTCGAATCGCCGACGCCGGAGCAGGCCAAGACGTTCCTGAGCTGGCGCCGGCGGAATGAAGAGTACCAGGGGGAACTGCATTCGGATGCCGTAGTCTGCGTGCGCCGATTGCGCCCCGTGATCACGCCGCGCGAGCGGGTCCTGATCGAATCCATGCGCGGCCAGCCGCGCGCCGAGGTGTTCACGTGTGCGTCGTGCGGGAACTTCGCGTTCAGTCGCCCGACGATCTGTTACTGGTGTGCTAACGACCTGAGAGGATCGAGCAATGGCTGACGACAACGACGAGTACACGTTCGCGGACGACGCGGATCAACCGGTGGCGATCGACGACGCGAGCGATGACGCGACCGATGAGGATCTCGACGACGAGGATGACTTTGACTGGGATGACGACGACGACGAGGCGCCCGCCGATCTCGAGAGTCGACTCGACGCGGCGCTGGACGCCGGCGACGCCGACGATGAGGGCGACCAGGCGGAAGCCGAAGCGACCGTCGGCGAACAATTCTCCGCGTTCGCGCTGCGCAAGCTGCCGGCGAAGATGCGGAGCCGGCCGCTCTCCGCGCAGGCGAACGATTGGATCATCTCGACGATCGGCCGTCTGGTCGAGTCGCAGCCGGTAGAAGGCTCGCCGTTGCGCGCGGAGATCGCCGCGCTGATCGACGCCGCGGAAGTCCGCGAGATCGTCTCGATGTTGAGTGATCACACGCTCGAGGAGGCGTATCGCCTCGCGCGGAGTGTCCCGGTCGATGCGGGCGATAGTGCGGCGCCGGTCGAGGAGACCGAAAGCGAGGCGCCGATCGGGAAGGCGGGAAACCTGGCCGGCGAGCCGAACGTGCTCGCGATCGTCGTCGAGCTGCCCATCGCCGACGTCGCGCCGGATCCGGACCAACCGCGCGACGAGGGCGCAGACGCCGAGATCGGCGACGACATTCATCCGGACACGATCCTCCCGCCGATCGAAGTGCGGCCGCATCCTCAGGCGGGCGAGCCGATCACGATTGGGTTGAACCACGGGTTTCATCCGCCATACATCATCGTCGACGGCGAACGTCGCTATCGCGGCTCGCTCAAGGCGGGTCGGGAGACCATTCGCGCAATCGTGAACGAACGGCCGATGGATGCCGGCGACCTGCTGCTCCGGCAGTCGGCGCTCAACCAAGGCAAGCGGCTCAAGCCGCTCGAGGAGGCGCGCACGTGGAAGCGCATCATCGAGTCGAAGGGATGGACCGCCTCGCAGCTCGCGGACTATCTCAAGAAGCCGCGGAGCACGGTCGCCGATCGGCTCGCGATTCTCGATGCGCCGGCGGCGTTCCAGCCGTTGTTCATCAGTGGCGTGTTCTCGGCCGCGGCCGCGCCGGTTGTTCGCCAGTTCGCGAACGTCCCATCAAAGATCCTCGAGCGCGCGATCGAAGAGGGTTCGAAGGAGTACGAGTGGCGCGACGCCGTCGAGGACGGCAAGCCGGTGCCGGTGAAGGATCTCAAGTTCATCCTCGAGACCATCATCCTCGACGAAGAGCTCCGCGAGATTCCGCCGGAACTGCGCGCGCGCTACACGGGCGAGGTCGTGCGCGTCGGGAAGGTCGACTACGCGCTCAATGTCGACGCGCTCGAGAAGCTCGCGGCGGAGTACGCGAAGGAGAACGCGGGGGTAAAGGCGAAGAGTGCGAGTGCAAAGCCCGCGAAGCAGCCGCCGACGCAATACCAGCTCGAAGAGCGGAAGCGACAGGCGGCTGCCAAACGGAAGGCCGAACTACGCCGCGCACAGTTCGCAGCGATCTCAGACAAGCTCCCGATTTCGATCGGCGGCGCATGGCTGCTTCCGATCATTCAGTGGCTGCTGCGCGAGGTGACGAACGACACGCTCCGCGCCGCGGTGAAGGCACTCGACATCGAGCCGCCGGAGAAGAGCGTGCATGGCAGCTACGACTTCGGAAAGGCGATCGCGAAACACGCCGAGGGTCTTGGCCCAGGGCTGCAGTCGAAGCTCATCATGCAGCTGCTGCTCGCGAGCGACCTGGTCGTCTCATCGTGGTCGAACGACGGCGCAAGTCGCTTCGCGGCCGCGGCGAAGCTCCTCAAGATCGATCTCGGCAAGGTGAAGGTGCCGGATCCGTCGGAATTCCCGGCGAACGCGAAGGCGGCGAAGGAATCGGCCGCCGTGAAGAAGTCTGCCTCGAGTAAAAAAAAAAGTGAAAAGCGGGG
>Ga0070679_100000269_pt1 | contig 43620 bp, 34 predicted proteins | sample KBSC63BmetaG_FD_65652 | JGI IMG/M metagenome (GOLD analysis project Ga0070679, IMG submission 65652) | Corn rhizosphere microbial communities from Kellogg Biological Station, Michigan, USA - KBS C6-3B metaG | ecosystem: Host-associated > Plants > Roots > Rhizosphere | place: USA: Michigan... | reverse complement strand
GTTCATCGTGCCCATCACCTGCGGGATCCTGATCGGCCTGTTCGCCGTGCAGAAGCGGGGCACGGGGGGCATTGGCGCCGTGTTCGGGCCCCTGACGGTCGTCTGGTTCGCCTCGATCGCCGCGGCGGGGCTGCCCTGGATCGTCCGCCACCCCGAGATCCTCCACGGCCTGAACCCGGTGTACGCAGTGAAGTTCCTGCTCCACGGCCGGTTGCACGGCTTCCTGGTGCTGGGGTCCGTCGTCCTGTGCATCACCGGCGGCGAGGCGCTGTACGCCGACATGGGTCACTTCGGCCGGCGCGCCATCAAGCTGGCCTGGGGCACCGTCGTGTTCCCCTCGCTGCTGCTGAACTACTTTGGCCAGGGGGCGCTGCTGCTCGAGCGGCCGAACGCATCGAACCCGTTCTTCGACATGGTCCCGCGCGTGGCGCTGTACCCGATGGTCGCCATCGCCACCGTCGCCGCCGTGGTGGCGTCGCAGGCGTTGATCTCGGGCGCCTTCTCGCTGACGCGGCAGGCGGTGCAGCTGGGCTACGTCCCGCGCGTCACCATCGTCCACACCTCGGGCAAGACCGAGGGGCAGATCTACGTGCCCGAGGTGAACAGCATCCTGATGTTCGCCTGCCTGGCGCTGGTGCTGGGCTTTCGGGCCTCGTCGGGCCTGGCGGACGCGTACGGCATCGCGGTGACCGGCACCATGGCCATCACGTCGGTGCTGTTCGTGTTCGTGGCGCGCGATCGCTGGCAGTGGCCGATCTGGAAGTGCGTGGTGCTGGCCATCCTGTTCCTGACCTTCGATCTGGGCTTCTTCGCCGCCTGCGCCGCCAAGATCGTCACCGGCGGCTGGTTCCCGCTGGCGGTGGCGGTGGCCGTGTTCACCATCATGACCACCTGGAAGAAGGGGCGCGCCGTGCTGGCGGCGCGCATCTCGTCCGAGACGCTGCCGGTCGAGGCGTTCCTGATGGACATCGAGCAGGTGAAGCCCCATCGCGTGAAAGGAACGGCCGTGTTCCTGACGTCCACCCGGCGCGGCATGCCGAACGTGCTGCTGCACCACTTCAAGCACAACAAGGTCCTGCACGAGCAGGTGGTGCTGCTGTCCATCGTCACCGACGCCGTCCCCGAGGTCGCCAAGGCCGAGCGCCTCAAGTACAAGAACTTCGGCTACGGGTTCTGGGGCCTGACCGCCCACTACGGCTTCATGGAGACGCCCGACGTGCCCGACCTGCTGAAGCTGTGCGCGTCGGTGGGCCTCAGCATCAACCCCGCCGACACCAGCTACTACCTGGGCCGCGAGACGCTGGTGGCCAGCAAGGACCCGGCGCTGCCGGCCTGGCGCAAGAAGCTGTTCAGCTTCCTGTCGCGCAACTCGCGCGCCGCCACGGACTTCTTCTCCATCCCGCCCAACCGCGTCGTCGAGATCGGCACCCAGATCGAGCTGTGAGGGGCTGCCCGAGCTTTTCGGCAGATCTTTTTCCGAGCGGGCGCGTTTCAGCGGGGAACGGAGGTTCCCCATGGTCCATCACGCGCTGTCTCGCCGGTTTCTGTCTGCTTTTCTCGCTGCCCTGATCCCTGCGGTCGGGGTGGCGTCGACGTCTTGTGCCGCGCCGCGGTTGGCGGGCGGCGGGTACGCGCTGCACGCGGCCAGCGCCGGGTACGAGGTGCAGGTGCTGGTGGACGGCACGCCCACCCGGACGTTCGAGCACGCGGGGGAGAGCTTCGTGATGGGGCAGCAGGGGGCGCGGTACACCCTGCGCGTCGTCAATCACACCGGCCGTCGCATCGAGGCGGTGGTGTCGGTGGACGGCCGTGACGCCATCGACGGCAAGACGGCCGACGTCCGCACGAAGCGCGGCTATCTGGTGCCGGCCTGGGGCACCGTCGACATCGACGGGTGGCGGGTGTCGCAGGCGGAGGCGGCGGCGTTCCGCTTCACCAGCGTCGCCGATTCCTACGCCGCTCGCACCGGCAGCGCGCGCGACGTCGGCGTCATCGGGGTGGCGGTGTTCCCCGAGCAGTACGTGCCCCGGCACGTCTACGTGCCGCGCCCCGTGCGTCCCGAGTGGGAGTCCCGTGACGACCAGCTGGGCTATGCGCCGCGGGGCCGCCTCGACGCGGACAAGGGCGACGGGTACGCGGAGAGCGCGCCCGCCAAGAAGTCGTCAGCCGGCCGGGCCGCGGAAGCGCCTGCCGCGGCGCCACCCCGCGCCGCGATCAGCGACCTCGAGTCGTCGGCCGCGCCGGCGCCCAGCCGGCGCCCCGGGCTGGGCACCGAGTTCGGCGAAGCAGTGAACTCCCCGATCCGCGAGGTGTCCTTCGTGCGCGCCAGCGCGACGCGACCGGCGGCCGTGCTGGGTGTCCGCTACAACGACCGGGACGGCCTGGTGGCCCTGGGGATCGACGTGGACGGTTGCTGCGGCGACGACGATCTGGCCTGGCGCCAGACCGCCACGCCGTTCCCGGGCACCGACCGCCGGTACGCCGCGCCGCCGGCCGGTTGGCGGGACGGCTGCTGTGTGCGTTACTGATGGGTGAGTGGCGGCGTCCGACGAGAGCCTGATGGCGGCGTACCAGCAAGGCGACGCCGCGGCCTTCGAGGCGCTGATGGCGCGTCACGAGCGGCCCCTGTGGACCTTCGTCCGCCGCTTCGTGGGCGACCCCGAGACGGCGGCCGACCTGCTGCAAGAGGTCTTCCTGCGGGTGGTGGGCGCCGCCCCCGACTGGAAGCCCGATGCGAAGGTGTCGACGTGGCTGTACACCATCGCCCGCAATTTGTGCACCGACCACGCGCGCCGGGCCGTGCACCGGCGGGCGGCGTCGCTGGACGCCCCCGTGCGGCCCATGGCGGGCGACTCGTCGGGGCCCATCCTGGTGGACCGGGTGGCGGCCCGCAACGCGGGGGCAGAGGACGAGGCGATGGATCGCCAGCTGCGCGTCCACATCGATCATGCGGTCGACCTGCTGCCGCCCGACCAGCGCGAGGTGTTCCTGATGCGCGAGGTGATGGACCTGTCCTTCGCCGAGATCGCGCAGGCGGTCGGTGCCAGTGAGCCCACCGTGAAGAGCCGGATGCGGTATGCCTTGGAGAAGTTGCGCCAGGCGCTGGCGAGTTTTCATGAACCGCGCGGGGGCGCGGATGAACCGCGCGAGGGCGCGGGCGGCTAGAGCCTGACGATGACAGCCATGACGTTCACCCACGACGACATCCGCGAGCGCCTGGTCGACTATCTGTACGGGCAGCTCGACGACGACGCGCGCGCGGCGTTCCAGGCTCACCTGGACACCTGCCCCGCGTGCCGCGAAGAGGTCGGCGGCGCCGAGCGCGCGCGGGTGGTGGCGCGCGAGGTGGTGCGGCGACCGCTGGGCGACGCGGTGCCGGAGCGGGTGCGGGCGCGTGCCTTCGAGGCGGCCCGGGCCGCGGCGGCCCGCCCCCGCGGATTGCCGGTTCAGGAAAAGCCGCAGGCGGCGGCGGTCGAGGGGTGGTTCGGTCGCCTGCGGCGCCGCTGGACCTGGACGTTCCCCACGTTCGCGACGGTGGCGGCGATGGCCGTGTTCCTGCTGGTGCGCGCGACGATCTTCCGCGAGGCGAAGAGTCCCCTCGGCGAGGAGCGGGCGCGCGAGCTGGCCAGGCCCGCGGCCGCGCCGGCTGCCGAGCCGGCGGCGCCCGACGCGGTCCGGGCTTTGCCCCCCGGCGATCAGGGCCTGCGGCTCGGCGGGCGAGGCACGGCGACCGACCGCGCGGCGATCCGCGACAGCGAAGCACCGTCGGAGGCGCAAGATTTCCGGCACGGCTCCCCCGCGGTGAAAGAGCCGGGAGAAAGCGACACCGGCCCGCGGGTGCGTCGCTCACCGCCAGGCGGCGGCGTCCGTCATCGTGGCGTCTCGTCGCCGTCGGGACTGCCGGCGACGGCGTCCAGCGGGGCTGGAGCGCCGCCCCCGGCCGCCGCTCCCGCTCGTAAGCCGGCGCCGCATGAAGCGGCGTCCCCGGGTCCCGGCGCGATCGGATCGGCCGCGCGGGAGCAGCGCCAGCCCTTGGACGCCGAAAAGAAGGTGGCCGAAAAGAAGCTGCCCGACGAGAGCAACCAGACCGAGCTGGAAGGTCTGGAGCCCCAGGCCGATCGCGACGAAGCGGGGAAGACACAAGCGCCCCGGCGTGCGGCCGCGGCGCCGAAGCGAGAGTTCGCGGCACCGCCCCCTCCGCCCGCGCCTCAGGCCCCGGCGATGGCCGCCCCGCCCGCGAAAGGCGGCGCTCCTGCAATGCTGGATATGCCACGCGACGACGCGGACGCCGCTTCGGTCGTGACACAGAAGTCCGGCAAAAAGAGCAAGACGAGCAGCAAGACGAGGAGCGAGGCGAACAAGGACGACGAGCCGGCCTCCGTCGCCACGCCCCAGGCGCAGTCGCGACCTGGCGCCACCGACAAGGCTGGGGCGTCCGCGCCCGATCCCGCCCTGGCGCGCGCCAGTCGTGCTGACACCCTCATCGCCCAGCGTCGCTGGGGCGAGGCGATCGTCATCCTCCGCGACCTGCTGCGCCAGTATCCGACGCACGCGTCGGTGCCCACCTGGCGCCAGCGCCTGGCCGCCGCCCAGGCGGCGCAGGCCGCCGAGACCGGACAGTTCGCGGCTCCGCCACGGTGAAGTGCTGGCGCGCCGCTCAGCGCGGCATCGTCTCGCTGGCCCAGGTGCGCGACTCGTCCGCCAGCGCCGGCAGCTCGCGTTCGGCGATGCCCAGCGCGCCAGCCAGTGCGCTGACCTCGGCCCACTCACCCGCCTCGTAGGCCACGACCAGCGCGCGCGCCTTGCCGAGCGGTGTGTCTTGCCGCAACAGGGCCGCGTCGATCTCCGGCGACACGACGATCTCTTGCAGCAACTCGGTCAGCGGGCGGCCCACCATGGCGTCCAGCGCCGATAGCAGGCCGACCAGGAAGGCGTCCAGCTCCGAGGCGACCAGGCGCGCCAGCGGGCACAGCCGCTCGCAGAAGCGCGCGCGCGCCAGGCTGACCAGCGCCAGCTCGGGCGGGCGGTCCTCCGTCATGCCCACCACCGCGATCAGCGACGCCCACTTGCGAAAAGGGCGCTCGCCCAGCAGGACCAGGGCGTGCTTCAGCGACGTCACGCGGCTCTTCCAGCCGAACGCCGCGGAGTTCAGCAGCTTCAGCAGCTTCACCGACAGCGCCACGTCCTGCTTGATGATCGACTCCAGCGCGCCGTAGTCCAGCGCCGGCGCCTGCAGCGCGCGCAGGAACCGCACGTACGTCATCTTGGCGGGGGGGATCTCCTCGCGCGAGATGATCTCGGGGCGCTGAAAGAAGTAACCCTGGAACAGGCTGTAGCCCAGCTGTTCGGCGTTCTCGAACTCGGCGGCGTTCTCGACCTTCTCGGCCAGCAGGGTCAGCTTCTTCTTGCGGGCCTGGTCACGCAGGCGTTTGCGCTCGTCGGGTGGCGTGGCCAGGAAGTCGACCTTCAGCACCTGCGCCATGGTCACGAACGGCTCCACACCGGGGCGGTCGACGAAGTCGTCCAGCGCGATCTCGTACCCGGCGCGGCGCGCCGCCTTCACGGCCGCCACCGTCTCGTCGTCGACGCTGACCGTCTCCAGCAGCTCGATCACCGTGTGCTTGGGCGGCAGGACCGAGTACAGGCCCTCGCACAGGACGCGCCGGGTGACGTTCACGTAGGCCTTCTTCCCCTGCGTCAGGCCGCCGAAGTCGAAGGCGGACAGCGCGTGATCGATGACCCGGGCCGACGCCATGTCCGGGTCGGTGCCGCGGGGGAACGCGTTCTCCAGGCCGGCCCGGAACAGAAGCTCGTACGCCACCACGCGCTTGCGGGTGTCGAAGATAGGCTGCCGCGCCACGAAGACCTGCATACCGGACCCGTAGGGCCATCGACCGCTTCCTGTAGTTTCTGTAGCGAATGACGACAAGGCCGCGGACCGCCATGGAACGGGCTGTTGCAGCCAGGCCGGGGCCGCATAAACTGCCCCCGCTTTGACCGACACCATGGACCGCGTTCTGATCACGGTGACCGGGCGCGATCGCGCCGGGATCACCGCCACGTTGACTGGCATCCTGTCGAAGGAGGGCGCCACCCTGCTGGACATCGAGCAGGTGGTCGTGCAGGGGCAGCTGACCCTGTGCCTGCTGGTGGGCCTGCCCCACGCGCGCGACGTGCTGAAAGAGCTGCTGTTCACCGCGAAGGAGATGGGGCTGGAGCTGGACTTCAACCCCGTCACGCCCGACGCGCCCACTCCCAGCGAGGTGCGTGGCGCCAGCGAGGCCTCCCGCCGCTACGTCATCACGGCCATCGGCCGATCGCTGGGCGCCAGCGCGCTGCACGCGCTGGCCGAGACCCTGGCCACCGAGAACGCCAACATCGAGAAGATCTCACGCCTGTCGGAGGACACCCTGGCCTCCGTCGAGATCCACGCCCTGCTGCCCCCGGCGGGCGATCGCGAGGCGCTGAAGCGCTCGCTGCTGGCCGTCGCCACCAAGGCCGGCTTCGACGTGTCGCTGCAGCGCGAGAGCCTGTTCCGCCGGTCCAAGCGCATGGTCGTGCTGGACATGGACTCGACGCTGATCCGCATCGAGGTGATCGACGAGCTGGCGCGCGCCGCCGGCGTGGGCGAGAAGGTCGCCAAGATCACCGAGCGCGCCATGCAGGGCGAGATGGACTACGACGAATCGCTGCGCCAGCGCGTGGGCCTGCTGGCGGGCATGGACGTGAAGGTGCTGGACCAGATCGCCAACAACCTGCCCCTCACCGAGGGGGCCGAGACCCTGATCCGCGTGCTGAAGCGGCTGGGCTACCGGACCGCGGTGATCAGCGGCGGCTTCTCCCGGGCCGCCGAGGCGCTGAAGCGGCGCCTGGGCATCGACTACGCCTTCTCGAACAACCTGGAGGTCGTCGACGGCAAGCTGACCGGCAAGGTGTCCGGCCCCATCGTCAACGCCGTCCGCAAGGCCGAGCTGCTGGACCTGATCGCCCAGCACGAGGGCGTGCTGCTGGACCAGGTCATCGCCGTCGGCGACGGCGCGAACGACGCCCTGATGCTGGAGAAGGCCGGCCTGGGCATCGCCTTCCGCGCCAAGCCCAAGCTCCGCGAGGCGGCAGACACGACCATTTCGGCCTCGGGCCTGGACGCGATCCTGTACCTGCTGGGCCTGAGTGGCCGGGAGTTGCACGAGATCGACAGCGCGTAGCGGCGCGCCCGGGTGGTGCCCAGGCGCCGCTTCGGGGTAAAAGACCTTGACGCTGGACCGTCGAAATCATAAGCATGCGCCCGTAGCTCAGTTGGATAGAGCAGCGGCCTTCTAAGCCGCGGGTCGGGGGTTCGACTCCCTCCGGGCGCGCCGAAAATCGCGAGACGGGGGAGGGGATCGGGGCAGTATCAGAAGTTCGAGTGTCCGAAAAACTGAATACGGTGGGCGTAGCTCAATTGGTAGAGCATCGCACTGTGGCTGCGAGGGTCGCGGGTTCAACCCCCGTCGCTCACCCAAAAACTCATCCGGCGACGGCGCCCGGCATCGGGAAGCCTCCGCGCTTCGTGCCGGCGGCCAAGAGAGCTGGCGAAGAAGAGCTGGGCGAAGAGAGCTGGCGAAGAGAGCTGGCGAAGAGAGCTGGCGAAGAGAGCTGGGCGAAGAAGAGCTGATCGCACGCCTCCCGGCGCGCGAGATTTTCAGGTCGGCGCGCCGTAGGAGATTCGGGTCGGAGAAGGGCCGACCCGCGACGCCGGGCTGGTCGCCCGGCGACGTCGCGCTTCGGCGCTCCGCTTGGCCGCGCTCAGACGCTCATCTGGGCTCGGCTATCGGTCTGCGGCCACAGGCCGCGGCCCTCCAGCTCGTGCAGCTCCTCGATCACCTTCTCGCTGAAGGCTTCCAGATCGGCCGGCTTGCGGCTGGTGATCCAGTTGGCGTCGACGATCACCGGTTCGTCTTCCACCTTGGCGCCGATCTGCCGCAGGTCCTCCTGGATCGTCGGCCAGGCGGTCAGCGTGCGATCCTTCACCAGCCCCGCGGCGATCAGCAGTTGCGGCCCGTGGCAGACCGCCGCCAGCGGCCGCTTCGTCTGGTCGAACGCGCGCACGAAGGCGACGAACCGCTGGTCGGCGCGAAGGGTGTCGGGCGAATGGCCGCCGGGGATCAACAGACCCTCGTAGTCTTCGGGCCTCACGTCGTCGATGGCCCGGTCGACGCGGGTGGTGATCTTGCCCTTGTAGCCTTGCAGCTCCTCGCCGGCCTTCGCGCCGATCACCTCGACCTGGTAGCCGGCGTCTTGCAGCCGCTGGCGAGGCACATCGAACTCGGAGTCCTCGAAGCCGCTCGCCAGCAGACAGGCGATTTTTCCATGCACGTTGCTCGACGCATTCGAAGTCTTTTTCGTAGCCATTGGGGTCCTCCTGACCCCGGGGCGTTACACATCACGTGCCATGCTTTCGTTGGCACGGAAGACGCAATGTTGCGCGCCCGTGAGGTGTCGAGGACTTTCCACTTTGCTGTCGCTGGCGCTGCTGATCGGCGCCGCGGGGTGCGGCGCCTCGTCGTCGGACACGACGGGAAGCACCATGGAAGTCGAGGGAAACGCGGGCGCGACTGGACACGACGGTGGCATCTTGCACCGCGGGGGATCGACCAGCGACGCCGGCCAGGCGACCGGCGGCAGCGGCCTTTCGGGTAACGGCGGCGGCGGGACCGTGGCGACGGGCGGACACGGGGGCGCGACGGCGGTCGCCTCCGGCGGCGCGCCCGGCGGCCCCGTCGCGACCGGCGGCGCCCCCGCGACCACGGGCTCGGGAGGCCGTGATGGTGAACCGACCGGCAGCGGGGGCGTTGCGGCGACCGGGGGCCATCCCGGCGATGTGACAGGAACGGGCGGCGTGCGGGGCAGCGGGGGCGCCACGGGGAGCGGGGGCGTGGCCGGCACTGGGGGGCGCCCCGGCAGCGGCGGCGTCGCCTCCACCGGCGGTGTCTCTACCGGCGGTCGCGTGGGCAGCGGCGGCGTGGTCGCAAGCGGTGGCGTCGTCGGTACGGGAGGGCGCGTGGCCACGGGGGGCAGCGGCGGCATCGCCGCGACGGGCGGCGTCTCCGCCAGCGGGGGAATCTCCGGCACCGGTGGCATCCTCGGCAGCGGCGGTGTCACGGCGGTCGGAGGAAGCGGCGCCGCCGGGACCCACGGCTCGGGAGGCATGACGGGCAGCGGCGGCACGACGACCATGGCGACCTGCCCGTCGTCATCGCCCGATGGTGATAAGTGCTCGGATCGGGGCAGCACGTGCACGTCCGCGGACGGTCAGGTCTGCGTGTGCGCGGACAATCGCAAGTGGAGCTGCGTCTCGGACAGCACGGGCGGAGGACTTGTCACCGAGTGTCCCAAGCACCCGCAGGATGCCTCCTGCTCGTCGGGGATCTGCGCCGGAAACGGCGCCAACCTGTGCGTGTGCCTTCTGGGCTCGTGGCAGTGCCTGGTGAACGACGACTGACCGTCGGACGTCTCGACGGGCCGCTACTTCATTTCATCCCTTTGGCCAGGCCCTTCTTCGACGCGCCGGCGGCGTGATCGTTCCCCTGGCCGTTGCCGCGGTTCGCGCCCAGCGCCAGGCCGTGTTCCTTGCCTTCCAGCGACTTGTTGACGGCCGCGTCCAGGGCCGCCCCGTCGACGGACAGGTTCGCGCCCAGCGCCTCCAGCGCGTCGGCGCGGCTGACGGTCAGGCCGCGGCGGATGGACTCCAGGCCCGGCACCACGCGACCGATCGCGTTCGGATCGCGCTCCTCCACGTTTCGCAGCAGCAGGCCTGCGGGGCGCTCGGGATAGCCCCGCTGGGTCAGCTCGGACAGCACGTCCAGCGCGCGCACCAGGGCGGCGTCGTCGGCGTGGGCCGTGACGACCGGGGCGGCGCTGTCCCACCCGATGCCCCGGGCATGCAGGTCGGCCAGCGCGATCAGCAGCGCCGGCGACGGACCGCGGCCGTGGGCGCGGGCGAAGCTGTTCGCCTCGCCGAGGCCGCGCGCCAGCGACTCGACAGCGGCCGCGATCCGTTCGGGTGGGACCCCTTTGGCCAGCCCCTCGCGAACCTTGATCACCAGCGGCCGGCCGGGCAGGCCGGCGGCTTCCGCCCTGTCCACCGTCGCCTGCAAGCTGGCCCGGGTCGCGCCCAGCCGGGCGTCATCGGGGACGGTCCGATCGCCCTCCGCCGCCCAGCTTTGATGGCCGGTCGCGCCCAGCAACAGGGCGAGCGCGCCCAGCGAGGCAAAGGTTTTCCAGAGGGGGCGGCGTCGGTTCATGCGTTTCGGTTCCGTAGCGAAATACGAGCCGGGAGGCGGAAAGATACTCATCGGGCAGCCTGAATTTCGACGATTCCGTCTTCCCCGCCAAAATCGTCGACTTCATAGCGCGTGGCGGCGGGCGGTCGAACGGCGCGGCCGTCCAGGACGAACTGGAAGCGGTAGGTCCCCGGGGGCAGGTCCAACCGCACCTCCCATGTCCCGGGAGCGCGGCCAGGCCGCATCACCTGCGCGGCGACGTCGCGCGCCCAGTCGTTCCACGAGCCGACCACCCTCGCCGAGGCGGCCCCGGGGGCGCGCAGGCTGAAGTGCACGCGACCGTCCACCACGGCCGGCGCTTCCGCCCCGGATGGCCCGCTGGAGGGACGCGGCGCGCGACGGGCGGTGCCGGGGCGCCATTGCAGGCCCGCGGTGATCACGTGATGCTGGAAGCCGCTGGTCTCCGCGCTGTTCGCGCTGCGTCGGTCGATCATCCCGTCGTAGCGAAGCACGGCCTCCAACCCCTCGATGATAGGCGTCGACACGCCCGCGGCGCCGCCCAGCTGCAGGTCGGCCGGCCCGCCGTCGGGCCGCAATGTCCCCGCCCAGACCGACGCGAACAGCGTCAGGCCCGGCGTGCTCACGTGGACGCCGTCCAGCCCGGCCCAGAAGCGATCGAACCTTCCCGTCACACCCGGCGTGTCCGCCGACTGCGCGTCGAACGCCGAGCGCAGGTCGAGGTAACCGGCCGACGCCGCCAGCTGCGTGCCGAGGGCTGGCGTCCAGGCGGCCCGAAGCCCCGCGTCCTGCGCCAGATCCCGGGTGACGCCGATGGCCGCCGGCGCGCCGAACCAGCGCCCCAGCAACCGATAGCTGGCGGTGAAGCGCCAGCTGTCGAACAGCCGCCAGGCGGCTTCCAGAAGACCGCCCGCCGATTCGAAGCGCAGGCTGTCGTCGGTGGTGGCGTCGAAGCGGCCCCCCGTGACGCCCACACGCAGGTCGAAGGGCCCCAGCTCGGGACGGATCAGCGTCAGCTGCGCATCCTCGATGAACAGCGTGCCGCTGCCGAACGTCTGCCGCACGTCCGTTGCGGCGCGCAGCTCGAGGCGCAGGTCGTCACCGGACAGGGCCAGCGTGCCGGTCGGTGCCAGCCGCAGGAATCCGCCGGAATACGGCCGGAACGTGGGGCTGTCCGGATCCGCCGCCACCAGCAGGAAAAGGTTCGAGTCGTAGCCGCCGCCCGCGTAGAGATCGACCGCCGCGCTGGGGTCGGGGGACGCCCACGCCACCGCTGACAGCAGCCACGCCGTCGTCAGGACGGCCAGCCGCCATCCTCGTTTGCCGCCCACGTCTGGCCGGCCTGTGCGTGTCACAAACGCAGCAAGGAATTCTGCCGGCCGAACCCGTCGGGGCGGCTGTCGCTGACCTGGGGATCACGCACCCAGGTCCCGTCCACCAGGAACATGTACTCGTGCACGCCCTTCGGCAGCGGCACCGTCGCCACGAACAGGCTGCCGCGCGCGCCGTCCTGGTGGTCCAGCGGGATGGGATTCCAGTCGTTAAAATCCCCCGCCACGAAGACCTGCCGGGCGCGGGTGTCCTCGAACGTGAAGCGCACCAGGACAGGGGCCGGGCTGTCGGGGACGGCGCTGACCGGCGCAGCGACGGCCACGACGGGCGCGGGCTGCTCCGTCCGCCGGATCGCCCAGGCGCCCACGCCCGCGACGGCCGCCATCACCACGGCGGTACGCACCGACAGCCGCAGCTCGGCGCGCAGCAGGCGCGACAGGGTCTGCCGCAAGGTCAGCGGGCGCGGCGCCGCGACGGCGGTCATCACCCTTGCCACCAGCGCCGCCGGTGGCGTCACCTGGCGCAGCTCGGCCAGGCCGGCTACGGGCTGATCGGTTTTTTCCGGGGTCTTCATCGTCATCGCGGCTCCTCTCGCTCGCCCAGCAGCTCGCGCAGCTTGGCGCGGGCGCGCACCACTCTGATTTTCAACGTGGTGATGGGCAGGCGCAAGATCGAGCGCATCTCTTCGTAGGGCAGGTCCTCGACGTCTTTCAAGATCAGCGCCTCGCGGTACGCCGGCGCCAGGGCCAGCAGCGCCGCTTCCAGACGCCGGCGCTGCTCGTTGCCGGCCAGGCTCAGCTCGGGATCGAGTGGGCGATGGGCGAAGGCGGCGTCGCTGCCGGCGACCTCGCCATCGCCGCCGAGCGGCTTTTCGGTCCAGCGCTTCGACTTCAACACGTCCTTGGAACGGTTGATGACGATCCTCAGCAGCCAGACGGAGAAGGCGTTGGGCTTGCCCTCGTTGCGAAAGCGATCGAGGGCGTTGAACGCGTCCACCATCGCCTGCTGTGTGACGTCCTCGGCGTCGGGGCGGCTGCCCAGCATGCGGAACGCCACCGAGAACGCCACACGCTGGTAACGGATCACCAGCGGCCGGAACGCCTCGGCCTCGCCCAGCGTGCAGCGCGCGATCAACCGCCGCTCCTCTTCGGCGCGCGGGAGCGCTTCGCCAGTCCCGTTGAGGACGGCGTAAGCGCCGCTTTGTTCGGGGGAGAGAGCCACGGTAAACGTCACGCGGAGGTTACGAGCGAACGGCCCGGCGGATACAGGGGAGGAGGATATGCGCCACGCCGTCGCCCGGCGAGGGGGGAGATCCGTTCTTTCTGCATCCTGCCTGTATCCGATTCCCTGCCGGCTCGTTATCTCGTCAAGCGCGTCCCGGATCATCGGCAGGTGGATGCCGCCGCGTGAGTCCCCCCGAACGAGGAGAAAAGCCCCCGATGTCGCATAGAACCGCACTGGTCGTCAGCTTCAGCTTGAGTGCCTGTTTGTTGCTGGGGGCCGCCGGCTGCGGCGGCTCGGGATCCGCCAACGGGAGCGCAGGCGGCAGCACCGGGACGGGCGCCAAAGTCGGCTCCGCCGGAGGCCACAGCGGAACGGGCGGGGCGGTCAGCGGGGGCGGCGGTACTGTCGGTGGGGGTGGGGGCACCGTGGGCGGCGTGGGCGGCACCAGCGGGGGAACGCCCACGGGCGGCACCCTGGGCAAGCTTCCCATCACCCAGTGCAACGACGGCATCGACAACGACGGCGACGGAAAGATCGACCTGGCCGACCCCGAGTGCGTCAGCCCGCTGGACAACGACGAATCGTCGTTCGCGACCGGCATCCCCGGCGACAACATCGACGCGTGCAAGCAGGACTGCTTCTTCGACGGGAATTCGGGCATGGGCGACGACGGCTGCCAGTGGGAGCTGAAGTGCGATCCGGCGAACGTGGGCGCTGGCGCCGCCGCCAGCTGCCCGTACGACCCGGCCTACAACAACTGCCCGACGACCCAGTCGCAGAAGTGCATCAACTCGTGTCAGGCGCTGACGCCGAAGGGCTGCGACTGCTTCGGCTGCTGCACGGTCGACGGCATCAATCACCCCATCCGTCTGGACCCCACCTGCACGGCCGCCGACTTCAACGATCCCGCGAAGTGCCCGGTGTGCACGCAGCAGACCACCTGCATGAAGACCTGCGGCCCCTGCGATCTGTGCCTGGGCCGGACCACCGTCGACCCGAGCTGCAACATGTCCGGCGCGGGGGGCGGCAGCGGCACCGGCAACGGCGGCGCAGGCGGAAACAGCGGCGGTGGCGCGGGCGGAGCCGGCGGCGCGCCGCAGCCGCACTGCCTTTCGAATCAGGTCGTGTGCGGCTTGAACGCGTCCCTCTGCCCGCAGATGACCATCTGTATCAGCGGCTGCTGCGAGGTCCAGATCTTCTAATCGGTCCGGCGTCCCCTTAGCCCGGCCCGTCCTCGGCCGGGGATTAATATGACTTCAGCAACGGGCGGGGCCCAAAACCCCGCCCGTTCTGTTTTGAAGCCGTTGCTTCCAGGCTACGACGGCGTTGTTCCGCTCGTTGTCGTGGGGGGCAGGGAAGCGTCGGGCACGGGCCCTGGAGTGCGAAGCCGACCGCGCGCTACGGGATGATGAAGCCGCAGTTCGTGAACACGAAGTTCGTGTCGACGCGGAAGTCCGAGGCCGTCGTGTGGCGCTCGGCGTGGAACAGCTCCATCGAGTAGTTGTTGCCCTTGGTGATGCCCAGCTGCGAGGCCGAGGCGTCGAGGTCGATGGTCTTGCTCAGCTGGCTGTGCAGGCCGCCCAGGTCGATGGCCAGCTTGCCGTTGATGAACACCCACAGGTCGTCGTCGCCGGTGAACGTGAAGTGCTCGCCGCCCATGTACTGGAAGCTGGTGTGCAGCTCGGTGGTGAAGCCGAAGTTGTGCTGGAGGTTGTCGTTGCCCGTGCCGGACATGCCCCAACCGGCGTTGTCCAGCGGGAAGAAGTGGGTGCTGTTGAACGTCGAGACGCCGCCGTTCGAGGCGAACTGGAAGTAGACGATGTAGGGCTTGTTGACGCCGTCGGTGTTGCGATACCACTCGTCGTAGTTCGCCTTGGTGGTCGTCATCTGGCCGTAGGGACACGCGCCGCCCGTCATCACGCCCGCCTCGCACTTCGAGGCGTAGACGGGCTTCTTGTCCGAGCCGAGATCGTTGGCCACCAGGCCCGTGGTGGCGCCCTGGCCGGCGAAGGCCTCGAAGTCGGGATCGCCGCCGGACTCGTTCTTGCCCTTGAAGTCGCGCACGACGCCGATCAGCGTGTTGCAGCCGTTCGAATCGCCGACCGTGCCGGTGGCGTTGGCGTTCGTCAGCGGATCGCCGAGCGCGTAGCCGCCCACGTCCGCCGGGGTGAACATGACGTCGGGCGCGGTGCCCGTCACCGCCGAGTCCGAGCTGATCTTGCCGCCGTCAGGTTGATTGACGACGATGCCCGTTCCGCTGTCGGGCGGGGTGCCCATGTAGTCGTAGGTCTTCTTGTCGAACGTGCAGCCCGCCCCCAGGCCAAGCGTCAGGAGACCGAAGAGTGTGGTGCGTAGTGCTGGATGATTCACGAGAACTCCCTGGAGTGGGCGGTGCGATTTCGGTGCGACATTGAACAGCATTCTTTTTGCGATGGATATATCACGCGTCACGGACCGCCCGGCCGGACTGTGGGGCTTCGGCGGTTTCTCGCAACGGCTTGACTGCGCGAGCGACCCGTGACGACATCGCCGGATGATCGGCTACTCCGGAACACCTTTGCCACGGAAATTGGGAATCAAGACAAGGTGTCGCCTGGGGCTCGCCAAAGCCCCAGAAAATTTCCAAGCCACGCTGGGCGCGCTGCCCGACGGGATCACCATCACGGATGCGGCGCGCGGCAAGGGGCCGTTCGACGTCATCGTCGCCTTCACGACGACCGAGGCCGAGCTGGCGGCGGCCTTCGCCCGGCTGGCGCCGAAGCTGGCTCAGGCCGGCGCTCTGTGGATCGCGTGGCCCAAGAAATCCTCGCCGATAGCCACTGTGCTGAGCGACGGCGTGGTCCGTCGTACGGGCCTGGCCACGGAACGCCTGGTCGACAACAAGGTCTGCGCCGTCGACGACGTGTGGTCCGCCCTACGCTTCGTGGTGCGGTTGAGCCACCGCTGACGGCGGCTCAGGCGGCTTGCTGGGCGGGCAGGTGCAGCTGCTCGATCGCGTCGTGCACGAAGCGGATCTTCTTCAGCGCGGGCTCGGCCAGTACGAACGGATACAGATCCTGAAGGCCCATGCTGCGGTTGAAGCTGTTGAGGGCGACCGTCAGCGGCACCCAGGCGCGAGCGAGATCATCGAAGTCGTCGAAGGCCAGGCGCCGCATCCCCACCTGCAGCTTTGCCGTCTCCTGGGGCGCCTTCGCGGCCCCGCTCGCCACCTGGGGCTTCAGCGCCAGGCCGAAAGTGCGCGCGGTCTCCAGCGTGTCGACCATGTGCAGGTAGTGGGCCCAGCTCTCGGCCCAGTCCTCCCATGGGTGCATCGAGGCGTACGAGCTGACGAAGCGCGTGGGCCAGTCGCGAGGCGCTCCGTCATTGTAGTGCCGCTGCAGCGCCTGCTCGTAGGACGCGCGTTCGTCACCGAACAGCGCGCGGAAGCCGTCCAGCATCGACGAGCCCGCGATCAGGCGATCCCAGTAGTAGTGGCCGATCTCGTGGCGGAAGTGGCCCAGCAGCGTTCGGTACGTTTCGCCCAGCTCGAGGCGCATCTTCTCGCGGAAGGGGGAGTCGGCCTCGGCAATGTTGATGGTGATCAGCCCGGCGTCATGACCGATCATCACCTTCTCGGAGGGCTGATCCTCTTTCATGGCGAAGGCCAGACCCCTCGGATGCTCGGCGCGCGACTCGACGGGCAGCCGTAGCTGAAGCAACGTGTAGATCAGGCGCCGCTTGGCTTGCTCCAGCTTCAACCAGGCGTCCTTGGCCTTGGGGTCCGACAGGTTCGGGATCAGCTCGTTGAGGCGACAGGCGCGGCAGAAGCGGTGCTGGTCCGCCTCCGGCACGGCCCAGTTGCAGGCGCTGTGGTCGATCTGGTTACCGCACAGGCGATAGCGAGCACCCTCGGCACCGGGGCTCAGCGCGACGAAGAGGCCCGGCACGTCGGGCGCGGGCTCGATCGCGGTCAGCAACGAGCGATCCGGCAAGAAGGCCAGGGCGTGGCCGCATTTCGTGCACTGTGAATTTTCGAAGTGGATCACTTGTTGGCAGGCGGCGCAGCTGAACAGCTTCATCGTTCCCTCGCGATTCCAGGATGCGGCATGCCGATAGCGAAAGCCATGCCACGACGGGCAAGGGCTCCCGCCCGAAAAATCGCACAGGTGGCGCCACGCACGACTGCGTGCAGGTTACTGGGCAGTAGCGACGGGGTGGTTCGCGTAACCGGGCCGCGCGCGCCGGTACGAATCGATGGCAGAATGCCGCCTCCCATGTCCACGTCCGCTGCCCCATCGCCAACGGTTCCCTCGTTCCGTCACGTGGTCGCCGCGCGCTACATCACCCCCCTGCGCGAGGGCGGCTCCGTGCCCGCGCTGGTCGAGGCGGACGATGGACAGTCGTACGTCGTGAAGCTGCGGGGCGCGGGGCAGGGCGCCCGCGTGCTGATCGCCGAGCTGATCGCGGGGCAGCTGGGCCGGGCCCTGGGGCTGGCCGTGCCCGAGCTGGCGTCGGTCGAGCTGGATCTGGCGCTGGCGCGGACCGAACCCGACAGCGAGGTCCAGGACATCCTGCGCGCGAGCGTGGGCGTGAATCTGGGTCTGCGGCACCTGGACGGGGCGGTCACGTTCGATCCTGCGGCGCGGCCCGGGCCGCCGGGCGAGGTCGCCTCCGCCATCGTGGCACTGGACAGCCTCACCACGAATGTCGATCGCACGGCGCGGAACCCGAACTTGCTGTGGTGGCGCGGCGTCCTGGCGCCCATCGATCACGGGGCGGCGCTGTACTGGCAACACGACTGGACGGGCGAGGTGGCCGACGCGAACCCGGCCCGGCGGTTCCCGCTGATTCGCCAGCACGTGCTGCTGCCCTGGGCGGACCAGCTGGCGGCCGCGGGCCAGCGGTTGAGCGAGGCGCTCAGCGACGCGATGATCGCCGGCATCACCGCCCAGCTGCCCGACGCGTGGCTGGCGCCGCTGCCGGCCGCGCCCACGCCCGACGCGCAGCGAGCCGCCTACGGCGAATGGCTGCGCCAGCGGCGCGCGGAGATCCCCCAGCTGATGGAGGAGGCGGCGCGTGCCCGAACGCCGAGCGTTTGAATACGCGGTCGTACGGGTGGTCCCGCGCATCGAGCGGGCCGAGTTCGTCAACGCGGGCGTGGTGCTGTTCTCCCGCGCGGCCGGCTTCCTGGGCTGCGAAATCGCGCTCGACGAGCCACGGCTGCGGCTGCTGGCCCCGGGGCCGCTGGACGTGACGGCCATCGAGGCTCATCTGCAGGCGATGCGCGCCGTCTGTGCAGGAGACGCGGCGGGCGGGCCGATCGCCGCGCTGCCGCCCTCGGAACGATTTCACTGGCTGGTCTCGCCGCGTAGCACGGCCATCCAGATCTCGCCGGTGCACGGGGGCGTGACCGAGGATCCGGCGGCCGCGCTGCGACGGCTGTTCGCCGCCCTGGTCACCACCAGCGGCTGAGCTACGGGGTGATCGTTATCGTCCGGTTGGCCGAGACCGTGAACGGCGTGTCGCCGGGCGCATCGGCGGCGGAGACCCAGGTTCCCTTGGCGGTGACGTTGAACGTATACGTTCCCGGCGGGAAGGCGACGCCCATCGGGTTCGCGGTGTCGGAGGGCCCTCCCCAGTTCCTGCCCGTCCAGGTCATGCTGCGATCGTAGCGGCCGGCGGGGACGACCGTGACGGGCCCGGGCTGGCCGGGGTCGAAGCAGCCCCCCACGTCGCAGAGGCAGTACCTCTGCGTCTCGTCCGAGGTCGGTCCCGAGATCTTCTCCAGCGGGGTCAGCCCGAAGGCCGGGTCAGGCTGGTTGCAGTGCCCGGCGTCCAGCGGAGCCGGGCTGACGGAGGTCAGGGTGTCGGCGACGACCACCGTGTACTTGATGGTGATGCCGGCCGCGACCTCGGCCATCGAGAAGCTACAGCGATCGTCGGGGAACTCGATGGATACGCCGGTCAGGTCCGACGACGCGACTCCGTTGCAGGCCGGGCCGGTGGTGGGCGGCAGGTCGGGATGCACGCAGGTCGCGCTGGGGGAACCGGCGGGCAGGCAGCTGTTCCAGGGCGCCTGGCAGCAGCCGCTGGCGGCACACGACGCGCCCTCCGTGGCGCACAGGAGCTGGTCAGGGGTACCGGCGTCATCGGGGAGCGGGACCTCCCGGCGCGACGAACCGCAGGACGCGACCAGCAGGAGGGCTGGGACCAACAGGGGGCGAGCGAACGAGCGGCGAGGGTGGGTCATGACCCAGCCTCCGAGCAGGATCGATACCAGATTCGCGGTCTCGCGATCGCCGCGCGGTCTGGCGCGCGTTCGAGACGTACCCCTGACAAATTCGTCGCGACGTCCTCGTCTATCTGACGGCGCCGGCCCCGACGACCGCCGGGGACGGTGCCGGCAGGACAGGTCTTTGATGTCGCAGTTCCCGCCGCGCTCGTGCGGGGGAACGCGCACGAAGCGATGCTGGCTCGACAGAGGTGCAGGGGCGTATCGACGTCAGGCAGCCGCGGGCCGTCGTGTAATATCGGCGGCCTCATGCGATTCGGGCTCCGTCGCGCAGGCGGGAACCCTCAGACGTCGGTGGTGTCGAGATCCCTTTCGCTGGGAAGTCGTCCGCTGGATCGCGTCTACGTGGTGTGCGCCGTCCTGGCGCTGCTGACGATCTGGCTGTTTCACTACCCGGCAGGCATCGACCTGCCGCAGCACGCGAACATCCTTCGCATCCTGATGGACTACGGCGATAGCCGCACCGGCTATGCCGGGTTCTATCAGCGGCAGTTCCTGACCCCTTACTTCGCGACCTACATGGTGGCGCTGCCCTTCGCGAAGCTGTTCGGGGCGCTGGCCGGCATAAAGGTGGTGCTGTCGATCGCCGCCGTCGCCACCCCCTGGGCGATGATCAAGTGGCTGCGCGGCCTGGGGGGCGAGCCCTGGTGGGGGCTGTTCGGCTTCCCGCTGGCGTTCGGATTCGGCTACCTGTGGGGGCTGGTCTCGTTCGTGTTCGTCATGCCGTTCATGTTCGCGTACCTGATCGCCTACCGTAAGCTGGTGGAACGGCCGACGGTCCAGGCGTCGGCGGTGGCGGCCGTCTGGGCGCTGGCCACGTACTTCAGCCACGGCATCGCCTTCGGCGTGGCGATGCTGGCGGCCGGGATCGAATGGCTGATGGGGTTGCCGCGGGCGCGGTCGCTGCGCGCGGTGGTCACCGTGGGCGCGCACTGGCTGCCCGCGGGCGCGATCAGCCTGCTGTGGCAGACGAAGGCGAACGTCCCCGGCCTGGCCCAGGTCGAGCACTGGCCCCCCGAGAACGACCGGTTCGTGGCCCTGCTGTCGGGCGAGTTCGCCTCCTGGCCGACCTTCATTCCCACGGTGGCGGCCGCCGCGCTGGTGGTGCTGATGGTGATCGTCAGCCGCCCGATCGTGGCGGGCACGCGCGCCCGGTCGATCCCGCTGCTGATCGTCCTGGCCATGTTCTTCCTGCTGCCCGAGTCGGTCACCGGCACGTGGCTGGTGGGCATGCGCATGCTGGTGTTCGTGCACATGTTCGCCCTGGCGGCGTTCCGCCCCGGGGTGACCGGGCGGCGGCTGACCACCATGCGCGTCGTGACGACGGCGGTGGTGGTGGGCTGTCTCCTGTTCCAGGGCGTGCGCATGCAGATCTTCAACGGCGAGATGCAGGGGTTGACCGTCCTGGCCAAGACGATCCCCCCGTACGCCGACGTGAGGCCGATGGTCGTGGAGACGAACCCCTTCAGCAGCGTCTTCGGCGGCATGATGACGCAGGCGCCGGCCTGGGTGACCGCCTACAACGGCGGTTTCCTGGAGAACGACTCGGGGCACTACTTTCAGCTGCCGATCCAGCGCCCCCTGGGCGCGCCCTGGGTGGGCGAGTATCACTGGTTCGTGGCGCGCGGGGGCGGGGACGTGCCCGACAGGGTGGCGCAGAAGGTCGGCCCCGTCGAGGTGGTGAAGCAGGCGGATGACTGGTGGTTGCTCCACTCCACGTCGCCGCCGCTCGCCGTCAACAACGTCGACATCGTCCGCTACTCCCAGGGGGCGTTCCGCCTCTCGGTGGGACACGCCTTCAGCGGGGCACCGCTGCGGGTGGCAGGGCAGAGCTTCCAGGCGGGGATGGCCACGCACGCCCCGTCGCGCATCGAGCTGCGCCTGCCGGCGACCGGGCAGCGCCTGACCGGTCTGGTCGGCGTCGACGACGACGTCGCGGGTCACCCGACCACCATCGTCTTCAAGGTGACGACGATCGACGGCACCCAGGTGCTGTTCGAGAGTCCGCCCCTCAGCGCCGGGCAGCCCGCCCTCCCGTTCTCGGTTTCCTTGCAAGGCAGGACGGATCTGTTGTTGACCGCCCAGGTCGCTCCGCCTGCCACCAGCATCGACAGCGCCCACGCGGACTGGCTGGACCTGAAGGTCGGCGGCTGAGGCGCGCCGAACCCCAGGCTCGCTTGGCGGACCGCCTCTGCGGTAGATTGCGCGGCTCACATGGAACGGTTCCCCCAGCGCCCCTCGGAAGCCGTCGGTCTGCGCCAGCTCGGCTTTCTCGCCTCGTCGGCGCTGATCCTGGTGGTGTACCACCTGATCTTCGTCCTGTTTCACCGCTACGACTGGAGCCAGCCATTCGTGAAGCTGGCCTGCTTCGAGGTGCTGACCCTGATGGTCCTGGCGCTGGGGTTCGGGCGGGGCACGCCGGCGCGCGTGCCGCGGTTCGTGCCGTCCATCGAGCTGGTGATCGCGGGGGCGCTGCTGGTCTGGGAGATCGTCCGCGCCGTGTCGTTCATCCGGAACGGCTTTCACACCGGGATGAACGATCTGGGGGAGACGACGGAAAACGCGGCCAAGTACCTGTTCGTCGAGCATACGAACCCCTTCGCGCGGAGCGTGGCCCCCATCGGCAACGACCCGGCCTACTTCGGCTACAAGTACGGCCCCACCATGATCTTCGCCTACGCGCTGGCGGGGTTCCTGACCAAGGGCGTGGGCTTGAAGGTCATGAACATCGTCTATTGCCTGGCCACCGCGGCGGTGGTGGCCTACCTGGCGGGGTGGACCCCGCGGGCGTCCGGCGCGCGCCCGCAGCCGCTCGGCGAGCGCGTCTCGGCGGCGCTGCTGGCCTGCGTGATGACGTTCCTGCCCGAGCGGCTGTATCACGAGACCTTCAACCAGGGCGCGCAGGACATCTTTCCCATCTTCATGGTGCTGCTGTCGATCGCGTTCGTGGGGCGCAAGCAATGGCTGCTGGCCGGCTTGATGGCCGGCCTGTCGTTCTCGGCGCGGTTCGCGCCGGGCGCGTTCCTGATCGTGCTGTTCCTGCGGCGGCGCATCCCACCGCGGCTGATCATCGGCGGGGTGCTGGGCGTGCTGCCGTTCGCGCCGTTCCTGCTGTGGAACGCGGGGGCGCTGGTGCGCAACGTGTTCCTGTTCCATGGCTTCAAGGCCTACGACTCGACCAGCCTTTACAACGTCACGCCGGTCGAGCTGCATTTTCTCTTCTCGCTGTTCCAGGCGGCGGCGGTGGCGGTGGCGGTCGCGCTCAGCTTCCGGCGCGCCATCGAGCCGCGCCACCTGCTGCCGTTCGTCACGCTGGTGCTGATCGCGATCGAGGTCAGCTACCGTGAGATGCACGGCAATCACCTGATCTGGTTCATGCCCACCCTGGGCGTCATCTTCGCCTGGGGCCGGCACGACCTGCCGGGACTCCTGTTTCCGCAGCGGCTAGCGCTTCGCTCCCAGTTCGGCCAGGACCGGGGCGATCTCGCGCAGCGGTAACACCCGCTCGGCGGCGTTCAGCAGCACCGCCTCGCGCGGCATGCCCCACACCACGCAGGTCGCTTCGTCCTGCGCGATGGTGAAGCCGCCGGCGCGGCGGATGTCCAGCAGCCCGGCGGCGCCATCGCGTCCCATGCCGGTCAGCAGGCAGGCGGTCGCGCCCGCGCCGATCTCGCGGGCTACCGACTCGAACAGCACGTCGACCGAAGGACGGCACGAGTGACGCTCGGGATCGTGGGTCAGGTACAGCCGCCCCCCACGCACCATCAGGTGGCGGTCCGGCGGCGCCATCAGCACCCGGCCTTTCCCGTTCGACAGCGGCTCGCCGTCCCGTGCGAAGGCGACCGGCCGCGCCGTCTGTCCGTCCAGCCAGTCGGCGAACGCCATGCCGAACGGCTCGCCGATGTGCAGCACCAGCAAGATCGGCAGCTGAAACTCGGCCGGTAGCTGGCGCAGCAATTCGACCATGGCCCCCGGGCCCCCCGTCGACGCGCCGATCGCCACCACCGTGCAGTCTCGCGTCGCGCCTGATAGGGCGCGCGGCACCGGCGTCCGGTAAGGCTCGACCGGCTGGTGGAGGCCGCGCAGGTGCGTGATGACGCGGATCCGGGCCACCAGCTTCAGCTGGGTCAGGAAGGCCGCCTCCCACACCCCGGCGGGCTCGTCGCCGCGCGGCTTCTCCATCACGTCGACCGCGCCGGCGGACAGCGCCTCGTAGGTGCGAAACAGCTCGCCGCGGTTCGTGGACGACGACACCACCAAGATCGGCGTCGGGCAATGCGCCATGATGTACTCGGTCGCCGCCAGGCCAGTCATCACGGGCAACATCATGTCCAGCGTGATGACGTCGGGGCGCAGGGCCAGGCACAGCTCGATGCCCCGCTTGCCATCCTGGGCCTCACCCACCACCTCGATGTCGGGGTCCGCCGACAGCACCTCGATCAGGCGCTGGCGAACCGTCAGCGAGTCTTCGACGACCAGTACACGCGTGCGTCGCTGCCCGGCAGACCCCGCCGCCATCACCCCACCAGCTTTCGGATCGTGGTCAGCAAACGCACCTGATCGAACTGTCCCTTTACCACGTAGTCGCTGGCGCCCGCGTCCAGGCCGCGCTGCCGATCGGCGGGGGCGTTGCGCGAGGTGACCAGGATGGCGGGGACGGCGCGCAGCGCGGGATCGGCGCGCGTCGTCTCGACGAACGTGAAGCCGTCCATCCCAGGCATCTCCACGTCCACCAGAAACAGGTGGTAGCTGTTCCGCCGCGCCTTCTCCAGGCCTTCCTCGGCCGACGTGGCGGTGTCGACGCGGAAGCCGGCCGATTCGAGGATGCTCTGCTCCAGCATGCGCGTGGTCAGCGAGTCGTCGATGACCAGGATGTGGGGCACAGGTCTTTCGACGACGGGCTGGCGCTGCCGGTGCTCGCGCGCCGCGGCCACCAGGCCGTGCGGATCCAGGACCAGCTGGGGCGCGCCGTCGTCGTTCAGCGACGCCCCCGCGACCACCGGGTACGCGGGCGCCAGCGGGGGCAGGGCGCGCACCACCACGTTGCCCACGGCCAGCATGCGATCGACGCCCACCGCCGCCAGGTGCTCGCCGGCGGCCACGACCACCGTGATCCACGACCCGGCGGGGGTCACGGGCCGGCCCAGGGGCACCGCCAGCGGAAGGAAGGGGATCGTCTCCCCTTCGTAGACCACGGCCTCCCCCTGGGGCGCGTGGACCAGGTCGTCCCGTCGCTGCCTTGCCGTGTGGCGGACCGCCTCGAAGGGGATGGCCACGGTGGCGCCGGCCACCGCGACCAGCAAGGCGTCCAGGGCCGAGCGCGAGACCGGCACCACCAGCTCCAGCTCCGTGCCACCGGCGCCGCTGCGGGCCGTCGCCTCGCCACCCAGCCGCTCCGCCGCCTCGCGAACGATGTCCAGCCCGATGCCGCGTCCAGAGTGCTCGGTCACCGCCGCCGCGGTCGATACCCCCCCCTTGAACAGCAGGCCTATCAGCTGCTCCTCGGTGGCCGGGATGCCGGGCGCCAGGGCGCCCCGCGCCTCGGCGGCCCGCCGCACGGCCGCAAGGTCGATACCCCGCCCGTCGTCGCGGCACAGGAAGGCGACGCGCCCGCCACGCTGGACCACCTCCAGCTCGACCCGGCCGGCCGGGGATTTCCCGGCGCGGCGCCGCTCGTCTTCCGTCTCGATGCCGTGCGCGACGGCGTTGCGGACCATCTGCACCAGGGCGCCCTGCACGATGGCCAGCACATCGGCGTCGACGCGGACGTCGGCTCCCTTCGTCGTGAACAGCACCTGCTTGCCCTGCGCGTGGGCGACGTCGCGGGCGGCCCTTTCCAGCGTTCCTTGCGCCGTGCGGATGGGGAACAGGCGCAGGCGCTCGGCGGCGTCACGCACCTGCTGCGTCTGGCGCTCGGCCCGATCCAGCCCCCACGTCAACCTCTGCTCCAGCGTGGCGGCCAGGGCGCGCGCCTCGTCCGCCAGGGCGCGCCACGCCGCTCCGTCGCCGGTGGCCGCGGTCGGATCGGCGGGCCGCTGCGCCAGCGCGTCGGTCAACTGCCTCAGGCGCGCGGCGGACGCCCCGGCCCGGCGCAGGCCGCGCAGATGGACCGCCGTCTCGCCCACGCCGTCCAGCAGCGCGTCCATCTCGGCCACATCGGCGCGCACGGTGCGCAGCGCCAGCTCTTCCAGCGCTGGCTTGTCGGCCTTGGCGGTCGCAGGCTTGGCGGCCGCCGGCTTCGCGGTCGCGGGCGGCATGGCGCTCGCCGGCGTCGCCGCGGGCTCGGCAGGCGCGTCCAGGTCCCGCACCCGCGCCGAGATGGCGTCGAGCAGCTTCAACACGGCGTCGATCCGCTCCGCACCCAGCGTCGCGCCCGGCTCGCGCAGGGGGCCCAGCGCGTCCTCGATGGCGTGGGCGTCGTCGGCGATGCCATTCTGCCTGACGACCCGGGCCGCCCCTTTCAGCGTGTGCGCGAAGCGCAGCAGGTTCGCCGTCAGCTCGGGCGTCGCCGCCTGCTCCAGTTGCAGCACGCCGCGGCCCATGCTCTCCACGAGCTCGCGGGCCTCGATGCGGAAATACTGGTAGGGGTCTTTCGCCACCGTCGCGCTTCTCGGGACGTTACGCCCTGACCTGCGGCTTGATCAGGCGGGCCAGGTCGCGCGAGAGATTGGTCAGCTGGGCCGACGTCTGCAGCGTCTGGTTCGAGCTGGCCTCGGTCTCCTTCGTCGCTTGCGCGACGTTGGCGATGGCCAGGTTCACCTGCTCGACCGCCGACGCTTGCTGCTTGGTGGACAGCTCGATCTCCTTCGCGGCCTCGGTGGTGGTGATGACCATCGTGACGATGCGCTTGAATGACGACGTCACGTCTCCGAACTGTCGCCCGCCGGCCTCCACCGCCTTCGAGCCGCTCTCGGTCGCCATCACGGTGGTGTTCACCGCGGCGCGGACGTCGTCGACCAGCGTCCGGATGTCCTTCGTCGAGGCGGTGACCCGGTCGGCCAGCTTGCGGATCTCGTCGGCCACGACGGCGAACCGCCGCCCGGCCTCGCCCGCGCCGGCCGCCTCGATGGTGGCGTTGATGGCCAGGATGTTCGTCTGTTCGGCCAGCTCGTTGATGATCTCCAGGATCCCGCCGATCTGCTGTGACTTCTTCCCCAGCTCGACCATGTGGTTGACGATGGTGTCGACCTGGCGCTTGATGGCCGCCACCGAGTCGTGGGTGCGCGACACCGTCTCGTCGCCGGCCCGTGCCGCCGTGGTGGCGTCGTTCGCCACGCGCGCCACCCGCTGGGCGCTCTCCGCGATCTGCCGCGAGGTCGCCAGTAGCTCGCTGATGGTGGTGGTGATCTCGCTCATCGCGGTGGCCTGCTCCTTGACCCCCGACACCTGCTGGTTCGCGGCCGCCTGCAGCTCGGCCGACGAGCTTTGCATGTGCTGGATCGCGGAGCCGATCTGGCGCGCCAGCGCCCGCACGATCGACACCCCGGCGATGCTGACCAGCAGCAGACAGATCAAGGTACCGATCGAGATGGTGGTGTGCGCGCCTGACGAGGTCGCCTCGACCTCGGCCGCGCGCAGCTTCAGCAGCTCGTGCTCGGCGGCGTCCATCTCTCGCAGCACCAGACGGATGGCGTCCATGAGCCGCTTCCCCTCTCCGGCCGCCACCAGCTTCTGGGCCGCCTCGGCGCCGCCCGGCTGCCGGCGTACATCGATGAAGCGCTGCATCTCCAGCGACTTCTGGTCGACCAGCCCCTGCAGCTCGTCGAGTCGCTTCTGACGGGCCGAATTGTCGTGCGTCATGGTGCGCAGGGACTCGAGGATGCCGGGCAGCACCTGCCGGCCCGCGCGATAGGGCTCGAGAAAGGCGTCGTCCCCGGTGATGACGAAGCCACGGGCGGCCGTCTCCATATCCTTGATGGCGGCCAGCGCCGCCGTGGTGCGCTCGATGACCTCATGGGTGTGGGCCACCCAGTGGCTGGTCTCCGTCAGTGACGTGATGCCACGGAACGCGACGCCGCCGATCACCAGCAGCAACACGATCGCCAGCGCGAATCCGACCGCGATCTTCTTCCCGAACGTCCACATGGGTCACTCCTGTTTTTGCGCGCGAGCCGCGAAGGCCCGCCGCCTCAACCCGGCCACGAGCGTTGGAACATCGATCAAGGGCCGCAGCGCATCCCCGACACGCGCCGCCGGCGAGACATCGGGCGCTCCGGCCACGCCATCCTTCGTCACCGGCGGGACCGCGATCTCGCTCCGATCCAGCTTCACGTAGGCCAGCAGTTCCTCGAAGCCCAGGCCGACCGGATCCTCCCCCTCGACCAGGATCATCCACGCCGGCATCTCCCGCGGCACCGGCTGGCCCTGCAGCGCGGCCAGGCTGTAGACGGGCACCAGCGCTCCGCGCACCCAGGCCAGCCCCAGCAAGTCCGACACGGGGGTGGGGAGCGGCGTGATGGTTGGTCGTGCCTGCAGGCCGCGCACCTCCGAGAGCCGCACCACGCACGCGTCGGCCCCGGCGCGCAACGCCAGCACGGCGACCCGCGTGTCGTCCTGGTCGACGCGCACGGGCTCGGCGAAGGCGCGGTCGAACGCGGCGCGCAGCTCGGCGGCGCGCATGCCGTCCCCTGGCGATGGCGCGGTCACCGCATCCTTCAGGACGCTCTTCATGGTGTGCCCCCGCTGGCAGCCAGCTCCGCCCGGCAGAAGGCGATCAGGGCCTCGCGCGTGAACCCACCGCCGAACAGCAGCAGGCGGGACGGATCTTCCGCTTGCAGCAGCTGGTGCGCCTCGCGCAGTTCGTGCCGGGCCGTCTGCTGATCGCCGCTCTTCCGCGCCAGCAAACCCAGGTGCAGGCGCGGCATCGCGAACAGCGGATCCAGGTAGGTGGCCGTCCTGTCTTGCTCGGCGGCGCCGGGCCGATCGCCTGCGCCCTCGCGGCACAGCGCCATCAGGTAGTGGGCCCCGGCGCTCAACTCGTCCAGGCGCAGCACGTCCGCGCACAGCGCCTCGGCGGCGGCCAGATCACCGCCGTGGGTCAGCAGGACCGCCCGCAGCAGCAGTACGTCGGCGTCGTTCGATGACTCGGGCGGCAACGCCTTCACCACCGCCAGCGCCTCCCCGAACTTTTCCTGTCGCATCAGCTCGACGGCGACGCCCAGATCCCAGGTTCGCCGCAGCGGCGAAGAGGTCTCTGTCGCCGTCGGCGGCGCGTCCTGCGTCAGCGACTCTACCCGCTGCGCGGCCTGTCGAATCGTCTCCACCCACGACAAAGGCGCGGCAGCGTCGCTGCCCGACGGCGGCTGCGTGAAAGTGACGGCGGGAAGCTCGCGGGCGGCCCACGCGGACGGCGCCACCTGCGTGAAGCCGGGGGCGCCCCGCTCCTCCTCTCGCCGGCGCCGGTAATAAAAGGTGTCATGCGTGTGCAGCAGGTGAAAGTCCTGCGAAAGGCCGCGCAGGGTCTCGGCGTAGCCGAGAAACAGATACCCGCCCGGCGCGAGGCTGTGCGCGAACCGGGACACCACCGCCGCCGCCACGTCGGCGGAGAAGTACATCAAGACGTTGCGGCAGAAGATCACGTCGAAGGCCCCGGGGCGCCAGAACGCGGGGTCGTCGCGGATCAGGTTGCGCTCCTCGAACGTCACCAGCGACCGGAAGCGCTCGTGCAGCACGAAGTCGCGCCCCTGGGGGCGGAAGCAACGTGCCTGGACCTCGGCTGGGGTCTCGCGCAGCGCCCAGGCCGAGTAGCGTCCCTGTTCGGCCCGCTTCAGCATGGCGGAATTGACGTCGATGCCGTGCAGCTCGACGGTCCAGGGCTTCCCTTGCTCACTCAGCAGGATCGCCAGCGAGTACGGCTCCTCGCCGGACGCGCACCCCGCGGAGAGCACCCGCAGCGGCTGCCCTGGACGCGCCAGCGCGCACGCTGGCAGCGCCACGTCCATGAACGCCTGAAGCTGCTCGACACCGCGAAAGAAGTACGTCTCGGCCACCGTCAGCTCTTGCGCCAGCACACGCAGCTCGTCGTCCGGCGGCTCCGTGGCCTCGAGGCGCAGCAGGTAGTCGTCCAGACGGCGCCCGCTCTGCTCGATTCGGCGCTGCAGCACCTCGCAGAGGAAGACGGACTTGCCGTCATCGAACCGCAGACCCAGGCGCTTCGCCGCGATGGCGCGCAGGCGTTCGACGCCGCCGGGGGCGCTGCTCGGGCTGGCGTTCATGCGGGCGCCCGCGCCGCCGCCAGCGCCTCCCAGCTCGACGGCGGTAGCAGATAGCCCGCCTGCAGCACGGTCAGCAGCTGCGCGTCCAGCGTCCCCAGCGCCCCCACGAGCTGCTCGCTGGCGTCGCGCAACAGGGGCGGAAGCGCTTGCAGCGTGCCGCCGTCCAGGAACCGCACGCCCAGCACGGCCCCCACGGCCAGCGCCACGCGACGTTCACCGAGTCGCATCACCACGAACCGCGTGGGTGGAGCGTGGCCCTCCGGGTGTGGGTCGAGCAGCGCCGTCGCGTCGACCACGGGCGTGGGAACGCCGCGGATGACCGACAGGCCCAGCACGAAGAACGGCATCTCCCCCAGCCGCTCGATTGGCAGGGGACGCATCACCTCGGCCACGTCACTGATCCAGAGCGCGCAGTGGGGAGCGCGCTGGCGCGCATCGTGTGCGTCGGCGCCGTCCGCGCTGGCACCACCGACCTGGACGATCAACGCGAGCCGCGGCCCGGCCGCATGAAGCGCCGACGGGACAGGCGTATGACGCGTGGAGGATGCCATCGGGTCCAGTGCTTCACCGGAGCAGACACACGGCAGGCGCCGCGATCGTCGCCCACGATTCGCGATCAGGCAAGAGCTCTCGCCCACCATGGCGGTCGGGCGGCCGAAAAACTGGCGCGTCCAAAACGGCCGAAAACGACCATGTGCAGGGCGGCGACCTGCCTGCGCGCTGGGCCCCGCGACATCGCGGCAACGACCCGCGATTTCTGGATCGGCGGAAGAGGCACGCGATTCCGGGCGGCGCGGTCAGATCGACACACACAGCGTCGCCGGTGTCTTCTACTGCGTCACCCGAACGTACCAGTCGTTGCCAGACGCAACAGGGTGGCCGCGCGTCGCAAACGACACCCGCCCGTCCCGGATCTCGCCAAAGTTGTAGACACGCTGGAAAACAAAGTCATAAACTCACACGTGCGAAAGGGTTTTCTGGCTGCGTGAGAGGGGTTAGGGGGGCCCAGCGTGCGCAACACCGCGCGGGATGATTTTCCAACAAACCGGGAACGACGAGCTCCGGGCGCGACGACCTGATCGCTACAGAACGTAAGTGGAATGACGTATCAGGTCCTGATTGTCGACGACAGTTTGACGGTTCGCATGAACCTGCGCGACGCATTTCGCGCGGCCGACTTCGACACCGTCGAGTGCGCGAGCGCCGCCGAGGCCCGCGCGCAGATCGCCCGCCGCTTGCCCGACGTCGTCATTCTGGACGTGTTGCTCCCCGACGGAAACGGCGTCGACCTGCTGGCCGAGCTTCGTCACGACCAGGTCGCCGCGCAGGTCCCCGTCATCCTGCTGTCGTCGGAGGCCGAGGTGAAGGATCGCATTCGCGGCCTGACCCGCGGCGCGGACGAGTACGTGGGAAAGCCCTACGAGGCCGCCTACGTCGTGGCGCGTGCGACCACGTTGCTGCGACGGCGCGACGGCGCGGCGAACCAGAACCTGACCGTGCTGGTCATGGACGACAGCGCGACCTTTCGCGAGGCGCTGGCGGCGCTGTTGCGTGACGTCGGCTATCAGGTGGTGACGGCGTCGTCGGGCGAGGAAGGGCTGCGCCGCGCGGCCGACGTTCGACCGCAGGCCATCATCGTCGACGGCATCATGCCCGACCTCCATGGCGAGGTGGTGGTGCGGCGCATTCGCCTGGATCCAGGCCTGTCGTCCACGCCCTGTCTGTTGATGACCGCCTCGGAAGGGGCGGCCAACGAAGTGGCGGCGCTGGACGCGGGCGCGGACGCGTACGTGCGCAAGACCGACGGTCCGGTGGTGGTGCTGGCGCGCCTGTCGGCCGCGCTCCGCGCCGCCGAGGAGTCGCGGGCCCGCATCGCCGGCGCCAGCCTGGCGGGGCCAAAGCGGGTCCTGGCCGTCGACGACAGCGCGACCTACCTGGAAGAGCTGGCCAATCAGCTGCAGCAGGACGGCTACGAGGTGGTGAAGGCGCGCTCGGGCGAGGAAGCGCTGGAGCTGCTGGCGGTCGAGGACGTCGACTGCGTGCTGCTGGACCTGATGATGCCCGGGATCTCGGGGACCGAGGCTTGCCGTCGCATGAAGCAATCGCCGCGCTTGCAGCGCACGCCGGTGATCATCCTGACGTCCGTCGCTGAACAGGAGGCGATGGTCGACGGAATCAACGCCGGGGCCGATGACTTCGTGGCCAAGGCGGAGAACTTCGAACTGTTGCGGGCGCGGCTGCGCGCCCAGCTGCGCCGCAAGCAGTACGAGGACTCGCACCGCCGCGTGCGTGACCAGCTACTGCGCAAGGACGCCGAGACGGACTCGGCCCGCCGCATCGCCGACGCCCGGAAGGTGCTGCTGGAAGAGCTGTCGCGCAAGAACGAGGAGCTGTCGATCCAGACGGCGGAGCTGCAGCGCCTGAATCAAGAGATGCAGACGTTCGCCTACTCGGTGTCGCACGACCTGCGGCAGCCGCTGCGGAGCATGGCGGGCTTCAGCCAGATCCTGCTGGATGAGTACAGCGACAGCCTGGACGAGCGGGGCCGCCACTTCCTGTCGCGCGTGCGTACCGGCGCGCTGCGCATGGGCGAGCTGGTCGACGGCCTGCTGGCCCTGTCGCGGGTGAGCCGCAAGCCGATCGAGACACGGCCGGTACGGCTGGACGCGCTGGCGCACCGGATCCTGGCCCGCTTCCGCGAGGCCGAGCCGAACCGCGAAGTGGAGGCGAAGATCCAGCCGGGCATCGAGGTCAGCGCGGATCCGGCGCTCATGGAGTCGATGCTGGAGAACCTGATCGGCAACGCCTGGAAGTTCACCGCCAAGCGCCCCGACGCGCGGCTGGAGATCGCCTCGAAGGAGAGCGATGCCCAGACGATCTACTACGTGCGCGACAACGGCGCGGGGTTCGACATGGCCTACGCCGACAAGCTGTTCGGCCCCTTCCAGCGGCTGCACGCGGCCAGCGAGTTCGAAGGCACGGGCATCGGTCTGGCCACCGTGCAGCGGATCGTGCACCGCCACGGCGGGCGCATCTGGGCCGAGAGCGCCCCCGGCCAGGGAGCGACGTTTCTGTTCACTGTTCCAACTGCGGCGGGAGAAGCGCGTGCCCCTGAGTAACATTGGAAATCGAAATGGGTTCGTTCTGCTGGTCGAGGATAACCAGGACGACGAGGAGCTGGCGGTCATGGCGTTGCAGAGCGCCGGCTTGCGCCTGCCCATCGTGGTGGCGCGCGACGGCGCCGAGGCCATCGATCGGCTGGTGGGCAGCGGCGCCAGCGGCAGCGCGGGGCGCCCGCTGATCGTGCTTCTGGATCTGAAGCTGCCCAAGGTGGACGGCTTCGGGGTGCTGAAGCGGATCCGCGAGACGGAGGGCCTGCGCAACCTGCCGGTCGTCGTGCTGACCTCTTCGGACACGGACGAGGACATCAATCGCAGCTACGCGCTGGGCGTGAACAGCTACGTGCGCAAACCGGTCGAGTTCGAGAGCTACAAATCGACGATCGGGGCACTGGGCCAGTACTGGCTCACCCTGAACGAGTTTCCGCGGGACGTGTCATGAAGGAACACCTGAGACTTTTGCTGGTCGAGGACGACGAGAGCGACGCGGAGCTGGTCCGCCTCGAGCTCGAGCGGGGAGGCTTCGCGGTCGACTGGATGCGCGTCGACTCCGAGCCCCTGCTGCGCGAGGCCCTGGAGAAGCAGTGGGACGTGATCATCTCGGACTTCGCCATGCCGGGCTTCAGCGGCCTGCGCGCCTTCGACATCTACCGGGGCTCCGCGCCGGAGACGCCGTTCATCTTCGTGTCGGGGGCGCTGGGCGAGGACCGCGCCGTCGAGGCGATGCGGTCGGGCGCGAAGGACTACTTCCTGAAGGGCAAGCTGACGCGGCTGACGGCGGCGGTGCGCCGCGAGATCGAGGAGGCGCGCAACCGCCGGGAGGGGCAGCGCGCCGCGCAGAAGGCCCAGCGCGAGCAGCGCCGGCTGGGGATGGCCATCGAGGCCAGCGGCGCCGGCATCTTCGAGCTGCGGCTGGATGACGAGGGGACCGCCGACTACAGCGGGTCGTGGTCGAAGATGCTGGGCTACACGCCGGACGAGCTGCCGGCGCGCATGCGCGCCCTGCGCAGCTGGCTCGCCACCAACGTGCACGCGGACGACCTTCCGGCCGCCATCCAGGGCGCGAAGGCTTTCCTGGGCTCGAAGGCGGGGGACGGCGCGCGGTTCACGGGCGAGTTTCGCATCCGGCACAAGGACGGGCGCTGGATCGACGTGGCGGCGTCCGCCAACGCGTTCGCCTGGGGCGCCGACGGCTCGCCCGTCCAGATCGTGGGCGTGCTGCTGGATCTGTCGGCCCGGAAGCACCTGGAGGCGCAGCTGCGGCAGGCGCAGAAGATGGAGGCGGTGGGACAGCTTGCCGGCGGCGTCGCGCACGATTTCAACAACCTGCTGACGGCCATCATCAGCTTCGCCACGTTCGCCAAGGAGGCTGTCCCGTCGGGTAACACCGCCATCGAGGACATCGGCGAGGTGCTGAACGCGGCCAAGCGCGCCCAGAGCTTGACCAGCCAGCTGCTGGCCTTCTCGCGCCGCAAGTCGGTGACGCCGCGGGTGTTGAACGTCAACGACGTGGTGGCCTCGGCCGATCGCATCTTGCAGCGCCTGCTGGGCGCGGACGTCCAGCTGGTGACAGAGCCCGCCTCCGATCTGTGGAACGTGAAGATCGATCACGACGATCTGGAGCAGGTATTGCTGAACCTGGCGGTGAACGCCCGCGACGCGATGCCCTCGGGCGGCAAGCTGGTGATCCACACCAAGAACGCGCACACGATCCCGACGTCGCCGGACGCCGTACGAACGGCCCCCGCCGACTACGTGGTGATTTGCGTCAAGGACTCGGGGACGGGGATGTCGGCGGCCACGCAGGCGCGCATCTTCGAGCCGTTCTTCACCACGAAGGAGCCGGGCCGCGGCACCGGCCTGGGCCTGTCCACCTGCTACGGCATCATCAAGCAGGCCGAGGGGTACATCGCCGTCAACAGCGAGCTGGGCGTGGGGACCACGTTCGAGATCTACTTGCCACGCGTGTCCGCTCCCACCGAGGCGATCACGCCGAAGGTCGAACCCGGCAACGTGCGCGGCTCGGAAGTTATCCTGCTGGTCGAGGACACCGAGCAGGTGCGCAAGGTGGCGGCCCGCATTCTGTCGCGGCTGGGCTACAAGGTCATCGAGGCGACCAACGGTCAGGAGGCGCTGGAAGTCTTCGCTACCCTGACGGAGAAGGTCGACCTGCTGATCACCGACCTGGTGATGCCCGTCCTGGGGGGCAAAGAGCTGGCCGAACGAATCCTGGCCCAGCAGCCCGGCCTGCGCGTCCTGTTCATGTCCGGCTACTCCCAGGCCGATCTCAGCGGCCCCAGCGCCGTCGACGCCGAGGCGCATGTCCTGCAGAAGCCTTTCGCGCCGGACACATTGGGGCGAAAGGTGCGGCAGATCCTGGATACGCCGGCGCCGGCCGCCGCTGCCCCCTGAACGGGCTCGCCCTCGCCGGACTCCCCTAACTGCCCCCCCCTCGCTTCGCGAGGAGAGGGGACCGGAGGGGACTACTTCTTCAGGCGGTAGCCCGTCTTGAAGATGAGGCGGATGGCGACCAGCAGCAGGACCAGAAACGCGCCGGTCATGCCCAGGCTCAGGCCGACGGAGACGTCGGCGGAGCCGTAGAAGCTCCACCGGAAGCCGCTGATCAGGTAGACGACCGGGTTCGCCAGGGCGATGGCGCGCCAGGTGGGCGGCAGCATGTCGATCGAATAGAACGCGCCGCCCAGAAACGTGAGCGGTGTGATCACCAGGCTGGGGATCAGCTGCAGTTGCTCGAACCCCTTGGCCCACACGCCGATCACGAAGCCCAGCAGGCTGAACGTGGTCGCCGTCAGCAGCAGGAACGCCAGCATCCACAGGGGATGGCGCACCTCGACCGGCACGAACGCCGTCGATGTGGCCAGGATGATCAGCCCCAGGATGATCGACTTGCTGGCCGCCGCCCCCACGTAACCGATCAGCATCTCGACGTAGGACACCGGCGCCGACAGCAGCTCGTAGATCGTGCCGGTGAACTTCGGGAAGTAGATGCCGAAAGAGGCGTTCGACACGCTGGCCGTCAGCAGCGACAGCATGATCAACCCGGGTACGATGAACGCCCCGTAGGCGACGCCGTCGACCCGGGACATGCGCCCCCCGATGGCGGAGCCGAACACCACGAAGTACAGCGACGTGGCGATGACCGGCGTGACCACGCTTTGCAGCAGCGTGCGCTTGAAGCGCGCCATCTCGAACTTGTAGATCGCGCCCACGCCGCGGGCGTTGAACAACATCTCGCTCATGATGCCTTCCGTCCTTCCGCCGCGTCGCGATCCTGGCGTTCCTTCAGAAGATTGACGAAGATGTCCTCCAGCGAACTCTGGCGGGTGTTCAGATCCTTGAAGGCGATGCCCAGCTCGCCCAGCCGCCGCAGCAGGGACGAGATGTCCGACTTTCCTTCCTGGGCCGCCGCCGCCTCGAAGTTGTACTGCAACTCGCTGCCCGTCGCGCTCAGCGTCAGGTGCCACGGCTCCAGCTCGCGCGGGATCGCCTTCAAAGGATCGTGCAGGTTCAGCGTCAGCTGCCGCTTGCCCAGCTTCCGCATCAGCGCCGACTTCTCCTCGGCCAGGATCAACTCGCCCTTGGCGATGACGCCGATGCGATCGGCCATCTCCTCGGCCTCGTCGATGTAGTGCGTGGTCAGGATGATGGTGGTGCCGTTCGCGCGCAGCCGGCGAACCAGCGCCCACATGTCCCGCCGCAGCTCGACGTCCACGCCGGCCGTGGGCTCGTCCAGGAACAGGATCTCCGGCTCGTGCGCCAGCGCCTTCGCGATCATCACCCGGCGCTTCATGCCGCCCGACAGGGTCATGATCTTGCTGTCACGCTTGTCCCACAGCGACAGGTCCTTCAACAGGCCCTCGATCAGCGCCGGGTTGCGCGGCCGGCCGAACAGCTCCCGGCTGAAGCCGACCGTGGCGCGCACCGACTCGAACGCGTCCGTGGTCAGCTCTTGCGGGACCAGGCCGATCTTCGACCGGGCGGCGCGGTAGTGGCGGACGATGTCGTGTCCGTCGGCCAGCACCGTGCCCGAGGTCGGGGTGACGATGCCGCACACGATGTTGATGAGGGTGCTCTTGCCGGCGCCGTTCGGCCCCAGCAACGCGAAGATCTCGCCGCGCTGAATCTGGAGATCGACGCGCTTCAGAGCCTGGAAGCCGGACGCATACGTCTTCGTCAGGCCGGAGATCTGGATCGCGGGGTTCATCGCGCGCGAAGATAGCGCACGGATCGGGGGCCCTCACGGCCATCGAAAGTATGCGTCGAATTCACTATAGGAAAAATGCGATATATGATTTGACAGATACCCGCGACGCATCGTATAGCTATTCTCTTATATATCGGAAAGCAGATAGGAGCGTCGTGTATGGCGAATCCCGCGGATCCCGGCCTTGTCGTGATTCCACACGTTGGAACCGAGGTGGTGGCGGAGAGGAGGTTTCCCCGCCCCTCGCTGGAAGCCGAGTTCGATGCCCAGATGCTGGGCACTAACGGCGGTCGTCTCTTCGACCTACGTCGGATCGGGAAGTCGAGTGAAGCGGCCGCTTGTTGCGACCGTCTGCGGGCGGCCAACATGATCGTCATCAAGGAGGACGCCCAGGGGAAGACATCAGAAGCGGACTTGTTGCTGGCCATTCTTCAACACCTTCCGAATACCGGGATCGGTGGTCGTCTGACCAAGCTGTTCCTGGCGGAGAACGCCCTGACCCAAACCCTGCGTGATGCCTTGTCGAAGTACACAGGCAACGCGAGGGACATCGAAGCGTATTTTCCGACGATCGCCGCGGTCGTGGAGCGAGCGATCGATCGAGGTGAGGGGATGGTGCTCGTCATCGACGAGTTCCCCTGGCTATGCCAGAGCATTCTGTCGAGCGACTCGTCTGCCGGTCGGCAGCGCGTAGACTTGCTCTTGGCGGCACTCCGGAGGTGGCGTGTGCAGGGGATGCGGATGCTCCTCATCGGTTCGATCGGGATGACGGCACTAGGGCGGCGCTACAAGCTCGATTTGAGTCATCTGACGGATTTACAGCCCCTGCACGTGCCTACGCTGGATCGGATCGAGGCCGAGCAACTCTGTGCGGCGCTGGCGCGCGGGGCAAAGGTCGCCGACTGGACGCAGGCACACACCGCCGCACTGCTGGACGAGACGGTCGCCCTTTACCCGGTAATGATCCAGAAGGCCTTCCAGATGCTCACTGTCGGTAGGACAGCTGCGCCCCTGAACCGGATCGGTGACCTCTTCGCCGAGAAGATTCGGCCCGACCTCGATACGTCGTACTACTCTCAGTTCGATAAGCGCATCAAGTTGTATGACGAGTTGCCCGAGCCCTTGCCCGGCCTCGTGCGCGGCTTGCTCGATGCCGTGTTTGACGTCGATTTGCCCGTCGCGAGGGAAGCATTCGAAAGGGTCGGGCAGGGGACTGGAGCGACGATCAGCGATGCAGACATCGGCGATGCCCTGCAGATTCTTCGGGAGGACGGTTTTCTCGCGATGCGAGCCGATCGGGATGGCGCCCAGACCTGGAGGGTTGCCTCCGATCTGGTGCGATCATGGCGCCGCCAGCGTCGCGGGGCGCGCCGGCCGTGAGCTCAGGACGGCTTATCGAGACGTTCAATACCCATCGCATGAGCGATCGCGTGGTGCAAGCGGTCGCCACCGCTCGCGACCGAGAACTTGCCGAGGTGATGAACGCGATCCGTCAATCGATTGGCACGCGACGCTCCGCGCCGCAGCACATGGTGCTTTACGGCGAACGAGGCGCCGGCAAGTCGTTTCTGCTTCGAATGGTGGAGATCGAGCTCGAACGTCTCGCTCGCGAGGAAGGATTGCCGGTAGTGGCCGCCCTCCTTCCAGAAGAGCATTACAACATTCGAAGGCTGCCTCAGCTGCTGACCGCCATCGTTGCGCGCATCGAGGGAGCACCTTGGTCTAGCGTGCAGTTCACCTTCGATCCCCGCCCACAGATCGAGGCGTGGACAGCCGCCGTACAAGATCTGGACAGAGCCCTCGACGCGCGATTTGGCGCGGGGCGAGGCGTCGTCGTCGCCATGGTTGAAAACTTCGACGTCCTCGCGAAAGACCTGTTTGGTAGCGAACCCGCAAGCGACAAACCGAACGCGAGTCGGAGGGCGGTCGAGCAAGGCGCCGCGGAGCAATTGTTGCGCAAGCTTCTCAATAGCGGAGATTCTCGCCTTTTGCTCATCGCGGCTGCTACGGGAACGGTCGATCAGGACTATGAACGGCCCTTGTTCCATGCCTTCAAGCCGATCGATCTGGAGATGTGGACGGCTGACGACTGCATCGCATATTTCAACCGCCGGCGGGCGCTTCAAGGCCAAGGTGTATTGACGCTGCACGCGGAGGCGCGTGTGCGCGCGATCGCCCGCTTCATTGGCGGGAACCCGCGGCTCGCCCAGTTGCTTGGCGACGTCCTCGAGTCGCAGGACGCTCATAGCATCGCCAGCGTATTGGACGAGCTGAGTGACCATCTGGCCGACTACTATCGTCGCCGCCTCGACGACCTGTCTCCACAGGCGGCCGCTCTTGTCGACGCCCTCATTCGCGGTGGTGAACCGTGCACCCAAAGCGCGCTAGCCCAGCGAGTGGCCGCACCCGGTCAGTCTCAGGTCGCCGATGCGTTCAGCCAGCTCATTCAGGGGCGTGTCCTTTCCGCCGAATCACAACGCGGAGGCTCGGGGACCCTATATCAGGTCCGTGATCGGCTGTTCGTACACTTCTATCGGCGGCGATACGGTGGACCAGGGTTGAGCGAAGGTCTCGCTCCCGTCGCCGAGTTGTTGGAGCGGTTCTTCACGGACGCTGAGAGACAGAGCCAAGCGCGCAGACTGCTCGAAGCCGGTGAATGGGCCGACGCTCAAGTTCTGGTGCCGGCCTATCCAGGCGTCCGAGACAAGGGTTCGGGTTATCGCGACCGAGCGGACCGCAATCACGGCCTGGACCTGCTGTTCGCAGCGGCGCGCATCGACCCGGCTTCGGCGCCACGCTTGGCCGCGGAGCTCCGGGACACGCCCCAGTTCGCGGTACGTCGGTGGGGACACGAAGCAAGTCAGTCGGCGGACCCGGTCGCGCGCGCGGGGATGCTGGCGTTGGAAGCTCTTGCGCTCGCCCGTCGCGGATTGGGGAGCGAGGCTTGGTCGCTTCTGCTGTCGAGCTCACGTGACGCCGGCGAGAACGTCGACGCCAGGATCATTTTGGAGACCGAGGCGGCCCTTTACTGTTGGTGGCACGTTGGCTCGAAAGAAGGAGCCGTGCACAGTGCCCGCATCGGCAGCCTATCGGAGAGCGCGACGCTGCCCGTGACACGCTACCTGTCGCTGTACTGGGCGGCGTTCACCGGTCAATCGGCAGGCAACTGGGAGGCCGCCGACAAGGCGTTCGCGGCGGCGGTCAGCATCGCCGTCGACCAGGGATTTGTGGCCTCCGAGTCTGCGGGCCGGGCCGGTCGTTCCGCTGTTCTCAGCCGTCGCTATCAATGGGCAGACGCGCTCGCTGAGGCCGACCGCGCGCTGGCTGCAGGCGAGTCACTGCAGCGAGACGATCTTGTGGCCGAGGCATCCTGTGCGCGGGTCGAGCCGTTGCAGCGACTGGGCCGCGGGGAAGAGTCTCTGAGAGCGGGCCAGCTTGCGATCGAGGTGAGCCGCCGCGCCGGAGATCATGAAAACCTGTTCAATGCCGAGATTGTCTATGCGTGGGCAGCGATCAAATCGGGCAAGCAGGACGAGGCGCTGTCGGTTTACGATCATGCCATCGAGCTGGCGAAGCGTCATGACCTGTCCCGGCTCCCTCAGGCGCTGCGTTTGAAGGCAGAACTGCTCGAAGCTCAGGGTCAATATGACGAGGCGATGTCGCTCTTGAAGACCGCCCTCAAGGATACGCAGGAGGAGACTGACGAGAGTTTGCTGGCCCGGTACGCTCTGCTCCGAACCGGGAAGTGGACCGAAACCTCCGACGTCGTCGAGCACCTGGAGAAGGCCGCACGGTACCTGGACCAATCAGGCCGCTGGCTTTCTTTCGACGTCGTTTCTGCCGGTATTGCGGCCGTAGCGCGCAGCAGCGCCTGGACGACCCTGCTGGAGCGAGCGCCCGCCATTCTCGAAAAGCGCCCCAATTTGGGGCCCATCTTCGGCGATGTCGGCGTCGTGTGGGCTGATCAAGCACGACGACTTGGCCGAGCTACTTTCTACGCGTCAGTCGCCGAGCAGCTCCCTCACATTGTGGGACTGATGTCGATGTTGCCGGTCGGACCACGGGCAGGCGATTCCCTGGTCGCCTCGCGGCAGCTGCATTTCATCGATCTCTTGAGCGGCGTCGCCAGGAACGTAGACGATCCGGGACTGCTCGACGATCTTGCTGATCTGCTGTCAAGGACATTCTCGGTTGAATCCGGTCAGTGGCCGGAGCGACTGCGGGCGTTCGCGGCGGTGCGCTCCGCATCCGACAAAGAACGGGCCCTTCAGCAATTGGATCCCGATCTGGCAACGACCATTCGCACCGTTCTGGATCTCCCCGACCCGTCGGATCTATTGGCCCAACGCGGCCGTCGCCGAGGGCGGTGAGGCGGACCGGGGGCTCCCGGAAGCCGTAAGAAGGAACTGCTTGCGACTTCGAGGGTGACGCAGCAGCCTCAGCGCATGGCTTCTCTCGTCGAGCGCGACCTGGCGGTCTTCTGGCACCCGTGCAGCCAGATGCGGGACTACGGCGATTTTCCGCCGCTGGAGGTGGTGTCGGCGCAGGGCTGCCGCCTGACGTTGCAGGACGGCCGGCAGGTTCTGGACGCCGTGTCCAGCTGGTGGTGCAAGTCGTTGGGGCACGGCCATCCCGGTGTGCGGCGCCGCATCCAGCAGCAGCTGGAGCGGTTCGAGCACGTGATCGCCGCGAACACCACCAACGAACCGCTGGTGACCCTGTGCGAGCGGTTGCTGCGCATGGCGAACGGCGAGCCCGACACCAACTGGGGCCCCGACGCCCCCGCGGGACGCGCCCCCGCCGGTCACTTCGGGAAGGTGTTCCTGGCCGACAACGGCTCGACGGCGGTCGAGATTGCTTTGAAGATGGCGCTGCAGGCCCACGCGCAGCGCGGTCAACCGCAGCGGACCCGGTTCGCGGCGCTGGACGGTGGCTATCACGGCGAGACGGTGGGCGCGCTGTCGGTCAGCGATCTGGGCCTTTACTCCGACCCCTATCGGCCGCTGATGTTCCCCGTCACCAAGCTGGGGCCGCTGCCGCTGCGGTCCGGGCCCGACGATCCGCGCTGGCTGGACGCCGCGCCGGAGTGGCCCGCCATCGAGGCGGCGCTGGCGCCGCTGGCGGACACGCTGGCCGCCATCATCTATGAGCCGGTGCTGCAGGCGGCGGGTGGCATGCGCCTGTACAGCCCGGAGCTGCTCGGCCGGATGCGCGCCTGGGCCGACGCTCACGGCGTGTATCTGATCGCCGACGAGATCGCGGCGGGGATGGGGCGCCTGGGCGCCATGCTGGCCAGCCACCTGGCCCCCCATCAAGGCAAGCAGGAGGCCGGCGTGCTCCCTGATTTCGCGCTGCTGTCGAAGGGGCTGACCGGCGGGTACCTGCCGCTCTCGGCGGTGCTGACGACCGACGCGATCTACGACGTGTTCGACGCCGACTGGTCCGCGCGGCGCGCGTTCCTGCACTCGAACACCTATACCGGCAACGCGCTGGGGGTGGCGGCGGCGCTGGGCGCCCTGGACGCCTATGCCTCCGAGAACGTGCTGGCGCATGTCTCGTGCGAGGGGGCGCACTTGCGCGCGGCGCTGGCCCAGGCGGGCCGCGCGCGCCAGACGCTGGCGAACGTGCGCGGCTGCGGGATGGTCGCCGCCGTCGATCTGCGTGCCGCCGACGGGCGGCCTCTCGATCCCGGTCGCCGCACCGGCTATCGGGTCTACCGCGAGGCGGTACGCCGCGGGGCGCTGCTGCGGCCCCTCGGGGACACCCTGTATCTGTTTCCCCCGCTGAACACACCGGCCAGCGATCTCGATCAGATGATGGGCGTCCTGACGGCCAGCGTCGACGCGGTTGTCGGAACCAGCTGAGCCGGGCGCCGTTTTCTGTCGACGCCGCACGTCTCATATAGTAGACAAGAAGCGTCGTGGGGAATCTGCCCGGGGACCTGCCAGCGACGATGGCGCGCGTGCGGCGAGGCACGCAAACGCGCTATGGTAGCGGACCCGCCGCGACACCCCGTCGCCGGCCGTGAGAGGAAGCAAGGTACCAAGCACATGAACGCCGCCAAGACCTGGAAAGAGAAGCTGGGCAACACCGTTCCCGAGGCGTGGGCTCGCGAGATCGACGTCTTCGAGACGCAGATCGAGCTGCGCAAGAAGGGGAAGATCGAGGAGAAGCTGTTCGCCGAAACGCGGTTGCGGCGGGGGACCTACGGCCAGCGTTACGATAATGGACAGCGGCACGACGGCGCGGTCACCCAGCTGCTGGCGTACCCGTCCGGCGAGATCACCAAGGGGCCGACGACGCTGTGGGACGCGCCGGGCATGCAGCGGATCAAGATCCCTTACGGCCGGCTGACCATCGCGCAGCTGGAGACGATCGCCGACCTGGCCGAGGAGTACTCGGACCGCATCCTGCACGTCACCACCCGTCAGGACATCCAGCTGCACTTCGTTCACATCGAGGACACGCCGGACCTGATGCGCCGGCTCGCGGCGTCGGGGATCACCACCCGCGAGGCGTGCGGCAACACCGTGCGCAACGTGACCGGCTGCCCCTACGCGGGCGTCTGCCAGACCGAGTCGTTCGACGTCACGCCGTACGCGAACGCGATGACGTTCTTCCTGCTAGGTCACGACGACACCCAGAACTTCGGGCGGAAGTTCAAGCTGTCGTTCTCGGGCTGCAAGGACCAGCCCTGCGCGCTGGCGAACTTCCACGACATCGGCTGCATCGCCCGCACCCGCATGGTCGACGGCAAGAAGGAGCGTGGCTTCGAGGTGGTGGTGGGCGGCGGCCTGGGCTCGGTCCCGCAGAACGCGCAGCTGTTCGACGCCTTCGTTCCCGAGACCGAGCTGCTGCCGCTGGCGCAGGCGATGAGCCGCGTCTACGCGCGCCTGGGCGAGAAGCAGAACCGCGCCAAGGCGCGCCTGAAGTTCCTGGTGAAGAAGCTGGGCCT
>Ga0070679_100000265_pt1 | contig 43944 bp, 24 predicted proteins | sample KBSC63BmetaG_FD_65652 | JGI IMG/M metagenome (GOLD analysis project Ga0070679, IMG submission 65652) | Corn rhizosphere microbial communities from Kellogg Biological Station, Michigan, USA - KBS C6-3B metaG | ecosystem: Host-associated > Plants > Roots > Rhizosphere | place: USA: Michigan... | reverse complement strand
CTTCGGCGAGTTGTGCGACCTGCATGGCGGTAAAGCCTTCGGGAGATGCGATGAGATTACGTAAGGCCGCAGTGGCGGATGGGGCTTCCGCGGCTTCGCGCGCGAGTCGCAGGAGGCCGTTGGCCGAGGCGTACATTTCGAGACAGCCGCGGCTGCCGCAACCGCAGAGCAGGCCATTAGGTTCCACGGTTGCGTGGCCCACTTCGCCGCCCATGCCAAACATGCCGTGCCAGACTTTTCCGTTGAGGATGATGCCGCTGCCGACACCGGTGCCGAGCGTGAGCATGACCATCGACGAGATGCCGTTGGTTTTGCCGACGCCAACTTTCCATTCAGCAATGGCGGCGGCGTTGGCGTCGGATTCAAGGATGACCGGCAGGCTGACGGCTTCGCTGAGCGCGGCGCGAAGAGGGAAGTTGTCCCATCCAGGGAGATTGGGCAGGAGACCGAGGACGCCACCGCGGAGGTTGATAGGACCGGGACTGCCAATGCCTACACCGCGTGGTTCGTGGAGGGAGCCGTTGATGGTCCGCTTCAGGAGCAGGTCGACGGCTGCGCCCATCTCCTCGACGACGGCTTGCGGGCCGGCAGCTACGCGGGTGGGCATGGAATGGCTGTCCAACTGCGTCATCGACTCATCGTAGAGGCCGACGCGAATGCTCGTGCCTCCGAGATCGATTCCTATGGTGACGCGGTGGGATGTGACCATCAATATCAAAACTCCTGTTGCTCCGAAGCAGGCTTCCGGGTGAGGCATGTTATTGGAAACATAGAAACGCCACCCTTATCTCAAACTCCGAACAAAATCAGGACAGCGGCAACCCGAATGCTGTGAACGATATCACAAATGTTTGAAACCCTGCATTCATTTTTGTCTATGCCTGATCCTTTAGGCGGCGCGTATTCACCCAACGTTCCAGCCGATAGGGATGCAGGCGGGCCGTCGTGTTCGCGGGCAGCCAGCCAGCCCACCGACTGGCGGCCGCCGAAAGTCAGAAAAAACGCCTTGATGGACGATATTTGTACGGGACCCGAAATTTTATTCTTGACGGCGTTGCAGTTAGGCCATCATAATTTGTCCCGCAATCGAGTCAGGGAGAAAACGCTTCTTGAAAGCGATATCGGTCACCATTTTGTGATCGTTATCAGGAAAGTTGTGACGATGTTCCCAGCAGGTAGCCAAAGGGGGCTGTTAGATGATGTTATTTTCTAGGATCAAGCCGGCAGCCGGACTGCTGTTTCTTCTTGTGATCGGGTTCCTGTTGCAACAGCCCGCTTTGGCGCAGGAGACCACCGGGAGTGTGTCCGGCGCGGTGCAGGACGCGACGGGCGCCATCATCCCCCGCGCGACGGTGGTTTTGACGAACGTGCAAAACAAGACCGAGCGCAAAACGATCAGCAACGGCTCGGGAAATTTCACGATTGCGTCGGTCACGTCTGGCGCGCGCTACCAACTCACGATTTCGATGGCGGGGTTCAAGACCTGGCGTTCGCAGCCGTTCGACCTGCTGCCTGGCGATCGGCCGAACTTTACCGACATCAAGCTGCAGATTGGCGAGGTGTCCTCGCAGGTGACGGTGGAAGCGACGGCGAGCCAGGCGGTGAAGCCCCTGGATACGCCGGAGCGGAGCGACGTAATTACGTCGAAGGACCTGGAGACGCTGGCGATCGTCGGCCGCGATGCTGAGGAACTGATCGAGACGCTGCCGGGATTTGCGCTGATCAGCCCAGGAGTGAACAACACGACGTCAACGAACACCGCCGCGGTGGGGTTGAACAACAACATCTCGGGCGGCTATTCCGGCAACGGCCTGGGACCGACCGGCCTGGCCTCAATATTGGACAGCGTTTCGCTGACGGATATTCAGACCAACTCCGGCACTGTGCAGACGATGAATTCCGACATGATTCAGAATGTCAAAATCTCCACTGCGAATTTCAGCGCGGTGAGCGCGAAGGGACCTGCCATATTCAACGCCACCACGAAGTCCGGCACCAGTTCGTATCATGGCGAGGCTTATCTGTATGCCCGCCACACTGCGCTCAACGCGAACGATTGGTATAACAACTATCTCCAGCAAACCCGGCAGGACGGACGCTACTTCTATCCGGGGGGCAATTTCGGCGGTCCTTTGTGGATCCCGCATACGCGTTTCGACCGCCATAACAACAAGCTCTTCTTCTTTTTCGGTTTCGAGGTGCTGAACCAGAGATATTCGCCGGAGACGCTGGGTTCGTGGGTCCCGACAATGGCGGAGCGCACCGGGGACTTCAGCGTGTCGAACCTCAACGCTCAGCTTTGCGGGGCTCGACCGGACGGCCTGGTGAACCCGAACTCCATCAAAACCATGTGCTATGCGGAAAACTATCTGGCAAACGGAACGGAGGTCGTTAACGGCAACGTGATGGCCCAGGCCAACGCCGGCGGCAAAGCTCTGGTGAACTGGCTGCCGCTACCGAACGCGAACCCCTTTGTGAACTTTTCCGGCTACAACTACATTCAGCCGGTCGTTCAGTCGCAGAACGGCGACATGCTCCACACCAGCATCGATTTCGCGATCAACGACAACAACAAGCTGCGGGCCACCTATGGCCGCCAGACGAATATTACCGAGCAGCCGGTTGCGCTGGGTTATGTCCCGAGCGCTTCCGCGCTGTATCCCGGCGCAGTGACCACGGGCGATATCTCCAACATCGTATCGGCCACCTATACGCATGTATTCGGTGCGAGCGTAACCAACGAATTCAATGCCGCCCTGTCTCTAATCAGCGATCCTGGCAACCTGGGTAATCCGGCAGCGGTGGACCGGTTTACCATCAACGGCTACAACTGCAACGATCCTGTCAAGCGCGCCGCCGGCACCTGCGGCAGCAGCGGCAATGGCAACTTTAATTATCTCGGGGACTACAAGCAGGCCGGAGACTATTCCGTGCCGGCGCTTGCGGACTACAACGGCAATCTCGGATATCCCAACATGCAGATGCCTGGCGGCTTTTATAGCAACCGGGTCCATATGAAGAAGACGGTGCCGGACGTGCAGGATTCCGTTACCTGGGTGAAGGGGCCGCACACCTTCGAGTTTGGCATCTATTACGAAAAAGGCATTCTGAACGGCATTGCGGATACGGGCGCTTTCCCGCAAGGGGAGTACTCGTTCAATCCCGGGAACTCCGGCTACCAGTACAACTCGCAGGTCGGTGCGGTTTCGCGATACGCACCCTGCGTCAATCCCCAATCGACTGGAACGAGCCGCACATCCGGCGCGTCGGATATTGGCGCCTGCATCAATCCCATCGCGATGATGTACATGGGCACACCCGACAGTTTCCAGCAGACGAACTTCACTCCCATCGTGGATATGCAATACACGACCTTATCCGGTTATGTGAATGACCAGTGGAAGCTGCTTCACCGTGTGACGCTGGTGGTTGGGGCGCGCATCGAGCACCTTGGGCCGTGGACCGACCGTCACGGCAACGGTCTGGCAACTTTCTCTCCGGCCCTCTACAACCAGCAGTGCACGAGGGCGAATGGCGCCCTCCCGTTTTGTACCCCGAGCACGGACTATCCCGGCATTACCTGGCACGGTATCGACAGTTCGACGCCGAACTCGGTGAATAACCCGCCGGCGGTTTATGTCACGCCGCGCCTCGGTCTATCGTGGGACATTTTCGGCCACGGCAATACGGTGCTTCGTGGGGGATGGGGCGTCTATCGCCACGAGGAAGAGTTTGCGCCTTATGCCCAGGCCGCGGCCACGGCGCAAGGGTACAAGACGACCAGGATTCAAAACCAGACGTTCAGCTTCGATACGGTCGATTCGCAGGCTCCCGTCAATCCTGCCGATTTCAGCGTCGACGTGCTCACCGCGAACGATACGGTGCGGCCCGTCTACTTTACCTACAATGCGACGATATCGCAGCGCCTGAAGTGGAACTCTCTTCTCGAGGTCGCCTACGTTGGCAGCAATAGTCAGAATCTGAGCACCAGCACCGGCGGGGGCTATAACGAAGCCTCCGACGTGAATTTGATTCCGGCTGGTTATATGTTCCAGTCCTCACCTGCCTTCTGTATCTGCAACGTGCAGGGCAGTCCCAATGCTATTTCGTCCTTCAATACCCAGCAATACGATTCCATTCGTCCATTCCCCTTCTATAACCACATTTATTCGCTGAAGCACGACTTCTACTCCAACTACAACAGCCTGCAGGTGAGCTGGAACAAGTCTTCCGGCTGGGTACAGTACGGTGTGAATTACACCTTCTCGAAAGACCTGGCGACGGCTGCGTCGTACAACAACCAGCTTGTGGATCCGGTGAACCTGCGGAACGATTACAATCCCGCTCCGTTCGACCGCACTCATGCGATCAACGCTCACTATCTGGTGGACTTAGGAAGGCGTTATCACGGAGATCACCGTCTCTTCGCCTTAGCTGCGAATGGATGGCAGATATCGGGTATTTCGACGTACCAGAGTGGAGTGAACCTGGCTTCCGGCGCAGGAGAAAACTTTGGGTTTGGGTCCGGTTCGATACAGCCTGTTCAGGTCTCGACTTACCAGCAGGAACCGAGCGGGCAAAACACGACGTGCGGACAAACCTACGGTATCGCTCCGGATAAGAACGGCGCAACGTATTGCGTCACGAACCTGAGTTCAGTGGTGTGGCTGGGCACGCCCGACTATCAACTGATGCCCACGGTGACCTGCAATCCCGCTGGAGGTCCAGCCAATCATCAGTTCATCAACCCCAGTTGCTTCGGCGTTCCTGTACCCGGCGGTCCTAGCACCGGGCCGAACGCACTGTCCTCCAATCCCAGCGGACAGGGGCAGACCCGGTTGCCCTATATCCATGGACCGGCCTACCAGAACCATAATCTGTCTGTGTACAAGAACTTCGGGATGGGAGAAGCGAGGAGCTTACAGTTCCACGCATCGGGTTTCAACTTCCTCAACCATCCGCTGGTCTCGTTCAACAACAACGACAACACGAACCTGAACCTGGGCAGCCTCAACTTTGCGACCGTTGGGCAATCTCTGAAGCCAAACCAGTTGATCAACCAGAACTTTGGCATTGCGAACATCAAGTACGGAGCGCGCCTGATCGAACTAGGCGCAAAGTACACGTTTTGAAGAAAACTCCGCTGGTCTATTGCGTGTGGACCAAAGGAAAGCAGGATCGCGTACGTGGGATTTGCCGCCGGTCGACAGGAAGTATGGACTGCAGTTCTCAGGCGGTTTAGAGATGCGGGCGGGCTGTAACCGCTCGCAAGGGTATGGATTGAGATTGTTCTGGAGGGGTTTTATGGCCATCGAGTCTGCAGCGTGCTTCCGCCGGTTGGCGCGCACAGGGTTGTCGGTTTTGATCGGGATGTCGTCTCTTTGCGGTATAGCCACGGCGCAGAAGCAGCTGGTCTCGACCGGCTCGATCATCCCGCTGCCGCACAGCAACACGTATGGCCAGATTCTTACAATCGCCATCGCTCCTAACGGTGACGCCATCTTCCTGGATGTTTCAACCTCTACCGGCGAGCTCTACCAGTTGAAAAAAGGTTCGACGACCTTTCAGACGATTACGCCAGGCATCTCGCCTTCCGGCGACACCTATTGGAACGAGGGCATGGCGATGGACGCCAAAGGCACCCTCTACCTCACGGCTCGTTATGGCAGTCCCTATATGTATCGGGTACCCTATAACCCGGCCGACGGCACCTACGACTTTTCGGCTTCCGGCGATAGTTGGGAGCCTACGCTCGACAGCGGGTTTGAGGGCAACGGCACGCAGAACGCGTACTTCCTGGACAATCCGGCCAAGGATGGCAGTGGAACCCTGTTTGTCTCGTCCCAAAACGGCAACAATGTACTCATCATTCCGGTAAATGCCGACGGCACGGTGCCGCCGTTTGCCACGGGACCGAATGCGGGTCAGCCTCAGTTTCAATACCTCATCAGGGGTTTGAAAGATAAGGTGATGCCGCTGATTGCCGATGTCAACGGGAACGTCTACATGATCGAGAACCCGTACGACCCACCGGCAAGCCGGGCGACGGGAATCTTCTTCGTGCCGGCGAGCGCGTATAAGAGTTGCATGGCTGCCAGCGTGGCCGGCACCACCGACCCGAAGGTACCCTGCATCTCCGGAACCGAGACGTCGATGACGCGCATCGACCCCGGCAATCCTGAGAAGTACAACGGCATCACGCTCGACGCGGCCGGCAACATTTATGTTGGGTCGACCACCGATAGTTACGGCGGAACGGTAAGCGGCCTTCTGGAGATCCCCAACGAAAGCGGGAGCCCAATTGGGGTTACCGCCGCCAGTTTCAACTTCAACGATGCGCAGTACCTGGCTCCTATCCCCGTCAACGCAAATCCTACGATCGATCCTCGCGGGTTCATCTGGCTACCGACAGGCGGTGCGGGAAACTTTTCGCCAAATGGATCGGGCCAGATACCCAACACGGGCAACTTCGTGCTTTGGCAGTTGGGAGCCGCCAATCTGGGTGCGACGCCGATTGGAACTCCCGGCGCCACTGCAACGGTGTTCTTCACCTTCAGCGGGAGTGCTACCCCGGCAAGCCTGGCATTCACGCAGCCGGGCGGCTACAACGATTTCAGCGCCGTTGCCACGAATCCCTATCCCCCGACTGCCGGCACGACGCCCGCGACTCCCTGCGGGTCCAGCACGACGGCGACTCCGCCAACATATATTGCGGCTGGTTACTGCCAATACTGGGTGGCCCTTACCCCGCAAGGCGCCCATTCCGTTGGCGACATCTCGGGTCAGTTGTCAATGCGGGACGCGAGCGGCAATGTCATCTCCGGCAGCACAGCGTACCTGAGCGGCGTTGGCCAGGGGCCGGCGGTATCGCTGCTGAGTCCTGCGCAGCAGACCCCCCTTGCCACCGGGCTCGTTTCGCCGCAACAGGTAGCGGGCGATTCGCTTGGAAATTCTTACGTAGCGGATTCCGGATCGGGCAAGGTGCTCAAGTTCGCAGCGGGATCGACGACGGCTTCGGCCGGCACTTCGATCGGGACTGGCCTTAAGGCCCCGACGGGTGTCACGGTCGACGGGGTGGGGGATGTCTATATCGCCGACTCCGGCAAAGTGATCGAAATACCGGCCGTAAACGGGACATTAAATCCCGCCGGCCAGGTCGTTCTTCAGTCGGGCCTCGGAACCCATCTCAACCTGGCGGTTGACAACGCACAGAATGTTTATGTTGCCGACCCCGACAACGCCCGTGTCGTCAGGATCTACAACCCGCAGATGGCCATGGTGATTCAAGGCACCAAGACTGTGGGCACCTTTACGAAACCGACCGCGGTTGCGGTAGACGACTCCGGCAACCTGTATGTCGCCGATGGGGCGAACCTGGTCGAGGTCAATTTCTGGGGCGGCCAGAGCACGATCACCAGCAACCTGTCTGCTCCCGTGACCGGTCTCGCGGTGGATCCCTCCAACTCCGTGTACGTGTCTCAGAGCGGCGGCATTCTTCGTATCCCATTGGAGGCCACCGGCCTGAACTTCAATGATGCAGGTGCGATTGATGGCGGAGGCGTGACGGCGCCCAGCGGTATCGCCATAGACTCGCTGGGGAACTTCTATGTGACCGCGCCATCGTATACGACGAGCACCATTGACAGCACCGGCGCAGGAACCAGCACGGTGAATACACCGAGCCTTCTTCTTCTGAACGGAGCGCTGGTTAACTTCGGCCTTGTCAGCCAGCAGACGCAAAGCAATCCGATCGATGTGGGTGTCTATAACATCGGAAACGCGCCTCTCGCGTTGACGGGAGCGCCCACCTTCTCAGGGCCGAACGCTACCGACTATTCCATTCAGGCAGATGGCCAGAACCCATGCGATACGAGCGGGGGGACAACTGTCGCGAGCGCCACTTCCTGTCAATTAGGAGTGACGGTTACGGCGGCCGGTCTGGGCCTGAGCCAGGCCAGCATGGCGGTGCCGACCAACGCGTTGAACGCACCGACGACGAACGCGGCGCTGGAAGCTTATTCGAGCAATCTGCTGTGCCGGACCATAACCACCATTACGTTGAACCCTTCGACTGGCTTCACCTACCCAGGCAGCACCACGGTGACCAGCACAACGGTGCCGGATCCTGCTCATCCGTGCGCAGCCGGCGGTACGCCGCAGAATGGGATTATTTCCCTGACCCTGGCGCCGCAGGCGAAGGGTGCACAGCCTACCACTCAAAACTTGAAACTGACTTCGGCCAACGGACAACAAACCTTCAACCTGACCGGCCTGAACGGCGGAACATATGCCGTCTACGCCAGCTATAAGGGCGACCCGGTTTACGGTGGAAGCACAAGCGCGAAGACCTTCACCTTCGTCGTCGCGCCGGCGACCCCGACGATCACGCTAAGCGAGCCCGCCGGAATCAATCCGGTGAACGGCACGTACTACGTGCTGCAGGGATCGACCACGACCATTCAGGCTACGGTGACCTCGACTGTCGGCAAACCGACTGGCAGCGTGCAGTTCCTCAGCGGAGGAAAGCCTGTGGATACCACGCAGAATCCGGTGACGGTGAGCGGAAGCGGAACCGCGATATTGAACACATCGAATCTGGCGCTGGGGACTTATACCATCACGGCGGTCTATAGCAGCGACGTCAACTTTGCCGCTGCCACGTCGGCGCCGATTACTATCGTGGTCATTCAGCCGAGCGTGCTGATCACGGCGAACCCGGCATCGGTTACGACCAAGGCCGGTACTCCCGTGACGTCCACCCTTACTCTCACCGCGCTGGAGGGGTATTCGCCTTCGATGAATGTCCAGCTCTATTGCGAAACCACAACCACTCCGGGATTTCCGGCCCCAGGGTTTCCGCCACAGGTGAACACCGTCCCGCACTTTGCGGAATGCACGTTCGATGTACCTCAAGTCATTCTGGTGGCCCCGGCGGGCGGGGTGCAGGTGCCGCAGATCAGCCACGTAACGATTACCACCAACATTCCAACCAACGAATCGGCTCTCCGCACGAACTCGCCGATCGCGTTCGCCGGTCTGTTCGGCCTTAGCCTTCTGGGCGCGGCGCTTCGCAGGAAGGGCAAGTTCGGCCGCTCTCCGCTTACCCTGGGGTGCCTGGTGGTGGTATTTGCCGGAATGTTTGCCGGCTTCAGCGGATGCACGAACTCGGGCTACACACACACGCCGCCGGCACCGGCTGTGGCTACGCCACCAGGAACGTACGGTGTGGTTATCTACGCGGTCGACCTTTCCACCGGCAAGATATCTTCACTGCCATTCGCGTTGAGCGTGACGATCCAATGATGCCGCGCAACCGGCCGCAAAACGGCTTGCGGAGAGCGGGCAACCGCCTTCCGCAAGCCGAAAACGAAAAGTTTCAGCTAAGTAAGAGTTCTCCAGGGGGAAATGTCATGTCCACCACGTCCTACACATTGCTGCGCCGGTTTTCCGCATTTGCGCTGACGCTGCTCCTGTCCTGTGGGTTCTTCAGCAAGGAAGCAGCAGCGCAGGCAACTCCCCCGGTCGCGACGGGAAGTTTTGCGACGACTCTGACGGCGCCTTCCGGATTGGGGACGGTGTTCCAGACAGCCCTCGATTCCTACGGCGACCTGGTGGTCGTGGACTACTCGAACGGCGGTCTGTATGAGTATCCCGTGGGTAGCACAACGCCGATCACACTGGTTCCCACAGGCGGACTCGGTGGATATGCCAACTTAGGCATCGCCATTGACTCGAACAATGACCTTTATATCGAGGCCAACTACAACAACTGCCTTCTGCGGTTTCCCTACAATACCGGGACAAAAACATGGGACGGGCTGTCCAGCCTCGATGCAACAAATACCACAGCGGCTTTGTGCCCCGGCAGCGGAGGCGGAACGAGTCCCTACATCTTCGCTCAATACGGGTTGTCGATCACAGGCACGTACCCCGGGTATTACCAGCCCTGGGCGCTCGCGTTATTTCCCGGCAACAACCTGCTCATCAGCAGTCAGAACAGCGGCAACTTCATATTCTCGCTGACCGTTACCGGCAGCGGAGCAACCACACAGCCGGGGCCGGGAAAGATGGTGCTGGACGCGATGTCAGCGCGTCCTCAATCGATTACCCAGGACAAGTTCGGCAATATTTATTTCGTGGAAGAAGTGGACCAGAAAGCACCACTACCCGGCGTCTTCATAATTCCGGCTGGATCTCCGGAACTGACCTCCGATGCGGGCCTGGCCCGTGTCGACCCCAACCTGCCTGCTGTTACAGGCGTTACGACTGACGCCGCCGGCAACCTCTATATCAGTGATTCGAAGCTTGGCGTCTTCATGGTTCCCAACCCTGCGGGAACACCGCAAACCAGCGCCGCTGTGATTTTGACATCTCTTCCCGCCACGGGCCAGGTAACTTTGGATGCCTCGCGTGGGTTGCTGTACGTCCCGACGTCGGGCAATGTCATTGCCAGAGTGCGGTTCAACGCCGCCGACCTTGGGAGCGCTGCCACCGCCGGAGCGGCAGCCGCATCGCAGCCTGTATTGTTTGGCTTCAACAGCGCGGCAACCCCAGCTTCCTTTGCCATTGAAGAAGCCGGCGCGGCGAGCCCCGATTTCACCCTGGCGACCGGCGGGACTTGTACCGGAGGCAAGGCCTATGCGGCCCAAGCGGGCTGCACGCAGAATGTATCGTTGAGCCCGCACGCCGCGGGCAGCGTCTCTGCCAAACTGGTGGCGCTGGATGCTTCCGGGAAAGTTCTCGGTTCTTTCGCGCTGCATGGCACGGGCACGGGTTCCGCGGTGCAGGTTTTGGCGGGCGCGGAATTGGCGATAGGCGCCGGACTGAAGACCCCGAGCCAGGTTGCGGTGGATGCAGGCGGTAATGTCTATGTCGCTGATCCAGGCCTGGGCGCGGCCGAGGCTTATCCGAAGGGGACGGGCGGCGTTGCCGCTAAGGCCACCGTGGGGACCGGACTGACGGCTCCCACGGGTGTGGCGACCGATGGCGCGGGCGACGTGTTTATCGCCGACAGCGGCAAAGTGATCGAGGTGCCGAATGGACCGACAGGACTGGTGGCGGCCGGGCAGGTCACGCTCAAGAGTGGGCTTGGAGGAAACCTTAAGCTGGCTACCGATGGTGTCGGCCATCTTTATATCGCCGACCCCGCGAACCACCAGATAGTGAAGCTGGGCAACCTCGGCGGATCGTTCGGTGTGCTGGCTCAGACTGAAGTCGACCTGGGTGGGTTTAATGCACCCTCGGCGATTGCCACGGATTCAAATGGCAACCTGTACGTGGCCGATGGGCCGAACCTTTATCAGGTAACGCCGGCCGGGGTTCAAACCACTGTGTTGACCAGCCTGAGCAATGCAACTGGTCTGGCGGTCGATCCGTCCGGTTCGGTGTACGTGGCGGAAGCGGGTGGGACCGTCCGCATCCCCAACCAGGGTGGGACGCTGACGCCTTCGGGCCAGACGACCGTTGCGCCAAGCGTCACGAATGCTACGTCTGTGGCAGTGGATTCCGCCGAGAACGTGTACATCACAGACGGCACGGCGAAAGATGTGGACATGGTGAGCGCGAGTTCGTCCACCAATTTCGGCACGTTGCCCAGCACGACTGCGACGCAGGCGAACAGCTATACGATCCTGAATGCAGGCAACGCGCCGCTGAACATCACTGGATTTGCCGCCACTCCGGACTACAGTGAAACATCGACAAGCTGCATCGGAACGCCGGTTCCTGTCGACGCTACGTGCGGAGTGACGATCACATTCAATCCAGGGCCGGGGGACCAGGGCACGCTTGCGGGTGAAGTCCTCATCCAGAGCGACGCGGCAAATTCGCCGGTTGGGATGAACGTGACCGGGACGGGTGCGCCTCTCGCGGCCTCGAAAACCACGATCAGTGTGACGAAGCCGACTGTCGATGGCGCGCCGGCCGTGATCACGGTCGCTCCTGCCTCAGGTACGGGCGCGGCGCCGACCGGAAATGTGACGCTGACCATTACTGGCACGAACCTGACAACCCCGGTGGTGCTCACGGGACCACTGGCCAGCGGAACCGTTACGCTCACCCCGCCGCAGCTCGCGGCCGGAACGTATACATTTGCCGTGGCCTATCAGGGCGACAGAACGTACGGGCCGTCCACCAGTTCGGCCGCGGTCGCTGTGGCCGCAGGGGCTGTAAAGCTGGTGCAGGCCTCGCTGACTCCGGCCCTGAACCTGGCGCAGATCGGCGGGATCTGGTACGTGCTCGCCGGCGGCAACGGGTCCCAGGAGCCGTATGACGGATCAACGACGCAGTACACGTACACCTACCCAGTGACAGTGGCTGCTACCGATGGGATCGCCCTGATCGGGCAACCGATCCTGGACAGCCATGGAAAAGTGATCGCCTTGAATTACGGATCGGTCACATACCAGGGAGCTCCGTTTACCGCGACTGGACTTGGCTGCCCTCCAGTCGCAGTGAATTCCAATGGCACCGCACCTCTGGACATGTCCTGCCTCACGATCGATACCAGCAATTCATCGATCGTGAACCTGGAGAACACGTACACGATTACCCCCGTGTACAGCCCCACGGGGACCGGCTCTGCCGCTTGCAATCCCACCTGTGTCGTCAATTCTAATTACACATCGGCCACAGGCACGCCTATCACCGTTACTGCCCTAGCGAATCCCGTGGTGAATATCTCGTCCAACCCCAGTTCGCTCAATGTTGCCGCGGGCTCCAGTGCGACAGCGACCCTCACCCTGAGCTCTGTTTTGGGTTACGGGATCGGGGGCGCAGGCGGACTGTTGAATAATTATTCCCTTCCGGTGCAATTGTCCTGCGATGGTTTGCCCGCCTATGCCACCTGCACCTTCAGTTATCCAAAACCCGATCCGAGCGACTCGCAGTCGGTGGATGTAGGCCCGCCCGCCGGGACCGTACTGACTTTCGGAGGAACTACGGGTGCGTGCGCGGCCGCCGCCCCTGGTGCAATCGGGGGATGCTACGGGCCGGGAACGGTGATCATGACCATCCATACCAACGTTTCCCCGTTCGGCGTTGCCACGCTGCGCCGTGGTCAAGACGAAATCGTCTTTGCGGCGATGTTCGGACTCGGCCTGTTCAGCTTTGCCTTTGGGAAGAAGAAGTCGCTGCGAGCGCGGGTTCCGACGCTGGTCTGCCTGCTGCTCTGTGGCGGAATCATGATCGGCATCAGCGGCTGTAGCACAAAACAACTCGGGGCGAATTCCACGACCGTGGCTACCCCCGCAGGAACATACAAAGTGCTGCTGACGGCGAGGCAAGTAGGCAGTCAGGCCATTACCGCAGTCCCCGGAATTACTTACGGCAACGGCCACCAGGTGTCATTGCCATTCTCGATGACCTTAACCGTTCAATAGCGGCGCGACCGGCATTTGCGGGAGCGGCACATGCTCCCGCAGATGCTTCCAATCGAAACTGATGCTCTCGTATGACGCAAATTCGTTCCGTGCTCGGGCAGCAAGATCGCCCAGGAACCGGGAGTAGAAGTGGAACAACTGATCGGTACGCACCAGGATATGAACGAAACAGGAACTGTTCCCGCCGTGCGAAGAGAACCCAAAAGAGGAGTACTTGAAATGGAAGCTATCCGGACAGGCAAAAGCTACACATCGCGGTCGCGCACAACGGTATCAACTGCCCTGGTCTTCGTTCTCACCTTTTGCATCTCGGGGATGGTTGCGAGGGCGCAGGTGCCTGCGTCCGGGAAACTCGTGTTGAGCCAGTCGACTAAGCTTGGAGCGCTCCCCGGTGGCGGTTCGCAATCGGGCACGGTGCCCGCCGGCGACACCATGGCAATCACCTCATTTGGCAGCGTGATTACGACCGACACCTACGGCGGCGATGTCGTGATGTATAGCGCAGCGGGCGTGTATACCAAGCTGGGAACGTACTCCAACGCCAACGGCGTCGCGGTCGATTCGCAGAACAACCTGTACATCGGCGCGTCGTACACCTCACAGGTGATCAAGCTTCCGTATGTCGGCGGAGCCTATGCTGCCCTCGCTGCAACCTCGGGGACCACGCCGAACTGCACCGGCAACGACACCGTCGAGTGCGTGATGAGCAATCTCACCACCGGTGGAGCGAACGTGGTTTCGCTGGTGTTCGATTCTCATGGAAACCTGTTCTACAGCACCGGGGCCGCCGGTGGCGGCGCGGGCACGAACAATGCGATCTTCGAATGCACCGCGGTGTGCCTGTACACCGGCACTCCCGCAGCCGCGGTTGTTTTCAAGGAGCCAACCAGCTCGACACCGACGACGACCGGACAACTGAACATCGGTGCCCTTGCCATCGATGCCTCGGGCAACCTGTTCTTTACGGACTCGGCGGTCTCCTCGACAACCACCCAGGAAAGCTTCAGCTCCAACGTCAACGAACTGCCCTATACCGCAGGTACGGGATACGCCACTTCGCCGACGGTGATCTACACCTACACTCCCGCGACCGTTGGACAGTATGGCCCTGAAATCGATGGTGTCGCCGTCGACCCGAGTGGCACAGTGTATGCCCTTCTTCAGAGCACGACCGGCATCCTGGCGTTCCCGAAAGTAAGTGGAGCGTACAGCAACTCATCCATGTATCTGGTCTCCACGCAGAACGGCAAGCTGATGAGCGGCGATGGCCAGGGAAACCTGTATGTCGCCGACAATAACGGCAACATCTACAAGATCACGGTGAACAACCTCGTCGCAACGCCGACGGCTGTGGCGGCCCCATCAACGGCGACCAACATTACAACAATCCTGAACGACGGCGGTTGCAGCCCTGCACCGATGGTGACTTTTACGCCCACCGGCAGCGCTGCATCTCAGTTCTCCGCCGCGACAACCGGCACATGCTCCCCAACTGCCACCGGTGGCGCCGCGTACTCCACAACACTTACCTTCACTCCGACCACTGTAGGCACCGCAACCGCAACGCTGACCACAATGGATACGAACGGCGGCACGGGAAGCGCAACGATTTCCGGCAATGGCACAGGGATGGTCGCGACGCCGGTGTTCTCTCTGGCTGGCGGCACCTACACTGGCACGCAGTCGGTGACCATCACAGACGCCACTGTAGGAGCGTCCATCTACTACACCACGGATGGCTCAACGCCTTCTGCCACCTCCAATCTTTATAGCGGCGCAATTTCGGTGGCATCATCGGAAACGATCAACGCCATTGCCGTAGACGCGGGCGACACCAACAGCCTGGTTGCCACTGCTACCTACAACATCAACGTGCTGGGCGGCGCAGCTACGCCGACGTTCTCACCGGCTGGTGGGACTTATAGCCTGGCACAGGCCGTCACGATTGCCGATACGACTGCGGGCGCGGTCATCTACTACACTCTCGACGGCTCGGACCCGACGATCGCATCGGCTGTTTACTCCGGCCCCGTTGCTGTGTCATCATCGGAAACCCTCAAAGCGATTGCGGTTGCCAGTGGGTTCAGCAACAGCGCGGTGGCCTCGGCGGCTTACACCATCAACCTGCCGGCTTCCGCGTTCCAGAATATTGTGATGAGCCAGTCGACGGCGATGGGTGCGCTGCCTTCAAGCGGTGGAGCGCAATCCGGTGGAGAACCCGCGGGCGACACGATGGCCGTAAATGCCTTTGGCAACCTGATCGCGAGCAACACCTATGGCAACGGGGTTGTGATGTTTACACCGGGAAGCACGACTCCGACAGTGCTGGGGAGCATCAGCAACCCCAATGGCGTTGCGGTGGACAGCCAAAACAATCTGTTCATTGGGCTTTCCTATACCCCTCAGGTGGTGAAACTTCCCTTCGTGAACGGGACCTACCCGATACTCGCGGCGACCTCGGGGAGCACACCCAATTGCACCGGTAACGATACGGTGGAGTGCGTGATGAGCAACGTGACCCTGCCGGGCGGTTCGGGCGTTGTGTCGTTGGTGTTCGACGCGAAGGGCAATCTGTTCTTCGGGACGACGAACCAGAACCAGGGTGGAAACAACGTCAGCTCCATCTACGAATGCACCGCGGCCTGTTTGTACACGGGAAATCCCGCGGCTACGAAACTCTTCCAGGAACCGACGGCTGCCGCACCGAACACAACGGGGCAACTCAGCATCGGCGGCATGGCAATCGATGCAGCAGGCAACCTGTTCTTTACGGACTCTGCGATCGGCTCTTCGAACAACCAGGAGAGTTTCGTATCGAATGTCAACGAGCTGGTGTACACCTCGGGGACGGGTTACGCAGCGACGCCCACGGTGATCTACACCTTCACGCCTGCGACCCCCGGCAACTACGACTCCGAGATTGACGGCGTGGCCACAACGCCGAATGGCACGGTCTATGCGTTGGTGCAGGGCACGAGCGGCATCCTCGCATTTCCGAGGTCCGCGACGGGCACCTACAGCAGCTCGACGATGTATCTGGTTTCCTCGCAGAGCGGGAAGCTGCTGACCAGCGACGCACTTGGTAACCTCTACGAGGCAGACAATAGCGGCAATATCTATAAGATCACCGTGGGCAACCTTGTCGCTCCGACCGCTCCGCAAGGTAATCCCGCGACGGCGAGCAATATCACCACGTTCCTGAACGATGGTGGATGCACCGCGACACCACCAACGGTGACGTTCGCCGCCACAGGGACTTCAGCGTCCGCATTCTCAGCGGCCACAACAGGGGCATGCACTACGACCGCGACCGGCGCATCGTTTGCCACCACCGTCACTTTCACGCCCACCGCCGTTGGCCTCAACAGTGCCACGCTGACTGCGACGGACTCGCTCACGCATACCGGATCTGCAATCGTCTCCGGGACAGGAACGCCGGCGCCGTTCGCTCCCACGCCGACCTTCTCGGTTGCCGCTGGCACCTACACCACCGTGCAGACGGTGGCCATCTCCGACACCGTCGCTACGGCGGCGATCCATTACACAACAGACGGCTCGACACCGACGGCTTCCTCACCCCTTTACAGCGGACCGATTACGGTAAATGCCTCCGAGACGATCAATGCCATCGCCGTTGCCGCCGGTTATCAGAACAGCGCGGTAGGATCGGCGGTTTACGTCATCAACCTGCCGGCCGCCGCTACGCCAACCTTCTCGGTTGCGGCTGGAACCTACACTACGCCGCAGTCGATCACCCTCTCGGATGCGAGCGCAGGTGTGGCCATTCGTTACACCACGGACGGCTCGACACCAACGGCCACCTCCACTCTTTACACCGCGCCAATTTCGCTGGTGAAGACGACGACTATTACCGCAATCGCCTTCCCCAGCACCACGGCCCCCAATTTTGTTCCGAGCGCAGCAGCCTCGGCTGTATATACGATCAACCTGCCATCGGTGGCAACTCCAACGTTTTCGGTAACCGCAGGCACGTATACGAGCGTGCAAACGGTCACCATCACCGACGCGACGGCAGGCGCAGCGATCTACTACACCCTTGACGGGTCGACGCCGGCGAAGGGCGTGGGAACCACAGCCCTCTACAGTAGCCCAATCCTGGTCCCGGCCTCGACGACGATCAAGGCCATCGCCATCAACTCTCCTAACTACAACAACAGCGCGGTTGCCACAGCGGCCTACGTCATCAACCTGCCAATACCCGGCATCACCATTACGGCTTCGAACTCGACCATCAACGTTGTGAACGGGACCGGGACAACGACCCTGACGGTCACCGCGAACGCCGCGATGAATGGCTCCGTGTCCTTCGCCTGTTCCGGCTTCCTGCAGGTCGGTGCAACTTGCACCTTCTCCCCGACCAGCCTTACCATCCTGGCGCAGGCGACCGGGACGACCACGCTGACTGTCAAGGTTCCCGTAACAACGTCGAGCCTGCGGCATGATACGGGCCCGATGATGCCGGGGACAGTGTTGGCAGCACTGCTGGGCTTCTTCGGTTTGAGAAAGCGCCGCCGCTTGCAGGTGCTGCTTCTGTTGGTGGTAAGCGTCGTTGGTCTGAACGCGTTTACAGGTTGCGCCACAACGTCGCCCAATACAGCCAGTGCATCGCAGTTCGTGGTCACCGCGACGGGAAGCAGCTGCCCGGTCACCGCTTTGGCCTGCGCTCAACCCAATCAGCCGCCCGGCACTCCGGCACCTACCCCAGTGTCGGCAAACCTGCAGATGGTGCTTACGGTCCCGTAACGAGGGGTCATTCGACACACTGACCATTGAGGCCTCTCTGCCGAGAGGCCTCAATCCGGTTTTTCCATCTCCCCGCAATCGCGAGCTTGGCCGATGAAGCGGTTCATCCTTGGCACAATCTTCTGGTTCCACTTTAGAGTAACCAGCACGACGCATCGAGGCCCCTTTTGAAAACCGCATTTCCAACAGCGAGCTACAGCAACACAGGCCTTTTCTTCCTTTCAAGTTTGGCTTGCATCTGGCTCGCGGGATGTTCCGGCGGCAGTTCCGCCCCACCTTCGAATCCCACGCCTACTCCCGCAGCGAGCCCATCCTTTACACCTGCTGCCGGGACCTACGCATCCGGGCAGAGCGTGACTCTGACTGACTCCACCCCCGGCGCGACGATCTACTACACAACCGATGGCTCAACGCCGACGGCCGCCTCAAGAGTCTATTCGGCAGCGATCGCTGTCGCGTCTACGGCGACCATCGAAGCGATCGCGACCGCCAGTGGTTATGCGACCAGTGCGGTAAGCTCTGCGGTGTATACGATCAGTCTTCCCGCCGCGACGCCTACGTTTACGCCGCTTGCCGGGACCTACACATCCGCGCAAAGTGTGACACTGTCCGATGCCACGCCTGGCGCGACCATCTACTACACCACGGATGGATCGATACCGACGACATCCTCCAGAGTGTATGCGGCGGCCATTCCGGTAGCGGTGACAACCACGATCAACGCCATCGCCACGGCGAGCGGCTATTCCACGAGTGCGCAAAACTCCGCTGTGTATGCGATCAGCCTTCCTGCTGCGCCGCCCACATTTACACCAGCCGCCGGGACCTACACATCCGCGCAAAGTGTTGCGCTTGCCGACTCCACCCCCGGCGCGACGATCTACTACACAACCGATGGTTCGACCCCGACAACATCTTCCAGAGTGTATTCGGCAGCGATCCCTGTAGCGGTGACGACTACGATCAATGCCATCGCCACGGCGAGCGGCTACTCCAACAGTTCCGTGAGCACGGCGGTCTACACCATCTCGCTTGCGGCCTCCGGGCCGACGTTCACTCCACCGCCCGGTATATATACATCGGCGCAATCGGTCACCCTTGCGGACTCGACCGCCGGAGCGACGATTTACTACACCACCGACGGATCGACGCCGACGACTTCTTCTGCTGTGTATTCGTCGCCCATCACAGTGACGAATGCGAAGACGACCATCCAGGCCATCGCGACCGCCAGCGGCTACACGACCAGTACGGTCACCGCGGGTATGTATGACATCCAGCTTCCAGCGGTAGCCACACCTGCTATTTCTCCTGCCGGAGGGACGTTCACCACGGCCCAGACGGTGACGCTGAGCGATACGGCACCTGGCGCGACGATCTACTACACCACCAACGGCTCGACGCCAACGACTTCCTCTACCAGATATTCGGCGCCCTTTACGGTGAGCGCGCCAGGCATGACGATCGTGAATGCAATTGCTGTGGTTCCAGGATCGCCGAACAGCAAAGTTGCCATGGTGACCTTCAACCTCCCGGCTGCTTCTTTGCCAAACTATACCTACAGCAATGTACAGATTGTGGGCGGCGGTTTCGTCGATGGGCTCTACTTCCATCCCACGGCGCAGGGCCTGATGTATGCGCGCACCGATGTTGGGGGCGCTTATCGCTGGAACAACGTTGCGGCTGGCGATGCTCACTGGGTGCCTCTGCAGGACTTTACTGGCCGCTTCGATTCCGGCTTAAACCTTGGAGTAGAAAGCCTGGCGCTCGATCCGAACGATTCGACGCGTCTCTATCTGGCGGTTGGGGAGTATACCGAGAGTTTCGGCACCAATGGATACATTCTGGCCTCAGCCGATATGGGACACACCTTTACGGCGGTCGCTCTGCCGTTCAAGAATGGAGCGAACGATAACGGGCGTTTTGCGGGGGAGCGGCTGTCGGTCGATCCGGCCAATGGACGCCACATCTACTTCGGCACGCGCCTGAATGGCCTGTACGAATCCAACGATCAGGCGGTGAGCTTCAACAAGGTCGCGGCGTTTCCCGTCAGCGGCCCTACCGGCACCAGCACCGACCCGGGTGTGGGGATCATCTTCGAGGACTTCCTGCCCACCAGCGGCATGGCCAATGGAAACACGAAGACCATCTACTACGGCGTCTCCGACCCAAAGACTGGGCTGTATGTATCGAGCGATGGTGGCGTGACTTTCAGTGCTGTCCCTGGCCAGCCTACCGGTTACTATCCCAACGCGAGCGCCTTCGACCCGGGCAACCGGTATCTGTACATCAGCTACGGCCTGCAGACTGGCTGTAGTTCAGGATGCAGCAGCGCAGGCCCGGGGAACGTCAATGCCGGACAGATCTGGCGCTACACTCTGCCGACCAGCAGTGTGCCGAACGGCGTCTGGACTAACATCACTCCGCCTACAACCGGCACGGGCGGCTATGGCTACAGCAGCATTGCCGTCGACGCGCGTCATCCAGATACGGTAATGACGACGACGCTGAACAAGTACTACCCTCCGCCGTACGACGACGTGTTCCGTTCGCTCGACGATGGAACGACGTGGGTCAACTACGGAACCAATATCAAGCGTGACGGCTCGCTTTCGCCGTGGATCAACTTCGGCCAGCCCACGCCTGACGGTGGAAACTGGTTGAACCACCTGGTTGTCGATCCTTTCAACTCCGACCACGCGATGTACGGCGATGGGCAGACGATCTGGCAGACGACCAATGCCACCGCGGTGGACGGTGTCAGCACGACGCCGTCGGTGGTGACGGCAGGCAACGCGACGAACTGGTCTATCGGCGCGGTTGGGTTGGAGGAGGCCGTAATTCTCGGGCTCGCCAGTCCGCCATCGGGTCCGGCCCATCTGTTGAGCGTGATGTACGATCTCGGCGGCTTCACCCATACGACGCTGACACAGTCGTTGAACGCACAGCAAAACCCGCAACTGACCAACGGCACCAGCGTCGATTACGCCGGTCAGGCGCCGTTGAACATAGCGCGGGTAGGCTCGAACACCGACGCTCTGGGTTCTGGAACGGCGGTGCAGCTGGAAGCTTTTTCCTCCGACGGCGGCTTGACGTGGACGCCTTCCGCCTCGGTGCCCATCAATCCTTCGACAAGCAAAGCGATCACCACCGGGAACGGTACCATCGCTGTCGCCGCAGACGGCTCGAACCTCGTCTGGATGCCAAGCGACGCCGGTACGCCGGCCAATTACTCCACCGATCATGGGGCGACCTGGCATGCTGCTGCCGGGGCTCCGGTTCAAGTCTCTTCGAACCCCATTACGGTGGCTGCCGACCGCGTCAATCCATTGAAGTTCTACTTGTTCAGCGCAGGATCGAGTGGAACGGCCACGATCTACAGATCGATCGACGGTGGAAAGAGCTTCAGCGTGGCGTCACAGCTTTCCAATCAATACGATCTCGGGCTGTTCGTATCGCCGGCAGCGGAGGGCGATCTGTGGACGACTTCGTACAATGGGATCAACCATTCCACCGATTCGGGCAGTAGCTTTACAACGGTGCTCGGATATCCCAACACCGTGTACGCGATGGGCTTTGGCGCCGCGGCGCCGGGGGCGTCTTATCCGGCGATCTACGCCATTGGGACGCTCACCAGCGATACAAACTGCGTTCCCGTAAGCGATGTAGCCGATGGTTTCGCGATCTCGACCGAATGCATCTATCGGTCCACCGATGCGGGCAAAACTTTTGTGCGGATCAACGACTTCGCTCATCAATACAGCAATGCGACTATCATCGTCGGCGATCCGCGCGTCTTTGGCCGGTTTTATCTGGGCACGCCGGGGCGGGGGATCATCGAAGGCGACTCGCCGAATTGAGATCTCCCATCCCCCGATTCTCTCGACTATCGGCGCAGGTCAGGTTTTTTTGATTGTGCAATGACCAAGTTTAACGTACCGCATTACAATCGTTATATATTTTGTGCACTAAATAATCGAAAATGGAATACATGTTCTGACTAAAACTTAAATCGCGGGCCCAACATCCGGTCGCATAGAAGCCTTTTGCTCAGTAGTTGGGGGATATCGGCACTGATGAGGCAGTACAGCCGCCGGCTGCCAACGACCTCGACGTCTCCTCAATCCGTTGACAGCAGTTAGAACACCTAACTATAGTTTTGGAGCAAAATAAATTCTAAAAAAGCCCGATGGCTTTATCAAAGATTCGAATGGAGAAGCAGCGTGAGTCAAACCGTTTTTTCGGAGTTTCCAACCGTCCGCTTCGCAGGGCCGGAAAGCACGGAAGATTTTGTCTATAGGTGGTACGACGCAGAGCGGGTGGTGCTCGGTAAGCCGCTGCGAGAGCACATGCGGTTTGCCGTTGCTTACTGGCACAGCCTGGCCATGAACGGAAGCGATCCTTTTGGTGCACCGACAATTCAACGCCCTTGGATGGCTGAACCGAACTCACTCGCGGCAGCGCGAGATAAGGCAGATGCGGCTTTCGACCTCTTCCGCGTACTCGATCTCCCGTTCTTCACCTTCCACGATCGGGATATTGCACCCGAAGGCGCGACGCTGAGTGAGTCGTTGAAGAATGTTCACGAGATTGCGGATTATCTTCAGACGAAGATGTCGTCCTCGCCGACAAAGCTTCTGTGGGGGACGGCAAATCTGTTCAGCCATCCGAGGTTCATGTCCGGCGCCGCTACCAATCCTGATCCCGATATATTCGCGTACAGCGCGGCGACGGTGAAGCATTGCATGGACATCACCAAAGCTCTCGGTGGCGAGAACTATGTACTGTGGGGCGGTCGCGAAGGGTACGAGACCCTGCTGAACACCGACATGAAGCAGGAGTTGCAACAACTCGGCCGCTTCCTGACGCTCGTCGTTGAGTACAAACACAAGATCGGGTTTGAAGGCCAGATTTTGATTGAGCCCAAGCCGAAAGAGCCGACCGCGCATCAGTACGATTTCGATACAGCGACGGTGTATGGGTTCCTGAAGCATTTCGGCCTGGAGAACGAAGTGAGGGTGAACCTCGAAGCGAATCACGCTCTGCTCGCCGGTCACAGCTTTGAACATGAGATTGCGACGGCGGCGAACTTTGGTGTTCTAGGCTCGCTGGACATTAATCGCGGCGATCCTTTGCTGGGGTGGGATACGGACCAGTTCCCGATCGATTTGCATTCGATGACGCAGGCAATGTACTACGTCATTCAAGCGGGCGGCCTGGGCAAGGGCGGCATGAACTTCGACGCTAAAGTGCGGCGCCAGTCGATCGAGCCTCAAGACCTGGTCGAGGCCCACATCGGAGGTGTCGATCTTTGTGCGCGCGCTTTCCTTACTGCGGCGCGCGTGATTGAGGACCGGCATCTGGCTGATGCAGTGAGTGCTCGGTATGCCGGATGGAACACGCCTGAAGGCAAGGCGATGCTGAATGGTGAGATGACCCTCGAAGCGATTGCGGCTAAAGCGGAAGCGGCAGAAATTAATCCTGCGCCGCGCTCCGGACGACAGGAGCATCTGGAAAACCTGGTCAGCAGATACTACTGAGCGGATATTACCGACGGATGCGCGGCGTGGAGGTGACGCGCCGCGTATCACGCAGTGGCGAATGAATGATGCACTTTGGGAATGGCGCCGGAGGGAAGGCGCCGTTCTACACGCGGCGAATGCGTCGAGCGGTGATAGCTGGCATGGCGTTGCAGCAAGACTGCGGCTGCGCCCTGCAGTCGGGCCAACTCACCATCTCCTGCTGTCGCCAGTCTGGGCGGTGGTCCGGCGAGCACCCCGGATTCCATTTCCTTTTGAATGATCGGGCCGAAGCGCTCCCAGCTCGACGTGAGCTCGCCCGTAATCAAAATCAGTTCCGGTGAGAGCGCGGCCATGATGAGACGCAGACCCCGACCCAACGCAACGGCCTGTCGAGAGACCGCTTCAATGGCGGCGGGATCGTTTTCTTCAGCGAACCGCAGCAGGGTATAGATGTCGATGGGGCGCTGCGTGGGACAGAGTTCCTGGTAGAAATGCAGCGCCGCCCGAGAAGACGCCGCCATTTCCCAACAGCCGCGCTGACCGCAGCCGCAAACCGGGCCGTTAGAGTCGATAGGTATGTGTCCGAACTCACCGGCGAGGCCGTTGTATCCGGAATGCAGTTGGCCGCCGGCAAGGATCGCTGCGCCGACGCCTTCGGAAACGGCGACCAGGACGGCATTCTGCACTCCCGCAAGTCTGCCGTACCAGGACTCTGCCAAGAGGCAGGCGGTGGCGTCGTTGTCGATCTCCACCTGGAGATTCAATGCCTTTTCGAGCGCAGTCTTGATGTCGAAGTTGTGCCAGTGCAGGTTCGGCGCGAGCAACAGGCGCTGTGTCTCGGGATCGACACGGCCCGGCACGCTGACTCCTATGCCTTCAAATGATTTGTCCGCGTGCCGCTCACGTAACACGTGCATCCGTTCCACGATGCGTTGCAGAGCGAGGTCGGGATCGGAGACCGTCATGACGGTTTCGCGTGAAAGCACACGGCCAGTGAGATCGATGACCGCAAGGATGGCGCGGTCGGGGCGAATGTCGAGGGCAAACGTTACCAGGTGTTCGCTCACCTGCAGCATCGTAGCGGGGCGGCCGCGAGAGCGACGAACGACTGCTCCCTCGCGTATCCAGCCTTCGACGAGCAGATGTTCGACGATGATTGATATCGTGCTCGGCTGCAGGCCTGAGAAGCGCGCAAGTTCCACGCGAGAGAGGGGCTGTCTGAAACGGATAATCTCTAAAACGATATCGCGATTGATGTCGCGTGCATTCTCGCTGGAGGCGAGTTGAGCGGAGGAAAGATCAATCCGCCGCACGCCCAGACCGCGCTCAGAACCACTCAGTTTTCTCGCGCCGGGAGTAGCTGTGCGTGTGCTCATCGAATTGATTTTACGCTTCCTGAGCATTTTCCAATCTCTTTTTGCATACGTTTGCGCCAGTCACAGTACAAGAAGATAAGCGAGTCTCCAGCGGTGAAACGCTGGAGATGCTCTAAAAATAAGCAAGAGAAAGTTTTACTACAGAACAAATGACAATGTCGCGGCGCACCGCTGGCGAAAAGGGACGCCCAAGCGTAAAAACGCCTTGAATGTTCGATTTCAGTGAGAAATATTTTTTCTCGTTAGAGATGGAACGAGGACGGTTTTCGTCGAAGAATGAAAGATTTATTTCCTGGGTAAAGAAATAGCTCTCGTGGCCCGCTACACGCGCGCCGTGGCGTGTGCAATGGCGTGCGCGAGATCTTTTGTGCCCTTGGTAAGCGATGCAACGACGGGCGAGTCCTTCTTGGGATTGAAGCGGGAAGCCGGCCCTGAAATGCTCATCGCGGCGATAGCATTGCCGTTCGCGTCCAGAATCGGTGCACCGATGCAGACGGCCAGCATGGAGCCCTCGCCGCGATCGAAGGCGAAGCCCGCATTGCGAACGCGTTTGAGTTCGCTGAGAAGCTCGTCGGGGTTGGCAATCGTGTGCTGCGTTACTCTCTCAAGCTCATGGTTGCGGATGAAGTCCTCCACCGCCTCCGGAGGCGAAAACGCGAGGATGGCCTTGCCCAGCGCGCTGGCATGGGCTTTAACGGAGGCGCCCCGGCTCTCCTGAAGGCGCAGGGCAAATTCGCTGGGGACAACTTCGAGGTACGTCACCTTGTCGGAGTAGCGCACACCGAGGTTCACCGTTTCGCCATACTCATCGCGGAGCTTCTGCATGAGGGGAAGCGCAAGACGGCGAATCGCCTCGGTGACTGCCTCATCGCTTACCAGGCGGCTGAGTGTAGGGCTTATGCGATAGTTGCGGTTGGCTTCGCGCGTCACGTATCCCAGGTCCACCAGCGTGCTGAGGATGCGAAATACTGTGGACTTCGGAATTCCGGTGCGTTGCGTGACCTCTCGCAGGCCCAGCAACTCGGAGCGTGACAACTCTTCCAGAATCTGGAATGTACTGCGCACAACAGGGACGGAATATTTGCCGGGCGCATCCGCACTGCCCGCGGCTTGCTTCTTCACTGCCAACGCTTTTGTTTTCGTTTTCGGCACGTTGGCTAGCATCTCACTTTCTCTTCTCGGTTTCAATGGAAAAACGTTCCGGTCAGGAAGCAGACGCAAGCAAGGCTGTCACGGGTTCGCCGTTACGGTAGACAGAATGGATGCCGAGAGGCGCCAGCTTAGGGGAATCGTAGGTGGCAGGACTGTCAATGGCATCGGCGCGAAACGCTACGATGTCGGCGAAGTATCCCGCGGCAAGAATGCCTCGGCCGTTGAGTGTATAGCGGGCAGCGGGTTTGCCGGTGATCTTGTGGACTGCTTCAGCGAGAGACAGCCATCCTTTGTCCCGCGAATAGGTGCCGAGCAGAAGAGGGAAGGTGCCGTGCAGGCGAGGATGCGGCCGCCCCTTTACGTAGAAGCCGTCGCTGATAATCGTGGCAAATGGGTGCTGGAGAGACATCCGCAGGTTCTCAGCGCTCTGGTTGAAGCACAGCATGGTGGCGTCGCCTTCTTCTTCGTCCAGCAGATCAAGCACGACATCGGCTGGCTCTTGGTTGCGGTCTTCGGCGATCTGCTGCAAGGTTTTGCCGATGGCGTTGAGGTTCGCTTCCGATCCGACCGAAGAGATGTAAATGTCGGACCAGCGCCATGGGATGAAGCGCGCCAGTTCGTCCCGAATCTGTTGTCGCTGTTGCGGAGTCCGAAGCCGTTCCATCAGCCGGCTGATGCCGCCATCGAGCACGCTCTGCGACAGCAATTGGGTGAGCACGCTGGAGCCGGCGACGTAGGGGTAGCAGTCGAATTCCACATCGATGCCTTCAGCGTTCGCTCGTTCCATGGTGTCGATGGCTTTGGTCTGCAGATGCCAATTCGTTGCTCCAGCGGCCTGCAGATGCGAGATCTGCAAGCGTCCGCCGCTGTGGCGAGCAAGATCGATCTGTTCGTCGATCGCATCGACGAGGCCGGAGAAATAGGACCGGATATGGCTGGTGTAAATCTTTCCTTTGCGCGCTGTCACGTTGCAGAGGCGCTGCAGTTCCCCGGTGGGTGCGCTCGACCCGGGCGCATACATCAAGCCTGTAGAGAGGCCCGCGGCGCCCGCGTCCAGGGCCTCGGCAAGCAAGCTCTCCATGGAAGCTACTTCGGCTTCACTCAACGGGCCCTGCTTGCTGCCGGCGACCGCGATCCGCAACGAACCGTGCCCTACCAGGGAAACGACATTGGCTGTGCGACTCTCCGCGATGGCGCGGAGATAAGCTTCGGTGGAAGGCCAGCCCCACTCTTCGTCTCCGCAGAAAATGCCGTTGGCGAAGGAGCGCAACTCGCTGGGTTCCCGCGCAGGTGGATACGCTGAAAAGCCGCAGTTGCCGACCACCTCCGTAGTGACGCCCTGCAGCAGCTTCTCGGTGCGGCCCTGCAAAACCTGTAGATCGGAATGAGTGTGGGAATCGATGAAACCCGGCGCCAGGGTGAGACCTTTGCAATCGACTACAGTGGCGGATGGAGACTGGAGACCCGGCGCGATCTGAACGATGCGTTCTCCATGGGTAAGAATGTTTGCCTGGAACGGCGCCGAGCCGGTACCGTCCAGGATCGTCCCGTTCGAGAACAGATAATCCGCCAACTGCTCACCTCGCAGTCTTTCTAATGAACGTAGTATATATGTAATGGCACCACGATTTCGGCGATGCAGACGCCATCGAAAGGACAGGTTGATGAGTGAGGTTGAACGTATCCATGTAGGAGATGCCCCGACGCCGAAGGGGGCTTATTCGCAGGTTGTGCGTGCTGGAGATTTGCTCTTCGTTTCCGGTCAGGGACCGACCGATCCGTCAACGCAGGAATTGGCTCTCAGCGATATTCATGGAGAGACCCAGTTGACGCTGGAGAATGTGGAACGGATTTTGAAAGGCTGCGGTGCTGACCGGACTCATATCGTCCGGTGCGGCGTCTTTCTCGCTAATGCAGACGACTTCGCCGCAATGAACGAAACCTATGGCGCGTTCTTCGGCGGGCATCCGCCGGCCCGCACTACGATCCAGGCTGGAATGGTGGCGCCGGGTATGAAGATCGAGATCGACTGCATCGCGTACCTGCCGGAGAAAGCGGCGAGTTAGAACCTGCTACTGCATCGCCCGCTCGACGGCAGCGAGGGTATGGTCGATATCTGCGTCGGAATGCGCTGTCGACAAGTACCAGCGCCCGTCGGGCAGGGTAGTGATGCCTTCGTCCAGCAGTGCCAATGCGAAGTTGGAGTATTTCTGTTTGTCGGCCAGCAAGAGATCGCGATAGTTGCGCGGCTGCGTCGTGGTGAAAGACAAATGGAACACCGGACCTTCGCCGGCGACACATACCTGATGACCGTGGCCGCGTAGAACATCCGCTATGCCGTCGCGCAATGTTTCACCGCGGCGAAACAGGTTCGCGTAAGTCGTGTCGGCATTCTGTGTGAGATAGGTAAGCGCCGCACGGGCCGCTGAGAGCGCGATCAAATTTCCGTTGAGCGTGCCGGCGTGGACGACGTATCCACGCTCGATCAATTGCATGAAAGGCAGCTTGCCCGCTAGCACACTCAACGCCGTGCCTGCTCCCACAGCCTTGGCATAGGTGGCGAGGTCGGGAGTGACTCCGTAGAAGCCTTGCGCGCCGGCGATGCCGAGACGAAATCCTGTGATGACCTCGTCGAAAATCAGCAGCGCGTCGTGCTCTTGCGTGATGTTCCGAAGGAATTCGAGGAAGCCAGGCTCGGGTGCGATGCAACCGTTGTTGCACATCAGCGGTTCGCAGATCAGCGCGGAGATTTGTCCTTCATTCCGGGCGAAGGCCTCGCGCACGCTGTCCTTGTCGTTCCATTGCGCAATGACGGTATTGCTCGCCGGCAATTGGCCCTCGCCTTCGTGGATGGGCTTGCTCGAACTGGCAACGATTTGCTGTGCGGACGGATGATAGCTGAGTAACACGCTGTCGTCCCAGCCATGGTAATGGCCTTCGAACTTGATGAACTTCTTGCGGCCCGTTGCGGCACGGGCGAGACGCAGGGCGACCTGCACGATCTCGGTGCCGCTGTTGGCAAAACAGACCCGGTCCGCGCAGGGAATGATCTGTGTCAGGAGTTCTGCTACTTCATATTCCAGATCGTGTTGAGCGCCAAACGTAAGGCCCCGCCGGACTGCTGCCTGGATCGCCTCGACGACTTCCGGAGGAGCGTTGCCGAGGATGTTCGGCCCCCACCCGAGGGTGTAGTCCAGATAGGAATTTCCATCGACATCGGTGAGTATGGAGCCCTCGCCATGCGAATAGTAGAGCGGATACGGCCGGGCCGAGCGGCGTAATCCACTGGAAACTCCACCGGCAAGACTGCGCGACGCTCGATGCCAGCGGTCGAAGGAGCCAGCCGTCTTATGGCGCACATTTTCCTCATGAAAGGACGGGGAAAACGTTTGCGTTTGCTCGATTGGGTTAGGCAAGAGATCCTCTAACGTATTTTTGTATTGAACCAAACATGTTTCCATTGGTCACAATGGATTTATACTGAGGCGAGCAACTGGGCAAAGTCAAGCGGAAGATTTTATAGAGTGCAGAATTAATCGAAGTGCGGTGAGGAGATGCTTTGTCCAACTGTGCTGGACCCTCGGAACTGAAACGCGTCCTGGGATTGTGGGACCTGGTTTTCTACGGCATCGTGCTGATTCAGCCGATCGCCGCGGTGGGGCTGTTTGGCATTGCGCAACAGTTGTCGCGCGGCCACATGGTGACTACGGTGCTGATCGCGATGTGCGCCATGATGCTGACCGCCGTTAGTTATGGCAGGATGGCGGCGGTCTATCCGTCGGCTGGCTCAGCGTATACGTTCGTGTCGCGAGGTCTGAACGTCCACCTCGGTTTTCTGGCCGGTTGGGCGATGGTGCTGGACTACCTGATTCTGCCGATCGTCAGCACCGTCTACGCCGCGCTCACCCTGACACGCATCGTTCCGCATGTGCCGTTCGCAGTGTGGGTGCTGCTGCTGATTTCGTTCACCACGTGGTTGAACTTGCGGGGCATGCGCTCGACGGCGAAATCGAACATCATTCTGCTGGTGGCGATGTGCATCGTGATCGCTGCGTTTTTCATCCTGTCGATTCGATACCTTGCCCTGCACGGCGGAGCTGTCGCGTTGTTCAGCATGGAGCCGATCTACAACCGCGCAACGTTTCATCTGCGCGACGTTTTGACCGCGACATCGTTCGCCGCTCTTACGTACATCGGGTTCGACGGCGTAACGACGCTGTCGGAAGATGTAAAAAATCCGCGCCGCAATGTCCTGATCGCAACCGTGCTGGTTTGCGCGCTTACGGGTCTTTTCAGTTCCGTGCAGATCTATCTCGCTGCTCGCGTGTGGCCTACGTACAATAATTTTCCCAATGCGGAGACGGCGTTTCTGGACGTGTGCGGACGGGCCGGCGGCGTGTGGTTGTTCCAGGCCATGGCGATCACACTGTTTGTGGCTTGCGTGGGCACGACGCTCACCGGACAGGTTGGCGCAGCGCGTCTCCTCTACGGCATGGGCCGCGACGGTGTATTGCCGCGTAGGACTTTTGGACGGTTGAGCGCGAAGACCAATACGCCGGCGTTCAACATTGTGCTGATCGGAGTGATTACGCTGGTTGGGGCATTCACACTTAGCTACGAGCATGCAGCGGAGGTGTTGAACTTTGGCGCCTTCCTGGCGTTCATGGGTGTGAACGCGGCGGTAGTAAAGACGTTTTATGTCGAAGGTCGCAAGCGCAATCTCGTGACCGATATTCTTGCACCGGTTGCCGGCTTTTTATTTTGCGCGGCCATCTGGTGGAGTCTGCCGGCGCTCGCTAAGTGGATAGGGGCAGCGTGGGTCCTGCTGGGGTTCATCTACCTCGCAGTATTGACGCACGGCTTTCGTCGCGCGCCTGCACGGCTGGATTTCGCCGAACAATGAGTGGGGAGAAGAAAATGAGCGTTGAAGAGCGTGTTTTAGGCAACGTTGCGGTCATCGGACTGGGGTTGATGGGACGCAGTATTTGCGCCTGCCTGTTGGCTGCGGGCCATCGCGTCACGGGCGTTACCAACGACCTGACGGGCAGCGTCACAGTGCCGCAGCGCATTCACGAACTGCTGATCGAGATGCGCGATGAGCAACTATTGCTCGCGGACGTCGACAGCACGATGCGGAGTTTTACGTTGACGGACAATCTCGATGACGCGGCGGATGCGGAGGTCGTGATCGAGTCTGTCACGGAAGACCTCACGCTAAAGAGGGCATTGCTGCGGGATGCGGAGCGTGTCGTTTCCGCGACGTGCACCCTCGCGTCCAACACCTCCGCGCTGCCGGTATCGCTGCTGCAGGAAGGAGCAAAGCACCCGGAACGCATCGTGGGAATTCACTGGGACGAGCCCGCGCACGTGACGCGCTTCATGGAGATTATCCCCGGCAAACTGACATCGCAGGCATGTCTCGATCGCGTGGCGGCGATGGCGCCTCTGTGGGGCAAAGAGCCTTCGACGCTGCGGAAGGAAATTCGCGGCTTCATCACTAATCGAATTTCGTATGCCATGTTTCGCGAAGCGTGCCATCTGGTGGATTCAGGTGTCTGCACCGTTGAGGACGTGGACCGCTCGCTGCGCAACGATGTGGGATGGTGGATCCCGTTTGCGGGACCATTTCGTTACATGGACCTGATGGGTGTGGAGGCCTACCATCGCGTCATGGCTGACTTGTTGCCGGACCTTTCCACCGGCCGAGAGATTCCGAAGCTGATGCGAGACGTTGTGGAGAGCGGTGGGCGTGGCATCTCCAACGGGCGAGGCTTTTACAACTACACCGAGGAGGAGGCGAAGCTGTGGGAGTCGCGCTTCGTAGAGTTCAACTACAAGATCCGCAGGTTAACGGCAGAGTATGCCGAGGTAATGCCGCCTTTTTCCGCGGAGTCTTGATGCCGCGAAATGCAGGTTCGACCTAATTGGGTGACGCGATCTGCTGGAGTGTCGGAAGCGGGTCGCCGGTCTTGAACCCGATGCGCAAATCTTCGAAGTTGTCCTGTGCATGACGCCAGAATTGATACTCCGCATCCCATCGTCCCAACGCTGTTCCAAGACGATACGGGGCGTATTGCTGTTGCCACGCAGCTTTGTAGATTTCTTTCGTCTCCGTGATGCCGTCCAGCATGTCCATCGCGCGACTGTGCGTCTGGTTCGAGATACCCTGCTCAAGGACATCCATCAACTGCGCGCGCGTGGGACGAGCGGGAAGGGTTTTCCAGCCGGCCGAAATTTCAGCTGCGTAGAGGAACTTCATGCCTGCCAGATCGATGATCTGCGCACCAGCGATAAAGCTGCCAAGGTGTGGGGTGTCCGGAGCGGCAGCCTTGATGGCGTAGAGATGCTCCAGCGCATCTTCGGCGTGCAGGCGGCTCTGGCGAAGATCTTCCGTCCTGGCTGGGAGCGACTGCAATGAGGATTTGCTGAAAGGGTTCTTCCACAGCGCGACGAAGGTCTCGTCTCCGATCGCTTTTTGCAGGCTCGTCTCTGCGGCCTCCAGACTGTTCAGCGCGGCGGAGAAATCCGCAGCAACGGCGGGTGCATATTGAATGCGGCTGTAGTCCGCGAAGAATGTGGACGGCTGCATGGGAGCTTGCTGCCACGCCGCGGCGTCGCCGTATGCGATGCCGGGCCATGACATCTGCAGAAGCACCTGGTCGTCGTCTGTCCACAAAGTATTGAGCAAACCAAGCGAATGCGACTTACGGCCCGCGGCGAGAAAGGTGTCGATATTGGCAAAGCTGGTTGCGAAGTCAGGGCCGATCTGGTTCCAGCTTGTGACGCCGGTCGTGACAATGTGTGGAATGTGTTCGGCGGCCAGAGGGGCGAGCCAGCGTTTGTATTCGGGATCGGGCGTTGCCTCGTAACACCAGGGGAGAGCGATCAGACCTTTCGGAAGACGCGGGACGATACCCGGAATCTTGACCATGATGTCGGCGTAGGCCGTGACGGTCTTGCCTTGCGCCTGGAACAGGTCGGTTACGGTAGTGAGCTGCTGGATGAAAAGCTGAACGGGACTTGCATTGCCACCAGCTTTCTCGGCGGCCTTTTGGATGCTCCATGTTTCATCAAAGCCGACGTCGACAAACTTGCTGGGAAATAATTCGCCGAGCTGCGCGGCCCAGTCCTGAAGGATTGCCTTGACCCGGGGGTCGTTGGGGTTGAACTCTACGCCATGAGGAAAGTCAGCGAGATCGGAGTACTTTTCGATACGGAAGAGATCGTGGAGATGGCCATACATCTCAACTGCGGGGACCACGTCGATATGCCGCTCGCGAGCGTAAGCGACGATGTCTTTTATCTGCTGCTGGGTGAAACGCGCGTGCGGATCGAGCAGCGGGTAGCCTCGCAACTCGATGTTTCCTTCTGAGTAGAAGAAATACTGATTGCCTTTCCACCGTGCCATGAAGTCAAGCTGGCGTTCGACTTCATCGAAGGTCAGCATCGGCCCCTCGCTGCCGGCGTCCATCAGTATTGCCCGATAGCTGAGGGCCGGCCAGTCGTGCACCTTCGCAAAGGGCAGGCGGAAATTGCCATGTGCATCCCGCTCCACCATTTGCAGCAGCGTTTGCACGCCATAGAACACGCCGGCGGAGGAGCGCGCGTTGATGGACACCCCATCGCGCGCAACCGTGAGTGTGTAGGCCTCGCGAGAATCTGGCCCCGGCATTTCGTTCGGCGCGGGGAGAGCGTCGATCTCGCCCGTGCGCTCCAGTCGTATGGATAGACCTTTCGCTATCTTGCAGGCACGGACAGTATTGTGGAGACCGCGCATCAATGTTTGCGCTGCAAATTCGTCTTCCTTTGCGAAAGGTTTGGCTCGCGCGATACATAGATCGCTGACGTTCAGCGAGCCAGCGCCGTATTCGATCTGCGCCGGAGCGGGAAGAAGCCGCTGGTGGACTGCTTGCGCTGGCAGTAGTAGCGAACTCATCGCGAGGGCAGCGAAAAGGAGAAGATGGACCGGAAGCGATTTCATGTTGCAGTACTCCATGGTGGCATTTTCAAAACAGAACAGCGGGTGTCAGCTTTGGGCCGCGAAGTGCTGTAAGGCAGGCAGCGATGGCATGATCCATTATTCCGTGTTCCATATGAAAGACAACAATGCTGCTATTGACATGATATCTCACCAGCACGAGTATAGATTGGTGTCAGGGATTTTCGCGTGTCCTGACGGATTGGCTTTCGCCGTTGTTGTGGAGGATGTATGAAATATCTGGGGCTCCTGTTGCTTCTGGTCTCCGGCGTTTCCCGTGCGCAGGACCTTCGTGCGGGTACGGCAGAAGTGGATATTACGCCTCCGGTGGGAGCTGCGCTGGCCGGTTCCTACACCAACCGCTACGCAACGGGGACCCATGATCCTCTGCACGCGAAAGCGGTCGTGGTCGAGCAGGGTGGAACGAAAGTGGCGATGGTGGCGTGCGACCTGGTCTCATTGCCGCGAGAACTTTCCGAGGATGCTCGGGCGATCGTTGCGAAGAAGATCGGGCTTGCCGGGGACCATGTCATGATTAGCGCCACGCATGCGCACACCACACCCGTCATTCTGACGAACCCTTCACGCTACAACCTGGAGGGCGAACCGAAACGCATTGCCGAGGAATATACAAAGGATCTTCCAGCAAAAATTGCCGACGCTATCCTGCGTGCCAACGCAGCCTTGCAACCGGTGCAGATGCGCGCCGGCGTGGGGGAAGAAACGACACTCGGTTTCAATCGCCGCTACTTTATGAAAGACGGTTCCGTCGGTTGGAACCCAGCCAACCTGAATCCAAATATCGCACGTCCTGCAGGCCCTGTGGACCACGGGTTGCCGGTGTTGTATTTCGAATCTGCGGATGAGAAGCCGGTCGCCGCCTACGTGAACTTCGGAGTGCACCAGGACACCACGGGCGGCCTGCTGTTTTCCGCGGACTACTCGTACACGCTGGGCAAGATACTGAAACTGGCTAAAGGAGATGACTTTTTTACGCTGTTTACAATCGGCGCGGCGGGCAATGTGAACCACATCGATGTGTCGCGAAGGCAACCTCAGGGCGGTTACACCGAAGCGGCGCGGGTCGGCGCTGTGCTGGCGGGCGATGTTTTGAAGACGATCCAGACAGCCCCGGTGGTGGCCGCGCCGGTGATCCGCGTCAGTGATCGCATTGTGAAAATTCCTGTGCCGCGATATAGCGAAACCGAGATAGCGGCCGCGAAGCGTGTGCAGGCGAGCTTTGGAAAGCCGGGTGCGGCGCCGTTTCTTGAGTTGGTGAAAGCAGCGCGAGTTCTGGAATTGAATGCTCGCCACGGAGAGCCGCTGGATGCCGAGGTGCAGGTGTTTACGTTCGGCGACCAGGTCGCTGTCGTGGGTTTTCCAGGCGAGATGTTTGCCGAGTTCGGGCTGACGCTGAAGGAAGACTCGCCGTTCCCGGTCACGATCGTTGCGGAGCTTGCCAATGGAGCATTTACGTACATTCCAAACCGCATCGCGTATGAAGAAGGGAACTACGAGCCGACGAGTTCGCGGTTGCCGGAAGGCGGTGGAGAGATGTTGCTGGACTCGGCCGAGGAGCAGTTATTGAAGCTGGCGCACAGAAATGTCGACGGCAAGTGAGCCGAGCATGAACGTAGAAGATTGCCGGTGATGAAATCGGGTCGAATGGTATTATGTCCAGTAGTTCCATTCGTCCATTACTAGACATTGTCCACTCCTGGCACATCTCCGACCGCTGAAAAGGGCCCGAACGTCTATTCCGTTCCCGCCATCCATCGCACCCTCGACATCATTGAAGCGCTGATCAAGCTGCGCACGATTACGGTGAGCGAGGTCAATCATCAGTTCAAAATTCCTAAGAGTTCGGCGTATGCGATTCTGCAAACGCTGAAAGCCCGTGGGTACGTGCACAAGGACGAACTCGACCGCTATTCGCTCAGCCTGAAACTGTTCAGCCTGGGCAGCGAGTTGATTGCCGGTATCGACCTACGCAAGTCGACATATTCTCTGCTGAAAGAGTTGGCCGACAAGGCGCAGATTACCGCCCACATCGCCGTGCTGGAAGGCAATCGCTCGGTGTACATCGAGAAGATCGAAGTGATGGCAAGCATCCGGCTAAGGACCGAGGTCGGAAGGACGCTACCGTTGCACTCGACGGCGATAGGAAAATCGTTGCTGGCGTTTCGTCCGGAAGATGAGATCGATCACATCCTCAACACGCTGCCTTTGCCAGCGTTGACGCCCAAGACCATCACCGATCCGGAACTGCTGAAGAAAGAGTTGGCGCGTGTGCGGGTGCAGGGATATTCGGTAGCCAACGGGGAAAACGAGGTTGATACATGCGCTGTCGGCGCGCCGATTTTCGGCAGCGGCGGCCGCATTCTTGCGGCAGTCAATCTGGGGGCAACGACCCTACAGATGCGGCCCAAGGACATTCCGCGGCTCGGCGCGCTGGTGCGCGAGTACGGCCTGAAAATGTCCGAGCGCCTCGGGTACCACCCGTCTAGCCATAACCCAGGGCTTTGATATTGGCGGCAGCCTGCTCCTGTATTTTCTTGTAAAGACTATTGCCGTGGGAATCGATCGCTACGATGAGCGGACCGAAGTCCTTCACGCGAAACTTCCAGAGACATTCCGGCATAAGGTCTTCCCACCATACTTGTTCGATCTCCTCGATCTGCAGCGTCTCAAGCGCTGCCGCACCGCCGACGATGGCGAGATAGACTGCGCCGAAGCTTTGCATCGCCTCCACACTGGGTTGTAGCAGGCCTCCTTTGCCGACGATGGCGCGCACGCCATATTGGTTTAGCAGGCCGGGAACAAAACGGTCCATGCGCGGGCTGGTTGTCGTGCCGATGGAGATTTTCTCGAAGGTGCCGTCGGGCCGCTTTCTGACCCCGGGCGCCGTGTGGATGCAAACGGCGCCGGTGAGGTCGGCCGGAGGAGCAACGCCTTCGTCGAAGATGCGGTGCTGGGTCGCATCGCGGATGCCGAACAGTGTGCCGTCAAGGTAAACTCGGTCTTCGAGTTGTAGCTGGCGCATGGTCGCTTCGTCGAACGGTGCGCGGAGATGATATTCGCTCATTGTCTTCCTGTCCTATGCTGTGGCGCCGACGAGTTCGTCCTGCGGGTTAGTGATTTCGGGAACTTCATCCTGGGGAAAGCGTACTTCGCCAGTCGCGGTAATCACCGCTTCGGCGCGCTCTCCGCGCCAGCATTGCATGTTCACGGCCACCGGGTTCTGGCTGATGTGGGTGTGAGCCCAGTCGATGTGTACGGCGAGCGCTGTGGTGGCTCCGCCGAGCCCCTGGGGCCCGATGCCGGTCTGGTTGATCTCGCGCAGCAGTTCTTCTTCGAGAAGGGCAACGTCGGGATCGGGGTTCTTCGTGCCGATCTTGCGAAAGCTGCTGGCGCGCTTTGCGAGACCAGATGCAACGTCCGACGTCCCGCCTAGACCTATGCCGACGATCACCGGCGGACATGGCCGGGCGCCGGATTCGAAGACGCATTGCAGGACAAATCTATGGATGCCGCGGATTCCATCCGAAGGGTTGAGCATCTTCAGGAAGCTCATATTTTCAGAGCCCGATCCCTTGGGTGCGAGCTGCAATTCGATCTCGCTGGAGCCGGCGACAAAGTCAAAATGTACGACGGGAATTCCAACGCCGGTGTTGGTCCCGGTGTGTTTGCGTGTGAGTGGATGCACGGTGTTGGAACGCAGTGGACGCTCGCGCGTGGCCCGTGCACAGCCGCGGCTAAGGGCTTCCTGCAGCTCCGGAATCGATACCGGAGCGTCGCTGCCTACCGTGACGTGGAAGATGGGCAGCCCGGTGTCCTGGCACACCAGCGTGTGGTCGCGATCGGCCACTTCGATGTTGTTCAGGATCGTGAGCATCATCTGGCTGGCGGTCTCGTTTTGTTGTTCGATCTCCGCTTTCTGTCCGCGTGCCAGAGCGGAGCGAATGTCCTGCGGAATTTCCTGCAGAGCGCGAATGTAAAGCTCGCAAGCCGTTTGTTCTATGGTGTCGTAGATAGATGCCATGCTCGGGTCCTTGGTTAAGTTGTGGCCACCGCAGGTTCCAACTCCGGCGGAATCATGCGGTGGAAGTTGATGGGTATATAACTCACGTCCATGGCGCCGTCCTGTTGCTGGAGGCGAATTCGTTTCAGCCAGCGCGGGTTGTTAGCTGGAAAATCCGAACGATAGTGCGAGCCGCGACTCTCTTCGCGCAGCAGGGCTCCGCGAGCGACCAGTGCTGCATTCAGGCAAATATTGGTGACGTCCAGGGCTTCGTTCCAACTCATGTTGAACGCAACATCGGGGCCGGCGACCTGCCGCCTGCTGCGATCGTGGATCGTTTCGAGTTGAGCCAGAGCGGCTTCGAGATCCGGTCCGTTGCGCACCAGGCCCACCTTTTCCCACATGAGATTTTCAATCTCGCGCCGCAAGACATTGGGATGTTCGCCTTCGGTCGTTCGCAGCGGCGCACTCCATTTGGAGCACAACTCCCGTACGTAGGCGCTGGACGCATCCTGCAGCTTTGCAGGGAGAAGTGACTGCGACATCACGTCGCCCGCGTGCGCGCCGAACACGATCGACTCTGCGACACCGTTGCCACCGAGCCGGTTAGCCCCATGCACACCCGAAGCATCTTCACCGGCCGCGAACAGACCTTCGAGTGTGGTGCGGCACTCGGTGTCGATATACACGCCGCCCATCTGGAAGTGCGCGCTGGGCGATACCTCGACCTGGCCATGCAACATGTCGAAACCGTTGTCGCTGCAGCGCTCCACCATCCCGGGAAAGTTGTCGAGAAGGAATTTCTCTCCGAGATGCCTCGCATCGATGTAAACGCCACCATTTGGTGTGCCGCGGCCGGCCATGATTTCCATGTAGCTGGAACGCGACACGACATCGCGTGTGGCCCGCTCGGCCTTGGGATCGTAGCGCTCCATGAAGCGCTCGCCCTTTCCGTTGATGAGCCATGCACCCGCGCCGCGCAGGCCTTCTTCGAGCAGGCCCCCGGTTGCGATCGACTTTCCGACAAGCAGGCCGGTGGGATGAAACTGCAGCATCTCCGTGTCGCTGAACGCAGCGCCGGCGCGCCAGCCCATGGCCATGCCGTCGCCGGACTTTTCGAGCGAGGGCGACGATATGCGATACATCCGTGCGCCGCCGCCGGTCGCGAGAAGAACAGCGCGAGCGTTGACTGTGATAAATGTCCCGGTGCGCGTTTGCAACAGCAGAGCGCCGGTCACGCGGTCTGCGGAAAGCAGCAGGTCCAGACCGCGCGTTTCTTCCAGCACCCTCACTGGGCTTTCAAGAATGTAGTCGCGAAGATTCGACATGATCTCAATGCCCGTAAGGTCGCCGCGATGGACGGTGCGGTCAAAGGACTGGCCCGCAAACGGCTTCTGGTGGACGGTGCCGTCGGGATTGCGATCGAACATGCAGCCGACCCGGTTCTCAAGTTCAATGATGCGCTTGGGTGCTTCGTTCACCAGCATCCAGGCCAGGTCCTGATCGTTCAGGTATCCGCCGCCGCGAATGGTGTCGCCGAAGTGGCGCTCGAACGAGTCCGCCGGATTCAGGACGGCGTTGAATCCTCCCTGCACCATGCGCGTGCATCCGCTCTGCCCCAGCAGGCCTTTGACGACGACGGTGATATCGAGACCCGGCTCACGGGTGTGGGCATGCAGCGCGGCCATCAGGCCGGCCCCACCGGCGCCGAGGATCAGTATGTCCGTATTGAGTGTCTCGATGTTCATAGGTTATGAAATGCCGTGATCCCCCAGATCGCCCATGCCACTCCCACACCAAAAAGCAGGACGAGCGTAGCGGTTGCAGCGCGCGGGCCAACTTTTCCGAAGTCGAGGATGATGCCGTAGAGGCCATTGAGCCCGTGGTACAGCGCGATTAGCAGGAAGCTGATGTCGATTGCCTGCCACCAGGGGTTCGAAATGCGCGACAGGATAACGTCGTAGGTAAGGTCACCGCGCATCAATGTGGCGGACATGAAGTGCTCTACCCAGAAGTGGGCGATCAGCAACGGCACCAGCAAGGCTCCGGTGATTCTCTGCATGTACCAGGCGAATGCATTCCGTGACATGGCTATCTCTCCCAAACCGAATGCATGAAAAGGGGAAGGGCTCCGGCGATGAAAATCAGCGCCCCGATGACCACGGCAAGGCCCCAGAAGAGTCGTTTCTGGTGGCGGGTTGCGACCCCGAAGTCGATGACCATGATGCGAATTCCATTGAGCGCGTGCAGAATCACTATGCCCAGCAAACCAATCTCCAGCAGCCGGAAGAGCGGGTTCTTGAAGGCGTCCATCGCGTGGTTGAACGCTAACGGACCGCCACTGATCTCGTGGACCGTATGCACGTGCAGCAGGAGATAAAAGAGCAGCAACAAACCCGTTACGCGCTGCATGAAGTACGCCGTCATGCCGATCAGCGGCGACAGGTACGTTTTGATGAGAACGCGTGGCGGGATCACGATTCCAGCTCCCCATTCTTGAGCAACAACCGGCGCTTGAAGAAGCCGATGCTCTCGGTAAGATCGATGCCCTTGGGGCAGACCGCCACGCAGTTCATCTGGGTGTGGCAGCGCCAGACACCGTCCTGCGAACTGTCGAGAATTTCAAGCCGCTCTGCGCGTGCTGTGTCGCGTGGGTCGAGCACTCTGAGCAGCGCCTTGTTGATAGCGGCCGGCCCGAGATAGTGCTTGTTGGTAGCCAACACACCGCACTCGGAAAAACAGAGTCCGCAGGTAATGCAGTCGCGCTTGCCGTCGGTGTGTTGCGCGTACGCCGAGTCCTCCGGAACAATCGCAAGCTCCTGCGATTCAGCGTCGCGCGAGCGCATCGCCGGAAGAACCTTTCGCCACTGCTCGAAGAAGGGTGCGAGCGAAATCACCAGATCGCGGATCACGGAAAGATGCGGCAAAGGCGCGAGGAAAACGTCTTTCCCATCCAGTTCGGTAAGCCGCGTCTTGCAGGCGAGCCGCGACACGCCGTTGATTTGCATGCCGCAGGTGCCGCACATCCCGACGCGGCAGGAACAGCGGAAAGCGATGGTCGGGTCCTGCTGTTGCTGGATGGAAAACAGCGCATCGAGCACCGTGAGTTCGGGCGAGCACTCCAGGGTGTAGTTCTGCCAGCGGCTTTTACTTCCGCTGCTTGACCGATTTATAAAGATGCGCCTGTTCATTTGGTAGAACATCCGTCCCGCATATAAAACACTAGTGAGCTTTCCCCTGTCAAGAGTTTTGTCGTCTCTTGCACATGTCTTGCGTGTCACCAGAGGTGCTTGCAGAATCTGTTCGTGTCTGGAGTCGAACTAGGACTTCGGTTTCTCAGCACTCATTGTGTTTTCGAGGATGCCGATGCCCGCGACTTCTACTTCCACACGGTCGCCAGCCCTGAGAAACACGGGGGGATTGCGGCACGAACCGATGCCTGCAGGCGTTCCCGTGCTGATCACGTCTCCGGGCTCCAGCACGAGTGTCTGCGAAAGAATGGAGATCAGTGCGGCTGGCCCGAAGACCAGGTTCTTGGTGTTGGAGTGCTGCCGCTCCTCGCCGTTGACGCGCAGCATGACTTCCATATCCGCGGCGTCCGCAATGTCATCCGCAGTCACCAGCCAGGGACCCAGCGGGCCGAAACCATTGCAGTTCTTTCCGCGAAACCATTGCTTGTCGAGACGTTGCAAGTCGCGAGCGCTGACGTCGTTCATGATGCTGTACCCGGCGATGCATTCGCCAGCTTCGGCTTCGGAAACGCGATCGGCGCGGCGGCCGATGACGACTGCAACTTCGGCTTCGTAGTCGACCATGTCGGTGATGGCAGGAATGGGAACTTCGGCCCCATGCGTCACGACAACGGTCGGAAGCTTGGAGAAAAATATGGGCGAGGTTGGCGGCGGAACATTGTTTTCAGCCGCGTGATCGGCGTAGTTCAGCCCCACGCAGAAAATCTGTGCATCACGCTCTACCATCGGTGCGTGCTTCAGGCTGCTCAGGGCCATGGCAGAGGAGGGATCGCCAACAACCTGGTCGCGAAGGCTCTTGATGCGTTCGCGTGCCGCATCGCCGGCGGCCAGCCACTTGCCAACGGTTGAGAAATCGGGGTCGCCGTTCGAAGCACTGGACAGGTCAAACACGAGGTTGTCTTCGACCAGGCCCATCGCCCGTGCACCGTCAGAGTTATAGAAATTCAGCAGCTTCATATCTTATTCACCATGCGCAAAAAGTTGATGCGAAGAATCTGCTCCTTCGCGGTATCTGAAATGTTGGAGGTCAGCACGCGACCGATCGTCATCGCGGCTTCGAGAAACGGCAGGTCCGAACCGAACAGAATTCGCTCGGCGCCGAGGCGTTCGACGCAGTGCTCGAGGATCAGGCGGTGGTTCTGCGAGCCGGAAAGATCGAGGAACAGATTGCTCGCACTCTCCGCGGCTTCGATGGCCTGCAGATAGCCGCGCCACGTAACGCCGGAGTGTCCGAGGAGGATGCGCGCGTGCGGATGAGCCTTCGCAATGGCCGGAAACAGCAGCGGGCCGCAGTTCGGATCGGAATCCCAGGTATGCACCAGCACCACAGCGCCGGTAGCGTTCGCATACTCCCAGATCGGCTGATAGTGCTTGCCGGTCACCGGATACTTATGCAGGCCGGGATGAAACTTGATGAGCGGCGGCGAATGGAAATGGGACCACTTCTCCAACTCGGCCACTCCCTGGCCGGGAGGGTTGGGATTCACCGTGATGTAGCCAAGAAAGCGGTCAGGATACTTCTTAATGACCGGCGCGATTTCAGCATTGCCGCGAGGACAATCGTTGTAGCAGGCCAGGGTGGATGTGATGGCGAGCAACTCGATGTTGAGATGGTCCATGACGGCGATCATCTCTTCGGGCTCAGCTTTATACGATGGAAAGTCGGGATGGGTGCCGAGGTGGCCGTGGCAATCGGCGATGGCGATAGGCGATCTCATTGCGCGCCCCCGAAACTCGCAGCAGCCAGCAGCCTGCGCAGATTGCCACCGGCAACAGCAAGGCGATCATCGTCCGAAATGCGGGAACTCGACAGCACACCCAGCGATGAAGCCGGCGTATACAACGGTAGCCGTGTGCCAAATAGCAACCGTTCGGCGCCGTGACTTTCAACGAACGCCTCTAGCTGCCGATGTGCCAGGTAGGTTGCGGAATCAAAATGCAGAAGCGGATAACGTTTCAGAAGCGGAAAGAGATAGCGGTCCGCTCGGTAGCCAGTTTCAAGCAGGACGAGCGGCAGCCGCGGGAAGTTGTCCAACAGCGATGTCAGCCCTGGCCAACCGATGTCGGCAAGCGTGATCAGCGTCACCACGGAATGCTGTTGAAGATAGTCGAACATTCCTCCAGCCGACCATCCTGCAAGAGAGAAATTATGCTGCGTCGGACCGGGAGTGACGCGCACTGCCGCAGGCTTGCGTAGCGCGAGTGCCGCAAGAGACTGTGCATCGGGCATCACAGCCCACGCCGGCGTCATCCTGTCTGCGGCGATCTCCGTGGCAAGAGTCTCGTTGCCCGATGCGGCCTCATACTCCTCCGACTCCCAGTGTGAAACCAGCGCGCGGCGAATGAAGAAGCGGTCCATCTCCGCAAGCAGACCAGCGGTATCGAGAGCGAGTTCGCCGTGTACCCCGGAGGAGCCGAGACGCGCGTTCACATCGAACAGGTTCCAGTCCGCGGCATCGTTGAACAGCGATTCGGACAAGACAACTCTCCTGGGGAAATAG
>Ga0070679_100000263_pt1 | contig 44025 bp, 67 predicted proteins | sample KBSC63BmetaG_FD_65652 | JGI IMG/M metagenome (GOLD analysis project Ga0070679, IMG submission 65652) | Corn rhizosphere microbial communities from Kellogg Biological Station, Michigan, USA - KBS C6-3B metaG | ecosystem: Host-associated > Plants > Roots > Rhizosphere | place: USA: Michigan... | reverse complement strand
AAAGACTTTGAGGAAGGTATATGAGCGGTGAAGTGCTGGACATGTCCGCGCATAGGGCGTCTAAGCGCCGCGAGGGTTTGCGCAAGGATCTTATCATCACTTTCAAAAACCCGCTGCTGAGACTGAAGAAGGAACAGCTCGAGCAGGTAAGGCAAGCGCTCGCCAAGGCGCTGCTTACCAATCAGGCTTCTGCCGAAGAGTTGCGCCTAAAGTGGCAGCTATTACACGAGGTGTTGAATGACTCAGTTTGAATCGTACGAAGTGAGCGATGCGGACTTCGTAGCTGCGTGCAAGAACGCTCCTTACTGGGCCAAGAAGCGTTGTCTGAAAAAGATGCAGAAGGTTATTTACAACTACGGCTTCAAGCATGACGCGAAAAACGACAAGTGGTTCCCTGTCGTTAACACACGTCCGCCGAAGGACGTAGAAGAGTACGTAAAAGGTTTTTGTTGGAGGTACCGAGATGAAGGGCAAGCTGGTCAAGATCAAAAGCACGCACAACAATGTTCGCACCTCTGAGATTGTCGGCGAATATAACGAGTCGCCGGCCGTTGGCCAACGTTTTCGCATGACGGCCCCTCCGCTTGATCCGACTTACTACACGCGCGTTGTTGTAACAACTCCCGTACAAAATTCTGAGACGGTAGGCAACGTCACTCGGTTCACGACGGAGAACAGCACTTATGAACTGCACGAAGAAGAAGCGGCCGTGTCTCCGCTGCGGAAAGAAGTTTAGCACTACGCCGGAAGTGCGTATCTGTTCTCAGTGCAAGAACCCAAACAGTTTTCTGGGCAACCGAGACAAGAAAAACTCCTATGCCGGCTGGCACGAAGCTAGCGGCGGTTTCGACTACTACAAGGATGGAAGAAAATGACGAAAAAGATTTTCGTTGTCGGCATCAGCGGCAAGCAGGGAAGTGGAAAGACCACGCTAGCCAAAGGACTCCTTTCGCAGGTGAGGTGCGGGCACCACGTAAAGTTTGCGGACCCTCTCTACGACATGCACGAAGCTATTCGCGGCGTGCTTAGTAAGTACGGGAAGGAACTGGCTGCTAAGGACGGCAAGCTGCTCCAACTGCTCGGCACCGAGTGGGGGCGCAATACGCAGGGCGAGAACATCTGGGTAGACCTCACCTTCAACCGCATTCAGCAGATTGCTGCGAAGGGAGAGCCCGCGCTCATCGTCGTGGACGATTGTAGGTTCCCTAACGAGCTGTCAATGTTTCGTGACGTGGCTTTCTGCGAGGATGTCGGAGTGCTGACGGTACGCCTTGAGTGCGACGAAAGTAAGCGGAAGGTGCGAGCCGAAGGCTGGCGCGACACCACCAACCATCCCTCTGAAACAGCGCTCGACGGGTATGAGAACGGATTTGACATGGTGGTTGACGCCTCAGAACTGAACGCCGAGGCTGTACTGTCGGCCGTGGTTGGTTGTATCGGCGATATGGGAGTTTTCAACAAACGCAAGCCCTACATTCCCGGCGGCGAGGCGTAGCTGTGTGCAACGGATCTTGTGCCCGGTTCACGAAGAAGAGACACCAAGCTGTGTCGTCTACGAGGACCACTGGAAGTGCTTCGGGTGCGGAGCCTCTGGACCCCTCTCACAGCTCGGACTTGAGGGAGCGAGAGCTGTTCCTCAACGCCCTCCGGTCAACTTGGAAGAAGAGTGTGCGCGGATTGCAGCGCTGCCTAGGGCTAGCGTGCGAGGGCTTAGCCTTCCTGTTGATGATCGTGGGTACTACATTCTTTGGCCTTGCGGTGGCTACTATAAGCATCGGCTGTTTTTTCCGCGGCCTGGGCAGAAGTACATCGGACCCCGTGGGCACAAGAAGCCGCCGTTTTGGGCAAGACGTGACGCAGGCAACAAGGCGCTTTTTCTCGTCGAAGGAGAGCTGAACGCCCTGTCCTTGGCGCAGGCCCCGTCTGCGGACGGTTGGGACATCTGCTCGCCGGGCGGTGTGGGTGACTTCAAGGAAAGCCTCCTGCCGCTATTCACCTCCTACACTCGTTTCTGTCTCGTTCTCGACAAAGACCAGCCTGGCTTGGACGCCGGGAAGAAAATGAAGGACATGCTTGTTCGACTCACTCCCTACGTGGAGCTGCGGCTGGTACAGCCGGATCTGAACGAGCTTCTGCAAAATGAAAGACTTCAGGAAGAAGTTAGAAGCTGGGCTCTGCCCACCAAGTAGTCTGTGCAAGCTGGGTCATGACCAATCTGCCTACTACGAGCACACGGGCCATGCCTGCCCGTGCGTGGAGAAGCTGCTGCCAAAGCCGGGCGTCGGGCACCACGAGGTACACAATCTCTCTGTCGCGGAGGCGGTCAAGAGCCGCGAGGACGAGCTGGTTGAGATGTTGGACGAAGAACAGCTAGCTCGCGCCATGGGCGAAGAGGAGCAGGAGCTAAGCTCCGACGAGGACAAGTTTCGCGCCCACCTCGAGAACGCCGGCCTAAATGAGCGTCTGGAAAAGCTGCTCGAGCTGCGTATCCTCCAGGGCCTTACGTTCACGGAAATAGCGACCGAGCTGAAGTACGCCGACCGGCGCGGGGTCTTTTCGTCGTATCGAGAAGCATTGAAGCAACTGCGGAGGACAATGAATGTCAAAAATTAACGGGCCGCGCATTCTCACGCTCGACATCGAGACCCGTCCCATAGAGGCGTATGTCTGGGGGCTTTGGCAACAGAATGTCGCCGTCAACCAGATCAAGGAGGACCGCCATATCCTCTCTGTCGCGGCCAAGTGGGTGGGCGAGCGCGAGATGTTCTACTTCGATCTGCGCCACGCCATTACACTCGAGGGTGAAAAACGCCTGCTTGAAAAGCTCGCCAATTTGATGAACAAGGCCGACGTTCTCCTTGGCCAGAACATCGACGCCTTTGATCTGCCCATCATCAAGGGTCGCATGGCGGCGCAGGGCCTTAAGCCGCTCAAGACGCTGCGGACCATCGACACGAAGAAGCTCGCCAAGAAAATGGGGTTCACGTCGAACCGTCTTGAGTATCTGTCGGAAAAGCTTTGCACCAAATACAAGAAGCTCAAGCACAAGAAGTATCCCGGCTTCGAGCTGTGGCTCGCCTGTCTCGCTGGTGACAAGGCCGCGTGGGAAGAGATGGAGAAGTACAACAAGCACGATGTCCTCTCCACGGAGGAGCTGTACACCAAGCTCGCTCCTTGGGGCACTGGCATCAACGCCTCCACTTACATCAAGGACAGCCACCCGCGCTGCACGTCCTGTGGCTCGGAACACCTGGTGCCACGGGGTTGGAAGTACACCGACACGGGGAAATACCGCCAGTACGTGTGCAAGGACTGTGGGGCGTGGCCTCGCGGCAGCCACAACTTTCTTACGCCTGAGAAAAAGGCGAGCTTACGGAGGAGAACGTGACCAAAGACGAATTGTTGGCGCAAGCCATCAGAAACGAGATGCGGACCAACCAGGCGCAAATCCTGGTGCTCCAGGGGGAGAACAATGGACTGGCAAAAGTGTTGGACAAGCTTGAAGGCGGGAGCATCGTGGCTGGCGAGCCGCCCAGTGCTCGTGTTGACGGCGGTAGCGAGCATTCTAGCTCTCCTGTTGCGAACCAAAGCGAAGGAGCTGGCGGTGGAGAAGGACAAAGCAGCCGAGTCGGAGACGAAGGTGCAACTCCAGGAACAGACGGAGGCGCAGCATGAAGCTGAGAAGCAATCTGCTGACTCTCGCGCTGATTGGGAGTCTTTTGCATCCAAGCACCGCGTGGTCGACGGAGACCACGACGGACAGCCTGACTAACACTTGCGAAGAAGACCTGCGGGTGTGCGTCGACAAGTGCGACAAGGCGCTGGCGGATCAGGACAAAGTCATCGAGCTGGGCCACAAGGTGCAGGCGACGCAGAGCGACCTGATCGCGCTGCAAGACAAGCATATCGCCGATCTGTCGAAGGACGACGGCGGGAGCATTCTGAAAAATCCAATCTTGTATCTGTTCGTCGGCGCGGTAGTCGGCGGGTTTCTTGTCGGGAGGGCGAGGTAATGAAGGTTCTATCTGCTTTTGTCGCTTGCGCGATCTTGCTGTCAGCCTACGTAGTGGGCCTCACGCTTCGCATCGCCATCATTGCGGCCCCGTTTGTGCTCGCGGCATGGGCCATCAAGCATTTCATTTTCTAGGAGGGAAGACATGAGAGGACAATACGTATTTCTGCTGGCACTGATGTCGGCACTGTTTGGGTGGGGCGCCTACAGCCTCGTGTTCGGCAACAGCGAGGCAGCCAGCTTCGTAGGGCAGGCGGTTACGTCGACGCCGGCCACGCCGATCTTGTCGGCCAAGGACATCGTGAAGAAGTCGGAGGGCTACGTGCCGGAGGAGACCATTACGCTCTCCCGCAGCAACACCGTAAGCTTCCGCAACATCGTCCTGCCGGACACCGTGGCGAAGGCGCAGATGGAGCTGCTGACCAAGAGCAAGTCTCTCCCCAAAGGGGCGCCGATTTACCTCGTGCTGGACACTCCGGGCGGTGACATCAACGCCGGGATGCAGCTCGCGGACACGGCGCGGGGCCTTGGCCGCCCTGTGCACACCATCACCAACTTCGCCGCCTCCATGGGGTTCTACCTCGTACAGCGACTCGGCAAGCGCTACATCACTCCGTCCGGCACGCTCATGGCTCACCGGGCTCGAGTGGAGGGCGTGGGGGGGCAAGTGCCTGGCGAGTTTCTCACTGCCGTCAATCTCATCTACCGTCAGGTGACGAAGATGGAAATGCAAAACGCCGCGCGTCTCGGGATTAGTTTCGAGAAGTACACGGCGTTGGTGAAGGACGAATACTGGGTAACTGGCGAAGACGCGGTGGTGGCCGGCGCGGCCGACTCGCTCGTCAACATCAAGTGCGACGACTCACTGAGCGGTACGACGGCGGAGAGCTTTCAGACGCTCTTTGGCGAGGCCACGGTGGAATACTCCAACTGTCCGGCCATCAGCTCGCCGCTGAGCATTCACTTCGCCAATCAGAACGAAGAGGCGCAGCGGTACCGGAACGACTACAGCCTGTTCCGCCGGTCTCTGCTTAGAAAATAAGGTGGAGCAGGAGCTTGCCCAACACCGCCAGGGCGAGCGTACCGAGAGCACCAAAGATGTAGCGGTTGATGTCGTTCTGCTTCTCAAGCGGGATGAAGCGCTGGGCCTGTACCTTCTGCTCTTGTTGGAGCGCAAGGCTACGGGCCTCGTGCTGTCTGAGCAGCTCGTTGTGAACGGCTCCCTGCTTGATGAGTTCCTTTACGTCCTGTTTTATCTCAGACAGATCAGTCTTAATTGCGTCCACCGCCGCCTCCAGTGCTGAGCAGGTTGATGAGAGCTTCTTTCGACACCGGCACCTTCTTCGCGGCGGCGTTTGCCAGCGCCGCGGCTTCCACCGCTCCACGTCCACCGGAGCGCAGGATTTCGCCAGGCGCCGATAGAGGGTGCGCGAGCTTCTTCGGGTCAAGAAGGAGGCTGCGAGCCGTGTCGATGTCGTCGCCTAGCGCGCGGAGCTTGGTGCCGGCAGCTTTGTCTGCCAGATCTACGATAGAGCCCCGGCTGGTACCGGGCTTGGCGGTAAGCGTTTCGATCGGGCTCGTGCCTTCGCGCGACATAAGGGCTTGCTTGAGGTTGAGGTTTTCTTGCATCCCTTTGTTGAGGGCGTCTACCTCAGGGTCAACGTTCATCTGCCGGCGCAGGATGTTGGCGAGAGCTTCGGCGTCTTCTCCACGAGCCGTGGCGGAGGCGTCGAACGGCTTCGACCCGCTCCAGTCGGCTACGGAGTCAGCGGCGCGCTTTAAGCGCAGAGCACGGGCACCGGATAGGTCTGTGCGGGCGGGAGCTGTGGCGTCAGGACCGCCGGCAATGTCCAAGCCCTGTGGTGCTGCGTCAGCAGCGAGTCCTTCTTGCATCGACTGGCCGAGACGAGGAAACACCGGCTTAACTCGGTCGGGGTTGACGGAATAAGTACGTCCTTTTACAAGCTCCTCGAGCTGAGCGCGCCTGGGCGCAACCTGCTGCTCGTTGATGGCTGTACCGGCATCGTCAATGGCCTGCGCCGCGCGGTTGGCCATCTGTCCGCTTTTGACGTCACGGATGTCAGAGGCTACCTTGGCGCCTTTGCCAAGTAGCTTCATGAGGCCTTCTCCGCCGGCCGTGAGCAGACCGCCGAGGAGCGCACTGACGCCGCCGTTCTTGGCCCGTTCGCCGAGCGTGTCGTCGCCTTCGGGCTTCTGCAAGGCACCCTCAGCCCCGTTGAGAGCTGCGCCAGCAGCGATACGCCCACCCACAGTGGCAGGAGCAGCGGCAAGGCCGCCCGTTTCCACCATCATCGCGCCCTTGGTACCGTACTTTCCCACCGCTTGTCCGACTGGGTCGTCCGACGCCGCAGACGGGTCCACGTTACCGAGGGAAGCTTCCTTCACGGCACCATGTCCGACACCAGAGGTGAAACCGGGGCGTACAAGGTCGATGAGGCCGCGCACGGAGCCACCACGCAGGCTAGGCTCGTCGGGCATCGCAGGTTGCCCAGAGATATGGGACAAGCCTTCGTCGCTCATCTTGCTCATATCGCCAGATTGAAGCGCAGCGAGGTCTTCGTCAGAGAGTTTCGACAGATCGGGCATTACTGCTGTTCCTTCTTGGCCGCGGCTCGCCGGGCAATTTCCGCAGCGGCGGCTGCTTGCAGGTCATTTCCCCCGGCAGCGGGAGCGGGGGACGGAGCCGCCTGGGGGGCGCCGAACAGCAGAGACTTTAGCCCGTCAGCGATGCCTTGCGGCTGCTTAAAGGCCGCGCCACCAGAGAGACCAGAAGGTTGTCCAGCGGCGGCTGCTTGCTTCGTGTACTGAGCCTTGCGCTGAGCGTGGGTAGCGGCGAGCTGGTCGGCCGGTGACGTGAAAGAATTGATGGCGTTGCCGAGCCCGCCACCCGCGGCCATGCTGGGTGCGTACATCGGCGCTTGCTGAGCAAACTGCTGCTTGGCTCGCTGGTAGCGGTCCGCGGCGTCGTCACCTAGCTTGAACGCACCTTGCTGGATGGCGTCGATTTGCTGGGGCGTCTGCTTGACGGTGGTGTTGCCGGTGAAGAAGTTGGCCCAGCCTTGCGCATCGCCGTTGATGGTACGATCGTCCATGCCCATGGCGTGCAGAGCCGAGCTGATGGCTCGCCCACCCTGGCCGCCGAGAGCGAGACGCGCTTTCATGACCTGCATCGTGCCCATGTCGACGCTCGAGGGGTTCTCCGCGAGACGGTGAATCATGTCGGCAGTTTCCAGGTCTTGCTGAGGCTGAGCGATGGATTGCTTGGCCGCTTTGCCGAGAGCTTCCATTTCGTGCATCTGCTGGCCTTGCTGCATGTGCGCGATCTGGTAGGGGTTGTACCCCCTCGAGATGCCAACACCGTTCACAGTGGCGCCGCCGCCGTCGTTCACCATACCTTGATCTTGCATTCCCTTGATGGTGTCGACAGCGTTCTGCTGCTCTTTGTTCTTGGCCGCGACGTCGATGTCAGCTTTGGCTTTCGCGCGATCGGTGGTCAGGTCGCTCTGCTGCTGGTTTTGTTCCTGTGTATACTTATTTCCTAAGATGAGCTGCGCCAAAGCACTGGCGCCTTTGTCCATCGCGGGTAGGTCTTTTCGTAAGATAGGCATGTGTCTCCTTAAGCCATCATCGCGGCGAGACTGGCGACGCTGCTGGGATCTCCAGCGCCTCCAGCCATAGCCCCACCGGAACTGCTTCCACCAGCAACATTTTTCTTGTTGGTCTTGGAGCCGAATAACCCGGCCGTACCAGCACCCGCTTGAGCTTCAACACCTTGATAGAGACCGCTAGAAATAGCATCGCCGAGGTTTTGGGACTGAGCACCTTGTTGGCTCTCCATGCTCTTTTGCTTGGCGCCTTCTGCCGTCACGTAATCTCCGCGTTCAGCGGCTGACAGGTCGTTGGCCTGGTTGGTGCGCTGGTTGTTGGCGTTGAGGTTGTTGTTGAACGCACTTTGTTCTGCGTTTTGGCCCAAACCACCAAGCTGGCTGATGTAGTTGCGCGTCTGCTGGAGACGTTGCATGGTGTTGTTCATGCGCTGGTTGGCAATCTGCATCTGCATCTGACCGAGCTGCTCGTTCTTGTTGCCCATGAGGCCAGAGAACGCCGCGGAGCCCGCGCCAGATCCGCCGGCAGCCAGGCCGCGGTCGCCGAGAGCCTGAGACAAGCTCTGCTCGTTCTGCCCGAACATGCGGGCGATGTTTCCGGAGGCTTGCCCGTAGGCTTCGACGTCTTGAGGCTGGAGCTTGAACCCTTGGCTGGACAGATCGTTTGCTTGTTTCTCAGCACCAGCGAGCTGTCCGTCTTTGCCGAAGAGGCCCGCGAGCACGGGGTCGTTCAGTACCTCGTTCTGCGCCACCGATTGCCCGTAGATAGGGCTCGCAGCTAGACCGGCGCTTTCGTCGGCGTTGAGGCCCTTGAGGGCGTCTGCCAGAGAGCCGCCATTGACGAGCCCTTGGCCTGCGGTGTTTACCTTACCGGAGCGCGCAGCATCCAGCATCGCTGACAAGCTTTGCGTGCCTGCGTTGTTTAGGTTGCCATTTTGGTAGTAGTCGCCGTATTGGGGGCCAATGCCCAGGAGGCTTGCCGGTCCAGAAAGAAATGACATAGTCGTTAGTCTCGATTAATGAAGTAAAAAATGTCTACGACGCCAGGAGCGCCGGAGCCCGCGGTTCCGCCCACGTTTGCGCGACGTCCACCGCCGCCCGCTCCGTATCCTTTGCCCACGCCAGAGTCAGCATCGCCGCCTGAGCCTTCGTACCCGGCTCCGCCGCCCCCGCCACCACCGGCGTTGGTCGCTGCGTTGCTGGCAGCTCCGCCCACGTAAACAGCGTTGTACGGACTATCAGCAGCCGCCGAACCATTGGTACCGCCGCCACTGCTGCCGGCGCCACCTGCTCCACCTGCGGTGGCAAACGCGCCTCGAGCTGCGCCTCCAGATCCAGCGGTAGAGCCAGAGCCCCCGCCGCCGCCCTTGCCACCACTGAATTTGACAACCACCGTGCCGTCAGAAGACACCGTGCTGTCCCCGCCGTCGCTGCCACTGGCTGTGCCACCCGCACCGGCTGCCCCGACGACGATGTCGAGACGCTTTTGGCGAAGAGTTGACATGTCGAGACGGGCAAGCGGATAACCAGATCCGCCGCCTCCGCCCCCACCGCCGCCCGTGCTGCTGTTGGTGCCTACGCCGCCGCCTCCACCTCCGCCGCAACCACCGATGTAGACGATGGCGTCAGCTTCAGGCGGGAGGTTAAACACGCCGTTGGACGTGTACCGCACTCTGACAGAAATGCTGTCCTTCTTGTGAGGAAGGCCGTAGCCCGACGCGCCGCTCATTAGTAGTCTCCGCCAACCGCGGTCACTTGGACGCCAGCGGCAATGGCCGTGCCCGTGGTGCAATTAAGCTTGTACCCGGGAGGGAGAACCATATCGAGCGCCACTTCCACACGAGTGGACGCCGCGGTCTGGGACAGAGAGTTGGCAACGAGAGCCACTTCGTACACGAGAGAGTTGTTCGTCGCGGTCGTGTTGCTGCTTCCGTTGTTCACGAACAGGCGGATTACCGTGTCAGTGTTGCTGCCGAGGTGCTGGAGAATTACTTTCTCGATACGTGAGCCGTTCGTACCAGCGGTGAACGCAGTGGCAACGGTGCCAGTGCCGTCGAGGTTGGTGTTGGCACTCGTGCCGGTGGTTACCCAAGAGGCATGCGGGGTACCGACAAAGATAGGGGTGGTGTTGATGGACATGAGAGTTCCTTAGACGAAGCGGTTGTAGTTGTAGAGCCTGGAGCCGGGGCTTTCGGGAGGGGTGGAGAGAACGAACGTGGTGCCAGTGGGGTCCACTTGCGGCACCATTCCGGCGTTGCTAATGGAGAGAGACATGCTGATGCCGAGGCCGCCGCGAGCTGGGGACAGCGCAGCTTCTTCGCTCATCTTGCCATCTGCTCCGTTGATGACGACGTAGTTGGCCGTTCCGGCCTTCAGCTTGGATGACCTGGTGAGACCTGCGTCTTGTACGTTGGCGTCATCGAGCCCCGTCGTGTTAAGCAGAGTTTTGATGTCGTTGTACTTCGCGTTCACCTGCGCTGAGGCGATGACGGTGTTAGCGGTGAAGTCGGGGTAGGAGTAGACAAGTAGAGGCATTAGTTGCTTCCTTAGTATATTTCTTCGACAATAATAATACCGTCTGCACCAGCACCGCCGCCGGAACCGCCGCTAGCGCCCGCGCCACCAGTTCCAATTGAGTAGTAGTAAGTTGATGCTGGACTCGGAATAATTGCTTCGATGTATGCGCCGGACCCACCGCCGCCGCCAGGATAGCCGTTGGACCTATACCCGCCGCCGCCACCTGATCCAGTGTTTGCTGTGCCAGCAAAGCCTTGCCAAGCGGGTCCAACCGATCCGCCGCCGCCGAAAAACGGCGTCGAGCCACCAGGGCCACCGGCCGTATTTCCGCTGTTAGTCTCGCCGCCACCGTAGCCAGTTGTCCCTGCAACGGTTAAATAATTGGTCAGACCGATAACAGTTGCGGTGCCACCAGCGCCACCATGATCGCCGCCGTTTCCACCATTTGATCCTCCACCTGCGAGGAGCATATTGGTGCCGAACACAGATTGCAGACCGCTAACTCCGTTTGAAGCGGAGTCACCACCACCACCACCACCACCAGCCATGCGAACGCGGAGGTACGCAGGCGTAGGACCAGTCGGGCGGGTATAAGTAGCAAGCGCTTGTGTAGCGGAAAACGTGATCGTTGCATCTCCGGTGCCGCTCGCTTTTGTCAACGTGCCGCTACTTGTAGGCGCGCTAGTACCAGTACAGAAAAGAACGGTTCCTGAGGAGATGGTTCCTACAACGGTGTAGGTATTGCTGTTGTTAGTGTACGTTGCGCCAGATGTAGCGTTAGCGCTTGTCACAGTAAAAACATAGCCAACGGTTGTGCCCGTCGCCGTGAATTTTTGAACTGTTGGTACTACAGTGGCACTTCCGGTCCCACTGCTTGCCGCCGTTACTCTACCTTTTGCATCGACTGTGACACTTGCATTAGTGAAGCTTCCTACGTCGCTGTTGACGGTCGCTAGCGTAAGCTCTCCACCTGACGTTGTGCCGTCTCCAGACGTAATAGGCACTTGGTAATCCGTGCCGGCCGTGGCAGCGGTCAGACCACCAGAGCCATCAGCCTTCTGAACCGCGCTGCCGGAGGTGGCCGCTTTAGTCGCAATAGTGCCGAGCCCCAAGTTGGAGCGAGCAGACGACGCGCTGGCTAGATCAGACAGATTGTTCGACGTGGCCAGAGCACCGACGTCCGACGCCGAGAGCGTGACGGCGCCAGTCTTACCGGCGACTGAGATGACAAGATCGGCTCCGGCGTGGGCAAGTTGCCAAACGGTGCCGTTGTACATGACCCAGTCGCCGACAACGAAAGTCTGCGAGCCGCTGCCAAGGTCTTGGGTGCCGGCGACGTTCACTCGGTAGAAGAAGCCGGAGGTGCCGGTTCCGTCAGCCAACGTCGGGCTGTTCGTCGACGCGTCCCACGTTCCCTGGTACTCCATGAGCGAAGCAGGGAGCTGAGTCAGCGGAACCTTGCCCCCGGAGTCGAGGGAAGCAACGCCACTCGCTGCGCCTCTTTGTGCAGAAATACGGGCGTCAGCGCGGGCATCAGTGAAATAGAGGTTGGAGCCTTCGGTGACGTTGTCCGTGTTGAGACTAGGCATCGACAGCACGCCGGTAGAGCTGTCGTACGTGAGTGGGGACGAAGCACTGAGCGCGGCTCGAGCACGAGCGTCGGTGTAGTAGAGGTTGGTAGCGCCTTCAGGCAGAGCGTCGGTAGTGGGGGCCGCGGAAAGCGCGGCCGTGCCGGAGCTAAGGCTCACGAGGTCGGCAAAGTTGGCCGTCGAAGTGGCCGGAATGACGGCGGGGTATTTTACGCTGCGGCTTTGGTTGTTGCCGAGCGGGTACTCAAACTGAAACGTGATGGAGTGGCCGAGACCCTGCGTCTGGATGACGGCGAGGCTCCAGGTGCCGTCACTGGCACTCGTGGTGCTAGCTATGACACCGGACGGGATGTAGTTGCCGTTGCTGTCCGTGAAGGCCGACGTGATGTAGGCTTTGATGACGACGCCTTGAAGCGCGGCGGCGCCGGGTCCATAGAGGACGCCAGAGACAGTACATGTCGAGGGAGCGGGCATCGGAAATATCCTTAGGAGCGGCTGCTCATGTCGGCGTAGTAGACGCCGAAGCCGTAGACAGAAATGGGTTGGTCACTGTTCTGGTTGCGGAAGCGCAGCCTGAGCACTTCGCCCTGGTTGTTGTTGTACGGGGCGGCGTTGAGGTTGAAGACGAGACGGCGGGGCTTGCTGACGTAGCTGTCCCACTTGGCTTGGTCCCACTTGGCGATGTCCCACAGCGCGATGGTGCCGTCCGTGTTCGCGTTCACGGTTTGCGGGATAGTGTTGCAATCGGTGTCCCCGGCGCGCCACTCGGTCCAGTAGTCGAGGGTGAGGGGCCAGTTGCCAAGGTTCTCTACCCACACCACCACTTGGTAAAACTGCTTGACGAGGCTGGGCTTGCCCATGTCGAGAGACTTGGTGACGTAGGAGAAGTCGTAGTCATTCGCGCCGACGCCGGCAGTGGAGTAGAACTGGCGGTAAACGTATCCGGCACCATCGCCGGTCAGGAGAACGTGTTCCTGGTTCGAGGCCGTGGGATAGACGAACGAGGCCGAGGCGTACACCGGGTTAGCCACTTTTCCGGGCAGAAAGCAGCCGTCAACGACGCGCTCGCCGAGGATGGCCTTGAGCTGGGGCAGCGTACGGCGCAGGTCAAGCTTGAGGAGAAACACCTGCTCGCCCACGTCGTCGTGCGACAGGAACCACACGATTTGGTTCTGGCGCTTGAAGAACACGCCGGAGCCCATGGCGAGCTTGGAGCGGTCCAGCTTCCCGTTCTGGCCCCACAGGTCTTCGATGGGGCGGCTGATGTAGATGGGCTTGCCGGTGCCGTCCCAGAGGTAGCAGCCGCGGTTGTCCACGAAGAACAGGTACCCGCTAGCAGAGACAGCGAGCGTTTGGCTAAGGGTGCCGCAGCTATCGACGTATTTGAGCGCCCAGTCATCGGGCGAAGTGCCGGTGATGATCCAGCATTCCGACTCTTTGAACACCACCAGAAACTCGTCCGTGTTCACGGCGTCGGGCGTGAAGCTCACGACAGCGAGGCCCGTAATGGCGCCGCCCGAAGGGATGATGATGGTGTTGGTGAGCGGCCAGCTCTCCGGCTTGTTGATGTCTGAAATAGTGACCGTGCTGCCGGAGGCGGTGACGAGGCGACGTTTCCAGGCAACGAGGCTGTTGTAGGTGCCGGCAGGGAGCGTGCTGTTATCGAGGACGATGTTACCGGCTCGAGCAATGTTCTGAGCGCCAGCAAGGTCGTAGCCCTGGTCAACGAAGCTGGTGGTAGTCGGGTCCAGAATTGCTACTAGGTCGCCCGCGGTGAAGCCGGAAGCCCCGTTGAGCGCGCTGCGGAACAGGTAGATGGCGTCGTACTTAGTGGCGTCGAGGTTGGTGAGGCCGGAGAGAGATATGGTCTGTACACCAGTCGTGTCCGTCACAGTGGCTTCGATGTCGAGGGCCACGTTACTGAGGGCGCCGGTGGTCTTCTTCCGGTAGGCCACACCGTAGTAGTAGGTGCCGGCGGCGGCCCATTGGCCGTTGCTGGTCGTCGTCTCCGTCGCAGACAGGCTGCCGGTAGGGGCGTCGACGCCGTTCTTCGACACGAGCGTTTGAACCGGGTAAGTAGCCCCGCCGCCCGTGAGGGACGAAGCAGACATCACAGACACAGGAGAGGATGCCGAGAAAGAGACCGAGACGAGGGCAGAGGCAGCGGACGAAGAGAGGATGGCATTCGCCACTTGCGCCGTGGTGCTCGTGCCTGACTGGATGCCGACCGTGATGGTCGTGCCGCTCACCGCAACCGTCTCACTGCCGGCAGCAGCGCCGCCTACGAAGGCAACAGAGATGCTGTTCCCCGTGGTGTCAGTGGCTACAGCGGTAAACGTCAAGCCCTGGGCCTTCAGCGTGGCGTTGCTCGCCTGCTGGCAGGACAGGACACCATAAGGGCGGGACATGCCGCCTCCCGCGTGCCAGAGCACGTCGGTGGAGGGCGTGATGAACATGGCGTTCACCACCGGCTGCGTGGAACCAGAGGCGAGGAAGTCAGTGCCGGCGGCGGCCGTGTCTTCGGCGAGATTCGTGAAGGAGCCGCCAAGATCCATCACCTGTAGCTTGGTGCCGGCGGCCCGGATGATGCTCTTGGTAGAGCCCTTGGTGTTACGCAGGCCGAGGCCAAGGGTGCGAAGCTGGGCGTCGGCCGCCGCGTTGATGGCGAGCGGGCAAAGGCTTTTCTGGAAGCCGCCGAGCTTGGTGTAGTCGTAGTTGTAGCCGCCGGTGGCCTGGTCGTCTCTAACAGCAAAAGGCGTGTCCGCAGAGTTGAGCCCGCCGTTGTTGGACAGGTACTCCGCGAATATCTTCGCGCCAGGGGTTTGCTGTTGCTGCTGCATTTAGCGAGGGAGGTAGTGAACCACTGCCGTAGCGCCAGTGCCGGCAACGACCGCAACGAGCTGCTTGTTACACGCGACGGGTGCGTCCAGAGGCAGGTTGACCGAGGTGCTGGCTGCACAGGAGAGGGAAGCGATGACGGTGCCGGTGGCCGTGCCGTCCGGGCTCTCGTACACGATGACAGTCGAGGCAGCGGAGCCGCCCACAAGCATTACCGCGGTGACGGCGCCGCCCGTAGTCTTGATGACGTTTGTGCCCACCGCGAGGGAGCCAGAAGAAGTAGCGTATTCCATGTTTTTCCTTGTTAAGCGATGTCGAAGGGGACGACGGAGGTGGTCTTGCGCGAGCGCTTGGCCGAGAGGTCTTTGAACTGCTGGAAGAGGCCAGACCAGTGGCCTTCCGCGACCGAGTGAACGTTCATGTTGTTGACCAGGCTCTCTTTCAGCTTGGCCTTGTAAACGGCGTAAGCTTCGATGCTCTGGCGGAAGAGGGCGCTGATTTGGGCGCTGAGCTGATCGGCGCTGTCCAGCATGACGGCCGGATACTGCATGTACTCGAGGATGAGCCCGCCCGTTTCGGAGAACGTCGGCGGCTGACGGAGGACGAGGTTGTTCCCGCGAAAGAAGTAGTCTGGAATGTAGTTCTCGCCGGAGCTGCTGTTGCCGGTGGGGTAGGACGGAGAGCTGTTGTCGTAGTTGAGCTTGATGTTCCGCTCGTTCAGGACGCGGTAGAGAGCCTTCGCCGCGAAGAAGTCGCTCGGCAGCGCGACAAGCTCTTGGCCGGCCACGATGTCGAGCGTTGCGGTGGTAGTAAACTGGCCCTCGTCGATGTCCGCTAGCTCCGCCATGTGGATGCGAACCGCCTCGTTGTTGTAGCGAGTCAGCTCGTCATCAGACCAAAAGCTGTTGTTCGGGTCAGGCTGGTTGAGCATGTCCCGTTCAGCTTGGATGAGGTCTTGGAGAGAGGGGGAAGAGAGGGCGACGGACACTATTTACTCTTCTTTCTTGGGCTGCATGTTCACCGTGGCGTTCTGCGCGGCCTGGAGCCTGCGGAGACCCACACGAGCGCGCTCTGCTTTGACCTTGGCTTGGTCCTGCTGGTGGCGCTGGTGCTCGAGCAGCTCGTCAATGGCCGCCAACTCGCCGTCCGAAGCGAAGGCCGACACGTCGGCTTTGATGTTCGCCACGCTGAGGTCACGGGGAAGACTGACCTGGAGGTTGTTGACGATGGTCTGGAGGTACTGGCAGCGGCGCATGACGCCCTCTTCGATTTTCTGCACCAGCTCCGCCTTGCCTTCGTCGGTGGTGGCGTAGGCCGGGTCTTCAAAAGCAGACGAGACGGCGATAAGGCCGAGGTAGCCTTTCTCTTTGTCGAGGAACGCGCCGATTTCGTGGCGGAAGCGCTTCACCTGGCGCGGCTTCAGGTTGAAGTGGTTACCGAAAGCAACCGCGTGTACGTTCTTGTCGAGCGCGTTGAGGATGTAGATTTCGTCGTTTAATTCGTCCATAGTTAACCCCGTATTCCTTTGATAAATTGGGCCGGGTTAGCCCCTTGGTTGAGCAGGTCGGCCATGTCGCGCCATTCCCGCTTAAATTGTTTGATGTCGTAGGCTAGTTCCTCGCGTGCCTTGCGGCGCTCGCTGGCTTCGTAGCTGTCCCACTGCTCGATGAGGTGGGCGTCGTAATCTTTGAATTTCCACGTATCCATCGACTTGATTTTGCCGAGGAGCCCGTAGTGGAGGACGGGGCAATCGAGAACATGGTGAATCAGGTCGTTCTCTACGCGCTCAGAGGTGTAGAGGTAGCCGCCGTCGAAGGTGCCATGACAGACGAGCTTCGATACAGACGGAGCGCGACGGATTTCCCAGCAACCACGTCCTTCCTGCTTGTCGGGGTTCCATTTGATGTAGAGGAGCGGGTCGTAAAACTTTAGGGAGCGTTCGAGAGAAGCTTTGTCACAATCCATGACAGAGCCAGTAACGATCCGGCCGAAGCCGCGAAGCTCAGAGCTATGCTTACGATTTCGCATCGCCAGCTCCGTCGTTGGCTGAGCCATTCATGGCTGGATGTCTCCGGGCCGCATACAAAGCGCCAAGTGCGCCGACAGCCGCCGCAAAGTCTCCACCGCCAAAAGCGTTTACATGAAAGGAGCCAAGCTCTAGGCCAGAGAGAAGAAGTTTTCCGAGACATGCGATGAACCCAATGACCAAAAGGGTCAGCGTCACTGAGGCTTCTTTCGTTTTCGGGTCCGCTATCCATAGCTGCATAAGTTATCCAGGAGAATGTGGCGCCCCGTATCGGTCCGGGACCACGACCCATTAATTAGTCAGCCCGCGAAGGCTGAGTGAATTAACTAATTATTGCTTACGCAACGCCCGTGGGCTTAGCGAGGTTGACGATCTTGCCCCAACCGTTCCGCTTCTCGATGCCGAGGTTGCAGTAGTGCCTCCAGTACGACTGGAAGAGGTCGTAGTTGGAGAGGCGGAGGAACTTGTCGCTGCCGTCATGCGTACCGACTTCCAGCGGGCACAGCTCGAAGCGCTCGAGGAGCGACTTCTTACCGGCGTACACCGTGTCAGCTTGGCAATCGACGTCAAGCCACAGCTCGAGGCCGTTGAATTCGAGTTTTTGGAAACCCGCGTCCATCTTTTGCTCCATGTAGCGCTTCTGGGGCACCACGATGTCGAGGTACTTCCGGCGCTGGAGGCGGTGGGTGATGAGCGTGTCGACGTTCTCACCGGAGAGCACTGCCACGTCGTCGATGAGACGCTGGAGCAGGTCGCTCGTGAGGTTACCGCCGCCGGCATCAATCCGGCGTCCGCGCCAGAGGTAGTTGCTGGCAGCAGAGAGGTTTTGGAACGTGGTGAGGTCGGTGCCGTCGTCGACGATACCGCGCATACCCATCATTTCCTTACCGTCAGTCGGGGCCGAGTCACGGATGTGCTCTTTCACGATCTGCATTGTCGCGTTCAGGGCGATGCCTATGGACGCAGCGAAACCAACCACGTTGTTCACCTTGTCGACATACTGGATGCGGACGGAGGTGATGGACTTGGTGGACGCCGAGAAGATGTCAACCACCTGGTTCTGGCGCAGGTATTGCGCGCTGTCCACGGTGAAGCTGAGCAGGTTCGACGCCACAGCGCCGGCAGGCGAGCAGAGCAGGCCGGTGCCGAGACCATAGAACTGGCGGTTCTCGTCTTTGATGAGACGGTCACGGGCGCGTTCCATGGCGTCAAGCACCACGTTCACAGCCGCTTCTTCGTCGTTCTCAGCCGCTTTCGACACGAGGCCCGAGAACTGAATCGGGGCCACGTTGATCTTGGGCGTCACTTTGAACTGTTGGTAGTTCTCGTTGTCGATGGACCGGAACTGTTCGGACTCGGTGATGGCACCGACCGACTCGTTTCCGTAGTCGTTGATGAACCCGAAGTAGCCTTCGCCACCGTTCGAGTAGGATTTGGCGCTCTTGGCGACTTCGTTGATCGCGCGAGCCTCCAGGTTTTGCATACGCGCTACGTTCTTGCCGTAGACGCGTTTTACGGCACCTGCGATGGTGCCAGTATCAGTACCCATTGATTACCTCTAAATGTCTTTTTCGGCTGCGAGGTCGCTGAGAGCGTCTTGCACCATTTGGGCGCGAAGCTCGGCGCGGGAGAGAGGGGCTTGTTCTTTGTTCACTGCGCGGGCAGGAGCACCAGGCTTGAGGGGCGCGGGCTTGTTAGCCTCCGCCTTCTTGCCAGCGACGAAATTCTTCGTCGTGTTGCGTTCTAAGGTTTGGAACATCTTTCCCAGCTTCTCGTGAACCTGCTTCATTACTTGCGGCAGGTCACTGATGCCGAGCTTCGGGTTGGCTTGGGCGGTTTCGCGCACCATGGCCTCGTAAAGCTCGCGGCGTTCGGAGGGAATGCTGTTCTCGGTGTAGAACTTCTCTTTGGTAGAGCTGATCTGCTGTTGAACCTGCTGGACAGCTTGTTGCTGCCGCCACTGGTTGAAATCAGAAAGCTCCTGCTTGATTTTGTCCAGCTCGCCGATCTTGCCGAATCGTTCGGCGAAGGCGGGGTCGATGGACTTCAGACGCTCCATCAGCTCGTCTTTTTGGGGCTGTTGAGCCGGCAGGCGGCTCTCTAGTTCCTTGAGACGTTGCTGGAACGTTCGCTCCTGCTCCTCCATGCGAGTCTTGAGAGAGTTTTTCTCCTCAATGACTTCCTTGAAGCGCGGGTGCATGTGAAACGGAACATTTTCCTCTGCCGGCGCGGGGCTATCGCCTTGGGGCGCATCGCTTTGCGGCTCGGAGCCGGGTTGTTCAGTTTGTTCTTGTTCTACCGGGGACGACTCGGCGGATACGTCCTGTTCATCATCTAGGGGCATTGCTGACCTACTGTTACGCGCTTTTCCCGGCGCGACGGGCTACTGTAGGGCTCACAATAGTTACTTGGTGGTGATGCTCGGAGCCGTCCTGTAACCGGAGCGGCCTAATAGAGCGGGATGGACGAGGCCCAACTACGTCCGAAACTTTTGAATGAGTGCCTGGGTGGGGCTGACTAGCTTTGGCTTGGTCTGTTTCGCCTGCATCGCAGCGAGCATGTTTGCTTCAAGCTGCTCCACATAGCGCTCGAGGGTGCGCTTGGCGTAGTCCATGGCGTAGGCGTTCACTTCCAGGAGACAAACGTTCTTGTAGTGGCGGCACACCTTGCTGTAGTCGACAAAAAAGTTGTAGCCGAGGTCGCCCACCTTTCGGCAGAAGCTCAGGTCTTCGCCGGCCGTCATCAGGCGCGTCTTGTCTTCGTACTCGAAGGCGAACCAGGGGCGCTCCATCTGCTCGAGCACTTTACGTTTGATGAACAGACAGCCGGTGGCAAGGCCGTCGATGTATTCTTTGCCGGAGCGCGGGACATCTGACGCCGAAAGCCCGCCCTGCTTGTTCTTCTTGTACGCGGTGAACAGTACAACGGGGCGACGGTCGGCGCTTTGGTTTGCCGGCATGAAAACAGGATAGGGGGCGCCGGCGCACTGCCACTTGTCGCCGTCTTCCGTCACGAGGTCGAAAATTTCGTCAGGAGGGCAGACGTCGCTGTCGAGAAAGAACAGGATGTCGGCGTCCGTCTTCAGAAACTCTTCGACGTGGCTGTTGCGAGCGTAATCGTGAAAGATGCGGCGTACGCACGCTTCGGGCCATACAAACTCAATGCGGTCGCCGTACTTCTTCTCAGCGTTGCGCCAGAAGTAGTGGTGCGTGTCGGACACGGTGCCGGTCGTAGGAACCGCGCAGTAGACCTTTACCTTGCTCATCCTTGGCCTGGTCCTCTCATCACGCTACTCTTGGCCTGTCCTGGCACGAGCGCGTCGGAAAAAATCGCGTCTTTCTGTTTCGCTGTAATACCGTTGCCGGCCGGATGGGGCTTGGGGCCGGGCTGGTTGCCTGACGGCGCGGGCGGGGCGGGAGGCTGACCGGAGGCAGCGGCTTGCATGGCCTGCATCTGCGCGGCTTGGGCCGCCATCTGCTCGTGCTCCTGAATATGCGCGAACACTGCTTGCTGGGTGGCGAAGGGGAGCGACATGAAGCGCGGTTCTTTGGTGAAGTTGCCGTGTACGTCTTGGTGGATGGCGTGGTTGTCCGTGATGAGGACGACGGGCTTGTTGTCGGGGCTGTGGTCGAGGTCTCGAAGAAGATCGTTTTCCCACTCGGCGCGCTTGGTGTCGGGTCCGACGTCGTTGTCGTAGCCGCTGATGCCGAGGTCTTGAAGGAACTGGCTACGGTTGGCCGGCTGCTCGAGTCCGAGGGCGCCGGTTTGAGCCACCTCGAGCTTGAGCGCCTGCTCGGCGGCCTGGAGCTTCGGGATGTTGCTGCCGGCCTCGATGAGCACGTTGCAGTTGTCGTAAAGATCCGAGCCGATGAAGTTGTTGATTTCCTGCTCGCTCAGCTCTTGGTTCTTGAGCATGAGCATACGGATGAAGTCGGGGCGAGGCTCTTTGTACTTGCTCGAGATGAGGCGGAGTTGCTTCTTCTGGTCGCACTCGACGAAGCGCTTCCAGCGCCCCAGAACCGGAAAAAGTTTCCCCGTGCCCACTTCGTAAAGCATAGACAGCGCCGAGGCGGCGGTGACGCCCGGAGGACGATCGCCCTTTAAAATGTCAATGGCACCAGTGATGGCCTTGAAGTCTTCAATGGTCTTCTCGCGCTCAACGAAGACGCTCTCATGCACGCCGGCTGCGGGTACCACTTCCGGCTTAGCTCCGCCGGCACCGTCTGCGCGATAAAACTTCTCAAGACCAGGACGGCCAGACCAACTACCGGGCTCGATGCCGATGCCGAGCGGGATGAGCTTCTGCGGAATAGCCATCGTTTTTCTCGTCAGGATAACGGTGGCGTCGATGCTGTTGAGCTTCTTCTGAATCTCGGCACCGTCGTCCAGCGGGCTCTTGCCCCAGAAGCGACCAGGCACCAGCTCCCAGCGGCACTCCGAGTAGGGGTGCCAGTCGCCCATGTCCGGGCCTTCGCAAGGGGAGTCACCGACATAGAGAGGGATGTTGTTGGCGACGACGATGAGGCGGCCTTTGGGATACTGCTGTGTCGGGCGCTCGTAGTATTCTTTGACAACCGCGGTGTTCTCTAGGCTCGTGTCGGCCGTGGTGCCGCCGGAGTCAGGGGCGAACCGATTTTTCACGCCGCTCGAGGTCTTGAGCTGGAAGAAGCGGCGCATGGAGCCGTTGAGAGAGCCTTCGGCCTTCACTTCTTCCACGCGGCCCGTGTAGCCGGGCTCAGTCTTGCCGTAAATCGTCTTGATCCAGTCGAGAGGCTGGATGCTGTACTCCATGATCCAGCGGGCCTTGGGCAGCGTCATCGCCAGCGGATCAAGAGCCATGCGGTAAGGTTCAATGACGTCGGTGTTGACGTCTCCCAGCGGCAGCTCGTCGATGATGGGCTGGCCGTTCTCGTCCACGGCCTCAACGAGCTGAGTGCCGGTGACGGCGCCCGTGGTGGGGTCGGTGGTGGGCTGCTCCACCATGCGCGGCACCTTCACCTGGTTCGCGTATGACGTGTCCCAATAGGACTTCTTGAACACGGTGCCCATGCCGACAAGGACGGAGGCGGCGTACTCGTAGTTTTCGTCTTCGCCGAGGCGCTCGTAGTTGGCTTCACAGCAGAGCGTGGCGAGCTTGGCCGCGCTCTTGTCTTTGTGCATCTGCGTGTTCGGTCGGACGCTGATGCGCGGCTTCGTCTTGAGGAGATAGCCCTTAAGAGTCTGGTAGGCGTCGAACATGATGTTCGTCACCGGCCGCGGGATGTATTCGTTCTCGCGGCTCACCTTGAGCTGCTTCCACAGCCCGCCTGTGTTGGTGTTCTCTTCCCAGACAATCCACTGCTGGCCGTCCAGCATCATCTGGTTGCGCTCCCAGTTCTTGCCGAGCTGGGTTTTGACGACAGAGTCGGACTTGTAGAAGCCCTCAATGGCTTGCGCCAGCTCGTCCGGTTCGGAGAGCTGAGACAAGTCGAGATTGAGCGAGCTTTTTGAGCCGGTGACTACGGGGTCAGACATCGAGGGATGGGGTTTCTGGGGAAAGGACTAGTAAGTGCCGTCAAGAATACGAGCGGCTTCGAGGTCAACGGCGCGTTGGCGCTCTTTGTCGGACACGTCGGCAACCACTTGGTCTTGGCGACCTTCAAGAATGAGGTCGGCTTCGATTTGAGGGGCGGAGCTGCGAGCTTGGGGCTGGACCATGTTACGCAGGAAGCGAATTTCCTGCTCGAGCGTGTCGATATGGGCGTTCTTGCAGTTGAGAACCTGCTGGTGGCCTTGGCGCAGCAGCTCGAGGCTGGCTTCGTGCGTCTTCCGTGACACGAACATTGTTAGCAAGGCTCTTTCATGCCGCCCGTGGCTTTACGGATGCTTTTCTGCACCTTTTGTGCCTTGGACGCGGCCGGATCGTCGTCCTGAGGCTGGTCAGAATCCGGATCTGGACTCGAAGACGGAGTGCGGCTCTTTTTGCCGGTCAGGAGGTCGGCAATGTGGTCAGCAATTTCGTTGAGCTTCTTCATTTTACCGACCGAGACAGATGATGGTGCCGAACGCGTTGTCGGCGGGGTCCACGAAGGCGAGAGTGGCGACGTTGCCGGCGAACGTGGGTGCGGCCGAGAGCTTAAGCCCGCCGTCCATGAGAATATGGCTGATGCTTTGGAGGCGGTCGGCGGTGACGGTGCCGGCGGTGTCGCCGGAAGCGGCGGTAAAGGTGAGAATTTGCACCTTCAGGGGGCCAATGGAGAAAGCGCGGGGTTCAGCGGACGAGTCGGCGGCGGAAAAAGCCATGGTGGGGTTCCTCTTGTCAAATGCCCGTGACTTGAGCGGGGACCAGTTGCCGGGGCTAGCACCCGGCTGAGGTCATTGGGGCTAGAAACATTCTGAGCCCTCCTACATACGCCCCGTTTGTCGCGGCACTAGTAGTCGCCAAAGGGGTCGGTGGGAGTGCGGCCGCGTTTAAGAGCCTGAATGTCCTCGTAAAACGCGCGCTGGGTCTGGGTCATCGCGGCCAGAGGGTCCACTACCGGGATGGTCGGCTCAGGACAGGTCATGATGAGGTAGCGGAGGCCGTCGCAGGCGTGGTCGTTGTGCTTCACCGGCTCCTCTTTCATGTTTTGTTTCCCTTGTTGGGAAACAAGCTGCTCTTTCCAGCGGTACTGAGCCAGCTCGTCCAAGAGGTTGGTGCAGGTGTCGAAGATGTAAAGGCGCGGTTTCCCTCGCTTGTCCTTCTTCAGGTAGCTCTTTACGCGGTCGATGCCGGGCGTGACGTCGTTGTTGGCCGAGAGCAAAGGAAAGCCGCTAGGCAGGTGCTCGAGGTAGGTGTCCCAGTCGCTCTTGCCAGACTGGCCCCGCACGCCGCGGGTGGAGGGGTCCATGCGCACCTGCTCAAACTTCTCGTCCTTATCCCAAAGAGCCTTGTTGTCTTTGCAGATGTCCTCAATCAGACGTTCCGTCCTGTAATACTCGCGGTAGATGTAGACATCACCGTCCGGGCTGATGGCGCCATAGATCCAAGCGGCGGCATTGCGGAAGCCATGGTCGGCTCCGATGCGTCTGGTCCAGTCGTCGGGGATGCGGAAGGGCTTTACGACATGAACGGAGCGGTCAAATTCGTTGTAGATTTGGCCCTCGAACACGTCGTCCGAGCCCATGATTTCGCGCTTGATGCGCTCCTCGGACCAAGCAGCCATGAGGGTGTCGACGTAGCCGTCTGGCAGGTGGACGTTTTCCATCGACGGAGCGCGAATGTTAAGAAAGAGCCGACGAACCTGTTCGGAGGCGATGTGGTCCTGCTTAACGAACCAGCGCCAGCTCCAGTCGTGGCCGCCGGGGTTCATGGTGAGGAAGCCTTTACGCCAGAATTTACCCCGCAGACGGCCCTGGAGCAGCATGAACGCGGCCTCGCTTACTTGGTTGGCCTCGTCGATGTAAAAGGCATTTAAATTCAACGAGCGGAGCTTGTCGGGCTCCTCGAGACCACGGAAGAGGATGGTGCTGACGGTGCCGTGGATGTTGTGGATTTTCACCACCATGTCCGCAACACGCACTTCGGCGATGAGTTCTGGCGGGCACACCTCCATGAACGTCTTGTAGGTGGTGTCCTTCAGCTCAGGCATGTACTGACGAGCGATGAGATAGTCACCAGGGCGCAGCACCGCCAGGTGTACCATGGCAATACAGCCGATCATCGTCTTGCCGGAGCCGATGCCGCCTACGTAGCGCACATACTTCGCATACGTGGCGCTTTCACGCTCCTCCGACAGAAGGGCATCGAGAAAGAGCTTTTGCTTGGGCAGGGGGCCACGCGAGCCATCGCGGGCTTCGGGGAAGCAGGTGTTCAGATCCAGGATGGGCATTAGACGCTCACAAATGCCCTAGGATCGACGATCGCCAGGAGGCGAGGGGGATCGGTCGTATAGTGCTATACAACACACAGGGGCGCGCAAAAGAAAATTGCGTCTGCCCCCTATAAGTAAGTTGCAGCCCTACGTTGATCGAGGGCCTTGTCCTACATCAGCGGCCGCCCTGAAAGATTAGGCGGCCTAGGTAATACTTGTCTTCCTCGTGGACTCGGCCTAGAAAAGCCTCGTCAGACAAGTGCGGCGCACTTAGCCCGACCCCCCTCCTACGGAGGTTCCCCCCTACTAATGCCCCACTTGTCGCGGTAAAAAGTTTGACAGAATGACAAAGCGACCACCTTTGGTGGGCGCCAGCGCTCTTTTCGAGCGCGGTAAATCGCTGTCGGTCCCGATAGATGCAGCGGCGTTAAAACAAGGTTTGTTTATGCCTGAGGGCGGAAAAGTTGTGCGAGGCGGTATGCGACCCAACTCCGACCTGACTTTTGCCCCACGGGGTACCCAGCCGTAGGCCCTAGCTAGTCTTAGCTGTATAGTATAGTACACGGCTAGCACTTGGCATAGATCATGACTCGTGCCGGGGGTAGGCTGTGGCGCGCGGGTGTACGTACCACACGACATCCCTGCTCCTTATATATGTAACCCGCTGCTGCTCCATCTCCGCTGTACCGGCGAGGGCTTGTCGCTGCTTCGTCTGAACCTGGCCAGACGCCGCCGCTGTCTAAGTTACCCGGTTCGTATAAAACTTCTACGGCAAATAATTGCGAAGCATATTATTAGGCTATACATCGGTTCAATGGCTTAGCGCGTTTGGCTGTATGAAACTTCTACAAAACCTCAAAACATCGCCCTAAGCGTTTCAGCTAGTTGGCGCATGTTGACTTTGGCCCGCCGTTTGTATAGTATAGGAATATACACGACGCAGGAATAAGCCTGCCGGACGCTATAGGAGTCCAAGTCATGCAAAACCAAGTGATGATGCTTCTCGTAAACGACTACGGGATGTCTAAGCGGGATGCCCGCGCATTAGTCGAAAAACACGTCAATCTTATCGAGCGCAGCGCCGCCGTCGGTAGCTTTGCCTATTACATCGCTGTCGAGGTTCTGAAGGCCGAAGAGTGTGCCCAATGAAGCCGGTACTCATCACGCTAGCAACTACTGTTGCGTACTTCACCGCTGTAGGCGCCATCTTAGCTTCGTTTTGGACCGCTTGATTCCTGGGGGAGGGAAGTCATGGTTGCCATCGTATCCGCACGCTACGGGTTTACCAGTGTGGACATCATTAACAAGCTCGGCGGGCTGGTGTCTCGCCGACGCTTCAAACACCTTGCCATCGCCCTGTTATACGTGAATCACAAGGGCGTCAGTAACATCCGTTTTGAATGACCGCTCTAGGAGGTTCTTATGAAAATCAACAAAGCCCAGATTAAGGCTCTTGACCCTTGCTTACCTGCTTGGACTTGGTACCTCGAAACTAAATCAGACAAGGTAACAGATCTTAAACGACTGCTGCTTAAAACCAACAAGGAAAATCCTTCGTGGGCGCGGTGGTTGTTCACCCATCTTATGACCAGTCAACAGCGCCGCGAAATAGCGATCTATGCGGCGGAGCAAGTGTTACCTCTCTTCGAGAAGCGCTACCCTAACGACAATCGTCCGCGCGCGGCGATTGAAGCAGCGAGACGTGTGCTAGAGAACGACACGGCGGAGACTCGGCAAGCAGCGCGAAACGCCGCCGCCGACGCCGCCTACGCCGCCTACGCCGCCGCCGACGCCGCCGTCGCCGCCTACGACGCCGCCGCCGCCACCTACGCCGCCGCCGCCGCCTACGCCGCCGCCGACGCCGCCGTCGCCGCCTACGACGCCGCCGCCGCCGTCGCCTACGCCGCCTACGCCTACGACGCCGCCGCTAAGGCGAGAAAGGGCATGCAAGAGGCTATTATTAAAGAAGCTGTACGGATTTTAGATAGAGACACCAAGCTTTCGAATAAGAAATCATAAATATATTCAATTTATTGTCGCTATAGGAGACATACATGAAAAAGGTATTTTCGTCACATGCACAGTTGGCCCACGTTTGGGTGCAACAGACTCAAAGCAAGGGCCGCAGCTCGAATATGTTTTTCGAGGGCACCCGCATTTACAGCTACGGGTTTCACTACTGCGCGGCTCGTATCCACACTGTCAAGGGTAAGCGCTTCGCCTTGGTGCGATCTGATGCTTACTCGCATAGTACGGCGAAGCATCTCTGCCGTATCCGCGGCGCCTTGAATAACCTCATGCCGTTTTTCTGTGTCGAGGACATCAGCGACACAGCGCCGGCCTACTACCTGGAAGTCTGGTGACGTTACTATACATACGCAGCACCTTAGGCTGTATAAGGCACAGAGGGAAAGTGTGCATGGTATAGATGCTATACATCTAGCTATATATAAGTATTGACATGAATTGGCTAAACCACGGAGCGCTTATGGGCGATAATGACTATGGGAGGGCAGGAATATGGAAAGGACCACCAAGGCTGCGCTTGTCGCCATGCTTGCTGCTGCAAACGTCGCGTTCGGGTGTAGTGAATTCGAGGTACGTATCCGCGGAGCCACAGGGCCGCATAACGAGGGCGACGAAGGAGCTTGCACAGTGTTCTATTTCGACGCTCACGGGAACCTTGAGGGCGTGGGTATCTGGGACGGCGTGCCCGCGCCAAAGCTGGAGCGGACAGCCGCGTAGCGCGAGTCTACCTCTTCGTCTTACGCAGGAGCGCGAGCTGCTCGCCCAGCTCACGTTCAACCAACACTTCTATAATGTCCGGCGGCGTGACGCCGTGACGCTTGGCAAGCTCTGCCAGGGCTTTCACCGCAGCCTCGCTGAAAGTGAAACTGATTTGGGTTTTGCGCGCGATGCCTTTCGTGACCCACGGGCCTTTGTGCTGCGGTTCGTCTCGTTCACGAAACAGCAGTTCCTCAACGATGCCTACCTTAGGGCGTTCCAGTATTTCGTTAAGTCGGTTCAGCGCTTCGACCATGCTGTGTGTCGCGCGAAAATTCTTAACGGCGGTTTTTGGTCCCGATCTGGGGAGTTTTTGCAGCGGCATTGCGGGGCAGTGTATCAAGGGTGCCTCAGGGGGTCTATCTTTTTTTGTTGACCTTGTATAGTATAATGCTATACTAGTACGTAGGGGGAGAACATGAAGGAATTTCTTACTGCGGCGCGCATCTGGCTGAAACTAGTTACCCGCTCGGGCCGTCGCTAAACAAACAGGCGCTATAGGAGCCAAACATGAGAACGGAAAAGTACTACTACCAAGCAGGCACGATGGATAAGCCCGACAGCGGCGAAGCGCGGGGCTTCTCGGAGCAATGGCAAGCGGAGCAATACCTAGATGAGAACCGCGAGCACGCCGTTGCGGCAGCTCGCCACAGTGACAAAACCCAAGTAGCAAGGGTGTACGAACGAGCCACTGGCCGGCTCTGTGCCATCGAGTACGTGCACGGGACGAAGCCCGACAAGCTGCGCCTCGCTCTCGGTGACTACGATGCTGTGTGCGATGTCGGCGCGGTAGATGGCTTGCCCTACATTCTCTCCGGTGTCTTCGATGACAGGTATCACGAGCAAGGTGAATACCTCACCGATGCTGATGTAGACGCGCTGAACGCGCTTCACGAGCTTGCCGTGGCTGCCTACTATACGAGCCTGCGTTTCCCGTCTCGAGCCACGTTTGAGCGCACTGACAGACCGCGCTTACACTCGCCGCTGTCACGCAAGGAGCGCGCTTGAAGCGCTTCATATTTCACGTACCTGTGAAGCAAGTCATTGTGTGCGCCATCGTCGCGCGGGACGAAGCGGAGGCGAGCCGCCAGCTCGACACAGGCGTATGCGAGCACCTTTACACCAAGCCGGGCACCACAGCGTCAGGCGGGGTGGAACTAGTAGCTGTGGAGGACATTGGCGACTCATCGCCTAAGGGAGATACAAATGCGTAAAGAGCTTAACCTGTCGTTTTGGACCAACGCCGAGAGCGGTAACAGCCTCACTCACCGGGGCGGCCTCACGGCTGAACAAATTGAGGAGCTGAAAAACCTCAAGGTGGGTGACCGTCTCATCCTGTTCACGAACAAGAAGCGTGACAAGGACACCAGCCCTCACTTCAATCTGAAAGTGTACGGCGGACGTGCCCAGGGCGAGGGCACCGAAGGCGGTATCTGATTTCGCAGTAGCTCAATCCTACGCTCTGGGAGGGGCGCACGTATGGGAAAGGCCATCGAGGAGCTTATAGACATACACAGTACGATACGCACGCTGGAGAAGAAGCTGGCAGTGGAACCTGACCCGCGCAAGCGGCATGACATCGCGCAGACGCTTGATCTGCTGGAGTCTTCGCTTGACGTAGTAGTTGACAAATTAGCTCGGGAAAAGAAACAGCCCGCGTGAGCGGGCGAGGGGGACAGATGGGGCAAGGGGCAACGCCGCAAGGCGAAGTGATTGTATGCAGCTATGAGCTGAGGGGCTCGCGGGTAGCGCTTACGCGCGACATTGAGGGCTTCTATTGTGTGCTGGTACAACAGCGCGGCCAAGGGCGCCGGCTCGCTGTGCGCGATGCGAGCCGAGAGGTGGCGCAGGACCGCTACCAACAGTGTGTCACGGCGATGGCGGCCATCAACGGTGGCCATGCTGCATGACCTTGCACACCATCGGGCGAGCTAAGCGCAGCTCGTTCGACATCTTCACCCCGGCGGGCTTGCGTGAGCTTCGTCCGTGCTGGGCTGTGGCCGGTGCGCGTCACAACATGAGCGACTTCCCCAAGATTATTTGCCTGGGCGACGGACGCTTTCTCAACCAACAAACAGGCGAGGTGCTCCATGAAGGGACGTCGTTCGATCACCTATACACCGCTGACCATCGCTGAGCTGGATCGCATCGAGATGGGCGGAAGCATCTACGCCTGGATACGGCGCAAGCTGCAAATCGGGCACGGCATGGCGTACGTGTTCGACGCGCTTATGGCTGTCAAGAAGCTACCCAAGGAAGGAATACGTACATGACCCGCGAAGAGATTGCTCTGCAAATTTTCATCAAGCGTCTGCCGAACGAACCGCTTCTCGACTCCAACCGCGCCTGGTTCCAGAGCCGCGTGACGGAAGCTTATGCGCTGGCAGATATGTTCCGGCAAGAACCGTCGGCGCCGGTGATGGAAGCGACAAGCGAACCGAGTGAACTCGAAGTAGAGGGGGAGCAATGAAAAAATACAAGGCGAGTATCTTTGTCAAAGCGGCAAAACATATCATTATTGGCGTTGGCACTTGCTTCTCGCTTGACAAGTTTACCGGAGACGATGAGCCGCGATACCGATGCGAACGTATAACTCGTTCCGAAAAACTATTCGCCAAGATGCACAAGCCGCGCGGCCTGCGCCAAGGCGACTACTGGTTTCCTCTTGATGAAAAGGGATTCCTGCTGCGGAAGCAACTTCTCCGCGAAGCCGCGCTATGTCTCCGCGAACAAGGCTTCTCGGAGGACTGATGCCGAACATCCTATTCTTTGACGCCGTATCGCCTCACAGCTACACCAGCAACAGTCTCACCACGCGCCCGATGGGCGCAAGCGAAGCGAGCCTAATGCGCATCGCCCGTTCCCTTTCCAGGGAGCCGGGCTTTGTTGCCGCCGTGTTCCAGCTCTGCGACGAGAACCGCACCGAACAGGTTATCGATGGAGTGTTGCACGTCAACGGCGAGAGTGGCTTCGTGCCTGACGTGGTGGTTCACCAGCGCACGGCGACGTTCGTCGAAGCTATGCGAGACGAATATCCGAAGGCGAAACACGTAGTCTGGTTGCATGATGCTGCCGGTGACTGGCTCAAGGACGAGCCTCTGCACCTGGCAGATCGCATCGTCTGTGTGTCTCAGTGGCACCGCGAGAATATCCTACTGGGCCGCACTCCTCCCTGCGCGTCGGTGCTGCCTGACGTTGTTTACAATCCCATCGACCTTGACAACGTTGCCCCGGAGACCAAGGTAAAGGGTAGGTTGGGGTTCTTCTCTTCGCCGCAGAAGGGGCTCGCGCAAGTATGCGCTCTGTTCCGTGACCTCAAAAAAGACCGGCCAGAACTTGAGCTAGTTGTCGCAAATCCCGGCTATTTACCGGATCTGGTGCCTCCCGGTGTCCGCTTTCTTGGCCAGCTTCCGCGCCCGGCGGCGCTCAAGGAGCTGAGCAAGTGCGAGTGCCTCTTCTACCCACAGACTGTGTTCCCTGAAACGTTTGGCTGTGTCTTGGCCGAGGCCAATGCGCTCGGTGTGCCGGTTCTCAGCCATGACCACGGCGCAGCTTTTGAAGTGCTGTGCGGGACGGAAGACAACCACAACGCCAACCGCGTTGTTGATTGCACGATTGACGGAAATGCTCAGCAGCATTTGGCAAACTTACTCCTCAACACACACTACGTGCCCGTAGCAGACCCGCGATTTGCTCTGTCAACCGTCGTGCAGCAATGGAAGCAGCTTTTGGAGGGCACGTATGAAGCGCCGACTGTACCCGAGCCACGTCAAGGTGGGTAAGCATCGCTACCGCATCGACCTCGTGCCGTTCATCGAAGAGATAGCTGGCAACATCACGCGCGGCTACTGCGACCACAAAGCCAAGGTCATCACGCTGCTCACCAAGCAGACGGACAAAGAACTGTTCTCTACCTTCGTCCACGAGCTGCTGCACGCCATTGAACACGAGTACAAGGTGCGCATCCCGCACAAGCTCGTCTACGCCCAGGAAGGGCCACTGTCTGAAACTCTCTTACGTAATTTCCATCTTCTGCCGCGTCGGTAAGGCGGTCTGGATCGCGGCGGCGTTCTACCCGCTTATCGCGCTTGGCTTCTTTCTTGTCGCTTCAATCATTTCTAGGAGTGAAATGACATGGACGGGCTCGTTCTCCTATACGCAATTACATTCATACCTGTCTCGGGCGTTTACGGGTCAGCCATCGACCAAGCCAGAAAAGCGGCCCTTGTCCAAAGCGGCGTCGAAGCCAACTGGCGCCAAGCATCTGCCGCGCTCGAGCGACGTGTGCCGCCGACGATCTTGCGAGCCGCTGCTGTGGGCGCCGCCATCAAACAACGACAACTAATACTCCAATACCGGCCCGTCACCGTCACCGCTTCGCCCGGATCTGCGCGGGCTGTCTTCTCGTGGGGGTTTTGATGCGCCGTTGCAGGACGTGCGGCGAACACAAGCCAGACATTGACTTTCAAGGTTGCAAGACCCGTTGCATCAAATGCTTGTTTCATCAAGTTGATGTGCCAGAGGGGAAACGGCAGTGCTCGTCTTGCAAAGAAGTTTTCCCCTTAGAGCATTTCCACAAGAACGGAAACGGACGTCGTTCTGTCTGTCCTGCTTGCGACCATGGCCGAAAATTTAAACTTACACGCGCCGAGTACGACGATTATTTTGGCCGCGCTGCCTACCGTTGCGAAGTATGTGGGACACGGCCTGCCTCAAGGTCTGACCTACACCTAGACCATTGTCACGCCTCCGGCAAAGTGCGAGGCGTTCTCTGTCGTTCCTGCAACCTCGCCCTTGGCTATACCAACGACAACCCTATCACCCTCGAAAAGCTCATCGCTTATCTAAAAGCTCGCGGCGCTTGACGCGCTACCTGTCTCCTAGTATAACCCCGTCTAGGTAGACAGTTCGATCCTGCCCTCAGCCACCACTAATCACTCTAACTAAGTGAAAGTACTAGCGAACGTGCAGAAAGTGTCTACCGGCGAGGTAGGCAGTGTAGCACTCCGCTAAGCTGTGTCTGCCTCTCAGCCGATGAGGTAGATATGAGCTATTGGGTAAACAAGCGGCGTAGACAAGACGGCGCTGAATACTGGCGAGTGCTGTTCGCTATACAGGAAAACGGCGAGCGGAAGGCACGACACGTACCAGAAAGTCAGTACCTTCAACACGGCTTCCGCGCAGACATGACCGTGGATGAAGCCAAAACTAGGGCGAAACAACTTAACGCCCAGGGGCACCTTGAGCGCGCGAAGGCCAAAGCTTTCGCCAGGCTCAGCCGGGAAGAAAAAGTGGTCAGCGCGTTTCTTCCCTCTGCACTAACTGATCCATTTCTTGTTTATCTAAAGCAAGAGATAGACATTGGCCCGACCGGGCCTAAGAAATGGAAGAAGGTTCTGTGTCACTGGGAGTACGTCAAGCGTATGGTGGCTGCCATCGAGCGCCCGCCTAGCCAGTGGGAAGAGAGTAAGCGGCGGTTCTACGACTACATGGCCAAGCAGGAAACTAGCTTGGAGTACGTCGGAAAGATACTGCGCATACTGAACATGTGGGGAGTCTTTCAGGCTAGAAAGACGGGGCAGAGCTTCATCCCCGTACCTTCGCCGAAGGGGTATGACCGCGAGCTAATCGCCGAAGCTTTCGCCGACTCAGACAAAAAGAAAAAGACGAGCTTGCCCATCACGCCGGAGCAGCTCGAGGCAGCTCGAGGCCGCTTGTCGGCCGAGCAGTACCGTTGGCTCTACCTTTCCGTGTGGCTAGGCTTGCGCCCGCCCGAAGTGGACAGCCTCGCTACTGCCCGGTTGTCACGCGAGCAGGGTGTACCTGTTGTCTGGGTGTACCAGAGCAAGCTTCGCGGGGTCCGCAAAGAAGACCGCTACAAGCCCATTCCCATCCTCTACCCGGAGCAACGGAAGTGCCTTGAGATGATGAAAGAGCCGGTCAAGAGGCCGCTCGTCAAGACAGTGCAGAAGCACGTACTGGCCGGCGCGAACCTGTACGGAGGGCGCAAGGGGTTCACCGACCTGATGCTCTCGAGGGGCCAAACGCTTGAGGATATATCTACCTGGCTGGGTCATGCTACGATTGAGCGTACGTGGGCCAGCTACAAGCAACGCCAGAAGGTGTCTTTCAGAAAGGTGTCCTAATGAAAGCTCTAACGACCGCGCTATTAACGTTTCTCGCCATTTTTGTTAATAGCGGCACCAGCCACGCCACGGTGTACAAGCGCACCCTACAGCAGCAGCCCACTGACCAGGAGCAAGATGCGACCGCTCCAAAAAAGAAAGCTCGCCCTGCGGCGCAGGAGGAGCTGACGTTGTGCCCGAACGGCAAGTATGTAAGGGGCGACTCGTGCAATGTGTGTCCTGACGGCAGCTACGTAGGACACGAGGGCTGCGAGCTGGCGCCGGACGGCACGTATCATTAGATCACACGAAGCGTGAAGGGAGCGCCGGCTTGGAGCGCCATGAAGGCGTCAAAGGCCGCTTCGGACGAGACGACGCATTCGTCCACCTTGTCCAAACTGGTGCCGAGCAGAATGCAGCCGTCTGAGTCGCGGTTATAGTTGCCCTTGTGGAGTAGTATGCCCGTATGTCCGGGCACGTTCGTCACTTCGTAAAGCTGTCGAGGGCCGCCGTGGTCCAGGTGGTGAGTGCCGAGCACGCAGGTATACGTTCCCGCCGGCACCTTCGGTGCGTAGCTTCCATCCGGCTGCTCGAAGGCGTGCTCTAGCGTGACCGCGATGATTTTTCCGCCAATATCCGCCAACTCGGAGATGACGCCCCAACTGTTGTAGCTTTGCCTGGTAAGGGTGAGGTTCATTCCTTGTCCTCCCGCACAACCACCACGTCGGGCTTCTTTGGCTCCGGCTTTTGCCCGGCCAAGATGATCTGAATGCCGCCCTTCTCTCCGCTGTCCTTCTCCGCGGTCTCGACGCCCATAGCGCGGAGGACGGTAATGGCGGCCTGAAGGTTGTTCTTCTCGAGGTTGGCCTTGATGGCCTTCACGGCGAGCGGAGCCAGCTTCCCAATTTCGTTCTTCAACGCAGCCTTGCTCACGGACACGGCTTCGTTGCCAATTTCCTCCACGAGCTGCTTGAACCTATCGTCCGCTTGTATCTTTCGGACGAAGTGGTTGCTGATGCCGAGCTTCTTGGCCAACGTCTGCACGGCGGTAACGCCAGACGCAGCCAAGGCGGCGGCTTTCTTGATGGTCGCCTCTGACATAATTTCTTCTGTCGTCAGCGGGGGAGCTTCGTCGGGAGCGGGGGCTTGTTCGGTCATAGTGGTGCCTCTAACAATGCCCCATTTGTCGCTGTATAGTACTATGCAATACCTATACCAACGGGGTAGCCTTAGGCTGAGCACGGTCTCCTCTGGCCGCCTGCGGCGGTTCGACAAGAAAAGTGAACGGCGCGTTAGAAAGTGCTTGACACCCGTGAAAAATGTATAGTACTATACAAGTAAGTCTAAGCCGCCAAGTGATACGTACGTTTTAAGCGCGCTCTTACGGCGCCAGCGTGCTGCCAAGACTTTGCCCTACGTTATTCCACTTAAGGAGAGAACCAACATGAGCAAGCGTCTTACTTCTTTGCAAAAGAAACGTCTCGAGAAGGTACTCGGCATCAAGCTGTGCGCTGGCATGGGCGACTCGGTCGATAAAGCCGTGTGCGTGATGCAGGCTGTGGACTACGTATCTTCGGGCGGTCTCACTGACTCGCCGGAGTGCGCTTGCCCCGTGCTCACTCGGTTCGCCATCAAGCTGAACGATCGCGGATCGGACGAGCAGCGCCAGCGGCTCAAAGAGCTTATTCCTCAGCTCATCGGCTCCCGTGACAACGCCTCGAAGGATCGCGCTGCTTTCATCGTGCATGGAGTGGTGACGAAGGTACTGACGCTTCTGATGAAAGAAATTGGTCTGACCAAAGAGGTGGAGGAAATTCAGCTTTTCAAGGTGGGACAGAACAAAGAGATGCAGGAATACTGCAATGGGCTGCGGCCAAAGATGCGCGAGGCGATGGCTAAGCGGCTCGGCTTCAAGAGCTACGCCGACGCCGCCGCCTACGCCGCCGACGCCGCCTACGCCGCCGACGCCGCCGCCGACGCCGCCGACGCCGCCTACGCCGCCGCCTACGCCGCCTACGCCGCCGCCTACGCCGCCGACGCCGCCTACGCCGCCGCCGCCACAAAGGACGCTTTCATCAAATTGAAAGCGAACATTTGGGAAGAGTCTTTTGTCGTCCTGTCGAAAGCTTGCTCCCTCAAGAGCAAGAAGAAGGCCGCGTGATCCCCTCAGAGCAACAAGCATCCCTGCCGCCGAGGGTGTGGGTCCGCGCTTGCGAGATTCGTGATCCCTCCGAAGGACGCCACGGAGTTTTCGCATTCAATAAGCCGCGAGAACACGCGTGCGCCAATGATGTTCCCGAGGTTCCCTACATCCCGGAAGCCCTGGCGAAGGAGCGAGAGAAGGCCGCGAGGGTGGAAGGGAGGGCCGAACTTGCGCGAGAGGTAGCCACGAACTTGTTAAACCGCCCCGTTGACGGGTGGCAGTCCATCATCGGTTGGCTTCGCTACATCGAGAAGCAGGCCCGCCCCCATCTCCCGAGCCGACCCGAACAGGGAAGCGGAGGCGGCACTGGATGCGTGCGTCGATGAGCTGATCGTCGAGCTTCGCAAATTTCAGCGGCTTCCTTCGTACTCCGGGCAATACACGGACGAAAAAATTGAACGAGCGAAGGCGGCTGTCGCAGCCCTGAAGGCGAAAACCAATAAGGAGAACGTATGAGTTTTTTACTGCACAGTATTTGTTTGATGATCGGTGGCTTCACTCTCGGCGTGGGGATCGGGAAGCGCAGACAAAACGAGTGGACGGCACTTATCCTGTCTGTTCTCGGCTTCGGTCTTATGTGCCTCACGCTTTTCCTCGGAGTCCGCGCATGACCGACATCCCTAAGTCTCCCGGCTCCGCGACCGAGGGGGAGGAGAAGCCTTTCCGGTGGACTGTTGTAAAAAACAAGGATGAACTTGAGGCTTTCTATCGCAGAATCCTCCACAAACTCCGTGAAGCCGCTTGTTTCCATGGGTACGCTTTGGGTGTCCATGGCTCGCTCCGACGCGACCTAGACCTGATCGCTGTCGCGTGGATTGATGGCGCCTCTGACAGAGAAACACTTGTGCGCGCTCTTCATAAGGCAGCGTGCGGGCTGACTTCGCAAAGCTACCAATGGGAAGAAAAGCCGAATGGAAGAATGGCGACGTGCTTCCCGATTTGTTTTCCCGAATGGCACACGGAAGAAAAGTCTCTCGGCCACATTGACCTCTCCGTAGCCGCTTCTCCTTCCGCCGCCAAGTCGGAGCTGGAAACCTATCGCCAGCGCGCAGCGACAGCAGAGCGGGAGAAGAAAATCCATTGCGAAGCCGCTTCCCGCGCCGTGGAGAATCTGGAGGCCGAAAGAGACGCCGCCCGAGCCGAGCGGGATGCGCTCAGCGAAACTCTCGCCTTGTCGGTGTCGAAGCACCTTTACGACGAGGCAATTGGACAACGCGATGCCGCCATAACTCGGATGCATGATCAGGACACCTGGGCGGCGGTATGCCAGGAAGAGAGAGACGCCGCCCGAGCCGAGCTGGCCGCTGCGCTGAAGGGTCACGGAGATGGCTACGACGCTCTGTGCGCGGAGATTGCCACCCTTCGGGAGAGAGCGGAGAGGGCGGAAGGGCTACTGGTGTCTTTTCCAGGCCTGAATTGCGACACCGAAGAAGTGATTATTTGGGCGCACAAGGTCGGCGCCGCCCTCCGCTCCGTATCCCCTGCCCAAACGAAGGAGGAGAAGGAATGAACCTCTTCCGCTACAGCACGCTCTCCGACGCTTACAAATGTCTACATTACTACGAGCTAAAGCACTTGCTGGGTCAAGACGACGGCTCAGACCGGAGTGGAGATATGGCGTTTGGCACTGCCATTCACACCGGCGTGCAAGACCTGTTCGAGATTGGCAACGGCGTCGATGCCTTCACCGATGCGTGGGCAGCTCGAGAGGACGACGAGCTGGAATACAGCCGCTACCAGTGGGCTGACCTGATGCGAATGGGAGCTACTCTTGTAGAGGTGTTCCGTGACGAGCACCTAAAGCACTTCCAAGCCGCGCATTTGGAGAAGCAACTCGAGGCTCCTCTGTCGGAAAACATCGGCTTACGTGGAACGGTTGACTTTCTTGGCACCTACCGAGGTACGCCGAGCGTCGTGGACTGGAAGACGAGCGCGATGCCTTACGACGCCTACAAGATTAGATGCAACGAGCAGATGTACGGCTACGCTTACATGTCTAGAGTAGCCCTTGGCTTCAAAGCCGTGCAGGTGGTGTACGGCGTGGCGATCAAGGACGCCAAAAATCCCCGCTGGCAATTTCGTACCACTGCGCTGTCCGACGCCATTCTGCGGGAGAAGATGAACAACGTAGAGCAGGTGTGCAACCGTCTGGCGGCCGGAGGCCCTTTCTACAAGAACCCCGGCGCCTGTGTTGTCGGGAAGCGTGTGTGTCCGTTCTTTGAAAAATGCCATGGAGGGCAGGGCAGTGGTGGAGAGGAAAAGACCTGATGTCGTGGGATTTGCTATCGCAGCTCTCAGACGCGCTAGTTATCGCTGGTGGGCTCGTGGCGTTGTTTCTACCGCCGCTCGTATTTCTCGCGGGGTGTACAAATGCGCCGCCTGTGCGGGTCATTTTGGAAGACGAGAAGTGCAAATCGACCATATCCGCCCCGTCGTTCCTGTCTCCGGCTGGGACTCGTTTGATGGATTTGTCACGCGGCTATACTGCGGACCAGAGGAGCTTCAAGTGCTCTGTCGTCCCTGCCACGCCGCAAAATCCAAGGAGGAAAACCGTGAGCGAAGAGAGAACAAAGCGAAAGCGTCCGCTGGTGCAGCGTCTCAAGGAGATTGTGGAGGAGACGCGGCAGCGGGAAGTCGCAAAGCGCATCGAAGAAGCAAGCGCAAAGCTGCTGGGTGACGATTACCACTTCGTCTACACGCAAGAAGCCAACGCCCTGTCGGTGGTGCCGCTCGACAGGCTTGACGCCTTCGTGTCGGAAGTGAAGCGTATTCGCACCGATCTTGAAACCGAATACGCGCTTGCCGCGCAACAGCTAGGAGAACAGTATGAAGAATATGAATGACATCGAAAATGAACTGAGTGGACCTATCCCGCGCTCTGCCGTGAGCGAGCGTCAAGGCCCCGGCGGGCGCAGCCTGTCCTACCTTCAGGCCCACTACGTCATCGACCGCATGAACAAGGTGTTCGGTGCGCTTAACTGGAGCAGCAACACCATCGAAGTAACATGTGTCCACAGAGGCGAAATTGAGAGCTACGGCAAGAAGAAGCACACGGCCCATTACCTCGCTCGTGTCCAGATCGAAGTGCAGGCCAAGGGAGCTGACGGGCAGGTGTACCGCACGAGCCACGTCGGCACGGGCTACGGCGACGGCGACGATGCGCAGAACCCCGGCAAGGCTCACGAGCTGGCTATGAAGGAAGCCGAGAGCGATGCGCTCAAGCGCGCCATCAAAAACCTCGGTCAAAGCATGGGTCTCGCGCTGTACGACAAGGAACAGTCGAACGTGGCAGACGACGCTCCGGCCTCTTCGGTGTCGGTCGACGACCAAAATCCGCAAAGTCACGACTACAACAAGAAGCCGGCGCCTAAGCAAGAGCGTCCTAGCGCTAAAGGCGCCCACGCTGACCGCCCGCAGGGCGCACCGACGAACCGTGCGAAGCTCAACGAGAACCTGGCTCGAGTGGCTCGCATCCTCAACGAGAACGGCAAGCAGCCTTTCGCCGTCACCAAAGAGTACATGCAGAAGACATATGGCACCCAGACCAAGGAGCAGCTTTCCGACCAGCAGGCCGAGGAGCTGTACGCTACGCTGAGCAAGCTCGCAGGCTAAAGACTTCCCTGCTTGGTAGTAAAGCCCCTGGCCCCGTCAGGGCGTGCGTGACCCACTACGTGTCAGTAGGCTAAGCCGAATGATGTCAACGAGGGACGCACAACCGGGGCATTTATTTCTGTCTCAGGAGGGGACTATGAACGCACAGGAAGTGGCGTCTTGGCTCGATGTTGTCTATGCAGAGCTGGTGCTTCGTTGCAGCGGGGAAGCCGTTCACGCACTCGGTCGCTCTTACGTGGCCGGCGGCGCGATCGTGTCCCTTGTCCTTGGCGAAACACCAAACGACTATGACATCTGGTTCCGCTCGCTCGAGGACTGGCAGGCCGCAGTGGACGGGCTGACGCTTACCCCGATCCGCAAGAGCAAGTACTCCTACACCTACCTCTTACCGACCGGAAAAGAAATCCAGCTTGTAAAGAGCAGGCTGGGGGAACCAGCCGACGTGGTGGGCACCTTCGACTTCAAACACACGCATTGCTATTACGAGCTGGGCAAAGCGCCGGTGTACGACGAGGCATTCCTATTATCGAAGCGCCTGGTGTTTGTTCGCGGCAACCTCTGCCATCCTGTCAACACTGTACAGCGGGTGCTTAAGTTTGTGCGTCGGGGCTACTCCGTTAGCAACCAGAGCATCGCGGATCTGATGAACGAAGTCGGCGCCATCTACAAGAAGCAGATGGACGCCTTGGAAGCAGCAAGCAGCTTCGGCGATGACGAACGGGGCGAAATGCATGTGTTCTCTCCTGAGTGGGGCGGAGGCGAGGGGAGCCGCTAGCATGGACTTCCACTTTTATCGTCTCGACGGTGAGGGCCTCACTGCGCTCATCGACGTTTGGAACAAGCAGGGAACGCCTGTAGTGCTCGACATCGAGACTACGGGGCTTGACCGCTTCACTGACAGACTCATTAGTTTCCAGCTCTGCCCGGTTGGATTTACAACCGCCTACTATATCGAGGCTGAACATGCGCACCTGCTTGCTCGTCTGTCTGTACCTCTTGTACTGCACAATTTTAAGTTTGATTTTGCTTTCCTGCGCCAGCAAGCAAATGTTGACCTGCGCTACCTGGACGTGCCAGGAGACGACGCTGCTCGGAGAAGAACCGTCTCCGACACGATGCTCATGCACCACCTCCTTGACGAGAACGCAGATCATTCACTAGACGCCATTGTAAAGGAGCGCTGGAATGACGACTACAAAGAGCGCTTTTGGGCGACTCACAAAAGCTTTGACGAAGCTGCTGCGGACGAACAGCTCGACTACGCCTGTCGAGATGTTGTGTACACTGGACTACTCTACAACGCACTTTTGTCCGAGCTGCTACGAGCAGGTGTACCCGACAGTCTTGTGGAACACACTCACGCACTCGCCCTTGCTCTCTATGCCACAGAAGTGCAGGGCTTGCGGGTGGACCTTGACTACCTCCTACGAGTCGGCGAACAGCTAAAGACTCGCATAGCATCGCACGAGAGCGTGCTCCGTGCTGCCGCCCCACTCGAGGTGGACGCCGTCGAAATGGCCCGCTGGGAGAAGGAGCTGTCCAAGCGCAAGACTCCGCGGGGAAAAGCGGGGGTGAAGCGGCCGAGCTTTAACTGGGCCAGCGGCGATGATCTGCAAGCGCTCATCTACGGCGAGCTGGGCGTGAAGCCAGTGGTGAAGTGGAGCAAGGCTAAGCGCCAGCGCGTGCCGACGCTCGATGACGCGGCCTTGGAGGAACTAGAGGATGCACACCCGGTCATCAAAGGCTTACGAGATTACCGCGAAGACGCCAAGGTCTTTGGCAGCTTTATTGAGGGTACTCTTGAGCGGCATCGAGGCGGGCGAGTTTACCCCAGTTTTCACGTCAACGGCACCGTTACGGGACGCATCAGCTCCGCGGACCCTAACCTCCAGCAGCTACCTAGAGACGGAGGAATTCGTGGCATCTACGTGCCGGACGATGGGCACCTGCTTGTTAGCTGTGACTACGCCCAACTTGAGGTTGTTGTTGCGGCTCACTATTCGCAAGACCCGGCGCTCCTCCGCATCATCAAAGAAGGTGCAAGCAAGCACGACATCACGGCGGAAGGTCTCGGCATTGAGCGCCAGCTAGCAAAGCGCATCAACTTCGCTCTCGGCTATGGCGCCGGCAAGTGGAAGATCAAGAGCATTCTGGGATGCTCAGAACGTGACGCCGAGGACGCGCTTCGTCGGTATTGGGAAACCTACGCCGGGGAGAAGAAGGTCATCGACGAGTGCCAGAAGCGGGTTGATGACGGGCTTCCGATTGTCAGTATGTTCGGGCGACAGCGTCACTTCCCTCAAACGTTCGCCAAGGACAGCGAGCGCCAGAGAGCCTACCGACAGGCATACAACTCTCTTGTCCAGGGCACGGGCTCCGACATCTGCCACAGGGCTTTCTATACCTGCGCCGATGCATTCGCCTCGTCGAAGCTCGGCCGCGCCTTGTTCGAGGTGCATGACGAAATACTCGTGGAGGCAAGCTCCACTCGCGTCGAAGAAGCCCGCGAGGCGTTGACCCGTATCATGCTGGAGGCGGGAAAGGTGCTGTCTGTTCCCCTCGGCGTGGATTGTGGCGAAGGTATGGCCAGGTGGGAAAAAGGCTGACGAGTGTAAAAAGTAGTTGACCACCGTGTAAGAAGTATAGTATAGTAATATACATGGATGGGGTTGGGGCGACGGCAATAGTAAAGGCATTCGCGCTGGCTTCGCTGGTTACAGGGGTGGACCCAGCACTGCTTAGCAGCCTTTGCTTCGTAGAAAGTCACCACAACATACACGCGCTGGCTGCACAGGATGGGGGCAGCCCGAGCTATGGCATCTGTCAAGTCAAGCTACGTACGGCGCGGGCACTCGGCTACGTCGGGCGGGCGGCTGGTCTCATGGATTTAGAGACCAACGCCCTCTATGCCTCGATGTACTTAGCGACACAGAAGAAGCGGTTTGGCTCATGGGAACGGGCGGTGTCGGCGTTCAATGCCGGGCACCCGATCAAAAGCAACCGTCAGTATGTACGGCGAGTGATGGAGGGGTGGAAACGTGGCATTCGTGAAAGGCGCCTTTTACAGATGTATTGATAACTTCCACGTATACGGCGCGTTGCCTTTGACGCTAGGCAAGCTTTACGAATGTTTTGATTACTCGGCAATGATCGGTGCCGTGCTGGTTAAGGCTGACAACGGTAACAAAAGCTGGAGAGACGCTTCTAAGTTTGACCCCACTCCAGTACAGCCCGTTGCTCCTTCTCCCGTGGCCGCTCATGTGGCGGCGATGCAGGGCCACAACGCAGCCCCGAAGCTCGGCCCGTCTGTAACGAAGACAGGCGCCATCTGCTCATGCGGGAAGCAGGCCGAGAAGAAGATTTTTGCGACGTTCGAGTACTGGTACTGCCCTGTGTGCAAGACCGAGGTGGGCGGCAAGGCCGCTATTTCTAGCGGACTAGACTCTGGTTGGGTGGACGTCCTGAGATACGCGGCGGTGCCGTCTTCGCTCAGCCAACAAGGCAAGCAGGGCCATGCCGGCGTACTCACTTGTCCGGTGGTGGCTCTGAAGGGCGAAGCTATCGTTTGCTGTAACTGCGGCCACACGAAAACTTTTCTGCTGGGCGACTTGCCGACGTTAGACCCTAACGGGCACCGGGCCTGGAGTAACTCCTATTTAGATTTCAGCGCGGATATCGGCAAATGCAGTTCGTGTGGGAGTGACCCAAGCTGTGCCAAATTCACCGGAAAATTATACGTACAAGGACGAGGCTGGGTGTGAGCGACCAAGCAACAGGAGGTTGCGATTTTGATGCCCTTGTCGAAGAGGCGGAACTTGGCCCTGCTCGCCGTCTTGGCTCTGTGGCTGTGGATCTTGCTGTACGTAGCCAGCGCACTGGTTTTACCGCGTTCGACCGCCATTTGCTCGTGCGCGCCTCCAGACCCGATTTGTGTGTCATCGGGGCACGGCCAGGAAACGGTAAAACGAGTTTCCTTGTCCAAGTACTGCGCAATGTAGTGAAGGCCGGAGAGGGCGCGGCGCTCATGTTCTCCCTCGAGATGGACGCAGGACAGCTCAAGCAGCGCGCCATGGCGTCGGAGCTGAAGGCTCCTATCAACCGTCTGCAACACCTGCCGGAACAGCGCCTCAAGGCCGCGGAGCAAAAGCTTGAAACTGAAGAATTCTATGTGGACGACACTTCTGGTCTCGACATTAATCGCCTGCGCCAGCGTGCAATGGCTCGAGCAAAGCGATCCAAGCTGGCAGCCGTGGGAGTCGACTATTTGCAGATTGTTCGGTCTGATGGTGGCGATAAGCGCTCTCAAGTCGGTGCTGTCGCAGAGGGACTGAAGACGCTGGCCAAGGACTTAGGCATACCCGTCATCGCGCTCGCACAGATGAGCCGTGACATCGAAAAGCGCCAGCAGCTATCCCGCTCCGCCAGACCTGCGATGAGCGACCTACAGGAATGCTCCCTTGTCGAAAACTGGGCTGACCAGATCGTATTTCTCGACGGCGCAGGAAAGCGAGACCCCAGCAGGGCGGGCCAGATTGATACCTACGTGGCCAAGAACCGACACGGCCCGATTGGCGAGTTTGTCCTCGCGTTCGACCCGGACACAACGACGTTCAAAGACTTTGAGGAAGGTATATGAGCGGTGAAGTGCTGGACATGTCCGCGCATAGGGCGTCTAAGCGCCGCGAGGGTTTGCGCAAGGATCTTATCATCACTTTCAAAAACCCACTGCTGAGACTGAAGAAAGAACAGCTCGAGCAGGTAAGGCAAGCGCTCGCCAAGGCGCTGCTTACCAATCAGGCTTCTGCCGAAGAGTTGCGCCTAAAGTGGCAGCTATTACACGAGGTGTTGAATGACTCAGTTT
>Ga0070679_100000262_pt1 | contig 44107 bp, 46 predicted proteins | sample KBSC63BmetaG_FD_65652 | JGI IMG/M metagenome (GOLD analysis project Ga0070679, IMG submission 65652) | Corn rhizosphere microbial communities from Kellogg Biological Station, Michigan, USA - KBS C6-3B metaG | ecosystem: Host-associated > Plants > Roots > Rhizosphere | place: USA: Michigan... | reverse complement strand
TGGGTGTACGACGCGCACACGCTGGAGTTCGTCGAGGTCAACGACGCAGCGGTGGAGCACTATGGCAGCTCGCGCGAGGCGTTCCTCACGATGCGGCTGCCGGACGTGGTCGTCGGCGAGCTGAACCCGGAGTGCCAGCACCGGCTCGCCAACGGCCGGCTCATCGATGTCGCCGTCACTGCGCACGAGCTCGAGTTCGGCGGGCGCGACGCCGTGCTCGCAGCCGTCCAGGACGTGACCGAGCGCAACGCGCTCGAGGACCAGCTCCGCCACCAGGCGTTCCACGACAGCCTCACCGGGCTGGCCAACCGCGCGTTGTTCGGCGACCGCGTCGAGCATGCGCTCGCGCGGCGCGACCGGTCACCACATGTCGTCCTGCTGCTCGACCTCGACCGCTTCAAGCTGGTCAACGACTCGCTCGGCCATGCCGTCGGCGACGAGCTGCTGGTCGAGGCGGCGCGACGGTTGCATGCGTGCGTGCGCACCGGCGACACCGTCGCGCGGCTCGGTGGCGACGAGTTCGCCATCCTTCTCGAGGACGCCGACCTCGCCACCGCGGAGCGGCAGGCGGCGCGGCTGCTGCGCGCGCTCGACGCGCCGATGACGATCGGCGGGCACTCCGTGGTGGCAACGGCCAGCATCGGCATCGCGCGCGCCGACCTCGGCGTGACGGCCGGTGACCTGCTCCGCAACGCCGACGTCGCGATGTACCGCGCGAAGGCGACCGGCGGCGGCCGGTTCAAGGTCTTCCAGCCGGCGATGCACGCCGCGGCCGCGCGGCAGCTGGAGATCACGGCGGCGATGCGGCACGGGCTGGCGCGCGGTGAGTTCGTGCTGCACTTCCAGCCGGTCGTCGACGTGGCCAGCGGCGCCGTCACGTCGTTGGAGGCGCTGGTCCGCTGGCGCCATCCGGAGCTGGGCCTGCTGCAGCCGGCGGAGTTCATCCCGATCGCGGAGGACGCCGGGCTAATCCTCGAGCTCGGCGCGTGGGTCCTGCACGAGTCGTGCGTCGCCGCCGCTTCATGGCCGACCGACGCGGGTGTCAACGTCAACATCTCCGGGCGTCAGCTCGCCGACCCGAGAATCGTCGACCGGGTCCGCGAGGCTCTGGTCTTCTCGGGGCTCGAACCGTCGCGGCTCACGCTGGAGATCACCGAGGGCGTGGTCATGCAGCACTCCGAGGCGAACATGCGCCGGCTGCGCCGGCTGCGCGACCTCGGCGTCTCGCTCGCCGTCGACGACTTCGGCACCGGCTACTCGTCACTGGCCTACCTGCGCGCCTTCCCGGTCGACGAGCTGAAGATCGACAAGTCGTTCGTCGCGGCGATGAGCGGCGACGCCGACTCACTCGCACTCGTCCGCACGATCGTGCAGCTCGCGGAGAGTCTCTCGCTGCGCACCGTCGCCGAAGGTGTCGAGACCGCGGCGCAGTACGACGCGCTGCGCGCCCTTGGCTGTGACCGGGTGCAGGGCTTCTACGTCAGCCGCCCCGCGCCGGTCGCCGACGCGGTGGCCGTCGTGGACGGCGGCCGGCCGTGGCACGTGCCCGGCGGCGTGCCGGTGCAACGCACCGCTTCGGACAGCCACGTCTGACCCTCTACCTGCCTTGTCCGGCATCCGCGCCGCTGTCTAAGGTCGCGCGCACCGGGACCTGGCGAACCGACGACGGCGCGTCCTACACCGGCACCGTCACCGGCGAAGCGGTCACGGTGTCACCACCGACGCCGGGGTTCGTCATCCCTGAGTTCACCGTCACCGGTTCGAACCAGACCGGGTCCGTGCAGGGCAGCTGCACCGGACAGGTCGTCGAGGACGCGGCACATCTCCTCGAGCTCTCGACGCACTGCATCCTGCGGGTCGCCGGCGCCGCGCTGGCCGCTGATGAGCAGGACACGAGCATCCTCGCCTTCGCCAAGCGCCAGTCGACACCCGACGGGCTGGTCTACCTCTACCGCGGCGCGTTCTGACGTTCGATCAGTCGACCTTGTCGAGCGCGGCCGACAGGTGCGGATGAAGCTCGGCGACACCCACCGCCGCCATCTCCATCGCATACATCAGCTTGCCGCCCCGCACGGCGTACATCCGCTTGTCGGCGCTGACCTGCTTCGCCGTCGCGGTGTGCGCGATGAGATCACTGGTCAATTCAACGTGCACGCCGCTGGGGCCGTCGACCAGGGTGCCGTAGAAGATCTCGACCAACCCGGAGGCGAGGGCCTGCACGACCTCGACCTCGGTCGGCGACGTCGGCCGCCAGAACCCGGTCTGCAGGGACATCGGCCGGTTGTCGTCGAGCGCCCAGGAGCGACTGGTGAAGGTGAGCATCGGCTTGCCGGGGCAGGCGAAGGTGATCTCCTCGCCGTATCGGAAGTCCTGCTCGAGCGTCGGGTAGCCGCCGACACCCTCGCCGCGCCAGGTGCCGATCAGCCAGGCGAACGGCTGCACCGGCTCCGGGAGATCTCCCATCCTTCGCAGGCTAGCGAGGCCGGTGCGAACGGGCCGGTGGGCATAGCACCGGCGGGACGATGCAGAACCGTTCGATCGGCCCATGGCGCCTCGCGCCTGCGCCCGGGATGCTTCGCCCACTTCCCCTGATCGATGTTCATCGATGTTCGACTCGATGCAAGGGGGGAGAAGGCGGATGCACGAGTCGGTCGAACCGAGCGCGTGCCCGGGCTGCCTGGACAGCGGGCGCTGCTGGGTGTGCCTGGGCGAGGGCAGCTTCGAGATCGCGAAAGCCGTGGCGGTCGACTGTCACGCCTGTGCAGGCAGCGGGGTCTGCCCGCGGTGCGAGCACGGATTCGTCCCGGAGGTGTTCCTGCGCCGCTACGCCTGAGCCGGCGCGCCGTCAGCCGTGGCCGTGTTTCTTGTGACCCGGGGGCCGTTGGTGCGCGGCCGGCGGCGCGGGCAGGCGTGCCTTCGTGTGCGGGAGCCGTTGGCCGGGAGGAGCTGCCATGACGTCGTGCGCCACCTGCGCGCCGGCGCCTTGGAAGTTCTTGACCGGCGCGCCGCGCAACGCACCGCTCATCGTCGCCTTCCACACGGCGGCCGGCAGGTCGGCACCGAAGACGTGGGCATAGAAGCGCCCGCGCACCGTCACGTTCGTCAACGGGTGGGTGATGCCGCGCGGGTCGCCGACCCACACCGACGCCGCGATCTGCGGCGTGTAGCCGCTGAACCAGGCCGCACCGAAAGACTCCGTCGTGCCCGTCTTGCCGGCGGCGGGACGCCCGATCGACGCCGATGCGCCGGTCCGGCTCCCGTCCGGCCCGTCGATGACGCCACGCAGCACGCTCGTCACCACGTCGGCGGTCGACTGCGACATGACCCGGTGGCAGGACGTCGCGTTCTTCGCCAGCACCGAGCCGTCGGCACCCTTCGCGGACACCAGGCCGTAGGGCCGGCAGAACATCCCGCGCGCGGCGACCGCAGCGTAGGCACCGGCGACCTGCAACGGCGACGTGTCGTCGGCGCCGAGGGTGAACGACGGCACCTGCGCGGCCGGCTTGCCGGTGCTCAGCTCGGTGATGCCCATCTTGTCGGCGAGCCGCCACGCGGCGCAGACGCCGACCTTGCGCTCGAGCTGCGCGAAGTAGGTGTTGACCGACTCCCAGGTCGCCCGGACGAGACCGAACGTGCCGCCCTCACCGTCTTCCGCGTTGCCCACCTTCCACTCCGACAGGGTGTCCCCGGCGCAGTCGTGCAGGTCGCCCGCCGGAATCGTGAGATGCGGCGGGGCATGGAAGGTCTCCGACAGTGGCACGTGGTTCTCGATCGCCGCGGCGAGCGTGAACATCTTGAACGTCGACCCGGCCTGGAACCCGCTCTGACCGCCGGTGGCGAGGTTGACGCGGGTCTGCCCGCGGTGCGCGCCGTAGCGCCGGTCGACGGCCATGGCCAGCACCGCGCCACTGCCCGGCTGTACGACGGCGACCGCGGTCGCCACCCGGCCGCCCGCCGGCACCACCGAGTTGACGGCGCGTTGCGCAGCGCGCTGCACCTTCGGGTCCAACGTGGTCTGGATGGTCAGGCCGCCGGTCATCAGCGCCTGCTCACGGTCACCGACCGTCTTGCCGAACCGCTTGTCGCCGAGCACCAGCTGGTGCACCCAGTCGCAGAAGAACTGTGCGGTGCTGGTCTCGCATCCGAACCGCGGCGCGTGCAGGGTCGCGCCGACGGGGGCCGCGTTGGCCTGCGCCAGCTCCTGGTCGGTGATGAACCCCGCTGTGCGCATGCGCGCGAGCACCTCCCCGCGCCGTGCGGTCGCGGCCTTCGGGTCGCGCAGCGGGTCGTAGTCGCTCGGCGACTGCACCAGGCCGGCGAGCAGGGCGCTCTGCGGCAACGTCAGCTGGGAGGCGTGCACGCCGAAGTAGCGGTGCGCCGCCGACTCGACGCCGTAGGCGCCCTCGCCGAAGTAGACGATGTTGAGGTAGCGCTCGAGGATCTCCCGCTTCGTGAGCTTGTGCTCCAGCGCGATCGCGTAGCGCGCCTCCCGCACCTTGCGGGCGAGCGAGTCGGAGGTCGCGGTCTTGTCCCCCGCGGCGACCAGCACGTTCTTGACGTACTGCTGCGTGAGCGTGCTGCCGCCCTGGGCCGTCTCGCCCTTGCCCAGGTTGGTGAGCGCCGCGCGCAGCGTGCCCTGCAGGTCGACCGCGCCGTGGGAGAAGAACCGAATGTCCTCGATCGCGACGATCGCCTTCTGCATCACCGGCGACACCTGCGACAGCGGCACGTTGACCCGGTCCTCGGTGAAGAACTCCGCGATCGTGCTGCCGTCGGCGGCCAGCAGGCGGCTGCGCTCGGGCGGCGGGGGCGCCTTCAGGTCGGCCGGCAGGTTGTTGAACGTCACCGTCGCGCCGCGGGCGAACAGCCCGGCGCCGCCGACGATGGGCAGCAGAACGCCCGCGAGCGTCAGTCCGGCGGCGGCGCAGAACACGAGCAGGCGGCCCAGGGCCTGCCGCTGGGCGGCGGTCACAGCCTCGCCGTACCCCTTCCTCCGCCCCACCAACAAGGACCAGACCAGAAACTAGTCACATCGGGCTATGCGCCGACCCCCCGCTCCGGCCGAAGTCTGTACGTATGGGGGAGGGGACCAACCATGTCGCGGTGACCGTTGTCGTCGCGCCCTCGGCACAACACCCGCAACCCGGACATCCCGTAACCCCGCCGCACCACCCGAGTCACCTCGCCTTCACCGGCGCTCCGCTCGACGTGCTGACGGCTGCCGCCCTGGCCGCCCTCACCGCCGGCGCCGCGCTGCTCACCGCTGTCCGCCGCCGGTCCGAGCGCAGTTCTCGCCGGCACGTCACCTGGGAGACCCCATGACGCGCACATTCCGGCTCCGCCTGCTCGCCCTGACGGGCGTGGCCTCGCTCGCCGCCGGCGCCGGCTCGGCGTACGCCGACCAGAGCTCGACGATCACGGTCGGCGCGACCGTGATCAACGGCACCCGCACGCTGAACGTCAAGGACGTGACCGGCGCGGCGATCAGCTCGCTGACCCTGGGCGCCGGCCACGGTGGCGCGCTGCTGGTGAACGTCACCGACGTCAACTACGCGCACACCGGCTACCAGGTCACGGCGACGATGTCGAACCTGTATCCCTACAGCAGCGGCAACTACCAGTTCGGGCAGACGCCGATCCCGTCGAGCGCGGTGGCCATGTCCTTCCCGGGCTCGCTGTTCGACGTCGCCAACCTGTCGACGCTGGTGACGCCGCTGGTGCACCTCACCGACAGCACTGGCCTGTTCGCGCTCGCCAACCTCGACGCCACGGTCACCGGCACGACCAACTCGGTGTCGACGCTCGCGACCGTGACGCAGAAGGCCGCCTCGAGCGTCCTCAACGAGCTCCCGGTCCGCGTCTCCACCGGCGCGGGTGGCGCGTTCACGAACCCGGCGGCCGTGACCGGCCAGAGCGGAACGTTCAACCCGACCGCGGTCGACGTGCTCGACGGCACCAGCCAGTCGCTCGGCGAGCTGCTGACCGACCTGATCAACAAGCTGAACACCGGTGTCGTCACGGCGCAGAACCTCATCGACGACGGCCTGCTCGACCAGAACAGCGTCCTCGCCGCCGCCGCTTCGGCTCTGGGCCTGACGCCGGACCAGCTGTCCGGTGCGCAGATCACCTCGATCCTCAACGGCGTCAGCGCGACGGTGAGCGACCTGCAGCCGTTGACCGCGCTCGGTGACAAGGTGCTGGGCCAGACCGGCTCCTACAACACGGTGCCGCAGCTGTCGCTGACGCTGCCTGCGCAGCAGCCGGCAGGCACCTACCAGGGCGAGCTGACGCTGACGCTGATGGACAAGTAGTCGTCGCAGTTCACCTAGGCTCGCGACCGTGAGCCGCAAGCTCTTCACACTCGGCGCCGTGACGGCAGCTCTGCTGCTCGTCGCGGCGCCGGTGCTTGCCGTGCAGACGTCGACGTACAAGCTCGCAGCCACAGGACCGCGGACGAAGATCGTTCATGGTTACGGCACCGGCTCGGTGCACGACAGCTTCATCGTAGGCAACCTCACCGACACGCCGCTGACGTTGATGCTCGACGTCGTCAGCGCGACCAAGCAGGCCAACGGCGACTATGCGTTGGGGCAGCCCGACCAGGCGTTCGCCCAGAAGGTGCGCATCCCCGATCACGAGGTCGCGCTCGCCGCGCACGAGCAGCGAACGCTTTCGGTCGACATCGACCGTCCGGCGCACACGGACCAGCCGTTGTACGCCGCGATCACGGCGCAGCCGCAGTCCCGGCCGACCGGCGGCATCGGCGTGCAGACACGGCTGGCCCTGCTCGTCGAGGTCGCGCCGCAGCCGGAGCACGTCAGCCGTTCGCGAGTGGTGTCGGTCGCCCGCGTGCTCGCCGTGATCATCGCGATCGCGCTGATCGCAGGCGGCAGCTACACCTGGTGGCGGCGTCGCCGCAGGGAGGCGATCACGTGAAGAACGCGCTGGTCATCAAGCTGACATCGGGCGCGGACGCGCCGGAACGCTGCGCGCAAGCCTTCACCGTGGCAGCAACCGCGGTCGCCGCCGGCGTCGATGTCTCGTTGTGGCTCACCGGCGAGGCGTCGTGGCTGGCGCTGCCCGGGCGGGCGGAGGAGTTCTCACTGCCGCACTCCGCGCCGCTGCAGGACCTCCGCGATGCAATCCTCGCCGGCGGCCGGCTGACGTTGTGCACGCAGTGCGCCGCCCGTCGCGACCTCGGCCCGGCCGACGTGCTCGAAGGAGTGCGCATCGCGGGCGCGCAGACGTTCGTGGAGGAAGTGCTCGAGGACGAGGCGCAGGCTCTCGTCTACTGAGGCCTATTTCTCGTAGCCGTGATCGCGCGAGGACTGCATCTCCGTGTCGATCTCGCGCTGGTCGGCCTGGCGGTCGCGCTTCTCGGCGACCAGGTCGCGCTCGTCCGCGACAAGGTCGCGTGCGTCGGCCAACGCGGTCCGCCGTCGCAGCGCGTCCTCACGCTCTTCACCGACACTCTCGCGCTGGTCCAGCAGCCGCTCACGACGGTCTGCTGCGCCTTCGCGTTGGTCTGCGGCGTGGTCACGCACCCCGGCGGCCGAGTCACGGGATTCGGCCTCGATCTCGCGCTGGTCCAGCTGCTCTTCCCGATCCGGGATGGCCACGGGCCGCACCTCGCCTCTGCGAGCAGACTAGTGGGCGATCTCCCAAACGTAGCCGTCCGGGTCCTGGAAGCTCGCCGTGCGAATCCCCCAGGGGCGGTCGACCGGCCCGTTCAGCAGGGAGACGCCCCGGCCGCCGAGCTCGGCACAGGTCGCGTCCACGTCGTCCACCGTCAACGTGAACTGGAACCGCACGCCGTCGTCGCGACCGCCCACACGTGCAGGGGCCACGAGCTCGTCCGCCGCGCCGGCGGCGAGCAGGTTGAGCAGCGCCTCGCCGAACTTGTAGACGACGGACTCCGGGTCCTCGAAGTGGACGGGCAGCGAGAACACCCGTCCGTAGAACTCCTTCGACCGGGCGAGGTCGTCGACGAACAGCGTGATGGCGGCGATCCCGCCGGGCAGTGAGGTCACGTCACGTTCGACGGCGGCTGCGCCGAAAAGTCATCGGCGCAGGCGGCGCAGCGCCTCCTCATGCGACTCCCGCTGGCCGGGGATCGTAGGAGGGACTCCGTCGGCCTTCTGCTCCTCGTCCTCGTCGTCCTTGCGTCGCCGCCGTTTCCACAGCAGGAACAGGATCAGCCCGATCAGCAACAGCAGGATGAGACCGAGCGCCAATGGCACGAGAACGTTGCGGTTCTTCGTCAGCGGCACGGCCTTCGCCTTGACCGGCGCGGCCTTCGCACCCGCCGCCGACGGGAAGGTGATCGTTCCTTCCGCCGCGCGCTTCAGCAGGTCGGACTGCAGCTCGATCCGCGCATGCCAGGGGCCGGCCGGCAGGGCCTTGTCGAGCAGCACGGTCACCGGCTCGCTCTCCCCCGGCGCGAGCGTCGTCCCGAGCTTCGCCGGGAACGGGCCTGCCGACAGTCCGCCGGGCCCATGGTCGAGCGTGAGCGCCCCGATGAGGTCGATCGCCCGGCCGCCGGTGTTGTGCACCTGCGCGAGCACCTCGGGCTGACCGTCCGGCGTACGCGCGGCGGTCAGTGTGTCGATGGTGAAGTTGGTCGGCGGGCCGTTGCCCTTGCCGATCGAGATGTACTCACGGATGCCGACTCGCGCCACCTGGTGCACCGCGCCTGTGCCGGGCATGGCGGCCTGCGCCCACACCACGGCATAACGCTCACCATCCACGGCGTCGCGCGGCACCGCTACCTTCAGCTGCGCCTGCGCCTTCTGCCCGGAGGCTAGGTGCATCAACGACGGCGTCACGGTCGTCCAGCGCGAGAGATCGTTCTGCGTCTGCCCGTCTAGCGGCGACCAGCTCCCCTTCACGATCTGCGAAGCAGCCGCATAGAGCGCCACGTCAAGCGCGAACGGCGTGCCGTTGCTCACCTGGAAGGTCCGCGTGATCACGTCCCCCCGGTTGAGGTTGTCGATGACGTAGATCCGTGCCCGCGGGTCCTTCAGCAGCTTGGACGGGACCTGCGTCAGTCCGATGCCCAGACCTGGGTACTTCGGCGTCGGTGACGGGGCCGGGGCGGCGTACGCCGATGTGGCCGAGGCCACGAGGGCCCCGGCCACGATCAGCGAGCGAAGGGTGTGTCGCACAGGGTGATTTATACGCTCAGGACACCGACTGCGTGATGGTTCCGGTGTAAACGCCGGCAACCTGCGACGGCAGCAGCGTGAAGCTGATGGTCGGGTTCCAGGTGACGGTGTTGTTGCCGACGCCGAGGGTCCAGTTGCCGACAGTCGCTGAAGTGCCGATCGCGGTCGGCGTCAGGACGGTGCCGGTGGGAACGAACGCACCGACCTGGCCGACTGCAGCTGTGCCGACGCCCGCGTAGTAGGCGACGTTGCCGGCAGCGATCGTCTCGTTCGCCGTCGAGCCACCCGTGGTCGAGTTCGTGAAGTTCGAGGCCACCGCGCTGGCGGCCCAGGTCGCGGGCAGCGCACCGCGGGTGTCCGTGACGGTCACGTTGCCGAGCGAGCCGCTCGCCGACGTAGCACCCGTGGACACCGAGGCCAGGGCGACCGGGGTGACCGAGCCGTCCGGAACGGCGATGGCGATGGAGTTGTTGCCGTTCAGTGTCACGGTCGCGCTCGTGCAACCCGCCGACGCGGAGCAAGCGGCGTTCGCCGCGGCGGGTACGAGGGCGCCGACACCGGCGACGCTCAGGGCGGCGACCGCCACTGCGAGGGACTTGCGCATCCTGGGACTCCTCCAGATTGAGGGGGTGCCGTGCCGGTGTGGGCCACGGCGGCCTGCTTCTGGATGACTAGATCGATCAGGTGACGCGGTCGCTGGATAACTAGTAATGACTATTTCCTCGTGCACCCGATCGGCGTAACCGGAGAGCGTTCGGGGTCGGACAAATCCAGACGTACCAAGGCCTTTGCGCGCGAACCTCAGCTCAGCGAGTAGGTGATCGTGGTCGTGTAGGTCGCTGCGACGATGTTCGCGGGTGGGGTGAAGGTGAGGGTCGGGGTCATCGTGTAGGTGCCGGCACCGCCCAGTGGCAGGGCCCGGGCGACGGTGACCGACTGCGACGGGTTCAACGACCCACCGGCGCCCGGAGTGACGCCGACGAGCGACCCACTCACCGCGGTGATCGACCCCGGCGACAGGACGAGTGGCCCGCCGACGGTGGAGGTGCCGAGGGACACCGTCTGCGGGGACGCCCCGCCGGTCGTCAGGTCGCCGGAGGTCAGGGCCGTCAGGGTCCAGCCGGTGAGGCTCCCGCGGTTGTCCTGGATCTGGATCGTGCCCATCGTCGTGGAGAACGACGATGCCGTGCCGAGCGTCCCGGTGATGCTGACCGACGCGGGGACGGACAACGACAAGGTGCCGGCAGTCAGAATGACGTTGGCGGTGGAGTCGGCGCACACGCCGCCGCTTGGCGCGGTGCAGGCGTAGGCGCTCGAGGGCATGGCGACGAACGCGGCGACTGCGCACAGCAGTGCGGCGCAGGCCGCGCGAGCGGTCGTCGCGCGCGACATCCACCTCTCCGGCCGGGTCGGGCCCCCGCAGGGTCATCATCGGCGGGGCGAACGGTCGACTACACCGTCTCGATAGGTTCGCATCCGTGACGGAGGCCGTCATCACATTGCACGAGGACGGCATCGCCGTCCTCGACCAGGTGCTGCTCGGCCTGCTTCCCGTCTCGGCCCTGGAACCGGCGGAGGTCTATACCGACGCCGAGGGAACACCGGTGGCCACCCGCGACGGGGACAGCGTCACCGGACTACGCGAGCTGCGCTGGCAGCGGCCCGACCCGACGGCGCTGGAAGCTCCCGTCATCGTCGCCGTCGGTGAGCAGGTGCCGGTGGGGCCCGTGCCCTCCGCCGACGCGGTTCTGCTGCTCCCGTGCGGCGGGGTCCGGCCGGACGACGCGCGGTTCGTCACCTGGGCGCAGGCCTGGCGGACCGTCGCCGGCACCGTGATCGAGGTTCCGGTCGCTCCGGACGACGCCCACGAACGGGCGGAGCAGATCGCGGCGGCCTACTCCCGGGGGCCGCTGCTCTCGGTCGGCACCGTCGACGCGCCGCTGGGTGAGGGACGCGTCGTCTTCTTCACGGGGTACTCCGGCTCAGGCAAGTCGACGCTGGCGCGTGCGCTGGCCGAGCGGCTCGCGGGTTCGTACACGGTGACCCTGCTCGACGGTGACGTCGTGCGCACGCACCTGTCCAAGGGCCTCGGCTTCTCCCGCGAGGACCGGGACACGAACATCCGGCGCATCGGCTGGGTCGCGGCCGAGGTCGCCAAACACGGCGGCGTCGCCATCTGCGCGCCGATCGCGCCGTACGACGACACACGCAAGTGGGTCCGGAGCGTCGTCGACCGTGCAGCCGGTCCGGGCTCGATGATGTTGGTGTGGGTGTCGACCCCTCTAGACGTTTGCGAAGGCCGCGACACGAAAGGGCTCTACGCGAAGGCACGCCGTGGCGAGCTCACCGGCTTCACCGGCATCGACGATCCGTACGAACCGCCCACCGATGCAGAACTGGTCATCGATACGACAACGACATCGCTGGACGTTGCGGTCGAACTCATGACGGAACGCCTCCGCGGTGGGTGACGACGCGTGCTATCTCGTGGCACGATTGGCCACCCGTTCGGGCTAATCAACGTGGGCCGGTCCTTCGGCGCAGCGCGTGGGGGTGGTTGTTCGCGTGAGACGGATCGCCGAGTTCCAACTCACGCCGACGGCGCGGTCCGTGCCGCAAGCACGTCGCTACGTCCTCGACACGTTGCGCGACTGGGAGCTCGACAGGTTCGCTGACGTCGCCGCGTTGCTGACCAGCGAAGTAGTCACCAACGCCGTCCTACACGCGCGCACCACCATCACGCTGACGATCGAACGCGAGGACGACGCAGTGCGCATCTGCGTCGGGGATGCGTCACCGGTGACTCCGGCGATGCGGCACCACTCCGACACCGCGACGACCGGCCGCGGGCTGCGTCTCATCGACAACCTCGCCGACACCTGGGATGTCGAGGGCAATGCAACCGGCAAGACCGTGTGGTTCCGGTTGGCGACGGAAGGTGACGCGCCACCGTCGATCGGCCGTGAACAGCTCGAAGGAGCGGGCGCGTGAGCGAGTCCGGCGTCGAACCGCAGGCGCCACCGCTCGGTCGCTACGAGCCGGACGACGACGGAAGTGTGCACGAGGTGCGGCTGATCAACGTGCCCCTTCTTATTCTCGCGGCGACGCGCGAACACCACGACGAAGTCATGCGCGAGTTCGCGATGCTCGCGCTCGACGAGAACCTGAGCAGCGGCCACGTGCCCGCACGGATGCTGGAGCTGATCGACGTGCTCGGCCGGCGCTACGCCGCGGCGGCCGCTCGCCCCGACGCCGAGGTCGATGCTGCGCTCGAACGCGGCGAGAAGACCATCGACCTCGTCTACCACGTGCCCGCACACGTCACCCACGCCGCGGAGCAGCTGCACGAGCTCATGAACGAAGCCGACGAGTTCTGCCGCCAGCAGCAGATGCTCACGCTGGCGCGCCCGCCGGTGCAGGCGGAGTTCGGCCAGTGGTACCTCGACGAGTTCCGGCGGCAGATCAACGGCGAGCCGCCGCGGCCGTGGGACGGTCCGCTCGAGCCCTGACCTACTGGGCCCGATCTACTGGGCGGGCCCGATAGGTGCCGTGCGGAAGTAGGCGAGGAACTCCTCCGCCAGTGACGGCTGGCAGATCAGCAGGTCGAGGGTCAGCCGCTCCGGGGTGTTGAACTGCAGCGGCGACCCGTCGAGCCGGCTGACGTGCAGGCCCGCGGCTGCCGCGACGGCGGCAGGAGCAGCGGAGTCCCACTCCTTCATGCGGCCACGGTGCACGTAGGCGTCGGCCTCGCCGAGCAGGATCGACATCGCCTTCATGCCGGCCGAGCCGATCGGCGTGGGCACCGCTCCGACCGCGTCGGCGAGGTCGCCGACGAACTGCGGCGCGCGAGAGCGGCTGACCGCGATGCGCGGCGGGTCGCCGCAGGGAGGCAGCGAGGGGAAGCGGCCGTCCGTCGACAGCGTCATCCGCCGCGCCGGCAGCGCGACCGCGCCCGCCGTGAGGCCGCCGCCGTCACCGGCGGAGCGCTCCCACAGCGCGACGTGCACGGCCCAGTCGGTGCGGGAGTCCTCACCGAACTCGCGCGTGCCGTCGAGCGGGTCGACGATCCACACCCGGTCCGCATCCAGACGGGAGCGGTCGTCCTCGCCCTCCTCCGAGAGCACGGCGTCGTCCGGGCGCAGCCGAGCCAGCTCCGCCACGAGGAACTCGTGCGAGTGCTGGTCACCCGCGTCCCTCAGGGCAGGGGGGTCACCAAAACCCATGCGAGCGCGCAACCGCAACAACAACTCACCCGCCCGGGTGGCGAGTTCGGCAGCTACCTCGACGTCGGTCGCGCTCAAAGGAGCATGCCGGCGCCGACGGTCGCGCCGGAGGCCTCGTCGATCAGCAGGAACGAGCCCGTCGTGCGGTTGCGGCGGTACTCGTCGATGAAAAGCGGCTGTGTCGTGCGCAGCCGGATCCGGCCGATCTCGTTGAGCGACAGCGAGTCGGCGGTCTCGTCGCGGTGCAGTGTGTTGACGTCGATGCGGTAGTCGAGCTCGCGCACCTGTGCCCGCGCGGTGCGGGTGGTCTGCTTCACCGCGAACATGCTGCGCTCGCGCAGCTCGACGTCCTGCGAGAGCCAACAGACCATCGCGTCGACGTCTTGGGTGACGCGGGGTTGGTTGTGCGGGCGGCAGATCATGTCGCCGCGGGAGACGTCGACGTCGTCGGCGAGCCGGATCGTCACCGACATCGGCGGGAACGCCTCGTCGACCGGGCCGCGAGCCGTGTCGATCGCCTCGATGCGTGTCTGCAGCCCGGACGGCAGCACGACGACGTCGTCGCCGGGCTTGAACACACCGCCGGCGACGGTGCCGGCGTAGCCGCGGTAGTCGTGCAGGGCGTGGTTGGTTTGCGCCTGCGGGCGGATGACGTACTGCACCGGGAACCGCGCGTCGATCAGGTTGCGGTCACTGGCGATGTGCACCTCTTCGAGGTGGTGCAGCAACGACGACCCGTCGTACCACGGCATGTTCTCGCTGCGATGCACGATGTTGTCGCCGTGCAGTGCGCTGACCGGGATGAACGTCAGGTCGCCGATGTCGAGCTTGGTCGCGAACTGACGGAACTCGTTCTTGATCCGGTTGAACACTTCTTCGTCGTAGTCGACGAGATCCATCTTGTTGACGCACAGGACGAGGTGCGGCACCCGCAGCAGCGACGCGATGAACGCGTGCCGGCGGGACTGTTCGACCAGACCGTTGCGCGCGTCGACAAGGATCAGAGCGAGGTTCGCCGTCGACGCACCGGTCACCATGTTGCGGGTGTACTGGATGTGACCAGGAGTGTCCGCGATGATGAACTTGCGCTTTGGCGTCGCGAAGTAGCGGTAGGCCACGTCGATCGTGATGCCTTGTTCCCGCTCGGCGCGCAGGCCGTCGGTGAGCAGCGCGAGGTTGGTCTGCTCGTCGCCACGGTCGCGCGACGTGCGCTCGATCGACTCGAGCTGGTCCTCGAAGATGCTCTTCGTGTCGTAGAGCAACCGGCCGATCAGCGTCGACTTTCCGTCGTCGACCGAGCCGGCGGTGGCGAAGCGCAGCAGCTCCATCAGAGACCCAGCTCCATGGCTAGAAGTACCCCTCGCGCTTGCGGTCCTCCATCGCGGCCTCCGACAACCGGTCGTCGCCGCGGGTCGCGCCGCGTTCGGTCATCCGCGTCGCCGCCGTCTCCGCGATCACGTCGTCATACGACGCCGCGGTCGACTCGACTGCGCCGGTCACCGGGATGTCGCCGACGGTCCGGTAGCGCACGGTGAGCGTCGCCACCTCTTCGCCCTCCCGCGGCTGGGTCAGGTGGCTGACGGCGTACCACATGTTGTCGCGGCGGAAGACCTCGCGCTGGTGCGCGAAGTAGATCGACGGCAGGTCGATCTGCTCCTGCGCGAGGTACTGCCAGACGTCGAGCTCGGTCCAGTTCGACAGCGGGAACACCCGGATGTGCTCGCCCTTGTGATGGCGGCCGTTGTAGAGGCTCCACAGCTCCGGCCGCTGGTTCTTCGGGTCCCACTGGCCGAACTCGTCGCGGAAGGAGAAGACCCGCTCCTTCGCCCGCGCCTTCTCCTCGTCGCGGCGGGCACCGCCGAAGACCGCGTCGAACTGGTTGTCCTGGATCGCGTCCAGCAGCGTCACCGTCTGCAGCGGGTTGCGGATGCCGTCCGGCCGCTCCCGGACCCGGCCCTTCTCGATCGACTCCTCCACGCTGGCGACCACCAGCCGGACGCCGAGCTTCTCCACCGTGCTGTCCCGGAACGCGAGCACCTCGGGGAAGTTGTGGCCGGTGTCCACGTGCATCACCGGGAACGGGATCCGCGCCGGGGTGAACGCCTTCGCCGCCAGGTGCAGCATGATCACCGAGTCCTTGCCGCCGGAGAACAGCAGCACCGGCCGCTCGAACTCGGCCGCGACCTCACGGATGACGTGGATCGACTCGGCCTCGAGCGCCTCGAGATGGCTCAGCTCGTAGGTCTGCGGTGACGTGGGCATCGGGCCGAGAGTCTAGGTGGCCGCCGTGAGCACCAACTACCTCGGGTGACCGCAACCTCTCCGTTGTGTGATCGTTGTAACCGATATGAGGGCCGCGCTGTACCACCCGTGGGTGTACCTGACCAGCGGGGCGGAGCGCACGTTGGTCGAGCTGGTTCGCCGCAGCCGCCACGACTGGACGATCCTCACCCACTACTTCTCGCCGGCGACGACCTACCCCGAATTGTCCGACGTTCGGGTCGAAACGCTCTCTCCGCCCGTTTCGGTGCGCCGGTCACTGGGCCCGCTCTTGCAGGCGACGTACGCCGTCTCGCGGGCCGAGCTGCCGGCCGACGCCGGCGACGCCCTCCTGGTCTCGTCCGAGGGCCTCGGGGACTTCATCGTCAACCGCGCCAAGATCCCGGCGGCCTGCTACTGCCACACGCCGCTGAAGATCCTGCACGACCCGGAGACCCGCGCCGCGCTGAAGGAGCTCTCGCCCCGCAAGCACGCCATGCTCCGCGCCCTCGGCCCGATGTTCTCGGCGGCCGACCGGCGGATGTGGAGCCGCTACCAGCACGTGTTCGCCAACAGCCTCGAGACCCGGGACCGCATCACCTCTGCGGGGCTCGCCGAGGCGGCGCGCGTCGAGGTGCTGCGCCCGGGCGTGGACGGGTCCCGGTTCGTCCGGTCCGGCGTCACCCGCAGGCGCGAGCTGTTCCTCGTCGCCGGGCGGATCATGTGGCAGAAGAACATCGAGCTGGCGATCGACGCGCTGGCCGACGCCCGCTCGCGCGGCTCCGACATCGAGCTCGTCATCGCCGGCGCCGTCGACGAGAAGTCCCGGCCCTACCTGCAGCAGCTGCAGGCCCGCGCAGAGGGGCTCCCGGTGACCTTCGAGCCGGACCCGACCGACGCACGCCTCACCGAGCTCTACCTGTCGGCCACCGCTGTCGTGTTCACCGCGCGCAACGAGGACCTCGGGATCGTGCCGCTCGAGGCGATGGCCGCGGGGACCCCGGTCATCAGCGTCGACCGAGGCGGCCCGCGGGAGACCGTGGTCAACAACGTCACCGGCTGGCTGCTGCCACCGGACGCGCACGCGTTCGCCGAGCAGATGCGCGCCGTCTCGGTCGCCGCCGAGCGCGACCTCGGGGTGCTGCGCCGGGCCGCGATCGAGCGCGCCGCCGAGTTCGGCTGGGACGCGTTCGTCGAGCGCGTCGACGACGTCATGGAGCTGATGGCCGCCCGCGAGCCCGTCACCACGCCGCTACCGGCCCTTCTCGCCGGCATCACCGGCACCCCGCTGGTCCCGGCCCAGGTGGCCCACGCCGGCTCCTCGATCGCCCAGTAGGGCAGCGTCTTCGCGGTCGAGTGCGACGTTCTGCACCATAGAGGCGCGCCGAAACGGTGCGTTTCGAAGCAGTCGACGGGTTTGCTACGAGGTGCGGCGGCGGCCGGTGCGCAGCGCCAGACCGCCGGCGACCAGCAGGGCCAGGCCTATCGCGACGAGTGGCGCGACCACCGCGCCGGTGAACGGCAGGCCGGAGCCGCGGTTCTGGCGGCCGCCCTGGACGTGGCCGCCGCCCCCGCTCTGGCCGGTCGAGTTGGCGTCGACGCAGACGGTCGCGCCGGTCGTCGCCGGCTGCCCGCTCGGGTCCGGGCCCGTCGCCGAGTAGTGGTGGCAGCCGGGGTCCGGCGTCAGCTTGACGCAGCCGTGGCCGTCACTGTCCGTGTGGATCGTGTCCACCGGCTGGTCCTTCTCGGTCAGGGCCACGTCGGCGTCGCTGTGGTAGCCGTCGACGCAGTAGGTGACGCTCTGCCCCTCCTCGACCCGCGTCGCGCTGACGCTGGAGCGAGGCTTCGAGGGCGGGTAGCAGGACTGGCCGGAGTTGCCGTTGCCGCTGCACGGCTCACGGACGACGGAAGCGTGCGACGACGAGGCGACCCCGACGCCGACGAGGAGCGCACCGAGCAGCAGCGCCAGCACAGCTGCGTAGGCCAGCACCCCGCGAGGTGCTACCCGCTGACCTACCATTTCTCCTCCTTGGGCGCCACCCCCGCCCTCCCCCGCAGTTACAGATCGTACTTGTCCCGTTGCTCCGCGTCTGCCCAGGTTCGTGATCCCGGTGAGCGTGCACGGCCGGTGCTAGCGTCCGGCCGTGCCGACGCCCGCGGTCAGTGTCGTCGTCGCCACCTACCGGCGTTGCGCCCTCCTTCCGCGCCTCGTCGAGGCCCTCGAGCAGCAGTCGATCGGGGCGAGCAAGGTCCAGCTCGTGCTCGTCGACGACGCCTCGCCCGACGACACCGCGCGGGTCGTGGCCGACCTGGCCGTCCGCTCCTCACTGGCAGTGACGAGCCTTCGGCTTCCCCGCAACTGCGGACCCGCGGCCGCCCGGAACGCCGGGTGGGCTGCGGCCACGGCCGAGGTGGTGGCGTTCACCGACGACGACTGCGTCCCGACCCCCGGCTGGCTGGCCGCGGGGATCGCGGCGCTGACCGACGGTGCGGTCGTCGCCGGCAGGACCATGCCGAACCCTGCTCAGCTCGGGCAGCTCGGCCCGTTCTCGCGCACGATCCGGGCGGAGGACGGCCGGTTCGTGCAGACCTGCAACGCGTTCTACCGGCGCGCCGACCTCGTCGAGCTCGGCGGTTTCGACGAGCGGATGCGCACCGGCGAGGACACCGACCTCGCCCTGCGCGCGACCGAACGCGGCCGGCGGATCGTCTACGCCGCCGACGCGCTGGTGCACCACGACGTCCGCCCCTCCTCGTTGCGGGCGACGCTGCGCGAGACGCTGCGCTGGACCGACCTGCCGCTCGTCGTACGACGGCATCCGCAGGTTCGCGACTCCCACCTGCACCAGCGCCTCTGGTGGAAGCCGTCGCACCCGTCGGCCGCCGCCGCGATGGCGGGCGTTGCCGCTGCGGTCGCCGGCCGTCGAGTCGCGCCGCTCGTGGCGACGCTGCCCTGGCTGCGGCATCGGCTGCTCGTCGCGCCACTCGCGAACGGCGCGGCTGAACGAGTCGCCGCGCTGCCCGGCGCCTTCGCCGTCGACGCGCTCGAGGTGGCGGTCATGGCGCGGGCGTCGGTCAAGCACCGGACGGTGTTGCTGTGAGCGCGCGCGTCGACGTCGCCGTCGTCTCGTGGAACACCCGCGACGTCACCGTGGCCGCACTGCGGCGGCTCCTCGACACCGACCAGGGCGTCGAGGTGCGCCTGCTGGTCCGCGACAACGGCTCGACCGACGGGACGGTCGAGGCGCTGCGGGCCGCCGTCCCGGAGGCCGAGGTCGATGCGGGCCGGGACAACGTCGGGTTCGCGCGCGGGATGAACACGCTGCTCGCGCGTTCGGACGCGCCGTGGTTCCTGCCGTTGAACTCCGATGCGTGGCCGGACCCCGGAGCACTCGGCGCGCTGGTCGAAGCCGCGGCCCGGCATCCGCGCGCCGCCGCCGTCGCCCCGCGGATCGAGCGGCCGGACGGCTCGCTCGAGCACTCGACCAACCCGTTCCCGTCGCTGTCGGTCGCCGCGTTGACGGCGACCGGTCTCTATCACCGGCTGTCGCCGAGGCTGGCGTGGCGCAAGCAGCTGTTCGGTGTGTGGCAGCACGACAGCGAACGCGCCGTCGACTGGGCCGTCGGCGCGGCACTGCTCATGCGCCGCGAGGCGCTCGACGAGATCGGCGGCTTCGACGAGCGCTTCTTCATGTACGCCGAAGACGTCGAGTGGTGCTGGCGGGCGCACCGCCGCGGTTGGGAGATCTGGTTCACGCCGCAGGCCGTCGTCCGACATGTCGGCAACGCGAGCGGCGAGCAGAACTACGGCCGGCGCAGAACCCAGGCCTGGGTCGCGAACACCTACCGCTTCTACCGCTCGACCCACGGTCCCGTGTCGACGACGGCCTACCACGCGCTCAACGCCGCCGGTGCGGGCCGGGCCATCGCCGGATCACTCGTCAAGCGCGACCGCGACCGCGCGCGCTACTGGCGTGACCACCTGCGCGCACACCTTCGCCGCTACCCGGGGACCGATGGGGGCCCGCCGACCACGTCCGGAGCGACGGGTGGCTGAGCCGCCCTCGTGGCAGTGGCGCAGCCTGCGGCTGCAGCCGGCGCTGGAGCTGCCCGGGTGGCGACGCGTGGAGGCGGACCGGCTGGAGGACGGTGCGGGCGGTGTGCTGCTCGTGGTCGGTGAACCGGCCGACAGGACGTGGACCAGTGGTGGGATCCTCACGGCCGCCCAGCCGGTCGAGTGGGCGCTGGAGAACACTGCGGAGGGCGCCGTTCTCCGGGCTGCCGAGGCCGCCGAGGTCGACTTGGTCGAGCTGCACGATGCGGCGGCGGCTGCGGTCGACGAACCCTTCGACCCGATGACGGTGCTCGGATCGTTCACACCGGTCGGTGGCGCGTCGACGCTCGGCCGCTTCCTCGTGGGCACGGAGGTCCTCGACACCAACGACTTCGGCGGCCGGCGTTGCCCGTCGGAGCAGACGGCGCTGTCGCTCTACCGGGTCGCACGGCTGCGCGGCGGCGCGTTCTGGACCGCGGTCGCGGACCACGTCGCCGCCGTCGCCGCCCGGCGCATCACCGCTGCCGCCACGCCCGTTCACGGTGTCTACGGCGGCGACGAGACACACACGAGGTTCCTCGCCGATGCCGCGTTGTTGTTGCTGGCCCACGGGCACGAGGATCTGGCCCGTCGCGCCGTTGAGGGTCTGGATGCACTGTCGGTGCCCTACGCCGGCGGCCGGTGGACGTTGCACGACTCCGACGAGCGCGACCGAGGAGACAACTGGCTTGTCCTCAACACCCATGTGCAGGCGACGCTCGCGCGGCTCGCGGTCGGCGACGACGTGACCGCAGACCTGCGCGCCATGGACGCCGCGTTGCGGCTACGGCTCGAACCGCGACGCGCGCTGCCGGCTGCAGCTCGCCTGCTCGCTGCCGACGCCGCGCACGGCTGGCTCGGTCGCCACACCGGGGGCAGCGCGCAGGAACGCGCCGCACAGACGCGCACGGAGTCGCCACATCTGGTGCTGCCGGGCGGGTGGATCGCGCGCGACGCCGGTGGCGGCCCGGCCCCGGCGTACCTCACCGTCAACCTCTACGACCTCGCCGGCCTGTGCGCCAACCACCCCACGCCCACCGCCACGAAAGCGCTGCGGCGCGGCCTGCGTTACGCCCGTTGGAGCGGCTACTTCCGCGCGATCCAACGCGACGCACATCCACAGGCCGCTGTGGCGCCGATCGCACTGCGGATGGCCGGCCTTACGGGTGCCGCCCGCCGCGCCGCCGCCCGCGCAGCCGCAGCGGGTTGGCCGCCCGCCGTCGGCTGGCCGGGCCGCGTCGACCGACTGTGGTCCGCACTCGTGCCGGGCACGCCATGAGCACACTGCCGAACTTCCTCGTGATCGGCGCCGGGAAATCCGGTACGACGTCGCTCGCGGCCTACCTGGATGCGCATCCGGAAGTCTTCATGGCGCATCAGAAGGAGGTCCGCTTCTTCGACCGTTACTGGCACGAGGGCCTCGACTGGTACGCCGCGAAGTTCGCCGCCGCAGAAGGGAAGTCCGCCGTCGGCGAGGCGAGTCCGAGCTACCTGCAGTCCCTCGAGGCGCCGGCGCGCGTGGCCCAGGCACTTCCCGGCGTGCGGCTGATCGCGCTGCTGCGCAACCCGGTCGACCGCGCCTACTCCGGCTGGACGAACGCACACGCCCAGGGTCGTGACCCGCGCTCGTTCCCCGATGCGATGCACGACGAGATGGCCGGCCGCGACACGGTCGGCGACTTCCGGCCGTTGTACCTCGAGGGCGGCCGCTACTGCGACCTGCTCACGCGCTGGACCGACGCCAACCCGAGCTCTCCGCTGCACGTCGAGTGGTTCGAGGACCTGCGGGACCGGCCGCAGGAAGCGTTCGCCCGCGTCTGCGGCTTCCTCGGCGTGGACACCACGCACCTGCCGCGCAACGTCGGCCGGGTCTACCACGCGAGCCATCGGTTTCGGTGGGAGTGGTGGCGCGTCGCGATGCTGCGCTGGCGGCTGTGGGAGCGACTTCCCTATCGCGTCGCCTACCGCATCAGCGCGCTCAACCGCGTGCGTAACGAGCAGGAGAAGATGCCGGCCGCGTTGCGAGCCGAGCTCGTCGACTACTTCCGCGCGCCCAACGCCGAGCTCGCCGCCTGGCTGCACCGGCCGTTGCCCGCGGACTGGGACCGCTGAACCGTCACGCCGCCCCCGTCATAGCGCCCCGTGGTCATTGAGGCCCCGTGGTCATTGAGGCATAGACGCGTTCGTGCTCTGGTCCGACCTGCTGCGTCCAGTCCCACCTGCGCGCGTGCTCGGCGCACGCCGCCGGGGTGGCCGGGTCGCGGGCGAGCTCGATCGCGTGCAGCAGTCCGGTAGCCAGTGCCGCCGGGTCACCCGGCGCGACCACCGCACCGACTTGCGGTGTGCTGACGATGCTCGGCATGCCGCCGTCGTCCGAGCACACGGCGGGAGTCCCGCTCGCGAGCGACTCGACCAGCGAGATGCCCAGCGCCTCCCACACCGACGGCAGCAGCGACACCGTCACGGAACGGTAGAGCGCGGGCATCTGCGACATCGGCAGCACGCCGAGGTCCTCGACGGCGGCGAGTACGCGGTCGCGTTCGGCGCCGAGCCGGTCGTGCAGGTGCTCGTGATGCGCCCGCTCGCCGGGGAGCAGCAGCTTCGCGTACGGGTACGCGTCGAGCACCCGCGGCATCGCGAACAGGGCGGTCTCGACTCCCTTGCGCGGGTCGCCGGGGAACCCCGCGAACAACAGCCGGGGTGGCCCCACCCGAGCAGACAGCTCCGGCGGGAAGTCGGCCGCGCGTACGCCGAGCGGCAACACGATGCAGTCGCGCCCGAACAGCTCGCGCACCTGGCGGGCCGAAGCGGCGCTGAAGGCCGCGCGAACATGCGCTGCACGGAAACCGGCAGCGGCGAGACGGCGGTCGAACGGCCGCAGCCCGAACTGCTCCGGGGTCGGATGACCCAGCGCCGTGAGCAAGGTGCGGTGCCCGGTCAGCCGCGACGCCACCGCTGTCGTCGGCGTCATCGCGTGCACGACGTCGTACCGCTCCTTGCGCAGCACCCGCAGCGCGGCGACGCCGAAGGTGTCGACGACCGAGACCCCGCGCGCCTCGAGCCGGCGGCGCATCACGTGCCGCACCCGCCGGACCGTGACGCCGTCCTCGTCGGTGACCGAAGGAGGACCCCACGTGCCGGTGACGACGTCCACCTCATGACCCTGCGTGGTGAGGTGCCACGCGAGGTCGGCGAAGTAGCGCTCGCCGCCGCGGCGGACATCGTGCCAGTGGTAGGGGTGGACGAGCGCTATCCGCAGCCGCCGGGTCACCGAGCGGCCTCACCCGACGGCACGACGCCGGCGGGCGCGACCCAGGGTTGTTCGTCCCGCACCGGGACGACGTCGGCGCGCGGTGGCTCGAGCCGCCGGTCCTTCAGCAGCAGGAAGGGCCGCTCGACCAGCGTCCACGAGGCTTCCGCAGCAACCAACGACGCCACGATCGCGGCCAGCACGAACACGCTTCCGCGCGCGTGCACCCACTCGTTGTTGGCGCGGGAGAGGAAGACGATCAGCGGAAGGTGGACGAGGTAGAGCCCGTAGGAGCGGCGGCCGACGTGCACGAGCGGCTTCCACGCGAGCACCGACGCGACCGGACCGGAGTCACGGCTCAGACCGTGCGCGACGAGGACTGCGGCGAGCAGCGCGACCACGGTCGCACCGCCGAGGTAGTACCACCCGCTGACCACCCTCGTGGTGAACGTGACCAGCACGAGCGCGCCCGCGGCGGCGGCTGCGACGGCGGTGCTGTCGGCCCAGCGCAGCCGCGCCCGCAACCGGTCGTCGGTCACTGCGATGCCGAGCGCGACGCCGACGAGGATGCAGTCGGCGCGGGTGACGGTGCTGAGGTAGAAGAACCGGTAGTGCGCGACGCCCCCGACGGCCAGCCATCCTGCCGCGCGGACGACCACGACCAGCGCGATGAGTGCCGTGACGCCGGCGAGCAGGTGGCGGCGTGACACTCGACGGCGGAGCAGGAGAAGCAGCACGCCTGGCCAGATCAGGTAGAACTGCTCCTCGATCGACAGCGACCAGGTGTGGGTGAGATAGCCGAGCGGCGACTTCGCGCCTTGCAACGACGCCCAGTTGGCGACGTAGAACAACGCTTCGACCGCGCTCTTCACGTAGGACTGGCCGCCGCGCCACCCGGTCACCTCGATGGCGACACCGACCCACACGATCGTGAGCACCAGCGCCGGCAGCAGCCGCAGCGCGCGACGGCCGTAGAACGCCGGGAGCGACACCGTGTGGGTGCGCTCGTGCTCGGCCAGGAGCAGCAGCGTGATCAGGCATCCGCTGATGACGAAGAAGACGTCGACGCCGAGGAAGCCGCCTTTGTACTGCCAGGAGTAGCTGCTCGTCGCATGGAAGAGCACGACGGCGATGACGGCGAATGCGCGCAGCCCGTCGAGTGCAGGTCGGTAACCCACGCACTCCCCCCGGGCTCGGCTGTCGCGAAGAATAACGACGAAGTCAGACGAAGGTTGCGCTCGCGCGCGCACCCAGATCGACGACCCCGTTGACCGGGTGGTCCAGCGTCACGCGGAAGAACGTCGGCGGCAACGTGTCCTCCTCCGCGACGACCGCGCCATGCGGCGCCAACGTCGCCCGGACGCTGTAGGTGCCGGTCGTCAACGGGACGGCGAGCCGCGCGGTCACGACCGCGTGAGTCGCGCCGGTGAGCCCGAGCGACGACCACGGCTTCGTCTCGGTGTAGATGTCCGTGCTGTCGTCCGCGATCGACAGCTGCAGCGCCGGCTCGGCACCGATCGCCTCGTGCACCATCTCCACGCGCACGACGACCTCCGACCCGCTGGTCACGCTCGTCGCGGGCGTTCCGTCGGGGTTCAGCACCTCGAGCGCGAGCACGCGGCTCGTCGTCGGCGCGCGCTCGACACCGGTCGTCGGATCGTCGCTGAGCAGCTGGTGGTAGCGGCCGACGGCTGCGTGCACGCCCCCGTCGAAGCGCAGGGCGCCGGTGTCGATGACGACGCCGCGGTCGCACAGCACCTCCATCGCCTGCAGGTTGTGCGTGACGACGACGACGGTGGTTCCACCGCGCTGCAGCTCGCGCATGCGGTCGAAGCACTTCACCTGGAAGGCGAGGTCGCCGACTGCGAGCACCTCGTCGACGAGCAGCACATCCGGCGTCGCGTTGACGGCGATGGCGAACCCGAGCCGCACGAACATCCCGGACGAGTAGAACTTCACCGGGGTGTCGAGAAAGGCCTCCACGCCCGCGAACTCGACGATCTCGTCGAAGCGGCGGCTGACCTCATCGCGCGACATGCCGAGGACGGCACCGTTGATGAACACGTTCTCCCGGCCGGTCAGCTCCGGGTGGAAGCCGACACCGACAGACAGCAGCGGCGCGACCCGGCCGCGCACGACGACACGACCTTCGCTCGGCGCGCTGACCGCGGCGAGCATCGACAGCAGCGTCGACTTGCCGGAGCCGTTGCGGCCGACGATGCCGATGCACTCTCCCGGTTGCACGGTGAGGTCGACACCGCGAAGGGCCCAGAACTCCTCGCGGGTGGTCCGGCGGTGCAGCCCGACCCGGCCGCCGACCGTGCGGTCGGTCATCTTCGCGAACCGCTTCCCGACGTTGTGCAGCTCGATGCTCGGTGCGGTCATCGCGCCCGCTCCACCGAGAACTGCGCGCACAGGTCGATGAGGCCCGTGACGTCGGGCCGTCCGGCGACCCGGAACGGCAACGGGCCGCCCCTGGCGATGACAGCGCGGGACTCGGCGTCGCGCACCGAGACCTGCATCACGTAGTCCCCGTCGGGCAACGGCAGCGGGAGCGACAGCCCGACGCGAGCGGTGCCGCCGGCCTCGATGCCGGCGTCGCCGGTGTGCAGGACCTCGCTGTAGATCGGCGCGAGGCCCGGCGTCCCGATGCCGATCCACACGACGTACGGCGCGACGTCGCGGCGCGCTTCGAGCTCGACGGCGAAGGTCGTGTCCGCTCCACTCGGGACCGGCTGCTCGGGCGACTCCAGCGCGAGGGAACGTACGACGACCGCGTCGTCCGGGTCCCGTGATCCGGGTTGGACCAGCAGCTCGTAGTAACGGGTGACGGCGGCGTCGGTCGGGCCGTCACACAGCATCTGCCCGTGGTGCATGAGAACCGTGCGCGGGCAGATCTGCCGGATGCCCGCGATGTTGTGGCTGACGACCAGGACGGTCGTCCCGCTCTCCGCGACGGCCTGCATGCGCTCGAAGCACTTCTGCTGAAAGGCCACGTCACCCACGGCGAGGACCTCGTCGACGATGAGCACGTCCGGCGTCGCGATGACGGCGACCGAGAACCCGAGGCGGACGAACATGCCGGAGCTGTAGAACTTCACGGGCGTGTCCAGGAACCGCTCGATGCCGGCGAAGTCGACGATCTCGTCGAACCGCCGCGTGATCTCCTGCCGGGACAAGCCGAGGACGGTGCCGTTGACGTAGACGTTCTCCCGGCCGGTCAGCTCCGGATGGAACCCGACGCCCACCGACAGCAGTGGTGCGACCCGCCCGCGGACGGTGACCGAGCCGGTGGTCGGCGCGGTGATGCCCGCGAGCATCCGAAGCATCGTCGACTTGCCGGCGCCGTTGCGGCCGATGATGCCGACGCGCTCCCCCGGGGCTACGTCGAGGTCGATGTCGCGAAGAGCCCAGAACTCCTGACGGCCTTGCCGGGTGTCGCGCGAGGCCGCGGCCAGCGCGCGCCCGGCAAGAGTCGGGGTGTCGTCGATCTTCCAGTACCGCTTCGAGACACCCGCAAGTCGCAGCGCCGAGCTCACATCAGGTCCGTGAAGAGGCGGTCGTACTTGCGGTGCAGGACCAGCGCGATCGCGCCGAGGCAGCCGACCCAGCCGAGCGTCCACCACAGCGACGTGAGCCAGCCGGGGTCGGCGCCGACGGTCCCGGCACGGAACAGCTCGACCACCCCCGTGACGGGGTTGGCCTCCACCCAGGTGCGCAGCCCGTGCAGGATCGTCAGCGGGTAGAAGATCGGCGTGACGTAGAACCAGGCGCGCGTCGCGGCGTCGAGCAGGTAGCGGACGTCGCGGAAGTAGACCTGCAGGGCCGACAGCACCAGACCGAAGGTCGCCGCAAGCAACGTCGTCAATGCGACCGCCGGGATGAGGAGCAACACCTGCCAGCCCGGCCAGGAGCCGAAGATCGGCGTGAGAACGAGCAGGACGACGATGTTGAGTCCGAGCCCGTAGAGACCGCCGATCACGTTGACGAGCGGCAGCACGGCGCGCGGGAAGTAGATCTTGGTGGACATGCCGGCGCCGTCGACGATCGCAGTGGTGGAGGCGGACACCGCGGCGCTGAAGAAGGTCCACACCACGGTCCCGGACAGCAGGAACACGGTGAACGACACACCGGGCGTCTTGATGCGGGTGACCCGGCTGAGGACGACCGCGAGGATCAGTGCCTGCGTCAGCGGGATCACGATGGCCCACGCCAGCCCGAACGACGCCCGCCGGTAGCGCACGAAGAAGTCCCGCCGCGCCAGCATCGACATGAGCGCGCGAGATCGCCACAAGTCGGACAGCAGGGTGCGCAGCGGGGTGGGCTGCGGCGTGACCTCGAGAACCGGGGTCGCCGTCATCCGCGACCCCCCTCGACCGACGTCCACCGGCGCTGCTCGGCGTCCCACGCGCGTACGGGACGGGCCGGGTTGCCGACCACGACGGTGCGCGGCGGGACGTCGCGCGTCACCACCGCGCCCGCGCCGACGTAAGCGTTCGCACCGATGCTCACGCCAGGTAGAACGACCGAGTGGACGCCGAGAAACGCCCCACGGCCGATCAACACGGGCTCGGGGGCCGCCATCGGCTGCGCCGCCACGGGGAGGTCGGGGTCGCGATAGTCGTGGTAGGTGTCGCCGATGAACACGCCGTCGGAGGTCAGGACGTCCGCCTCGATGGTGACCGAGCCGACGCAGGCGATCAGGCAGTTGCGGCCGATCCGGACGCGGTCCCCGATGACCAGTCGCGGCTCGACACCCGCAACTGCGCGCTCGACCGAAAGCCACGTGCCCTCGAGGACGCGCACCTGCGCGCCGATCTCGATCAGCTCAGGTGCGGACACCCGCACCGGCGGCACGAGCACGCTGCCGGCGCCGAACGCACGGAACCGCGACGGGTCTGGCGGAGTTCGGTTGACGACCGCGGCGAGGAGGAGCCGTCGCGCGCGCCAGGCATCCTTCCAGCGCGACCGGGCAGGCACGCGCAAGAGCGTACGATGCCTCGGTCATGGCCACCGGGATGCGCAACCTCGTCGTCATCACATTGGACAGCCTGCGGTTCGACTCCTGGGTGCAGGCCGCGCCGGCCAACCTCGCTCGTATCGGTGACGTCGAACGCCGCTACAGCTACGCGAGCTGGACCGCGCCGTCGCACTACAACCTGCTCATGGGGCTGCTGCCGCACCGCAGCCCGACGAAGGTCTACGCGTCGGAGTACTACAAGGAAGACTTCACCCGCTACACCGAGCGGCTCGGCGTCGAGGACATGGAGTTCCGCCAGCTGCTGCCGTCGCTCTGGCTGCCGACCTACCTCAAGACCAAGCTGGGCTACCGCACGCACGCGATGGTGTCGATGCCGGTGCTCAACCCGACGACGCCGGTCAACCGCGACTTCGACACCTACCAGCTGATGCCGCGGCACAACGACATGTCGGCGATGCTCGACGCGATGCGCTTCGACGACGACCAGCCTGCGTTCTACCTCCTCAACGTCGGCGAGACGCACTACCCCTACGCGCTGCCGGACGAGGACCCGAGCCAGTGGCCACGCATCTCCGGAGTGCACGGCGTCGTGAAGAACCTCGACGCCGAGACAGACGGCCCCGGCGACTTCTTCGACACCGAGCAGATGGAGCAGCTGCACCAGCGACAGGTGCGCAGCGTGCGTTACATCGACGGGTTGTTCGAGCGCGTCTTCGACATCGTTCCGCCGAACACGTGGCTGATCGTCACCTCCGACCACGGCGAGCTGTTCGGCGAGGACGGCTACTTCGGCCACGGCCCGGTGCAGCACGACAAGGTCAACGAGGTGCCGTTCGTCGAGGGGCTGCGCCCCTAGAACCCCGGGGTCCCCAGAACACCGGGGTTCCCAGAACACCGGGGTCCCTGGAACGGCGCTAGAGGTAGCCGAGCAGCCGCATCTGCTCCTCGAGCGCGGCGACGTCGGTGTCCTCCGCCGGTGGTCCGACCTCCGCGTCCGTCGGCGCCGGCTCGACGCCGGTCAGCGCCGCATCGACCGCCTTGCGCAGCCGCGCGACCGTCTCCGCGGGCGCAGCGTCGACGGGAAGCGGCCGCTGCTCCAGCGGGTCGGTGCCGAGGTCGAACACCTGCTCCCAGCCGTCGTGCTCGACGAGCAGCTTCCAGCGCGTGTCGGTGGCGGTCGTGAGCGAGCGCGACAGCCGGTGCACGCTGTCCGCCGACAGCCCCCACCGGCGGGCCGCGTCCTGCATCTGCGGCGAGTCCGGCGTGGTCACGCCGTCGTGCTGGGCGACGATCACGTCGTCCGTCTGCTCCTGCCAGGGATGGTCGGCGAGCCCGAGCGCATCGGCGAGACGCCGCGGCACCCCGGCGAGGCTGAGCGGCGCTGTGTCGCGAAGGTCGAGCGGGCCCGCGGTGACGAACGGGATGCGCAGCAGCCGCTCGTCGAGCGAGAACGCGTGGCCGATCAGACCGGACTCACCCAGGTTCTCGCCGTGGTCGGACGTGATGATGACCTGGGTGTCGTCGAGCAGGCGAGCGCGGTCCAGTGCGGTGAGGACCCGCGCGAGCCAGTCGTCCATCAGGGTGATCGCGCGGCGGTAGAGGTGACCCATTCGCGCCAGCGCAGGCGCCGGGACGGTCATGTTGCCGGCGCAGACCCGGAACACGCTGTCGAGGTTGAGGAACTGCCGCGCCTCCTCTGCGACCTGCGCGCGCCGCCACGGCGGCAGGTCGTTGTAGGGCAGCGGCGGCAGGTAGGGCGAGTGGCACTCGAGGAGGTTGACGAACCAGAAGAACGGCCGGTCCGCGTCCACCTCGGCGATCCAGCCGTCGATGACCTGCTCGACCTGCTGGGCGCCGTGGTCGGCGCGCGCCAGCATCCCGTCGAGCGCCCAGCGCAGCCGGCCTCTCAGCGAGGCGTCGTGCATCCGCGGGCGCCTCGGCGAGACGACGCTCAGCAGCTCGTCGAAGCCGACCCCGAAGCCGCTGTCGGTGCTGATCCAGGGGTTCGCGCTCACCCCGCGGGTCGCCCAGCCGGCGTCCTGCAGCTTCTTGACGAGGTTGGTGCCGGCACTGGCTGAAAGCGGTGCGCGGCAACGGGTTCTGTCGCCGCCCGCGACCTGGGTGAGCCCGAGATCGCGCGGCAGGACGCCGGTGAACATCGACGCGTGCGACGGCACGGTCCAGTTCGCAGTGCTGTACGCCGTCAGTGCCGCTCCGCGCGACGCGAGCTGCCCGACCGTCGGCGACGCGCCGGGCGGTGCGCCGTACGGCTCGAAGACGTCGGCCCGCGCCGTGTCGAGCACGATGAGCAGGACATTGGGGGGCATCCGCGAAATGGTAACGAGGTGAACAGGGGGCAGGTCTTGCGTTCGGACCGCCCCACGCCACCGGGTATCCGCCCGGACGGCCCCTACTGGGCGTCGCTCGACGGTCTGCGCGGCCTCGCGATGGTGCTCGTCTTCGTCTACCACGTGCATCCGCCGTGGCTGCCCGGGGCGAGCATCAGCGTCGACGCGTTCTTCGTGCTCTCGGCGTTCCTCATCACGTTCCTGCTGGTCCGTGAGCACAAGCGGACCGGCCGCATCCGGCTCGGCCGGTTCTATGCCCGACGCGTGCTGCGCCTTCTGCCGGTGCTGCTGGTAGCCGCTCCGCTCGGTGCGCTCGTGGCCTGGAAGCAGCTCCCGGCACTGCGGCCCGACATCTGGCCGTCGCTGCGCAGCACGTTGCTCTACTACGCCAACTTCCGGGCGTCGGCGCACCCGCAGCACATGGCCGTCTTCCTGCCGACCTGGTCGCTGTCGACCGAGGAGCAGTTCTACGCCGTCTGGCCGCCCCTGCTCGTACTGCTCCTGGCGATCGGGCTGCGCGCGCGGGCGCTGCTCGCCTTCACCGCCACCTTGCTCGTCGTCAGCGTCGTATGGCTGCAGTACGCGTCGCAGCACGGGACGGCCGCGTCGGCGTTGTACTACCGCCCCGACCTGCGCGTGACCGGCATCCTCGTCGGCACCGTCGCGGGTCTCGCCTACTCCTACGACCTGCTGCCGCGGCTCCCGCGGCTGCGCCCCGCGCTGCTGGTCCTGACCGTCGTCGGCGGGATCTACGTCGCCGCGTTCCTGCTGCACCCGCAGTTCCTCCCGCGGCGCTATCTCGCGACGCTGGCGATCGCCGCGGCGTGCGTCGCGTGGGCCGCGATCCTGCTGCGCCAGGTGATCGCTCCGATCGCGCCGCTGTCATTGCTGCTCGGCAACCGCGTGGCCAGGTGGCTGGGTCGCACGAGCTACACGATCTACCTCGTGCACGTGCCGATCGTGCGAACGACGCGGTCGGTGATGGGGCACCCACGGCCGCTGACGCTGCTCGTCGTCGCCGGTGCCGTCACGCTCGCGGTGACAGCCGCACTGCACTACGCCGTCGAGCGGCCGGCACTGCGCTGGAAGGACCGACGCGCCGAGCCGCCGCGCGAGTCCGATCCGGAACCGGTGGCGCAGGCGTCACCTAAGGTTTCCGCGTGAAGCGCCGTGCGCCGCGACGACCCTGGGCGCACTTCGGCGAGGGCTCGCGGCTGATGGAGCCGGCGCTGCTCGTCGACAACCCGACGGGCATGTGGATCGGCGACCGGGTGGACATCCGCAGCCATGTCGTCATGGAGGCGCTCGCCCCGCCGGGGCAGGTCGTGCTCGAGATCGGTGACGACACCTACATCGGCTACTTCGGCCGGATCACCGCGCTCGGCGGCGTGTCGATCGGCCGCTCGGTGTTGATCGCGGACCGCGTCTACCTGTCCGACACCGGGCACGTCTACGAGGACGTCAGCCGGCCGGTGAAGGACCAGCCGCTGCGCGAGGGCCGGCGGCTCGAGATCGGCGACGGCGCCTGGCTCGGAGTCGGCGCCGTGGTCGTGGGCGGCATCCGGGTCGGGCGCGGCGCCGTCGTGGGGGCCGGCGCGGTCGTGCGGGAGGACGTGCCCGACCACTGCGTGGTCGTCGGCAACCCGGCTCAGATCGTCCGGCGCTACGTCGACGAAGGCGACGGCGGTGCCTGGCGCTGGGTCGGCGACTTGACCGCTCGCACCTCCAAGCACAGCCCCGGCACGTAGGGCGCCCAGTCGCGCGTGTGATGACAGTGCGGATCACTGCCGCTGATGTCGGCGACGTCGGTGAAGCCGGCCTCGGTCAGGACGCGGGACAACAACGGGAAGGTGAACAGCAGCTTGTGGTCGGGCTCCATGCCGACCGCGTCGGGGCTGTTCGCGTCCCAGGGCGCGCGGTTGTAGCCGTAGACCGCGGACTGCACGGCCCAGATGTGCTCGACGGGAACCTCGTCGCTGCGGGCGAGCACGGACGCCAGCGCCGTACCGTTCGGAGTGTGCAGCGTGAGGACGCCTCCCGGCGCGAGCTGTCGGTGCCAGGTGGCGAGCACCGTCCGCAGCGCGCCGGCCGGGACGTGTTCGATCATGTGCACGGCGAGGATCTCGTCGCACCAGCCGTCGGCGAACGGCAGCCGGTCGGCTCGCGCGACGAGGTGCAGGTCGGGGAGGCCCGGAACGACATCGACATGGATGTAGCCGGGTCGCGGGTTGAAGCCGGAACCGACCTCGACGCGACGCTCGCCACGGGGCGGCAGCGGAGCACCGCGGCGCAGGCCACCGGGCAGGAGACGCACGAGCCCGCCGTCGGGCCGGCGGTAGACGGCGCGACGACTGCGTTGCCTCACCCAGTCGGCCGGACGCAACACGCGCCACACAGTAGCCGCCTGCGCGTCCTCGTCATCGGCAACATGTATCCGCCACACGCACTCGGCGGCTACGAGCAGTCGTGCCGCGACGTCATGGTGCGCATGCGCGACAACGGTCACCAGGTGACGGTGCTCACGACGACGATGCGGTTGCCGGGCGTCTCCGACCACGCTGATGACGGCATCGACGTACGTCGCGAGCTGGAGTTCTACTGGGACGACCACGAGCTGGTGACACCGCCCCCGAGCGGCCGGCTTCGGATCGAGCGGCACAACCAGCGGGTGCTACGACGAACGCTGCGCGACGTGCGCCCCGACGTCGTCTCCGTGTGGAACATGGGCGCGATGTCCATGGGGCTGGTCACCTCCATCGCCGCGTCCGGCCTTCCGAGCATCTACGCCGTCTGTGACGACTGGCTGCTCTACGGACCGAAGGTCGACCCGTGGACGCGCGCCTGGAGCCGCCGTCCGCGGCTCGCGCCGGTGGCCGGTCGTGTCGCCGGTGTTCCGACCGCGCTTCCGCGCGACCTCGGCGAACGCGGTGCCTTCTGTTTCGTCAGCGAGTGGACGCGCGACCGCGCCGTCGCCGAGTCGCCGTGGACGTTTCCGTTGTCCACCGTCGTCTACACCGGCATCGACCCGGCGGACTTCGCGACAGCTGAGCGCGACGTGCGTCGCGAGTGGCACTGGCGGTTGCTCTACGTCGGTCGCGTGGAGGGACGTAAGGGCGTCGAGACCGCGATCCGCAGCCTGGCGCACCTGCCCGTGGGGGCCACGCTGCGCGTCGTCGGCCGGGCCGAGCCGGAGCATCGCCGCGAACTCGACCGCGTCGTGCACGAACTCGGGCTCGACGACCGCGTGTCGTTCGAGGTGGCGCGACGCGACGAGCTCGCGCCGACGTATGCGAGCGCCGACGTCCTGCTGTTCCCGCCGGTCTGGGACGAGCCGTTCGGCCTGGTCCCGGTCGAGGCCATGGCGTGCGATACCCCCGTTGTCGCGAGCGCGACGGGCGGCTCCCGCGAGTTCCTCGTCGACGGGGTCAACTGCCTCTACGCGGACCGGGGCGACCCGGCGTCGTTCGCCGCGGGTGTGCAACGTCTCGCGGGCGACGAACAGCTTCGTCGACGGCTCGTCGAAGGAGGCCGGCGCACCGCGGCCGACCTCACCATCGACCGGCTCGCCGTCGTGCTCGAGGAGTGGCACGTGGCAGCCGCCGGCGGGTTCCGGGGCGGTGTGCCGGTCGACCGTCCGTTGCCGGGGACGCGGTGACCGGCGTCGAGATCGAGTCGTTCGAGAGCGCGACCTGGTCGTCGAGCCGACCGGACGTGAGCGTGGTCGTCGCCACGCACAACCGAGCGGGCCTGCTTCCCGGTCTCCTCAACGCGATGGCGGCTCAGGAGACCGGGGAGTCGGTGTTCGAGCTCGTCGTCGTCGACGACGGGTCCACCGACGACACCGCGACGGTGCTGCGTCAGCTCGCGGAGTCGGTCGCCCTCCCGCTGCTCGTCGTGCGCATCGAGGCGACCGGTGGGCCGTCTGTCCCACGCAACGTGGGAGCCGCGCGGGCGCGCGCGCCGTACGTCCTGTTCACCGACGACGACTGCTTGCCGACGCCGGGCTGGGCGACTGCGCTGCAACGAGCGCTGTCCTCCGGGAACGACGTCGTTCAGGGTCGGACCATCCCCGAGCCTGGTGAGCGGCCGGGGCCGTGGGCGCGGGCGATCTGGGTCGAAGCGCCGGGCCCGCTGTTCGAGACGTGCAACGTCGGCTTCCGCAAGACCGCTTTTGACGCCGCGGGCGGCTTCCCGCTGCTCGACCTCGTGCAGACCCGCAACGCACCGCGCGGATTCGGCGAGGACGCCGCGCTCGGGTGCGCCGTCGCTCGCAGCGGCCGGCGCGGCTGGGCGTCGGACGCCCTCGTCCACCATCGATGGCTGCCGGGGAGCTTCGCCGACCACCTCACCGAACGCCGGCGGCTGGTCGCGTTCCCCGGCCTCGCCCGGGAGGTGCCGGAGGTGGCCGAGCGCCTGACCGCCGGGGTGTTCCTCTCCAAGCGCACGCTGCGGTTCGACCTGGCCGTCGCCGGCGTCGCCGCGGCTGCACTGTCCGGCCGCCCCTGGCCGGCGTTGGCGGCGCTCCCCTGGGTGCATCAGACCCTCGACCACGGACGCCGGATCGGCGCGGCGACGCCGTCCGGGCTGGCCCGGCTCGCGCTCGCCGACGCGGTCGGCCTGTCGGCACTGGTGCGGGGCAGCGTCCGCACCCGCCGCCCTGTCCTCTAGAAGGTTCGCCGCACCGGCCCGCAGGAGTTCTCGCGCAGACGTCGAAATGGGGGCCACTTCGTTCCCTGGTGCCGACGCCGCGAAATCGGACGTCCGGGCACAGAAAGGTAGGTCCCTGTGCGACGCCTCCTTCTCGTGGTGACGTCACTCCTGCTCGCGGGCACCGGTGCGGGTGCCGGTCTGGTCCAGAGCTCGGCCGCCAAGGCACCCGTGGCGGCCTGCACCATCGCCGGCACCGCCCACATCACGCCGGGCCTGTCCACCGCGGCGCAGAACTTCACCTACACGTTCGCGGGGACCTTCAGCGGCTGCAAGGGCGGCGACGGCTCGGTGAAGTCGGGCACGGTCACCGCGTCAGGCAGCGGCAACGGAAGCTGCGCCAAGAGCAAGACCTCGGGCAGCGTCACGGTCAACTGGGACAACGGGAGCTACTCCTCGATCCCGATCACCACGACGGGTGCCGCGGCCGCGTTGAAGGTGAACGGTTTCGTCAGCAGCGGAACGTTCGCCGGCAAGAAGACGCAGGCGCTGCTCGCGTTCGAGGCGCAGCCGCAGCAGTGCGCAGCTGCCGGCGGCGTGACCGACCCGACGTTCAACGGAGTCGGCGAGCTCGGCGAGTGAGCCACTAGTCTGGCGACCACCGGAGGGGGGCACCGAAAGGGGGCGCCGGTGGTCGCCAGACAGACCGCGCGCGATGCGCTCGGCCTGGCACGCCGGCTCACACCACACACGCGGCGCGCCCACCAGCGGCTGCGCCTGCGCGCGTTCGTGACCCGCACCCGTGCGGCCGCCCTTCTCGCGGACGCCTACATCGACCTCGACATCGCCGACGACGTGTGGATCGGCTCCGGCGCGCGAGTGACGTTCGAGGAGGGCACGCACAACCTGCTGCACATCGGTCCTGGCGGTTCCGTCGGTGACCGCGTCAGCATCCAGCTGAAGGGCGGGCGGATCCGCCTGGGCCCGCGCGTGGAGATCCGGCGCGACTGCGTGCTCAACGTCGCCGGCGCGCTGCAGGTGCACGGCGACACCCCGATCAGCTGGGGCAGCATCATCCACTGCAGCAACGACATCGTTCTCGAGCGCATGGTCGGCATCGCCGAGCAGGTCACTCTCGCCGACTCCAGCCACTACTTCACCGAGCCGGAAGAGCACTTCTGGCACAACGTGCGCACCGGCTCGATCCGGATCGGTGCCAACACGTGGATCTGCCCGAAGGTGACGGTCACCCGCGGCGCCGACATCGGGTCGCACTGCATCGTCGGCTCCAACTCGGTGGTCGTCGGCAAGGTGGCCGACGGGTCGCTCGCGACGGGTGTCCCCGCCACCTGCCGACCGCTCGACCTGCCCTGGCGCAGCGCGCCCTGACGCGCCGCCGATGGCGACCGTCCTGCACTACGTCGAGCACTGGCTGGAGCTGTCCGCCGGGTTCGTGCACGCACACGTCGCCCGCTCACGCCACCGCGGCGTCGTCGTCTCGCACAACGCGACCGAGAACCTCGATGCGTTCCCCGTCGCGCCGTTGTGGCGCCTGGACCGGTTCCACCGTTTGGTCCCGGACCGGCGCTGGCCCGGCGTACGCACCGCTGTGTTGCGCGCCGGTGCGGCGGCCTACCGAACCGACGTGGTGCACGTGCACTTCGGCTACGTCGCCGGCGACGTCGTGCCGATGGTGCGCAGCAGCGGGCGGCCGTTGGTGCTGTCACTGCACGGCCACGACGTCACCGCACTGCCGGTAAGGCAACCGCATCACTACGACGAGATCGCCGACGTCGCCGCAGCTGTCATCGTCCCGTCCCGCTTTCTGCGGGACGCCGTCGTCGCGATCGGGTTCGACCCGCAACGGGTGCACGTGATTCCGAGCGGGATCGACACGGCATGGTTCGCCCCGACGCCACTGCCCGAGCGACCGACGGTCGCGTTCGTCGGCCGTCTCGTCGAGAAGAAGGGGATCGACGTGCTGTTGCGGGCCTGGCCCGCGGTGCGCGCCCGCGTCCCGGAAGCGTCCCTGCAGATCCTGGGAGACGGGCCGTTGTCGTCGCTGCTCGGGGAGGCCGCGGCTATCGGCGTCACGCACGTCCGACCGGACCCGCAGCGGCGCGCGCAGCAGGTGCGCGATCTCGTCCGGTCGGCGCGCGTCGTCACGACACCGAGCCACACCGCAGCCGACGGCGACGCCGAGAGCCTGCTGCTGGTCAACCTCGAGGCGCAGGCAAGCGGACGCCCGGTCGTCACTACGCGCCATGGCGGCATCCCCGACTTCGTCGAGGACGGCGCGTCCGCACTGCTCGTCGCCGAGAACGACAGCGACGAGCTGGCCGCGGCACTGGTGCGCGTGCTCGACGACGACAAGCTGGCGACGCAGATGGCCGCACATGGTCCGGTCGTCGCGGCACGCTTCGACGCCGGCAGGTGCACTGCTGCGGTCGACGATCTCTACGACGAGCTGAGCCGCCGCCGCGACCGGAAGTGACCGTCGCGCACCGGTGTGGCCAGCCCGCGGACAACCCCTACGACGACACCGGCCAGACGCGTCACCGTCGTCGTCACCATCAGCACGTCGCGCGCGCGCAGGTGTCTCGGCAGCTGGCTCAGCCCCCAGTGCCAGAAGTACTCCGCCGCCACGAGCCGGGCGCGCGAACGGTCGCCGGCGCGCACGAGCTTGGACAGCCGCGCACCGCTGCCCTTCCCGTAGCCGAAGTCCAGCCGGATGATGATGCGTAGCCGGCGCCGCCACTGGTCGTGCCACGCCCGCGCCGCGGGTTCGTAGCCGCCCAGCCAACCCGCGGCGAACAACCGGTCGAACAGGTCGCCCTCCGGTCCGGCCTCGAACGTCGCGCCGGCGCCGAGCAGCTCGTCGAAACCACCGACGGCCGCGACCGCGCCCCGGCGTACGACCATGCTCGCGGCGTGGCCCAGCAGTCCCGGCGTGGTCGCGTCGTAGGTCATCGGTTCCGGCCGGTCGAGAATCGACACGGCGAGCCCGACGACCTCCTGACCCGGCGGGATGTCCACGCGCCCGGTGACGAATGCGAGCCTCGGGTCGGCTGCGATCGCCCGCGCGAACGCATCCGCCCACCCGCGGTCCACCCATACGTCGTCGTCGCAGTAGGCGACGAGGTCGTGCTGCGCGGCCTGCCATCCGGCGTTGCGGGCCACCGTCTCGCCGGGTCGGGTGCAGCGCACCACCCGCGCGCCGAGCTCGACCGCCACCTGCTCGGTGGCATCCGGGTCGTCACTCGCACTGTCGACGACGAGGAGCTCGTCCTCCGGTCCCAGGGCATCGCGCAGTGACGTGAGCGCGCGGCGCAACATCTCCGGTCGGTTGCGCGTCGGCACGACGACGGACAATGCAGGTCGCGTCACCGCTCACCGACCTCGAGGTGACCGTCGCGCAACGGTGTTGCCAGCCCACGGGCGAAACCGATGCCGGTTCCGGCCACGCGATACAACGCCGCCTTCGCGAGCGGCCGCTCGCCGCGGCGCCACTCCGCCCACGCCGCCGCGAGCCCCCAGGCCCACAGCGCGTCCCACGCCACCCGGCGCGCGCGGGTGCGGTCGCTGCGGACGAGCTTGGACAGCCGCGCACCGTTGCCGTAGCCGTAGCCGTAGTCGAGCCGCACCAGCTCCTCATGCGTGCGCCACTGCTCGTGGTAGGCGACGGCAGCCGGTTCGTAGCGCCCGGTCCACCCCGCGGCCAGGATCCGGTCGAAGAAGTCGGCTTCGGGGGCGCTGCGGAACCGGCCGCCGGCACCGAGCGCCTCGTCGAACCCGCCGATCGCCTCCAGCACGTCGCGGCGGGTGCCCATGCTCGCGCTGTGCCCGAGGTTGCCGATGCTCGTCGCGTCGAAGACCTGTTGCTCGCGCTCCCGCTTCAAGGCGACCTCCCGCCGGGGCACCTCGTCGCCCGGAGCCTCGATCCGGCCGGTGACGAACCCGGCTTCGGGATGGTTCTCCAGACAACCCGCGAGCGCCTGCGCCCAGCCTTCGTCGACCACCACGTCGTCGTCGGTGAACAGCACGAGCTCGTGCACCGCCGCGCGCCAGCCGGCGTTGCGTGCCCTGCCGACCCCGGGGCGCTCGCAGCGCACGACACGGTCGGCGGCGGAAGCCGCCGACGCAACGGCGGTCGCGTCGACCGATGCCGAGTCGACGACGACCAGCTCGTCATCAGCGGTCAGTGCGGCACGAACCGACGCGAGACAGCGGGGCAGCCGGTCTGGCCGGTCGCGCGTCGGGACCACGACGCTCACTGGCCGACGCGGGGTTCGCACGGGTCGACAGCCTCCCACGCCGTCGCCGCGCTTACCGTTCCTCGGCGCGTAGCGCTGCTAGCGTCTCGCCGGGAGGGACGATGGCCGACGACCAGGGGGGCGCCCGCACGACGCGGGTGCGACGTCTGCGCGCGAAGTCTGAAACGCCGCCCACTGCCGAGTCGGCCGCCGCTGAACCCCCTGCCGCTGAAGCGACTGCCGCTGAAGTAGAGCCTCCCGAGCCGCCCACTCGGCCGACCTCCCGGCGCCGTCCTCGGCCGTGGCTGCGCACCGCCGTCATCATTCTGGTTGCGCTGTTCGTCGGCGCGGTGGTGGGCGGCGGGAGCGCCTACGGCATCCATCGCTCGACCAAGACCTTCCAGAGCCAAGCGCTGCTCGAGATCGACCAGCCGCAAGCGATCGCCGCCAGCGGCGACGAGGGTGTGGTGGCGAAGCTCGGCCGGCTCCGGTTCAAGTACGCCGGTCTCGTGCGCACTCAGGTGTTCTCGGGACCCGTCGCCCAGCAGCTCGGACTGCCGCAGGGGCTCGTCGCCTCGTCGCTCTACGCCCTCGCCGACCAGCAGTCGCTGTTGCTCGCCATCGGCGCCAGGACCCACAACGCCGACCAGGCGCGGCTCATCGCGCAGGCGGCGTCGCAGTACCTCACCAGCTACGTCCGCGACGAGCAGAACCGCAACTCGATCCCCGAGGCGCAGCAGGTGACGTTCAGCATCGCGACGCCGGCCGGCGCCGCCCGCCAGGTCGCGCCGACCCGGCGGCGCGAGGTGCTCGTCGGCGCGTTCGTCTTCATCTTCGTCACCGGCCTCGTGGCCGGGCTCGCTCTCGTCGGTCGCCGCGACAGCTGAGCCATGCCCAGCGTCCTGCTCGCGCTGCTGGCGTCGCTGCTGGCGGTGGTGCTGCTGCTGTTGCCGATGCGCGCAGCGTTCGCCACGGTCGTCGTGTCGCTGCTGCTGATCCCTGCGACCCTTCCGGTGCCCAACCCGATCACCGACTACCTCACCGTCACCCGCCTGCTGGTCGTGGTCATGGCGTTGCGGTTGTTCGTCGCCGTACGGCTCGGACGGCTGCCGCGCCGCACGCTGCAGTGGACCTCGCTGCACACGGCGTTCGCGATATTCCTGGGCGCGACCTTCCTCGCCGGCGTCATCCTCGCCGCCCCCACCACGAGCCTCGACGGGACGACCACGCAGTGGTACGACCTCGTCGACCAGTTCGTCTTCTTCGTCGTGGCGGTGGGCTACGTCCGCGCAATCGGCGACCTGCGGTTCGTCCTCGGCGTCGTCGCCGTCGCCTTGCTGGCCTCGGTCGGCGTCGCGCTCATCGAGCACGCGACGGGAGGGTCGTGGGGACACTGGCTGTTCAGCTTCCAGCGGGTGGGGGCTGACGCGGCGCATCCGCTGGAGATCCGGGCGGGATCGGTGCGCGTCCGCGCCGCGGCGGAGTTCGCGCTCGAGTTCGGGTGGATCACGGTCATCCTGCTGCCCGCCCTGCTGGCCTGGCTCGCCGGACTGCGACGTTGGCTCGTCCCGTCGTTCCTCCTCGTCGGCGTGGTGCTGCTCGCGGAGTACTGGTCCTACAGCCGGACCGCCCTCGCCGCCTTCGGCGTCATCGCACTCGTCACGGCACTCGCCGCGCGCGAGCGCCGCATGGTGCTGTTCGCCGGCGCCGGCCTTGCGATCGGCATCGCGGTGTTCACGTTGGCGCACTCCCTGCAGACCGGCTATGTCGGACTGCCATCGGGCTACGTCGACGTCCGGGTGAACCGGCTGCCGCAGATCTTCCAGCTCGCCGCGGCGCACCCGTTCAACGGACTCGGGCTGTCGGGTCTGTCGAGCAGCGGCGTCCCGACCACGGACACGTCGTACCTCCAGATCTACGGCGACACCGGGCTGCTCGGTCTCGTCACCGCGCTCGCGCTTCTGGTGACCGCGGCCGGCAGCGCCGTCCCTGCGCTGCGTTCCGCCGTCGCGGGCGAGCGCCTCGCCGGCGCCGCCGCATTCGCCTCAGCCGTCGCGATGATCCTCGCCGGCATCGCGACCGACTCGATCCGGCCGCTCACGTCGGCCCGGTCGTTCTGGCTGATGGCCGCGGTCGGTCTGGTCGCCTCGGAACGGATGGTGGGCCGGCTTCCTGCGATCGTCCCGCGGCGGGGGCGCATCGTGATCGGGACGCTGCTGGCCACCGAGCTCGCGGCCTGGGTGGTCGTCGCCGTGAGCCCCGTCCACTTCGCCCACGAGTTCCAGTTCTCGACACTGCCGACCTCGCGGGAGGCGCGCGCGGTGGTCGACCCCTTCACGGTCGGCACCCGGCTGGTGAACACCGTCTGCGGCCTCGTCAAGAGCGTGGGCGAGGAGGAGGTCCGCGGCGGGCGGTTCGACTGCCGCAACCCGGAGATCGCGGCGGGCGTCGGTGCGCTGCGCGTGCAGGGCTTCACCCGGGCCGAGGTGGACACCGGCGAGCAGCGGGTGACGGAGAAGATCGCGGCGGCGGGGATCGTCGGCTTCCACCTGTTCCCCGAAGCGGGCGTGCAGTCCGGCCGCGACACGGCAGTCGCCTGGGCGCCCTTCTGGGCGCCGGCGTTCGCGCTGCTGGTCCTCCTCCTGGTGCCACTGCCTCCTCCGACCGGAGGCCGCATAGCCCATCGGGACTAGCCGCAGAACCGTCCTTTCTCGTCTTTTGCGACGAATCGGACAAGCGGATCGTAAGGGTCATCCCCCAAGCGACCGAAAGAGCTGCCATGCCCTACCGCCGTACCGCCGCCGTTCTCACCGCCGCGACCGCCCTGTCTGTTGTCGCCGCAGGCGCCCCTGCCCTCGCCGGCGCCCGCACCAAGACCGCGTCGACGGCCGTCGCCACGCCGAGCGTCCCGGCCGTCACGCCGACCTCGCCGGTGCGGCTGACCGCGTCGACGGTCGCCAGCCTGGACGGCACCGGGCGGGCGCTGTTCGCCCCAGACGCCGGCTACGCCGTCGGCGGCAAGCTCGCCACGAGCCTCAACGTGGTCAGCGACACCTCGAGCCCGCTGCTCTACACGCAGCAGCGCGTTGGCGGCACCGGCTACGACGTGCCGGTCAGCCAGCCGGGCACCTACTTCGTCGACATGTTCGTCGCCGAGACCGGCGGCGCCGCGCCGGGCCAGCGGGTCTGGAAGGTCACCGCCGAGGGCCACACCGCCGTCGCGTCGGTCGACGTCGCCGGCGAGGCCGGCCCGAACCGCGCCTGGCACGTGGTCTTCTCCGCCCCCGTGACCGACGGCACCCTGAACCTGCGGATCACCCCGATCGCCGGCACGCCGGTCGTCGGCGCGCTCGAGGTCGACTTCCGCAAGTCGGCCACCAGCGACCACGAGCTGTTCGGCGAGGACTTCAACGGCGCCGCAGGCTCCGCTCCGGACCCGACCAAGTGGGGCTACGACGTCGGCGGTGGCGGTTGGGGCAACAACGAGCTCGAGACCTACACCTCGCGCACGTCGAACGCCGCCCTCGACGGTGCCGGCCACCTGCTCATCAACGCCCGCCACGAGACCTACACCGGCGCCGACGGCATCACCCGCGACTACACCTCCGCGCGGCTGACCACCCAGAACAAGTTCCAGTTCCAGTACGGCTCGGCGGTCGCCCGCATCCAGGTTCCCGGCGGCCAGGGCCTGTGGCCCGCGTTCTGGACGCTCGGCTCCAACATCAACACCGTGGGCTGGCCGGTCTGCGGCGAGATCGACGTGATGGAGAACATCGGCAGCGAGCCGACGACGACGCACGGGACGATCCACGCGGGTGGCAAGAGCGGCCTGCGCTGGCTCTCCGGCGACTCGACCGATGCCGCTTCTGCGCTCTCCGCCGGCTACCACACCTACGGCGTCGTCTGGGGCCCGACGGCGGTCTCGATCTCGATCGACGGCCGCACCTACATGACGGCCAGCGCGTCGGACATCACGGCTGACGACTGGTGGAACTTCACCCAGCCGAACTTCCTGCTGCTGAACCTCGCGGTCGGCGGCAGCTGGCCCGGCTCGCCGGACACGACGACGCCGTTCCCGGCGACGATGGCGGTCGACTACGTCCACGTCACCGGCTGAGCCGGCGGGCGGTCAGCCGCCGGGCGTGTAGCTGAAGGAGTCGAGAACGACTTCCTGCGGCTGACCCGACAGCGGCGGACCGTGGAAGTTCCAGAAATCCGTCACAACCTTCGTCCCGGGGCGCGGAGTCCCGATCGGCGCCGGCGTCGACCAACGCTTCAGCACTGGAGCGGTCGCGCCGGCGCCGCGGCGTACGACGAAGGTCGTGCCGGTGGCCGCCCAGGTGAACTCGAACGTCAGCGGCGTCTGCCGGTTGGGCAGCGCGATCCGGCGGATGTTCGCCGGGTTCCACCAGGGCTGGATCGTCTCCTGCAGGTTGTCGCGGTTCGTCGCGCTGCGCCAGCGGGTCAGCTCGAAGTCGGCCTCGAGGTGACCGACGTGCGGGTCACCCTTCGGCGACTTGGCGTCGCGCACCCCGTTGTAGGTGAACAGCCCGAGCACCGATGACGGGTCCAGCGTGCCGGGCGGCGTCTCCACGACCCAGCGGTAGGTGCCGTAGCCGTAGTTGCCGTCGATCGAGGAGACCTCCGACGACCACCACGACCCGCTGGCGTTGACGATGCGCAGGTGCAGCCGGCCGCTGTTGTCGACGAACAAGGTGTCGGGCAGAGCCCGGAAGCAGTCGCCATTGACGCTGCAGCCGTTGAGCGTCGGCGTCCAGATGTGACCTGACCAGTAGACCGGCGGTGCGCCGTCGATCGCGGGCAGGCGAGGCGCCGATGCATGCGCACCCGACGCCACGGTCGCGGCCGCGAGGACCAAACCGACCAGG
>Ga0070679_100000255_pt1 | contig 44748 bp, 38 predicted proteins | sample KBSC63BmetaG_FD_65652 | JGI IMG/M metagenome (GOLD analysis project Ga0070679, IMG submission 65652) | Corn rhizosphere microbial communities from Kellogg Biological Station, Michigan, USA - KBS C6-3B metaG | ecosystem: Host-associated > Plants > Roots > Rhizosphere | place: USA: Michigan... | reverse complement strand
TCTGATTAGAGATGTAGTTGGTCGCACTCGGTGAGGCGCCTGCCACGTTCGGCAGTGGATAGTAGCTGAGCAGTGCCGCGCCCGTCGCGTTGATCCGGTTGGTCGGGATGATGTTGTTGGCGAAATACGCGGTGCGAACATTGCCAGTCACCGGTGACAGCGGATCGTAAATTTGAATGCCGTTGGTGCACAAACCAGTCGCATCGAAAGCGGAGCAGAGAGCGGAGAAGTCGCCGCCTCGTTCGGCCGCGGTCGGGACACGAGTGTTGTAGTTAATCGCCTGGTGCGTCTGGTAGAACTCGTACGCGAGCATGAAGAAGCTTTTGTTGCGGCCGTCATAGAGTTTGGGAATTATCACCGGGCCATCGACCACAAAGCCAGTCTGTGCAAGCTGGTCATTGTTGCGATGGGTTGGCGCGGACGGATTCGTGGCGCCGTTCTGGTTGGGAACGCGCTCATAAAGGTTCGCGTTCAAGTAGGTGTTCTGGAAGGCGTAGTAGGCTGCACCGTGGAGTTTGTTGGTGCCGCTACGCACCACCGTGTTGGTCGTTGTGCCATTGCCGTGACCGACCTGTGCGTCGAAGATCGAGGTCTGCACCTTGACCTCCTGCACAGCCTCTGGCGAGGGCACGAAGCCGGTATAGCTCGCTCCCGAAAGCCTCTCAGCGGGATCATCCGGGATACCGTTCAGGGTCAGCCTGTTGTGACCGGCGTTGCCGTCGCCGCTGATCTGGACGGCTACGCCCGAAAACGGTTGAGTGAACTGGCTGGACTTGCTCTGCATGTAGGCGCCGGTGGTGACTCCGGCCGCCAGAGTGGCAAGAACGAAGGGGTTGCGCCCTTCGTTGGGAAGGTCGACTACCTCCTGTTGCGTAAGGGTTGTGGCTATGTTCGCCGAGCCGGTGTCCATCAGGACGTTGGAATCTGCATTGACTTCAACGGTCTCCGCCCCTCCCCCGGCCGTCAACGTGATGTTGATCACCTGCAGTTCACCGGCGGTCAGTACGATGCCCGTGCGGGTTTCGACCTTGAAGTTGGGTAAGGTAGCGGTAACGGTATAGGTGGCGGGGTTGAGACCGGCCAGTACGAATGATCCGTCGCCGCTGGACGTCACGGTCGTCTTGAAATGTGTGTCGACGTCCTCGGCTGTGACCTTGACGCCGGGAACCTTGGCGCCGGTAGAGTCGGCAGTCTCGCCCTGGATGCTGCCCAGGTATTTCTGGGCCAATGCTCGAGGCATGGTGATGCCTAAGACAGTGACGGCGAATAGGAGTGCAGTACTTTTGAGGACTCGGGTCTTGAAGTTCATGTTCGCCTCCAGTGGCGGTGCGTCTGGCCTTGGCTCCAGCGAGTTCGTTTGAAAACCAAATTTTGCTCGATATCGAAGCGCAGCCATACTCCAAGTGTTGCGTTACGGTAGCCAAGTTAATTCACCGGAAGAAAGTCGCTAGACTTAACAGTGAAAGAAGTTATGTCTATTGTTTTCTGCGATATAGGCCAACTCTTCCCCTTGGAAAGCAGAGCCGGAACCACCTCTTCTGTAGTGCCGCATGGCGTTCTGGCGTAGCACTTCCGAGCGATGCTAGACTTTCCCATTGACCTCCATGCCGTTGGCATCGCCTATCCCCGAAGCTTCTGAACGCCTGACGCCAGATCAAAAGGACGAACTGATTGCGCGCGTCGCGGCATCCGCGACCTTCCGCCGGGCGCTCAGACTGCGGGAGTTCCTGCTGTACGTGGGTAACGCGTCCATCCGCGACGGCATCTCGGAACTGCGCGAACAGGACATCGGCATCAAGGTCTTCGGCCGTTCCCCGGATTACGACCGTGGGGCCGACAACATCGTCCGTGTGAACGCCACGGAGCTGCGAAAGCGTATCGACCAATACTTCGCAGTGGAAGGAGCAGGCGAACCGTACGTCTTTCAGATACCCCGGGGTGCCTACAAACTGGTCTTCAGTCGCCGGATGGCAGATGAGCCGGCTCTGCGGCTCGAAATCGCTCCACAGCCAGCGGAGCTCCATCCATCTGTCGAGGCGGCGCCTCCGTTGGCCCAGGCGATGCAGCCAGGGCGGGTCTGGATGTGGCTCTCGGTTGCGCTCGGACTGCTGTGCGTCATTTTGGGGTTCGCTCTCTTCCGTGCGCGCAATCCGAAGTCGGAGGCGGACCGCCGGCCGGCGGTCATGCAGTTCTGGCGATCCCTGACACGCGACAACGAGCCAGGAGCACAGACCGACCTGGTGCTGTCTGACGAAAGCCTGAGTTTAATGCAGGACATCCTGCGGCGTCCCATCAGTTTGTCAGCGTATGTGGATCGCAGCTACGTGAATACCATCGACACTGCACCGGTCAGCGAGGAACGTAAGGCCGATGTCCACGAACTCCTGGGGCATAACCTGGTGACACTGGGAGAGGTTCTGGCCGCGCGCCAGATTACTATGTTGCCTGGACTTGGACAGCACTTCCACGTCACGGTGCCGCGGCTATACCCGCCTGACCTGATGAAGCGCAACAACCTCATCATCGTTGGTGGAAAGAAGTCGAACCCATGGGCGGGATTCTTCGACGACCAACTCAGCTTCACCCTGGAATCGGACATGAGTACGTCCGAGAACTTTGTCCTGAATCGTCATCCTGTTTCCGGTGAGGCGCGAGAGTTTCGCGCGGATGGCAGTTCAGTCCTTCCGGGTGGAGTCGCCGTTGTTGCCTACATACCCAACTCTTCGAACACGGGAGAGGTGCTGCTACTGACCGGAAGCGACTCTGACGCCACCGCCGCCGCAGCGGAGTTCATTACATCAGAGAGCTCCATCCAGGCTCTTCTAAAGAAATTCGGCGTTTCCCAGCTACCGCACTTCGAAGTGGTACTGCGCACCACGCGACTAAATGGCACATCGTTTACATCTGTGATCGTTGCCAGCCGCATTCATTAAGAGGCCAGCCCAACATTCACAGCACCTTCTGGGGGTCTGACGGAGTCGATGCGGTGCCTGGTGAGGGGGCTTCTCTGTTGGAGCCTCGCCTGGCTGCTGCCGTAGCATAGTAAGTGATGTCGGAAACCTCAACAGAACGAACGATGTATTTGCCGGAGATTCTTGCGCATCACCGGCTGGTGGTGACGGCCCGTAAGGCTGGCGCCGATTTACACGCGATGGAGCAGGCGGCTGCCGAGCATGTGCCGCGGGGCTTTGCGCGTGCTTTGCGGGAGAAGGCGCAGAGCGGGCCGGCGGTGATTGCGGAGTTGAAGAAGGCTTCGCCGTCCAAGGGGCTGATTCGCGCGGAGTTCGATGCGGCGGACCTGGCGCGGCAGATGGAGGCTGGTGGCGCGGCCGTGCTTTCGGTGCTGACGGATGAGAAGTTCTTTCAGGGCTCGCTGGAGAATCTGCGGCGGGCGTCTGCTGCGGTAAAGATTCCCTGTCTGCGGAAAGACTTCATGGTGGATGAGTTTCAGGTGCTGGAAGCGCGGGCGAATTGTGCGGATGCGATTTTGCTGATCGTCGCAGCGCTGACTGATGCGGAGTTGCGGGCTTTACGCCAAAGTGCAAAGGCGCATGGTCTGGACGTGTTGTGCGAAGTGCATGATGCGGAGGAGTTGCAGCGGGCACTGGCGCTGGATTGCGAATGTGTCGGCGTGAATAGCCGCGATTTGAAGACGTTTGAAGTCTCGCTGGATCGTGCGGTGGAGTTGGCGGCGTCGCTTCCCGAAAGCGCGGTGCGGGTGGCGGAGAGTGGCATCCATACGGCTGCGGACATGCAGCGGCTGCGCGCGGCTGGGTATGAGGCGTTTTTGATTGGCGAGTCGTTGATGCGGAAAGCGCAGCCAGGTGAGGCGTTGCGAGAGTTGCTGAGGTCTGCCGGGTAGTTTTGTGGCCGCCCGCTCATCGCCCAGGTGCCGGCGATGAACGGGGCACCCCCGGTACTCAGGAATGGTGAATTCGAATGTGGGTCAAGATTTGTGCGAATACGAACGTTGAGGATGCACTGCTTGCGGTTGAGGCTGGGGCGGATGCCGTGGGGTTTGTGTTTGCGCCGAGCAAGCGCCAGGTAACGGCGGAACAAGTGTCGGAGATTACTCGGCGGCTGCCTGCCGAAGTGGAGAAAGTGGGCATATTTGCGACGGACGATCCGTTGGAGATAGAGCACAAGGTGGCTTGCTCGGGATTGACTGCCGCGCAGTTGCATGGAGCGTTCGACGCGGAGATGGTGCGGACTCTCGCGGCGGAGTTTGGCGGTGAGTTGAAGATCATTCAGACGGTCGCCTACACTCTCGATCCCGAAGACGGCGAAGCGCGAGACGCGGCGTTTGTGCGCGCTCTGCGGGCGGCGTTTGCAGAGCCGGCGGTGTGGGCGGTATTGGTGGATGCCGCGAAGTCGGGCGCGAGTGGTGGGTTGGGCGTGGCGTTCGACTGGGAACATGTCGGCGCGTTGGTGCGGGGAGCTGTGCCCATTGGTTCGCGGGTCATTCTGGCAGGCGGATTGCGTCCGGACACAGTCGCCGAAGCCATTGACGAGTTTGGTCCGTGGGGTGTGGATGTGGCGAGCGGAGTGGAAGCGTCGTATGGAAAGAAGGATGCGGCGCGAGTGCGGGACTTCATTGCAACGGCGAAGAGTAGACATATCGGCTTGCGAGGTTAAACACGAAAGCCCGCCGATGGCGGGCCAGGGTGGCGATGGCAGCGCGAATTACCGGTGCGCGACTGCAGCCTTGGAGTAGGTTTTTGGAGCGTGGTAGCTGGTTGCGGTCGCCTGCGTGTGGGATGACGCTGTAGCAGGATGAGCGGCGTGGGCCGCGACGGCTGAACCGATAGCGAGTGTAAGGATTGCAACGACTTTCTTCATGGGATCTCCCTCGTGCGGCCTCCTACCAATTACGAAAGCGCACAGTAAATGGATGTCGGAGGTCATGAAGAAGATTCAGGTCTAAACAGACGAGGGCAGCCACGATTTCGCGGCTGCCCCTTGTTCTGAAGGTAAAAAATATTTTGAATCTTTGCGCTAGTACTGGTGCGGTCTCGCGTACTTCTCGCGTTCCTTGATGGCGTGGTGTTTCCGTGCCTTGTTGATGAGCAAACCGCCGCCGGCCCCTACGCCAGCTCCAACGAGTGCGCCACCGGGACCACCGACCTTCGCGCCGATGAGAGCGCCGCCCACGGCCGAGCCGCCGACAATCTTAGCTTTGTTGTGGTGATGACGGTCATGGCGTTCTACCTGGGCCTTCGCGTCCTCATGAGACTCCTGCGCAAGAACTGCCATAGGCATTGTCAGAACGGCCGCGGTCACTGCGTAGCCTGCAAATTTGAAAAGTTTCATGGAATCCTCCCGCGACCTGTTCTTCTCGATCGCATGACTACTCCGATGCCTGTGTTTACGCGGGTAGATGCACCAAATAAAGAAATATTGAGGGCAACCCTTGTCGCGAAATCGCAAACGGTATAAGCTACGGTTCATGCGTTCGCTCTTCACCCCGTTTAGCTTTACGTTCCGCTACTGGCCTACAGTAGCGGCCACGGCGGACTGAGCCTCGCTGAAAGTTTCAGCAGATTCTGACCAACCCCCGAGCCGCGACAGACACTGTCGGGGCTTTTGTTTTGCGCGTAGCAAATGGAGATGGAATGAGCATTAGTCAACTCACGAGTCCGATGGCCGCACCGAGCACGTCGACGCCTGGGCGCTTCGGTGTGTACGGCGGCCGGTATGTGCCGGAAACTCTGATGGCGGCGCTGCTAGAGCTTGATGCGGCGTATGCGGAAGCGCAGGCGGATGCGGCCTTTCATGCAGAGCTGGATGGGTTGCTGAAGGATTATGTCGGCAGGCCTACACCGCTGTACTTTGCGAAGCGTCTGACGGAAACGTTGGGTGGGGCGAAGATTTATCTGAAGCGCGAAGACCTGCTGCATACGGGAGCGCACAAGATCAACAATGCTCTGGGGCAGGCACTGTTGGCCCGCAGAATGGGTAAACAGCGCATCATCGCGGAGACCGGCGCCGGGCAGCATGGTGTGGCGACGGCGACGGTGTGTGCGCTGTTCGGGCTCGAATGCGTCGTGTACATGGGCGAAGAAGACATGCGGCGGCAGGAGCTGAACGTGTTCCGCATGCGGCTGCTGGGGGCCGAGGTGCGGGGTGTGGCGTCGGGGTCGGCGACGCTGAAAGATGCGATCAATGAGGCGATGCGTGACTGGGTTACAAATGTGCGGTCGACGTTCTATATCCTTGGCAGCGCACTGGGATCGCATCCGTATCCGACGATGGTGCGGGATTTTCATCGCGTGATTTCGAAAGAGTCGAAGCGCCAGATCATGGAGCATGAAGGACGCTTGCCGGATGCGATTGTGGCGTGTGTCGGCGGCGGATCGAATGCGATTGGGGCCTGGTATGAGTATCTGACCGATGCGAATGTCGCGCTGATTGGCGTTGAGGCCGGCGGACGTGGGACAGCGCTCGGCGAACATGCGGCGCGGTTTCAGAAAAATGGCGGCGGCGTTCCGGGGGTGTTGCAGGGGACGTACTCGTATGTGCTGCAGAACGATGCTGGGCAGGTGGCGGCAACGCATTCGGTGAGTGCTGGGCTGGACTATGCGAGCGTTGGGCCGGAACACGCGATGCTGCATGATTCTGGACGGGCGACGTATACGTCGGCGAGCGATACAGAGGCGCTGGATGCGGTGCGGGTGCTGTCGCGAACCGAGGGGATTATTCCGGCGTTGGAGAGTGCGCACGCGGTGGCCGAGGCGATCAAGCTCGCACCGAAGATGGGTAAGGGCAAGATTTTGATGGTGAATGTGAGTGGGCGCGGGGACAAAGATATCGGGATCATGACGCGCGAGATGAACTTGAGCGGCGTGGAGGCGAAGGGATAGAGATGTCGAAGTACATTGGCCATTTTGAGCTGGCGGGTGACTTTGATCCGGACGAGATCACGCGCTTGCTCGCGATGGAGCCCTCCTGGGTGCATCGCAAAGGTATCGATTGGGTAGGCGGCGCAAAGGGCCCGAGGAAAAACTCTTTGTGGGTTCTGCATTGCATGGCAGACGCAGCAGGTGATGTAGACGACCAGATTATCTCTTTGCTGTCAGACCTCTGGCCTAAGCGTGATCTGATAGCTGAACTCTGCTCGCGGCACCGTGGCACGTTTCACGTTTATGCATACATGGATTCAAATTACATGGGCTTCTGGCTCGACCGGGAAAGACTCAAGAAACTTGTCACGCTCGGTGTCGAGGTGGAGGGCCACTATATCTACGCTCGTGACGGCTTCTGCGATGATCCGGATACATGGGGCGAGGACCGAGATACCGCATCAACCGTCGGCAATTTGGAGTTGATCGAAGGACATCAAATTCGCCTGGCGCAGCTAAGCAGAGAGAAAGACGGATAGAGCAATGCCGATCCAATTCACGCACAGACCAGGCCTCGTCATCTACTTCACTGCAGGTGATCCCGATCTCGCGACGACGCGCGATATGGCGATTGCCGCCATCGACAATGGTGCGGATGTCATCGAGTTGGGTGTGCCATTCAGCGACCCGCTGGCGGATGGGCCGGTGATTCAGCGAGCGAGCGAGCGGGCGGTGGCGCGGGGGACGCGGCTGACGGATGTGCTCAGCATTTGTAAGGAAATTCGTGAGGCACGGCCGGCGGCTGGAATTATTTTGTTCAGCTATCTGAACCCCGTAGTGAGGCTCGGGATGGAGGCGTTTGCGAAGGCCGCGAAGGAGGCTGGCGCGGATGGTGTGCTGCTGACCGACATGATCGTCGAAGAGGCGGCGGAGTATCTGAAAGTGATGCACGCGAATGATCTGGCGCCGGTGTTCCTGGCGGCTCCAACGTCGCCCGATGAGCGGCTGAAGGCGATTGCGGAGAACTCGCAGGGGTTTGTGTATGCGATTTCGCGCGTAGGAATTACCGGTACGCAGACGGAACTGGCGGCGGATGCGCGCTCGCTGGTGGAGCGGCTGCGGCAGTTTACGACGTTGCCGATTGCGCTGGGGTTTGGGATCTCGAATGCCGAACACGTGCGCGCGGTAGGTGAGTTTGCGGATGCCGCGGTGGTGGGAAGTGCGATTGTCAGCTTGATTGAAAAGACTGATCCGAATGAGGTAGTTGCGGCTGTAGGGAAGTTTGTGGCGGATTTGAAAGGCGGAGTCGCGGCTGCCGAAGAAGGCAGCCCACCCTTTCGTGACGAAGCCACGAAAGGATGGGCTGCGGGAAGTACTGACGCGGCAGATGTCGGAGGAGCGGAGAGCGTATGAATGGTCCGCTCACCGCGTATCATCAACAAGGGCCTGCGTTCGCGAGTTTGCGGCGCAATAACACATCGCGCCACGTGCCTGCACGAGCGCTTGACGAGGCAACATGGAGATCGCCGACTGGCGTAAGAAAATCGACTCACTGGACGAGCAGATTGTTCGTCTGCTTTCAGAGCGTGCGGCTGCGGCTGTCGCTATCGGAGAAATCAAGCGCGGCAATAGCGCACCGATCTACGAGCCGGACCGCGAGCGCATGGTGTATGAGCATGTGCGTGTTTCGAACCCCGGGCCGCTCACCACGGCGCAGGTGCAGGACATTTACGAACGCATTATGGATGTGATGCGGGCGCTGCAGCGGCCGCCGCAGTCATAGGAATTAGGAACAGGGATTAAAGACTCAAACGCGAAGCCTTGCGCTCGCGACTTAGATACGACGAAGAGGATGAAGTGATGATCGTTGCCATGCAGTCTAACGCCACCGATGAGCAGATCCAGAATGTGATCGAGCGGATGGTCGAACTGGGATTCAATGTCCACCGCACGAGCGGCGATGTCCAGACGATTCTGGCCGGCGTGGGTACCCCCGCGCATTTTGAGGTCACCGAGTTTCAGGTACTCGCCGGTGTACACCAGGCGTATCGGATTTCGTCGCAGTACAAGCTTGCCGGGCGCGGGTTCCGTCCCGAGGGTACGAGAATCACGTTCCCGAACGGCGTTGTAGTTGGAGGCGATGAGGTCGTCATTATGGCCGGGCCGTGTTCAGTCGAGAGCCGCGACCAGATCCAGTTGAGCGCGAAGCAGGTTGCCGAGTCCGGCGCGCGGTTTCTGCGCGGTGGAGCGTATAAGCCGCGCAGCTCACCGTACAGCTTCCAGGGCATGGGCGTCGAAGGCCTGAAGATCATGCGCGCTGCGGCCGACGAATACGGCCTGCTGGTCATTACCGAGGTGATGGAGATTTCGCAGATCGAACAGATGCTGCCGTACATCGACGTGTTCCAGGTGGGTGCGCGCAACATGCAGAACTTCAACCTGCTGCGCGAGCTTGGTCATGTCCGCAAGCCGGTGCTGCTGAAGCGCGGCATCGCGGCGACGATTGAAGAAGTGCTGCTGTCGGCGGAGTACATTCTGTCGGGCGGCAACTACGACTTGATGTTGTGCGAACGCGGCATCCGGACGTTCGAAACCTACACGCGCAACACGTTCGATGTGTCGGCGATTCCGGTGCTGAAGAAGCTGACGCATCTTCCGGTGTTTGGCGACCCCTCGCACGGCGTGGGCAAGCGCGATCTCGTTCCGCCGATGGCCCTGGCCGCGGTCGCCGCAGGCGCGGATGGGTTGCTGATGGAGATGCACCCGAACCCCGACAAGGCGATGAGCGATGGCGCGCAGTCACTGTTTCCTGACCAGTTGAATGAGCTGGTCGCGAAGCTTCGTCAGCTTGCTCCGATTGTCGATCGCAGCATTACGCCCGCCGTTTCGGCTGTCACCGCATAGGAGCTGGCTGTGCGGCGAATCGTGGTAAAACTCGGCACCAACGTCATCATGCGCGCCGACGGCAAAGTTGCGCTCGGGCTGCTGTGCGGCCTCGTCGAGCAGATCGCGGCGTTGCGAGCACAGGGCCTCGAGGTGTTGGTTGTGTCGTCGGGCTCCATCGGTCTCGGCGTGGAGCGGCTGGGCCTCGCCGAGCGGCCCACTGCGCTGGAGCAGATTCAGGCTTGCGCCGCGGTGGGACAGTCGCGGTTGATGGCGTTGTATGAAGATGCGTTCGACCGGCTGGGGTGCCGGATCGCGCAAGTGCTGCTGACCGAAGATGATTTTCGCGATCCCTTGCGGCACAACAACTTGCGCGCGACGCTGCGGGCGCTGCTTTCGCTGGGCGTGATTCCGATTGTGAATGAGAACGATACTGTGTCGACGATGGAACTGGACCGGCCGGCCGAGTCGGAGCCTCGCGAGCGCATTTTCGGCGATAACGATAAACTTTCTGCGTTGCTGATGAAGCATATCGACGCGGACCTGCTGGTGCTGTTGTCGGATGTAGATGGTCTGTATGACCGCAACCCTACGGACACTGGCGCGCAGTTGCTGACGGAAGTGGCATGCATTGACGAGGGAATCCTGGCGCTGGCGCATGGCGGAAACGGGCGTGGACGCGGCGGGATGACGTCGAAGCTGGAGTCGGCGCGGATCGCGATCGAGGCCGGCAAGCCGGTCATTATCGCGAACGGACGCACACCGCAGGTGTTGGAACGGATTGTTGGAGGAGAAGCTGTCGGGACCCGATTTATAGCGAATGCATAGGAGTTTGCGATGAGCGAAGGTACGGTTCACAGGACGGCGGAAGCGGCGAAGAAGGCTTCGCGGGTATTGGCGCGGTTGAGCGGAGAACGGCGCAATGCGGCGCTTGAGGCGATGGCTGTCGCGCTCGAAAAAGCGGAAAAAGAGCTGCTGGCGGCCAACGTGGAAGACCAGGTGTTCGCCGCGAGACTGGCGAAGGACGGAGACCTTTCGCAGGCTGCGGTTGAGCGCCTGAAAATGGGCCCGGCGGAACTTGCGGAGATGATTCGGCAGATACGCGCGGTGGGCGCATTGCCTGATCCCCTGGGGCGGAAGCTGGATTCTATTGAGCTGGATGATGAAGACCCGCTGGCATCGTTCGGTCCTGAAGGTGCGGCGATTGGTCTGCGGATGCAGAAAATCAGCGTGCCGCTGGGTGTGCTGGCGGTGATTTTTGAAGCGAGACCGGATGCGGTGACGCAGATTGCGTCGCTCGCGTTGAAGTCGGGCAATGCGGTGATTTTGAAGCCGGGGCGCGAGGTGGAGCGCACGGCGGAAGTGCTGGTGGGCGTCCTGCGTGAGGCGTTGGCCGCGCAGGACTTCCCGAAGGACGCGGTATCGCTGGTGATGGGACGTGCGCGGGTGCTGGAGCTGCTGGGCGAGTCGGAACTGGTGTCTCTGGTCATTCCGCGAGGGTCAAGGGCGCTGGTGGAGTATGTCCAGGCCAACACGCGGATTCCGGTGCTGGGACACGCCGAGGGCATCAACCACATTTATGTTGACCGCGTCTGCGACCAGGAGATGGCGGTGCGGGTGATTGAGGACGCGAAGTGCGATTATCCTTCGGCCTGCAATGCCGTGGAGACGGTGCTGATACACCGTGATATCGCCGAAGAGCTTTTATTCAAGCTGCTGACGCGGCTGCTCGAAGTCGGCGTGAAAGTGTATTGCGATGACGCGGTGTTCGCGATCGCGAGCGGCGGCGCCAGTCCCAAAGATGACTGGACGGGTGCGCCGCAGGCTCGAGTCGCATCGGAGGACGTCGAGTGTGACGACAGCTCGACGGAATTGCCGACCGCAACGAGTCCCAGTGGCGGCATCGGCTCCACGGACGATTGGACGGGTGCGCCGCAGGCGGTGCGGTCGGGCGTCGTTTCGCCAATGGATACGAGTGATGGCAGCGATTCGAGCGGCTCCGCGAGTGCTACCGGGACAAGCGGCGGCATTGGTTCTACCGATGACTGGACGGGACAGCCAAAGGCAATGTCTTCGGGTGCTATGCAGCCGTTGGCCGCAGAGAGTGGGGGTGATTCATCGCAGGCGGCGAGCGGTGGTGGAACGACGTCGACTACAACGGACGGGGGCGCGAATCCTATCGACGACTGGGGCGGGCCGCCACGCAGGGTGGTGATCCATCTGGGCGATGGAGTCTGTCGCACCGACAATTGGGACCGGGAATTCTGCGGGCTGGAAATCGCGATCGCGATCGTCGATTCCCTGGACGCCGCGATTGCGCATATCCATAAACACGGCTCGTCGCATACCGAGAGCATCATTACGGACAACCTGGAGGCGGCGGAGCGCTTTCTGCTGGAGGTCGATGCAGCGAGCGTGATGCACAACGCGTCAACGCGTTTTGCCGACGGATTCCGCTACGGGTTCGGCGCGGAGGTCGGCATCAGCACGAGCAAGTTCCATGCGCGCGGGCCGGTTGGGCTTGAGGGTCTGACGACGTACAAGTATGTGTTGCGCGGGAACGGTCACGCTGCCGGGGACTATCGCGGCGAGAATGCGCGGGCGTTTACACATCGACGTGCTGACGAGGCGAGTGCGTGATACGACGGGTGTTGATCGTCGGCACGGGCCTGATCGGCGCGTCCGTTGGGCTGGCGCTGAAGGCTGCGGGCTTTGACGGCGAGATACTCGGCTGGGACGCGAGTGCAGGGGAACTTGCGGCGGCGGACGAGCGCCGCGCGATCGATATCATGGTCGCTTCGCGTGATGCCGTATTCGAAGCGGAAGCGGATGTAACGGTGCTGGCGACGCCGGTGCTGCCGATTCTCGACTGGATGCAGACGCTCGCGCCGGTACTCGGCGAGGGGCAACTGCTGACGGACGTGGGCAGCACCAAGCGAGAGATTTCAGCGCAGGCCGCGAAGCTCTATAACCAGCCGGGGCTGGCGCGGTTTCTGCCCGGGCATCCGATGGCGGGTAAGGAATCGGGCGGCGCGGCGTTGGCAGATGCGGCGCTGTTTCGCGGGGCGACGTGGCTGTTTACGCCAGTTGCGGAAGCTGGGCCGCTCGAAGTGGAGTGGCGTGGATGGGTCGAGCGGATGGGCGCGACTGTGCGCGATCTTGAGCCTGGACCGCACGATGAGGTGTGTGCCTGGGTATCGCATCTGCCGCAGATGTTATCGACCGCGCTGGCTGCTTTGTTAGAAGACACGTTTGCTGGGGATGCGGACAAGATGGCGGCCGTGCAGGCGATTGGTGGGCGAGCGTTGCGTGAGACGACGCGGCTGGGGTCTAGCCCTTACAGCATGTGGCGCGATGTGGCGCTGACGAATACCGATCCGATTGCGGCGACGATCCATGCGCTGGAGCAGCGGCTGGCGCATGTGCGCGAGAATTTGCGGACTCCGGAGTTGCGGGAAGAGTTTGCGACAGCGAACCGGTTTCGGGCGATCAAGAAGGACAGTTAAAGCAAAGGAAAACGCAAAGAGCGCAACGGACGCAATGTTTTCGCCACGGCACCAGTAGCGTTACCTTTGCGTCCGCTCCGCTCTTTCCGTTCTCCGCTCGTCTGAACGGATCCACGCGATTCTCAAAAATTTTCGTAACACTACCTAACCGCGACTCCATCCTCTTGTCTAATCGGGCGAATGAGTGATGTGGACCAGCAAACGATTCGCCAGGTTCTTGGCGGCGACCGCGACGCGTATCGCGTCCTGATGGACCGTCACTTCGCAACGATTTTTCGCGTCACGTTCCGGATTACCGGCAATGAACAGGACGCGGAGGAAGCGGCGCAGGAAGCGTTTCTGCGCGCTTATAACAAGCTGCCGGAGTTTCGGCGCGACGCCGGTTTCGGCACATGGGTGTATCGAATAGCTATGAATTGCGCTCTCAATCTCGTGGAACGCCGCAGCCGCGAGGCAAGCTGGAACGCCGCGCCGCTCGAGACCGAATACGGCACGGAAAAGTTTGCGTCGGAGTCGCAGCGCGGGCCCGAGCAGGCGTTGCTGGACCGTGAAGCAGTGCATCTGCGGGAGCGTGCGATGCAGCAGTTGACGCCGATGGAACGCACCGCGTTCGTGTTGCGGCACATGGAAGACCAGCCCATCGGAGACATTGCGGCAGCGCTGGGTGTGCCGGCGAACTCGGCAAAACAAGCGGTGTTTCGGGCGGTTGGAAAATTGCGGCGGGCGTTGCGGGTGAACGGGGCGATGGAATCGCCGGTAAAGGAGATGCGATGAAAACTGTTCGCGAAGAAGACTTGATTGCGTATCACCTGGGCGAGCTTTCGCGGTGGCAGCGGATGCAGATGCGCCGCCGTTTGGAGCGCGATCCGGAACTGGCAGCGGAGTCCGAAGAGATTGCGGCAACGCTGCGGGCGTTCTGCTGCGACCCGGCACCGGTAGTTTCCGAGGCACTGCTGGACCGTAGCTGGCAGAGAGTACGCGGGTCGTTGGGTGTATTGGATACTCCGCAGAAAGCCGGGCGCGGCTGGATCTGGGCGACGGCGTCGGTGAGTGCGGTGGCGATCGTTCTGTTGCTGGCCGTGGTCACGGAGCCGTGGTCGCCGATTGGAAGGCCGGTGAAGAATACGGCAACGGCGTCTCTCTCGCCCGCGAACTGGAGCCAGAAGCTGCTGGCGGAACTGGACCATCACAAGAAGAGCGCTGAGCCGTATAACCACCGTCCCGGGCCGTTGACGGTAGCGCCTGTGGATGCGGTTGCGGAAGATCCCGCGTTGGCGACGCATCTCGATACGGCCGAGCGGGTGTTGACCGAAGTGAGCCACACCGAAGGCCCGCTGCAGCCGGAGACGCGCGAGCAGGTGCATCGGCTGCTGCTCGAAAACGCCGTGTATCACCAGAGCGCGGAGCAGCATGGCGATATGGCGACGGCGGCGGTGATCGACGATCTGGGACGCGTGCTGATTTCGCTCGATGCCGAGCCGAACGCGGAGCAGAAAGAGCATACGAACAATCCGGACGCATTCCGGCTACAGATGAACCTCGGGGGTGTGCTGCTCGACCTGCGCATTCTTCACCACAACGACAGCTCCCACGGTGGCCAATAGATTTTCGCAATACCAACAGACCTGGATCGAAAGGAACCTTCCATGAACAGACCATCCCGCATTTTTCTTCTCGCAGCATTCTTTGTTGGAGCGTCGCTGGCCCCGGCAGCGCGCGCAACAGTCCCGACACTGCCGACCGATTCGACGGAAGATACACAATCGGCCACCGCACAGGGCGAGGAACTTTACGCGCAGGGCAATAAGGCGATGAATGAGCAGCGCTGGTCCGATGCGGTCACAGCCTTCGACCGGGCAGCGGCGGCAAAGGGCAAGCGCGAGGACGCAAGCCTCTACTGGAAGGCTTACAGCTTGAACAAGCTTGGGCGCAAGGACGAGGCGCGAGCGACTTGCGACATTCTGCGCAAGCAGGAGCCTTCCAGCACGTGGAACCGGGAGTGCGTCGTTCTGCGGGCTGGAACGTTGACGGACGCAAACACGTTGGTTGCCCTATCGAAGCTCGATGCGCTGCAAAGCGGGAACTGGCCGAAAATCAAGGTCGATGTCAATGGGGCGGACTACCAGGTGCTTTCCGATCTGTACGGAAGAGGTTCCTATTCCATCAAATCCGATCGGCCGACGACCGAGGACGATATCAAGATCCTGGCGTTGCACTCGCTGATGCAGCAGGACCCGTCGAAGGCGCTGCCTTTGCTGCGTGACTTATTGAAGTCGGACAAGCCGGTGGAGATGCGGCGGCAGGCGCTGTTCGTATTGAGCCGCAGTAAGGACCCGCAGGCGCAGACCATTTTGACCGAAGTGGCGACGAACAAGGGCAACCCGGAGATGCAGCGCGCTGCGATACAGATACTGGCGCTGAACCGCGGCAAGGACGCAGGGCCGATCCTGGTCGATGTGTATCGCGGAGCAACGGATGCTCAGGTCAAGCGGGCATGCATCAACGGCCTTTTCCTGGCGCATGACGCTCCGCGGCTGGTGGAACTGGCGCGCAGCGAAAAGGACCTCAACCTGAAGCGCGACATCGTCTCGCAACTGGCGCTGATGCACGACCAGGCGGCGACCGACTACATGCTCGAGCTATTGAAATAGGGAAACAGGAGGAACGACGATGCGAATGAACGCGAGTGTTTTGGCGGGTGGAGTGGCTGTGGTGCTTTCGATTGCGGCGGCTGTTCCGGCGCAGCAGCCGAAGGTGACCAACGCGCAGGTGAGCGTGCGGAACGGCGCTAATCTGCAACAGGAAATTGCGGCGGTAAAGACGCCGACCTGGATTGGGTATTCGGTCCCTCTGCAGCACCCGCTGCGGACGAACTACGACGATTCCGTGGTGCATCTCGAAGGCAATGGGTGGCACGACAAAACAGTGTCGGAGCCGAAGCCAGGTGATCCGGCGGCACGAGGCAACGTGCTGCTGAGGGTCGATGGCGGAATCATCCAGAAGGTGCGGATCGAGGAAGTGGACCGTGAGATCGATGGCGGAGCGTTGCCGTTCGTGTGGCTGACGGACGTGCGTCCTGGCGATTCGGTGAAGTCGATTGCAGCAGCGATCGATACGGCTGCGGCGTCGAATGCGCACATGTCTCTGGATTCCGGCATGGTGGTGATTGCGCTTGAAGACGCGCCCGAGGCGCTGCCCACGCTGCGCGGGTTCACGGCGGTGAAGTATCCGCTGAACGTTCGCGAGAAGGCGGCGTTCTGGCTTGCCAACGAGCGCGGCCGCGAAGGCTTCGACACGGTCTCTCGGCTGGCGAAGAGCGATAAGGACGATGCGTTTCGCGCCAAGCTGGTGTTCGACCTCACGCTGGTGAAGGGCGCGGAAAAGAAGCCTGCAACGGACGAGTTGCTGGACCTTGCGAAGAACGATGCGGCGCCAAAGGTGCGCAGCCAGGCGCAGTTCTGGCTGGCGCAGATGGCAGGGCGGAAGCTCGAAGGCGATCCACGCATCGTCCGGACGCTAAGCGAATCCGCGCAGAACGACCCGAGCGCCGCGATACGGAAGTCGGCGGTGTTTGCACTGTCGCGGTTGCCGGCGGAACAGGCGGTGCCGCAGTTGATCCAGGTAGCGAGCACGTCGAAGGATGCGTCGACACGGCGCGAGGCGATCTTCTGGCTGGGCCAGTCGAAAGACCCGAAGGCGCTGGAGTATCTGGAAAAGGTTGTGAAGGAGTAACGACGTCTCCCTACGGAAGCAGGTCAGAGGAAAATTCTCTGACCTGCCTTTTTTAGGTCTTGGGCTGAGTTTGCTGCTTCCAGGAACAGGCAACGACAAAGGAAGAAGCAGATCCCTGCGGGATGACAACTCAAAATGCTTAACGAGAGCGGCTGCCGTGGGAAGAACTGGCCGGAGGTGGGAAGCGGGGTTTGCGTTTCTTGGGGGCCTCGGGTGGGGGTGCGTCGACGGGCACTCCACGGTGGAGATGGACGGCGTCGGCGATGGCGTACTTCAGCTTGTCAATGCCTTCACCCGTAACGGGAGATATCTCAAAGAGAGGCAGCTTCTTACGCCTGGCCATGGCACGCAGCTTCTTGAGCTTGTCGGGATTGGCGATGTCGGCCTTGGACGCGACGACGATCGTGGGCTTAGCAGCGAGAACAGGGTCGAAGGATTTGAGCTCGGCGGTAATCGTTTTGTAGTCCGCAACCGGGTCGGGGCGGCCGCTGCCTTCGGTGGCGGTGCTGGAGTCGGAGACGTCGACCAGGTGGACGAGGACGCTGGTGCGTTCGATGTGTTTCAGGAACTGGACGCCCAAGCCGGCGCCGAGGTGAGCTCCTTCGATGAGGCCGGGCATGTCGGCGACGGTGAAGGACTTCTCATAAGGGAAGTCGCCGACCTGCACAACGCCAAGGTTGGGTTCGAGGGTGGTGAAGGCGTAGTTGGCGATCTTGGGTTTGGCGTGCGAGAGAACTGAGATCAACGTGGATTTGCCCACATTGGGGTAGCCGACCAGACCAGCGTCGGCGAGCAGGCGGAGTTCGAGGCGGAAGTTGCGGGCCTCGCCGGGTCGGCCAAGCTCGTGCTCGCGCGGGGCCTGGTGGGTGCTGGTCGCAAAGTGCTGATTGCCTCTTCCACCTCTTCCGCCCTTCGCAATAACGATCTCTTCGTTGGGGTGGGCGAAGTCGTGGATCAGCTCCCCGGTGTCATCGTCGTACAGCAGTGTGCCGACCGGGACTTTGAGGACAGTATGCTCTCCGGCCTGGCCCGAGCAGTTAGAGCCGAGGCCGTGGCCGCCGCGCATGGACTTGTGCTCGGGGTTGAAGCGGAAGTGAACCAGGGTGTTGTGGGAAAGTGAGGACGCCATGAGGATATCTCCGCCATGACCTCCGTCGCCGCCCGAGGGGCCGCCGCGGGGGACGAACTTTTCACGGCGGAACGCCATACAACCGTTGCCGCCGTCGCCGGCTTTTACCCTGATTCGTGCTTCATCGATGAACATTGTTACTCCATCTAACAGTGTAACGAAATGTGGCGTAAGTCTTCCTGTTTGACTGATTTTTGGGGCAAATTCTTTGAAATGTTACAGGTGCCTGTTGTGGGCGACTGGTACACTGGAGTAAATCAGATTTGCTCTCTGCGCCCCATCACCAAAGCCGGTGAGGGAAATCTCGAATGCGAGAAGCAGGAAGTAACACAGCAGTAGGCGACGCCATAGCTCCCGTTCAAGAGCTCGACTAGTGGACCAGGGCGATCGCGCAACCTTTCAGGAGACCACATGATGCGTAACAAATTTCTAACGCTGACCTTGTTCTGTGCCGCGGCGTTTACTGCCGCTGGCGTGGGACATGCTCAATCCATGACGCAAGGCGCCATCTCGGGCACGGTGTTCGATGCTACGGACGCCGCAATTCCGCATGCGAAGGTCGTCATCCACAACGATGCTACTGGTGCCGATCTGACACTCACGGCGGGAGAATCCGGTGAATTCCGTGCTCCGCAGCTAGCGCCGGGCACCTATACGGTGACGGTCAGCGCCTCGAACTTTGGCCAGCAGAAGACGAACAGCGTCATCGTTCAGGTCAACGAAGTAACCGAGGTCAATCCGCATCTCAGCACAGGGGCGAACACGACGTCAGTCGAGGTCACTGCCGATGTGCCGGTGCTGAAGTTTGAATCGGCCGAGTTCGGCGGGCACCTGGACAGCAAAGAGATTGAGGCGATTCCAATCAACAACCGCCGCTGGTCGGCGCTGGCTTTGACGACGCCGGCAGTGACGAACTCATCCGATGGATTCGGCCTGTTGAGCTTCCGTGCGATTTCTCCGCTGCTTAACGTGATTGAAATCGACGGCGCCGACGACAACCAGGCGTTTTTCGCTGAAGAGCGTGGACGCACTCGTGCAGGGTATTCGACATCGCAAGCAGCGGTACGCGAGTTCACTGTGAATACAGGTGTCTACGCGGCTGACTTTGGCCGCGCTGTGGGTGGCGTTGTGAACACCGTTACCAAGAGCGGTGGCAATCAAATCCACGGTGAAGCTTACTTCTACAATCGCAATTCGAGCCGGTCCGCAATCGTTCCGGGTGCCAGCAATACGGTGTATAACCCGGCGACGGGAGCGTACGTGACGACCCCTTACCGTCCGAAGGACAACCGCAATCAGTACGGCTTTGCGGTCGGTGGACCGATCAAGAAGGACAAGCTGTTCTGGTTCTACGCCTTCGATGCTTTCAGACGTAACTTTCCCGGAACGGCCAAGGCAATCAATCCCGGCGCCTTCTTCATCAACGCGAACACTGCGCTGAGCGGTACAGAGACCTGCACCGTCACGCCGACGTCGACGGGTTCGCCCTTCTCCGGCGCTCCGACGAACCTGACTCCTGGCCAGACGGTGACGACGCAGACATTAGCTGATTCGGCTGCCTGCCTTCTGGGGGCTCGGCTCGCGTCGACCTATGCGGCTGGGGCTGCGGCTTTCAATACACAGCTCCAGGCCTTGCTGCCCGACCTCGGCTCAGTGCCGCGTTTTGGCAATCAGTTGATCAACACGCCGAAACTGGACTACCAGCTTGGACAGAAGAACCACATCAGCCTGCTGTACCACCGTTTGCGTTGGGATTCCCCGGGTGGCGTGCAGACGCAGGGAACCAACAGCTACGCCGTTGATACGTTCGGCACGGACTTTGTGAAGCTGGACTATGGCGTGGCGAAGCTGGACTCGCTGCTCACCAACAAGATCAGCAATGAAGCCCGATTCCAATATGGACGCGAACTGAACAATGAAGGCTTGCAGCCGACCAGCGCATATACGAAGCAGAATCTGCTCAATTCGACGGGTTTTGGGCCGGAAGTCCAACTCGCCACCACGAACTGCAGCACCAACGGCAACGGGTTCTGTCTTGGAGAACCTTATTACAGCTTCCGTCCGTCCTACCCCGATGAACGCAAGCTGCAGGTGGGCGACACGCTTTCTCTCACCCTCGGCAAGCACAATGTTCGCGTCGGTGAGGACATCGTCCGTAACAACGACTTCCAGAATTACAACTTTGAAAGCAACGGACTTTACAATTACTCGGCCGCGACACAGGTGAGCCAGGCGAACTACTTTGCCGACCTGCTGACCCATGGCAAGACCTGCAATACGGCCGGTGCCGGCGTGAACACGGCCGGAACCGGTATTCCTTGCTACACCTCCTTTGCGCAAGGCTTCGGAGCGACCGTGTTTGAATTCCACACGATCGATTACGGATTTTTCGCACAGGATGACTGGAAGATCTTCCCGACACTGACATTGAACCTGGGAGTGCGCTACGACTACGAAAGCCTCCCGCAACCATTCAGCCAGGTGGCGAACACGGCGCTTCCGCAGACGGCCAATCGTCCGAGCGACAAGAACAACATCGCTCCGCGCGTCGGCTTTGCGTGGGACCCCTTCGCCATGGGCAAGACAGTGCTTCGTGGCGGTTTCGGGATGTACTACGGTCGCGTCCCAAACAACTACGTCCTGGGAGCGTATAGCAACACCGGTTCGGCTGCGGCAACTACGCTGGCAAGCTACCTTCCGACGCAGGGCGGTGCGCCGCTGCTTCCCAATGTTCCAACCAGCGCGGCCTCCGGTACGGCGTCGGTGCAGTTTTTCGCACCGAACTTCCAAAATCCCTACACGGAGCAGTTCGATCTGGCCTTGCAGCAGGAACTCGGCTTCAAGAACGTGATTTCGATCAGCTACATCGGCGCACTGGGCCGTGAGCTGCCGAACTACATCAACGTAAACCTTGATCCGACCAAAACGTACAAGGTGACATACACGATCGCGCCAGGTACGAACGGAAGCTGCGGTCCGCTAGCCTGTGGAACGCAGTACACAGTGAACACCTATGCCGGAAAGCAGTGCAGCACGGCCACCGGGGCTACCGGCTGCGGCACGACGACAAACATTCTCGTGAACCCGCTGTACAGCGCGATCACCGAGTCGTTCTCGAACATCAACTCCAACTTTCATGGCCTCACAGTAGATTTGACCAACCGGTCCAACAAGTGGGTACAGTTCGATGCGAACTATACCTGGTCGCACGCATTGGACTTCAGCCAGAACGCATCGACTTCCCCGGGCACCAACAACTGGATCGATCCGTTTGGCAACCAGCGGTTGAACTATGGCAACTCCAGCCAGAATGTGAAAAATCGCGCTGTAGGTTGGATGAACCTGAATGCTCCCGGTTTGAAGGGTAATGGGCCGCTGACTTACCTGACGAATGGCTGGTCGATCAAGCCCTACGTCCAGGTCCAGAACGGCTTGCCCTACTCGTTGCTGACAAGCGGGACTACGCCGCAGCAATGCGCGACGCCTGGATGTCTGGTAGCGGCAGGCTCTGGCGTCACGGGTACAAGCGCGACGGCGTACCTGCCATTCTACGGACGCAATACCTTGCAGTATCCGCGCACGATCGAAATTGACATGCGGGTACAAAAGGCCTTCAAGATCATGGAGCAGTACAACTTCGAAATGTTTGCCGAGGCCTTCAACCTGGCCAACCATCAGAACGTGACAGGCGTGAATACAGGCGGGTATGTGATCAGTGGTGTGGGAGCCGGTACATTGACGTACCAGGCGAACTTCGGCCAGACAGCAACGGCCAACACCAACTACGCGTACGGTCCGCGTGTGGTTCAGATTGGCGGCCGTCTCACCTTCTAACCTGCACAACGCTGAACAGAAAGGGCGGTGGCTTCGGCCGCCGCCTTTTCTACGTAAGGACCTGAACAGAGACGGGGGATCAATGATGACGTGCGTGGTCAATGGGGCTTTGCCAGGGGGCAGATAATCCCTGCGAGCACGAGAAATATTTCAGGATCGGTACCGTTACCTTCTTGGTGGATGAGGCCTCTTGAGCGGTAGGTGCAGGCTGGTCTGGGTGTGAAACTGTGAATGGTCCAGAGCGATTTTCAGACAGATAAGTCGCATCCGATTGAGTGTGCATCCAACGGTGTACGGAAGACCCCTGGGGAACGTGCACGATGGAATGGCTCGCAGTAGTTGAACGTCACGGATATGCGACGACGGCCGTGATTCTCTTGCTGGGGTCGTGCGGTTTACCGCTGCCGCTGTCGGTGGTGCTGCTGACGGCGGGGGCAGCAGCACATGGTGGTTCGCTGAATCTTGGGATCGTGATCTTGTGCGCGGGCCTTGCCGCGCTTACCGGCGATACGATCATGTATTTCGGCGGGCGCTTGACCGGGTGGTGGCTGCTGGCAGGGATTTGCCGGCTGAGCATGAATCCCGAGACGTGCATCTTTGGTTCAGCGAATTCGTTCTATAAGCGCGGTCCGAAGACACTGATGTTCGCGAAGTTTGTGCCCGGGTTGGCGACAGTTGCTGCGCCGCTTGCCGGCAGCCTGAACATGAAGCTGCTGCGGTTCTGGAGGCTGGATGCGGTGGGCGTTTTCGGCTATGCGACCGCGTGGACGCTGGCCGGGTTTGTGTTCAGCAGGTTTATCCGCGACATCATTGCCTGGGTGCAGCGGGCCGGGCATTTCACGGCGGAAACTCTGTTGCTGGTCGTTCTGCTGTACGGTGCGTGGCTGCTGTACAACTGGCTGCGCGACCGGCGGTTTCACTACATTGAACGTGTGCGCGCTGAGGAGTTGTGGGAACGCATGAGGACTGCCACGCACGAAAAGCTGGTGGTGATCGCCGACGTGCGCAGCCACGGCTACTACGATCCCGGGATGCAGCGGATCAAGAACTCGATCCGCGTGGAGCCGAGCCGGCTGAAGGAAGAGCTGATAGCGCTGCGGGAGTTCATGGCGCCGGAGTGCGAGATTTATCTTTACTGCTCGTGCGCGCGTGAGGCGACCAGCGTGCGGGTGGCGCACATGCTGGAGATGGAGAACTGCTCGACGAAGGTGATACAGGGCGGGCTGAAGGCGTGGATGAAGGCGGGCGGGCCGCTGGAGCCGGTGCCGGCGGGCGATGTAGAACACCTGCCCCAGTTTGATTAGCCGGAATTGAGGCGGGCAGGGTTCTCAGTTAGGATGGAAGGGACGAGGAGGATTTTAAGATGAGTTCTTCAGCAGAACGCGCGTCGTGGATCGACCGCTGGTGGACGTTGCTGGTCATTCTTTTCGGCATCGGTTTCGTGACGTTTCTGATGTCGTTTTCACCGAAAATGTAAGACCGGGTGAGATGCGTGGCCGCACCGATACTGGACACTTTGTGCCGGTTGTCTTAGAGTGCGAACTGCAATCGTCGCGGGTTATTTGGCGCGGCGAGAAAGTGAGCCGCCATCGAACTTCTTGATCGCAGGACCTTCCTTCAGTCGGTTGCAAAAACCACTGCGCTCGGCGTTGCGGTTACGCAGCTGCCGTCGCTTTTTGCTCAGAGTTCAGTTTCTGCGCCTCGGTCTGCAACCGATTTCATCCAAATCGCGCTGATTGGCGCCGGCATTCAGGGCCAAGGCGACACCAAGGTCGCGCTGCAGGTGCCAGGTGTGAAGCTGGTCGCTGTTGCCGACTGCTACGACGGGCGGCTGACACACGCGAAAGAGCTGTGGGGTAGCGATGTCTTCACGACGCGCGACTACCGCGAGATTCTGGCGCGTAAGGATGTTGATGCCGTCATCATCGCTACGCCGGACCACTGGCACAAGCAGGCCGCGGTCGATGCGATGCATGCGGGCAAGGACGTGTATCTCGAAAAGCCGATGATCCATCTCTACTCGGATGGGCCGGAGATTATCGAGGCGGCGCGAGCAACGAAGCGCATCCTTCAGGTGGGAAGCCAGCGGGTTAGCAATGTACTGTATGCCAAGGCGCGCGACCTGCTGGCTGCGGGCGCGATTGGAAAGCTGAACATGGTCGCCGCGCGGTGGGACCGCAATTCTTCGCTCGGCGCGTGGAATTATTCTGTGCCGCTCGATGCCTCGACCGAAACGTGCGACTGGCCGCGTTTTCTGGGGACCGCGCCGAAAATTCCATTCTCCGGTGAACGTTTCTTTCAATGGCGCAAGTGGAAGGATTATGGCTCGGGTGTGGCGGGCGATCTATTTGTGCATCTGTTCAGCGGCACGCACTTCATCACCGGCTCGCATGGTCCGACACGCGCGCTGGCGACGGGCGGATTGCGGTTCTGGAAAGATGGGCGCGATGCGAATGATGTTTTGCTGGGGCTGCTGGATTATCCGGAGGGCTTCAATCTCGACCTGCGCGTGAACTTTGTCGACGGTGGTGACGAGAGCGAAGGCTTCCTCTTCACGGGCTCTGAGGGCACGATGGAAATCTCAGGCAACGGTGTCACTGTAACGCGCAAGCCGCTGGCGACCGAGCCGGGATACACGGTGTCGACGTTTGCGGACGACATGCAGCGCCGGTATGTCGCAGAGTATCGCAAGAAGTATCCTGTGAAGCATCTCAGCAGCGAGCCAGCGCGGGGCGTGGAGAAGTATGTTCCACCCGATGGCTACTCCGACAGCTACGACCACTTCCACAATTTCTTCAATGCCGTGCGCAGCCGCAAGCCGGTGGTGGAGGACGCGACGTTCGGCTTCCGGGCAGCGGGCGCCGCGCTGCTGTGCAACCTTAGCGTCGAGCGCGACAGCGTCATACGCTGGAACCCCGAAACGATGAAGCTGGTTTAGCGGAGACGAAAGTGATTTCCTTGACGCGCGTTGCCACGTTGTTTGTATTGCCTGTTCTCCTCTGCGCTGCGGGGCGGGCGCAGGACCCAGCCCATCCGACGGAGTTTCGGTTGAAAACCCCAGGCGCTGGTCCCGGCGGTGTGCCTCGGATTGCGTTTCTGGTGCACCGCCTGGGCGACGATCATGCCGAGGGGATTTCCATGCTTGACATGAACGGCGATGGCTTTGTCGACCTGCTGAGCGGCGCGTACTGGTACGAGAATCCCGGCGCGAATAGCGGTGAGTGGAAGCGGCACCAGTTCCGGACCGTGGGAACGCACAACGAGTTTGTGAGCGATTGCGGCGAGTGGGTCGTCGATGTGGATCACGATGGTCTGCCCGACCTGGTGACCACGGGATGGATTTCGAACGGGGTGTGGTGGTACAAGAATCCCGGGTCGAAGGCTGTCGCCGCCGGCGAGATGTGGAAGGCCGAGAAAATCACGGACAGCTTCGACACCGAGGGCGGTGCGTTCGCGGACATCGACGGCGATGGCAAACCCGATCTCGCGCTGGCGCACTACAACCGGTCGGGCGTGCTTTGGGTGGATTTCAGCAAGCACAAGCCGGTGGTCCATCACCTTGGCGGGCGCGAACAGGATGGGCACGGCATCGGCATTGCGGACATCAACAGCGATGGCAAGGCCGACGTCCTGACGACGCATGGATGGTTCGAGCAGGTCGATGCGGACCATGACAAGTGGGCGTGGCATCAGGATTGGGACATTGGCGATGCCGGATTTCCGATCATCGGATATGACGTGAACCACGACGGCAGGATGGACCTGATCTACGGACAGGGCCATGGATACGGGCTTTACTGGCTGGAGCAGGCAGGGACGCCGGAGCATCGCAAGTGGATCCGGCACACGATTGACGAGTCGTTTTCGCAGTCACACGCGCTGGCGCTCGTCGACATAGACGGTGACGGTGTGCCCGAATTGATTACCGGCAAACGTTATCGCGGGCACTCAGGGAATGATCCGGGGTCGTACGATCCGCTTGTGGTGTACGCGTACAAGCTGCCGACGGCCGCGCAGGGTGCGGCAGCGAAGGGCGATCCTGTATTTGAGCGGATAACGCTTTCAGTCAATGGCACGGCCACGGCGGGCACACAATTTGTGGCAGCGGACTTTGATCACGATGGCGACATCGATATTGCCAGCGCGGGTAAGTTGGGCGTGCATGTGTTCGAGAATTTAAGCATCCAAAAGGTACCGAAGGATGTCCGCGAAGCCACGCAGCCTCTAAATCGCAAGTGGCCCTTCCCTGGCGAAGGGAAAGAGGTTCCTCAGGAAGAGGGGCCGAAGCCGCAATAACGCGGAGAGATGTTTGTTTGCTGGGGTGATTGCTGACTGCACAGAGCGGGGTTTGCCAACATGCAGTTGAACGCGATCGAAAAAGGTGCTGACGAACAATCCCTATCGCCGCTTTATGCAGCGGTGCTACGAGACCCCGAAACTGTTGGCGATGACCGGCCGTCTTGATGGCAAACGTGCGCTGGAGATCGGGTGCGGACAGGGCTTCGGGATGAAGATCATCCTGGAGCAGTTTGGCGCGGCCAGTGTGCAGGGCTTCGATATCGACCCCAGGATGATTGCGCGGGCGCAGAAGCAAATTCGGCGCTACGCATCGCGCGCCGAGGTTTCGGTGGGAGATGCTACAGCCATTGCGGCACCCGATGCGAGCTTCGACGTGGTCTTCGATTTCGGCGTCCTCCATCATGTGGAGATATGGGAAGATGCGGTGCGCGAAGTCGCGCGCGTGCTGAAGCCGGGCGGGCTTTTTGTTTTTGAGGAAGTTACGAAGCAGGCACTCGACAGTTGGATCTACCGCGCGCTGTTCAAGCATCCTGAGCAGAACCGTTTTGTGGTGAGCGATTTTGTCTCCACGCTGGAGCGGCACGGCATCGTGGTGGACGACAACCTCAGGAGCTATTGGTCTGGGGATTTTTTTGCCGGTGTCGGGCGGCGGACCAGGCGCATCCGCCTCAGCGACGATGAAGCCCTGGCGAAGATCGCCGGCTCCGTTACTGATCGGCGACGTTGACTGTGGGCAGCAGACCCATCTGCTGATAGATCGGACGCATGACGGCGCGGACCTTTGGCAGCTCCAGCGTGAACCAAAAAGAGCCCGCGAGGCAGCATGCTCCCGTGACGAAGACCGTGTGTGGCGCGCCGATACGATGGGCGAGACTGCCGGCGAAAAGGCTGCCGAAAGGCGCGCCACCGAAGAACGCCATCGTGTAGTAACTCATGGCGCGGGCGCGTTTGTCTTCGGGCACCAGCGACTGAATGATTGTGTTGCTGGCGGCCGAAGTCTGCATCAGGCCGAAGCCGACGAAGACCATCAACAGCAGCGACAGCCACAATGTGTGCGACAGGCCGAAGAGGATGAGGGCGGTGCCGAGTGTGGCGGAGGCAATCTGCACCATGCGCGTGAGGCCGAGGACTGTCTTGCGAATCGCCAATGAAAATGCGGAGATGAGGGCGCCGACTCCCGAGGCTCCCGTCAGCCAGCCCAGCGTCGCCGCCCCGCCATGCAGTACCTGCGCGGCGAAGACCGGCAGCAGCACAGCGTAGGAGTAACCCATCAGACTGAGCAGGGCAAACAGTATAAGAATCGTTCGGATGGGGCGAAATGTGCGCACGTAGTCCCAGCCCTCGCGCATCTGTTCGATCATGGTGGCCGTATGGCGGCGGACGTCCAGCGGCCTGATGCGCATCATCAGCAGCGAGGCAATTACCGCGAAATAACTGAGGCCATCGAGCAGGAAACACCAGCCTTCGCCCCACGCTGCGATGACCAGGCCGGCGATGGCCGGACCAATCAGCCGCGCTCCGTTGGCCATCGAGGAGTTGATGGCGATGGCATTGCTGAGGTCGGTGCGGTCGTCGACCATCTGCACCAGAAACGACTGGCGGCCGGGCATGTCGAACGCGTTGATGATGCCTTGCATGGCGATCAGCGCGATGATCTCCCACAACGTGATGACGTGCGCCAAGGTGAGCGCGGCGAGCGCCAGCGACTGCACCGCGGCAAAGGCTTGCGTGGTGACCAGAAGTTTGCGGCGGTTGAGACGCTCGACCCAAACGCCCGCGAATGGTCCGAGGAGGAAAGACACGATCTGACCTGCGAAGCTGACGACGCCCAGCAGCAGCACCGAGTGAGTGAGGCGGTAGACCAGCCAGCTTGTCGCGAGACGCGTCATCCAGTTGCCGATGACGGAGATGCTCTGGCCGAAAAAGAAGAGCTGGAAGTTGCGATGCCGCAGAGCTCGCCAGGCGTGCGAGATCGAAGGGAGAGTTCTCTTCATCGGTGCCTCATAAAGGCGTGGAGTTGCCGCCGTGGAAGCGTCCGAAGTGGCGGGCCATCATCACGCTGAGCAGCAGCGCCTCGTTTCCGGCAGCCGCGACGTGGGGTATGGGACGCAGGTCGAAATCACCCACCCGCCGAATCAGAAGGTAGCCGATGACGAGGTTGAAGAAGCCCCACAGGACGTTGACGGTTGAGGAAGAGAGCCCTTCGCCCGACCGTTTGGCAAACGGCGATTGGAAGGGTCGACCGCTGATGCCATTGACGAAATGCGGAACGGCGTTAGCGAGAAAAGTTCCGCCAAAGAAGTACGGGATGTAGTGGGCGTCTTCGATTGTACGGGCACTCCTTTGATTGGATGCGGCGCCTTTACGCGGGAGTCGTCGCTGGGTTCGTTCTGAGAAGAGCGAGGACCTCCGCAGTCGTGCCGGTTTCGCCGAGACGAGGGAAGATGCGGGTAACGCTGTTGGTGTGGGCATCGGGATTCGTGTCAGTCATCGCGTCGACCGCGAGGGTGACGTTGAAGCCGAACTCATACGCCTGACGCGCGGTGGACTCGACGCCGATGCTTGTGGAGACTCCTGCAACGACCACCTGCGTTACGTCGAGGCCTTTCAGATAGTCAGCGAGGCCAGTGTTGGTGAATGCGCCCCAGGTGTGTTTGGTGACGGTGTGGTCCGTGGGCTGCTGATTGAGCTCGGCGACCAGATCAGTCCATCCGGCGGGAAAATCACCCATCGGGCGCGGTTGTTCGTTGCGTCCCGGCGCTCCGCCAGCGACGTTGACGAGTACGACCGGCAGGCCCCGATAGCGAAATGCGTCGGCGAGTGCGGAAGCGTGTTCGATGACGCTCGCTATCGGGTGTGCGGTTGGACGCGTAACAATGCCTTTTTGCAGATCGATGAGAATGAGAGCGGTTTTGGGGTCGAGGACGGTGACTGGCAGGTGAGACCTCCTGATATTCGTTCTGGGTCTAGGATATGTCCTCTGGTGAAGAGAGGCCTTATAGTGTTCGCATGACAGATACGCTTGTGGAGACAGACGTCCAGGCGGTTGAGGCGCCGGTGCGTGCGAAGGCGTGGCCGTGGTGGGGACGCGTTGCGTTTCGGTTCAGCTTTATCTACTGGGTCCTGTATATGCTGCCGAGCGCAGGCGCCGTCAGCGTCATCGACCTGTGGCCGTGGGGCGCGGAGAAGCTGTCACAATGGCTGGGCTGGCCGCTGGCGAAACTGGCGCACTGGGCGGGCTTCTATGTGTTGCACCTGACAGGGCCGGGAGCGGACTGGCATCCAACCGGCTCGGGCGACACGGCAATGAACTATACGCTGCTGGGCTGTATCGCGGTGCTGGCGCTGATGGGTGCGGCGGTGTGGACGGCAGCGGATGAACTGAGCGCGAACGGGAGGCGGGAGTATCGCACGGCGTATGCGTGGTTGCGGCTGTTCCTTCGCTTCACCCTGGCGCTGACGCTGCTGGAGTATGGGTTTGTCAAGATTTATCCGGGCCAGTTCGGTCTGCATCCGCGACTGTTTGAGTTGAACGAGACGTACGGCGAAAGCTCGCCGATGCATGTGCTGTGGTTCTTCATGACCGTGTCGCGGCCGTATACGATCTTCGGCGGCTTGATGGAGGCTATTCCCGGCGCGCTGCTGCTGTTTCGGCGGACGAGCACAGTGGGCCTGTTGGGCGCGGCCGCTGTGATGTCGAACGTTGTGGCGTTGAACTTTTGTTACGACGTTCCGGTGAAACTGTACTCCGTCAATTTGCTGCTGATGTCGTTGTACCTTCTGCTCCCCGACCTGCGGCCGATGTGGCGGTTCTTCGTTGCGCGGCAGGATGCGGTGTTGACCGGCGTGTGGGTGCGGCGGATGGAGCGCAAGCCTCTGCGTATCGGCGGATATGTATTACAAGGGTTGGTGTTATTAAGCTGCGTTTGGTCGTTTGGAGTCCAGAATTACCGGAGCCGCATGGTGGAGCCGGAGGCGACACCGTTGTATGGGGTGTGGTCTGTCGATGATGTGCAAGGCTGGCCGGGGATCCGGCCGAAAACAGTCACCTTCGAGAGTTCGCAATATGCGTTCATGTTTTTCGAAGACGGTAAGAGGAGATACCTGACGACAACCTACGACGCGCCATCGCGGACGGTGCGGTTCCCGACCATCGATAAACAGATGCAGTTGCAGTGGGACCTCCCTCAGAACGGCAAGATGGGGATGCATGGCAAGTGGTCGGGCTCGGAGGTAACAGTCGCGATGCACAGGACCAATCCGGACAAATATTTGCTGACGTCGCGCGGATTTCACTGGGTGCAGGAGAGCGCATTCAATCGGTAAAGCAGAGGTCAGGGAACAGGGATTAGTCGAGATTTGCTTCGGTCCCTCGGAGTAGTTCATGGAGTGCGGCCTTGATGAAGTACCGCCTTACGCCGCAATCTGTTTCACCGAGTGCCGACTTCAGAACGTTGACGTCTTCTTGAAACCTCGCGGCAATGGAGCGCATGGAAACGAGTGCTTCAGGAAGCCCCATGGCAGACGACGAAAGCGTGACGGCCCACGCGAAGACGACAACGAAGGCGCTTCGTTGGAAGAACGTTTGCATGCAGGCTCTGGTTGGCATCGGATTCCTCGTTGAAGACATGTTCGGAAGAGTCCGGCGAGGTATGTGGCTGCCGTTTCGGCATCTCGAAAATGTCCTTGCCTGTACAACGAGTCAGTGGCGTCAATGGTTAACAAAGCCGAGAGCAAATTCCCTAGACAAGCTTTGCGAGTGCGGTGAGCAGGCGTGTGTGTGGAAGGCCATCGGCGTAGGTTTTGAGGATGAGCGAGCGCAGGAATGGGAGCTTCATGGCGCGGAAGCCGCGTTCGGGTTCTTTGTAGAACGCTTTGGCGGCGCGGTGGGAGAACGCGAGCGTCTGTTGCAGTGGCGCCAGGTGGCGGGCGTAGGCGGCGGCGATGGCCTCCGCGGAAGGAGCAGCAGGTCTCTCCACTACGCTGCGCCCCGGTCGAGATGACAAATTTGTAGAAGAGGCTTCGAGGATGGCGGCTGCCGCGGCTTGACCGCTGACGATGGCGGAGTGGATGCCTTCGCCGGTGAGCGGGTCGACCAGGCCGGCGGCATCTCCGGTGAGCAGGACGCGGCCGCAGGGGACGTAGAGGTGGCCGCCCATGCCGAGATGCTGCCCGGTAACTTCTTTGGGCAGGGTGACGCCGAGTTTCCGCTGTGTGTATGCCGCGAGGAGCGTGCGGGTGACGATTTTGAGTTGGTCCGGTGAATCGTTGGGAGCGAAGGCTCCCACGCCGATGTTGACGTGGTCCCCCTTGGGGAAGAGCCAGCCGTAGCCCCCGGGGATGGGGCTGAAATCGAAGACGAGGTCGTGCGGAGCGTCGGAGGCCGGGAGTTGCGCGGGGAGAGCGCTGTACGGGATGAGGGCTTCGAGCGCAAAGCCGTGGGTGTACCAGGACGGTTCGGCAGTCGTCGCCAAGACAGAAGCAGGTCTCTCCACTTCCCTTTCGACTCGCTTTGCTCGCTCAGGGTCCGGTCGAGATGACAGTTCTGAAGAGATGCGAGCGAGCGTTTCGGCAAGCCGGCGAGTCTGTCCGTTGGAACCGTCTGCGCCGATGAGGACCGGGGCGAGGAGGGTTTCGGCGCCGGAGGCCGTGACGATGTCGAGCTCGATGTGGGTGGGGAACTCTCGCAGCGCGGCGATGGTTTCGATCTTGCGGAGGTGCGCGCCCGTCGCGAGTGTTTCCTGGAGGCAGAAGTCGTCGAAGCGATCACGGACGGCCATCGCGCAGATGGGATTGCGGGAGCGGATGCGGACCTCCGCAGTCTTGTCCGCCATCGCGGGTGCGGAGGCGCTGCGGGCATCGTTCGACCCCACCCTTTGTGATGAAGCCACAAAGGATGGGCCACCCGACTTCGTTTCCGGAGTTGTGGCGGCGCGTTGGAGGACGATCTCCTTGCACACGCGCTCGATGACCGGATCGACGGAGTAGCGGAGGGCTTTGAGGGTCTTGCGGGTGAGGCCGCAGGCGCAGGCCTTAGGCCGCGGAAACGTCCGGCGGTCGAGCAGAAGGACGCGCTTGCCGGCGTGAGCCAGGTCGTAGGCTGCCGCGCAACCGGCAGGGCCTGCGCCGGCGATGAGGATGTCGTAGTCGAAATGCATTGCTGCTTCGAGTTTAAGCCTTGCGGCTCGGAGCTGTTCTCTGGTGATCGAAAAGCGCTTGGGAGATGGCATCGAACGCGCGCGTCGCTCCAAGTGGGTTAAGAGCGATGGAGGTGGCGGCGGTACGCCATGAAGTCACTTTCAATCGTCGCAGAACGCCGATGGCAAGCAGGCAGAGCAGAAGGTGAATGACCAGGACGATCGCCAGAAAGTAAGGCCACAGTGCATCCAGCCGATGCAGGAGCAGCAGAGCGGGAAGGTAGACGAGCAGCAGAATCGCCTGCGTGCGGCATAGGACAAGCAACAGGTCCAGAGCCTGGAGGCGCCGGCCGACTTTACGCAGAATGCGGTCTGGACCTTTTGTGCTTGCGCCGCGGAGACGGATAAAACCGGGATGAATAAGCAGCGGCGCAGCGAGGACGGGTATGCGGCCAAGCAGGGTAAAGCTCATCGCCTCGCGCTGCCATGTTTTCCAGCCGTCCCTTGAAGTGCGCGTGAACGCCTGCTCGTCCGGCGCGAGCCAATAGACGCAGTCGTACAGATACATAACGAAAAGCGCGCACAGAAAAATCGTCTCGATTCGTGTCAAAGTTGCATGCCCTGCGTGGGTCTAGAAATCGTCAACGGAGGGGGCCTTTTCTTCACCGCTGATTTTGCGCCGGATGGCCGCGAAGATCTGCTTGATGCGCGAGAGCAGCGCTGCAAAACCGACGGCAATCACCTTCCACAGTCCGGCGAGTACAGCGAGGAGTTTGGCGAACAGGCCCGTTTTCATGGCGACCGCTGCGGCACCGCCGGCGATGAGCGCGGTGAGGCCGTATTCGGCTACCTTGTCACCTTTGACAAAGTCGGCGTAGCGACTGCCGCTGGTGAAGCTGAAGCCGGTCATGATGTCTTTGAACTTCGGGATGGTTGCCTCCGCCTGGGCAGGGTCGGTGACGAGGTCAGTGCGCATGACGCCGCGCCGGCCAAGAATGCGGGTGGAATAGTTGACGGTCTCGCCTTCCTTGGGATCGTCCGTGTTTCCAATGGTTGCCCAGGTAAGGTTGTGAGTCGACTGATCGTAGAAGGGCTGGGTTTGCCAGCCGGTGAGGTGGAAGGGCTCCCAGCCGCGCTTCTTGCGCTCTACGTTGTCTTCTTCGGTGCCTTTCTTCATGGAGTCGAGAAGCTTATCGGCGTCGATGCTGGACTTCTCATCGTCCTTGACGTAACCGGTCTCGTCGAAGTCGAAGAGGACGACCCAGTTGTCGGCCTTGTCTTCGCCGATCGGCGTGACGATGCCGACTTCCGTGCCTTCGGGAGGATTATGCGTGAGTTCGAGGTAACGCTTGGCGCCGGCGCCATCGGCAAACTCGTAGCCGGCTGGAATCTTTATCTCGGCCACATCGCCGAGCTTTGCCGTGTAGGGGCCTTTGTGCCACTCGATTCCGCTTGGCGCAGGCTGGTTGGCCGGAGGCGTCTGCGCATGCAGCGCAGGTGCGAGGGCCGTGAAAACCACAACGAGCGCGGTGCAGCTCAGGATGCGGGACGTGCGGGAGACGAGGTTCGTCTCGGACATGATGAACTCCTTGGAATTGCTGGAGAATATCATGCGACGGCAAATGTCTGAAGAAGCGGTTCTGCGTGCTGATTCCAGAGGGTTTGAGCGGGTCGTGAGTTTTAGTGCAGGTTGAACGCTTCGGCCAGGAGTGAGTAACTGCGCAGCCGCGCCTGGTGATCGTGGGTGATGGTATTGACGATGAGTTCGTTAAGTTCCAGTTCGCGAGCGATGTGGATGAGGCTATCGCGGACTTTGTCGGGAGTGCCGACGACATAGCGTGGAAACTCTGCGTCCGGTTCGTCGAGCGGGCCGGCGCTGAAGCTGATCAGCGGATTCGGCGGCGTGGGGAGGGCTTCCAGCTCGCGGGCAGCTTCTTCAGGCGTCGCGACGGGGCGGCGGTCGTTCATGCGGATTCTTCTCTGCAGAAGCTTGACGCTGAGGTGAAGACGCTCCGCTTCGGCCTGCGTGTCGGCGCAGATGACGCCGATGGCAATGGTCGATTCGGGCTGCCTGCGGTAGACGCTGGGCGTGAAACTAGCGCGGTAGTGCTCGATGGCGTTGCGCGTCTGGACCGGCGAAAAGAAGTGCGCGAAGGCGTACGGCAGGCCTTCGGCTGCGGCGGTAACGGACGACCACATCGACGAGCCGAGCAGCCAGACGTCGGGCGCGCCGGGAGATGCAGGGCTGACGCGCAGGTTCGCGAAGGGGTGGTTGGGCGGAAACTGCTCGGGATGCAGGAAGGCGAGCAGCTCGGCGAGCTGTTGCGGGAAGTCGTCGGTCAAGGGGCCGGTGCGGACGCGGCGCAGGGCGTGGGTTTCGAGCTGGCCTCCGCCCGGTGCGCGGCCGATGCCGAGGTCGATGCGGCCGGGGTAAAAGGCCTCGAGCGTGCGGAAGACTTCCGCAACCTTGAAAGGCGAATAGTGCGGCAGCATAATGCCGCCGGAGCCGATGCGGATGCGTTTGGTCTCCGCGCCGATGCGGGCCAGCAGGATTTCAGGGGCGGTACAGGCGAGCAGGTCCATCGCATGGTGTTCGGAGTACCAGAGACGCGTGAAACCGAGCGCGTCGACGTGGCGGGCGACAGAGATGGAGTTCTGCAGAGCGTCCGAAGGCGTGGAGCCGGAGGGTACGGGGGATTGGTCGAGGACAGAGAGGCGAAGGCCCATGGGTATTGGATGAGCGTGGAGGGGAGACGCTTCAAACGGCTTCTGTCGGACGGACCGGCTCGCTTTTTCCCGTGTGGAGGCGTCCAATCCGCATAGACTGAAGCTCCATGGAAAGGCATTCAATGCGGCGAGTCTCGCGGATGGTGGCATTGGCTGCTTTGTGCACGAGCGCGTGCCTGGCGCAGGACTCGCCGATGGCTCCTCTGGACCATGGGCCGCTTCTGATCTGGATGGTGAGGCCGGGGACGAAGGCCGAGAAGCTGCGCATCACGGCGCAGAAGATCCAAGCACAGGTGCAGGCCACACAGATTTTGCCGACGACCGTCCAGGAGCAAACTGCCGGGAGTTTTGGCCAACCTTCGAGCAACGTTGGCCAGACGGCGGGAAGCTATGGGCAGACTGCGGGAAGCTCCGGCAGGAATGCCAGCGATACAGGACAGACTGCTGGAAGCTATGGAACGGCTGCGGGAAATTTCGGTACGGCGGCAAGCAATCATGGGCAAACTGCCGGGAGCGCGGGACAGACTGCGGGAAGCTTCGGACAGACGTCGAGCACCTATGGACATACGCTGGCTGGCACCAGCCTTGCTCCACCGAACGCAGCGCCGGCGAGCGTGCCGGTCAGCTCTGCTATGCGGCGGGAGTTATCTGAGAAATTGAAAGGACCGTTTCCGGAACTTGAATTGAGGTTCTCCGACGTCATCGCAGAAGAGCTGGAAGACAAGCTGGCTGCGGTGGAGGGTACAGCGGAATATCCGGATCTGCTAATTGCGGGCGAACTGCCGGAGGGGTGGGAAAAAAGCGGTCTGGGTGTAACGAGGCTGGGCCTGCCGACGTTTCTCGACATGCCTGATCCGAGGCTTCAGTTTCCCTGGACGATAACCTGCATCTTGCTGCATGCTCCGAATCCTCAGCGGGCGCGGGCGTTCGTTGCCTGGCAGCACGATTCAGCCCCGAACATTGCCTCTCGGAAAAAACCTCTCGGAAAGGCCGCCCAGGACGCTGCGCGTGTCGCAGTTGGAGCATTGGGGAAGGTGCTGGATGGCGATGGGTTGGGCGATGAGGCGGACGTAGACGCGGCAAAGTTCAAAGCAGGGCTGGCGCGGGCGTTCGCACTGGGCGAAGTGCCGGAAGAGTCCCTCAGCGGGTTAGGTTTCAAGATCGACGTAACAGACGCTTCGGCGAATGACCGGCTGGCGCTGGTGACTCTGCGCGTGATTGCTTCCTCTGCGCAGGCGTTTGGCGTAATACGCGCGCATGTCGTACTGCGCAAGGACGACAGAGGCCGATGGAAGGTATTGCAGATATCGCCGAATGTCCGTGAGGGTACGCCGGGCAGCAGCGGGTGGTCGGCCATGCATACGTATACGTCCTCTACGAGCCCGGCGAAGGTAGTGGGCATTTCGCAGGCGGCGCCAACGGACGGCGACAATCGTCCGCCACAGCCGGATCTGTGGTGGGACAACTCCGGGGATTCGGGCCTGGCGGTTGAGTGGCAGATGCAGTTGGGGGATTGGACGGACTCGCGGATGTTTCTGGTGCTGGAGCATGACCCACGAGTGCAGACGCGCGTGAAAGCGGAGTTTGCAAGGATGCCTGGAAAGTATCGCTGGCGCGTGTGGGCGCTGGGTTTAGGGGGTGTAGTGAAGCTGAGTCCCTGGCGTGAATTGAACATCATCCGTTGAAGCTCGGCTATGCTCAGAGGTGATGCGAGACACTTCAACTACAAGGCCGCTGTTGGAAGTACGCGATCTGCGGATTGCGTTCTCCGGACACGAGGCGGTGCGCGGGGTCTCATTTGCCATCGGGCGCGGCGAGACGCTGGGGCTGGTGGGGGAGTCGGGGTCCGGGAAGTCGGCGACGTCGCTGGCGATGCTGCGGTTGTTGCCAGCGAGTGCCCAGATCGGTGGCTCAATACGCTTGTGGCTTCCTCCGGAGAGCGCGGGCGAAGAATTGCTGACACTGCCCGAAGACCGGATGCGGTCGCATCGCGGGCGGTCGATTGCGATGATCTTTCAAGAGCCGATGACCGCGCTCAATCCGGTAATGACCGTCGGACGCCAGATTGGGGAGGCGGTGCTGGCCCACGCCCCGGGCACATCGCGACGCGAAGTCCGCGAACGGGTGCTGGCTGCGATGCGCGAAGTCGCGCTGCCCGAGCCGGAACGGCGGCTGGACGACTATCCGCACCAGTTTTCAGGCGGACAGCGGCAGCGCGTCCTGATTGCGATGGCGCTGGTCAATAAGCCGGCACTGCTGATTGCGGATGAGCCGACCACGGCGCTCGATGTGACCGTGCAGGCCCAGATTCTCGCGCTGTTGAAGAAACTGCGTGAAACGCATGGTTTGTCGATGCTGTTTATCTCGCACGACCTTGCCGTGGTGGCCCAGGTCGCCGACCGCGTTGCCGTTATGCAACGGGGTTTGATCGTCGAGGAGGCCGCGGCGAGCGAGATTTTTGCCCGGCCGCAACATCCCTATACCAGGAGCCTGCTGGCCGCGGCCCCGACGATGCGGACGGACCGGGACCGTCCGCTGGCAACGGTTTAGGGAAGGAATCAGTGATTAAGCAACAGAATCAGCCCGGTTGGAGTAGACTGACCGTCGGCTATGCGTGTTCTTGTTCTTTCCGATATTCACGGTAATCTTCAGGCGCTGGAAGCGGTCCTCGCTACGGCTGGCGAGGTTGACGAGGTGTGGAACCTCGGCGATGTGGTGGGCTATGGGGCCAATCCCAATGAGGTCGTCGACCGCATTCGCGAGATCGCGAAGGTGCATGTCCGCGGCAATCACGACCGCGTGTGTTGTGGGCTGACCAGCTCGCAGGGGTTCAACCCGGTGGCTGCATCGGCGGCGGCTTGGACGCAGCGGACTCTTACCCCGGAGAACTTGCAGTGGCTTAAAGAAATGCCGCAGGGCCCGGTGGCTGGCGCCGGCCGGGCGATGTGCGCGCATGGGTCGCCGCTGCACGAGGACCAATACATCGTCACCATGCGCGACGCGTGGGCGCCGCTGCAACAGATGGCGACCGAGGTGACGTTCTTCGGGCATACCCACATCCAGGGCGGCTTTTCGCAGCGCGATGAGGAATGGCACGAGAACCGTCCGCATTATGACACTGAGGACCAGGCGGAGCAGGTGACGATGGAAATTGCCGAGGGCACGCGGCATCTGATCAACCCCGGCTCGGTCGGCCAGCCCCGTGATCACGACTGGCGTGCGGCGTTCGCGATCTACGACGATGAAGCGGCGAAGGTCACTTTCTACCGCGTGCCGTACGATGTGGCTGCAGCGCAGGCGGCGATCCGAGAGGCGGGTTTGCCGGACCGCCTGGCGGCCAGATTAAGCGACGGACGTTAGTGCCGTCTCTTAAAAGAGCTTTCCAAGCGTGAAGATAAACTTCCGCTGCCCGTCGTTGCCGATGGCTGGCGCGGCCGTGATCACGCCAAACGGGGTTTCCGCGACGATGCCGAAGTAAACATCCTGGCGGAAGATGCTGGGCCCGTCGGGGCGGCGCATTTGGCCCGCTTCGTAGGAGGCGCCAACGTAGATGCTTTGGCCCAGTGGTTGCGGCAGCTTCGCGATGCGGTGCAGGTAGCCCGGTGTGATGAGGAAGTAGTCCGTGCCGCGCAACTCGTCGATGGCCGACGCGCTCAGGCGCAGCGGGCCGCCCAGGGTATAGCGGAACGGCTGGGCCACATCGCGGTTGAACATCGTCGCGCCTTCTGCCTTGAGCAAAACGATGTGTTTCTTGGCGAAGGTGTGTGCGAAATCGATCTCGCTGGAAAGCCGCGGCGCGCTGGGGCTCCCTGGCGTCCCGTAGAGATAGCCGAAGCTGTTGACGGTGCGGATGCCATATTGCGGAACCAGGGCGCGATCCTGCGAATCGAAGATGACGCGGATGCGGCCGGTCTGGGAGTTGCCGTGATAGTCGGGCATGTCGTCCTGGCCGGTAGTGGTGCTCCACTGCACGTTCTGGAAGGAGTATCCGGCGCGCACTTCGAGCTTGCGACCGTCGGTGTAGCCAACGTCGCCGGCGGCGCCTGCCATCTGCGACTGACGCTCCGAAAGGCGCGTCTGGCCGTCGTAAATGTAGAAAGGCTGGCGCGTGAGATTAGCGCGCGGCGCCACAAAGAACCCGTTCCAGCCGATACGGCGGTAGTACTCGCCTTCGAAGTTGGTAAGCCAGCCGAAGTCGACCTTGCCGCGGAACTCCGAGCCGTAGTTGCCGAGGTTCTGGAAAAGCAGGATCGAATTGACGGTCGCGCGCGTCACACCGCCGGTTTGCGCGGCAATGTTGACGCCGAGATCGAGGAACGGCGGACCGGTCTTCTTGTCGCTGACCGTAACCAGGATGATGGGGCGCGAAGAGTCTTTGGAGTCGTAGCCGACCGTGTAGTCTGCGTCATATCCGCCGCTGCTGCGGATGTCGGCAAGCAGCTTCTCAATTTTTTCCGTGTCCAGCGGCTGATTCACAACTGGCTCAAATGCACGCGTGACCGCTTCCTTGGATGAATCTGTCGGGGCCTTCACCTTCACCATCCAGATGGTGCCGGCGGGGCCGCGCTCGCGAGAGCGGCGCTGGTCGATGTACGTCTGCCAGTCCGCATCGTTGAGAGCGTACCGCAGCAACTCGTCTTTGTGATGCTCAGCGGCATCGTAGCCACGGTCGGCGAGCTGGCGGGTCTTCAGGTAGTCGTTGCCGCCGAAACCGCTGATGTCGGGCATGATGAGGATGTTGGCGAGCTTGCGATCGCGGGCTTCGTTCGCCTCAATGCCGACAGCAAAGGCCCGTTGCAGCACGCCGACGATCGAACCGAGGTCGCCTTTGCCAACCGGCGCCAGAGGAAGACTGATGGCGATCACGACGTCGGCCTTCATGGCTTTCACATCGGAGGTAGGCAGATTTTGGAGGATAGCGCCGTCCACAAACTCATGACCATCCAGTTCGAACGGGCGAAAGACACCGGGAATGGAGGCGGAGGCACGCACGGCATCTTGCAGTGAGCCGCGACTGAAGGTGACCGTTTTGGCGTCGTTGAGGTCCGTCGCCTGGCAGCGAAAGGGGATCGGGAGGGTGTTGAAGTCGGTCTGGTCGTTGTAGGCGAGGAACTGCCGGTCGAGCATCTCGTTGAGCCCGGTGTCGGTCAATAACGAGTTACGCAGAGACGCACCGTGCTTGAGGCCAACCGTGATGGAGTTGGGAATCTCACGGCTGTCTTCGCGACGGCGGAAGTTGCGCGCGGAGTACTGTGACTCGATGCGGAAGATCCGTGAAACCGAATCCTCCGTCATGATGTGCGTCATCTCCTCGGGCGTTTTTCCGGTGGAGTAGAGTGCGGCGAGAATCGATCCCATGCTGGTGCCGGCGACCACGTCGACCGGGATGTGGTGTTGCTCGAACCACGCCAGCACGCCGATTTCGGACATCGCGAGTGCGCCGCCACCACCCATCGCCACGCCAATCACGGGGCGGCCTTTGGGGAGATCGGAGGGAGGGACTGCGGGGTCGAGCGGGCCTAGCTTCAGCCGTGTCGTGCTGGCGGCCTGCTCGCCGGCGCTGGCGGGTTTGCTGGCGGATTGGGAATCCGCACCGGTCTTCTGGCTGTCGGTAGGAGCGTCCTTTCCGCCCAGGCCCCCGGTATCGGTTGTCTTGCCGCTGGTCTGTGGCTGCTGCTGCTGGGCTGCTGCCTGGGAGGGGGTCTGCGCAGGACTCGCCGCAGTTTGCGCGCCGGCGGACAAAGGTGAGAGCAGCAGTACGGCGCAGAGCGCCGTCGCAAAAGGAAGAGTGACTGATCTATGCATGAAGCGCGTACCTGGGGTGGAACTCATCTATTCCCGGTTGGATGCGCGTGGTGGCAGCGGTACTGTATGCCGACCGCCGATTACAGCAGTACTCGTGTCGGTGGTTTGCCGGGCTTCGACCCCGATGGGCGTTTTGCCCAATGAAACGCCGCAATACGCGCTTATTGGATACCCAGCAACACGAGTACTGCTTTAGAGCGTGTACTCTTCGAACAAATCGGGAAACTGCTGCTTCAGCGAAGCAATTTTGGGTATGTCGCAGACCTGTATGTAGGGGTTATGCGGGTTCTTGAGAGCATAATCCTGGTGGTAGTCCTCGCCGGGAAAGAACTCGATGAGCGGCGTGATCTGCGTGACGATGGGCGCGGGAAAAACATGCGCTTCGTTGAGCTGCTTGACGTATGCTTCGGAGACCTCGCGCTGCTCTTCGTTGGCGTAGAAGATGTGCGAACGGTATTGCGTGCCGACATCCGCTCCCTGGCGGTTGAGTTGGGTGGGGTCGTGCATAACCGAGAAGAAGATGCGCAGCAGGGTTCCAAAGCTGATCAGCGACGGGTCGTAGACGATCTCGATGGCTTCGGCGTGGCCGGTTTCCATGGAAGTAACGGCGCGATAGATAGCGGTCGCGCTGTCGCCGCCGGAGTAGCCGACGGTGGTCTTAATAACTCCCTTGACGCGCTGAAACACCGATTGCGAGCCCCAGAAACATCCGCCCGCGAAGACTGCGGTGTGCTGCTCGCCGGCTTCCCAGCCGCTTTCGGGTGCGTTGATGTCGTGGATCGGTGCGAGGATTGGTTCTTTGCGAGAATTCGTGAATGCCATACGCCTCCAGAACCGCACGATGAAGACTATCAACAACGCAACCAGGATCAATGAGATCGGTTGCATCCAGCCGTGCGGGTTCATCTGCTATTAGACGCTACGCGGTGGGCGGACGATGCGAGGGGCTGCTCTAGCTGTGACTGACAACTCAGAACTGAGAACTCAAAACTGACGAAGAACCAGGAACTACCCACACCTGCTATTCCGGTGTAACGTACCCGCTCCTCGCCTGGATCGTCTGGTGTTTATCGGTGGTGCGCAGTTCGATGGGGTGGAACTTGCCTGGCTTCGAGGGGAGAGGCGTGAATCCGAAGCGATATTGCGAGCGAAGGTCTTGCCCAATCTCGGCAAAGATCTCCGCGACGGGCGTGCCGGTGCCGACGATAAAAGCACGTCCTCCGGTAGCTTTCGAAATCTCCCGCATGACGGCGATGCCCGACGGCCGCAGTGAAGCGGACGACGGATAGGGCACGCCGCCGATCACATCGTGCGTGTAAAGCACGCCGTAGACCGCGACACCTGCGAGCTGCGCCTCGCGGACGGCTTCCTGGAGTGAGATTTGACTGCCGTTGTCGTCTCCATCGGTAAGCACAACCAGTGCGCGGCGACCGGCCTCGGGGCCGGTGACGGACTTGCTGAGCGCGGCGATGGAATCAAAAAGTCGCGTTGCGCCTGGGCCGGTTTCGGGCGCGAGATAGTCGAGGCGGCGAAGCGCGTTGTGCAGTTCGTTGAGGCGCGTGGTCATCTTCTGCAGCAGGTCGATGCGGCTGTCGAAACAGGCGATGAGCGCGCTGTCTTTCGGGTTGGTCAGGATGTTGGTGAGGAAGGTTTCGCTGTTGAGGGCTTCTTCGTCAAAGTACACGCGCTGCGACCCGCTGGTGTCGATCATCAGGCCGATGGTTAGCGGGAGATCGTTGTCGTGGTTGAAGTAGCGGATCGGCGTGGGCTTGCCATCGACCTTCAGAGTGAAAGCGTCCTTGCCGAGGTCGAGAACGAGCTGGCCATCGGGGTCGCGAACGACCGCGTCGATGGCGACGATCTTGACGTTGACGGAAATCGTGGAAGTCGCCGGTTGCGGTTCATCCTGTGCCAAAGCCACGAGCGGGGAACAGGCAAGCACGAGGATGAGAAGGCTCGACCGCATGCGTGAATCCTACGACGTTGTCTTGAAGATGTGAAGCTAATCACCTTTACGAAAGGTTGCGACTAGTTCAATAGCTCCTACGATGTTGACGTTGAATGCGCCAAGATCTTCCGCTGGAATCCAGTATTCGAGTGCAGTAGCGCCGCCGACTTTCTGCACCTGATAGGAAGCGAGAAACGATGAGCGAACTTCGAAGCGAAGGACGTAGCCGATGTGGCCGGAGAATTCATCCTGCGTGTTCCACTCTCGCGCGATGAAGCTCGCATACTCCTCGTTCAAGACGGGGTAGAAGATGGGCTGCCAGTCGAGGCGCGGCGGAAAATTCCGATAGCCACTTGCTGCGATCAGGTCGAATTCTCGCTGGCCCACAGGACGATAGAGGGTTGTAGTGATCTCAGACTGCATCGCGTTACGCTGTTCGTCCGCGTGCCTGAATTTCCAGGAAGCACTGGATGAGCGACACCGCCGCGGGCGTGACGCCGGCCATGCGGCTGGCCTGGCCGAGCGTTGATGGGCGGACCTTCGACAGCCGTTGCACCATCTCGCGTGAGAGCCCGCTACAGGCGGTGTAGTCGAACCAGTCGGGTATGCCGCGCTGCTCGTCTTTGCGTAGACGCTCCATAGACTTCTGCTGCTGTGCAAGATAGCCGGCGAACTTGATGCCAGTCTCGACCGTCTTCACCTCATTGCGCACCCACACCGGAAGCTTGCCAGGGTGCGCATCTATCGCGCTGGCCCATGAAGCGAGTTCGGGCACGGCGCGGATGCGGGCGAGCAGCGCAGGTATAAGTTGCTCGATGGTTATCGTCGGGCGCTTCAGGAGTTGCGCGAAGAGATCGCCCTTGATGGGTGCCGGCGGAACTGGGCCGGTGGAGGCGCGGGCGTCCCCCGGTTGCAGAGTAGAGCGGTCGGTAACGAGCTCAGAGCTTTGAGCTATGGAGCTCAGAGCGGAGAGATCTGCATCAGTGACTCGCGCTGTTTCGAGCAGGTGCGTGAAGGCCGCGGCGCGGGCCTGCTTGGCTTCGTAGACGGCCCAGGCATCGTCGTCGATCAGGCCAAGCTTGCGGCCGTGTGGCGTCAGGCGGACGTCGGCGTTGTCGATGCGCAGGTGCAGCCGGAACTCGGCGCGCGAAGTGAACATACGGTACGGCTCGTCGGTGCCCTTGGAGATGAGGTCGTCGATCAGGATGCCGGTGTAGGCCTCGGTGCGGTCGAGAGTGAACGGGGCCTCTCCGCGAACGAAGAGCGCCGCGTTGATGCCGGCCATCAGGCCCTGGCAGGCGGCCTCTTCGTAACCAGATGTGCCGTTGATCTGCCCGGCAAGGTAGAGACCGTCAAACTTCTTCACCCGCAGCGAACGATCGAGTTCGGTGGGGTCGATGGCATCGTACTCGATGGCGTAGCCGGGTCGCAGCATCTCGGCGTTTTCGAGGCCGGGGATGGAGTGCACCATTGCAGACTGGACTTCCATCGGCAGCGATGTGCTCATACCGTTGATGTAGACCTCGTGCGTCGAAAGACCTTCGGGTTCGAGGAAAAACTGGTGCGAAGTCTTGTCCGGGAAGCGGACGATCTTGTCCTCGATCGACGGACAGTAGCGCGGGCCAATGCCCTCGATCTGCCCGGTGTACATCGGCGAGCGATGCACGTTGGCGCGGATGAGATCGAGCGTTTCGGGCGTCGTGGTCGCAATGTGGCACGAAATCTGACGGAGCGGTGGTGTCCATGTCCCATCCGTTCCGGTGGATGACCGGAAAGAAAACGGTGTGGGGTCCGTGTCGCCGGGCTGTTCTTCAAACTTCGCCCAGTCAATGGTGCGGCCGTCGAGGCGCGGAGGGGTTCCAGTCTTCAGACGAGTTTCACGGAGGCCCAGCTTCTTCAGCGACTCGCC